>Ga0302228_10001838_pt1 | contig 15085 bp, 10 predicted proteins | sample II_Palsa_N1_2_FD_193519 | JGI IMG/M metagenome (GOLD analysis project Ga0302228, IMG submission 193519) | Peat permafrost microbial communities from Stordalen Mire near Abisko, Sweden - II_Palsa_N1_2 | ecosystem: Environmental > Terrestrial > Soil > Palsa > Peat permafrost | place: Sweden...
CGATCGCCAGCGGTGCGCCAAAGATGTCGCCGACGTAATGCGAGTAGTACGCCCAGTTCATGCCGAACTGGAACTCCATGGTCACGCCTGTGGCCACGCCCATGGCGAAGTTGATGCCGAACAGCACGCCCCAGAACTGCACCATGCGCTTCCACACCTCGCGTCCGGTCATCACGTAGACCGCTTCCATCACCGCCAGCATCCACACCAGTCCCAGCGTCAGCGGCACGAACAAAAAGTGATATAGGGCTGTCATCGCGAACTGCAGACGCGACAATGTGACGACATCGGTGTCGATGATCATGGATGACTATCCGGGTGAGCTGAGGAAGGTGCCAGTCGACGCGCGATCGCATCGGCGCTGGCATCGGGTTTGGGATGCGGTGCGAAAAGCAGCCACCAGATAAGCATCAGGAAAACGAGCTTGGCGAGAATTACCAATGCCAGTTCGACGGTTAGTCGACGCAGAGGACGACGGCCAAATTTTCTCGCATGCTTCGCGCTTTCTAGCTCCGAGGTGAAAGCAGGCCCATTGGCGAAGTGGTCGATGCGGCCGGACAGTCGCGTAGCGCTGTCTGCTGCCATCGGCACAGCCATTGTTGATGAATTGTCATCAATCCGTTTCATTGGATTGAATGCGGTCCGCTGCCGTCGTACTTCATAAGACATGGGCGGTTCCATCTGTGAAAAGCGGGCGAGACGTTGCTGCTTGGAGCTTCCGGCGCTAGTTGCGAGGCTCCGCTTGAACCCGAAGCGCATCCTGTTGGCCTACAGTAACGACGCACGATCGCCATCGGCAGCCTCGGAAACTACCTAGGCCGATCGATTTCCCTCAGAGAGCGGGATCACACGCTCAGGGCGACATCTAATTAGTTGGTGTGAGAGCCGGAGCCGGCGGAGTGTTGAGTGCCTTCAGTAGCGCAGCATCATGGCCGTAAACGTCCGTCTTGAAGGTAACTCGTCCATCGTCGGTCAAGTCGACGGTCCAATAGGCTAGTAGTAGCGGAACCTTGATCGGCAGGGTGACGTTTTCAGTCGTGGTGGTCTGCAGTTTGGCGGCGATCGCCGCCGCGCTCCACTTCACGGGATCGTTGAAAAGCAGCTGCACCAGCTGCAGGGGATTCTCGACGCGGATGCAACCGGAGCTGGTGGCGCGCTGTTCGCTGCTGAACAGGTCCTTGTGCGGCGTGTCGTGCAGATAGACGGCATAGGGATTGGGAAAGCGGATCACGACGCGACCCAGTGAATTGTCCGGCCCCGAATCCTGCCGCAGCATGATGCCGCGCGGCGAACGCCAGTCGACACTGGATGCAGGTATCACTTCACCTTTCGCATTGAGTACTCGAATACGATTTGCAGCGAGGTAGCCGGAATCTTTGCGGATCTTCGGCAGAATGTCCTTGGCGAGGATCGTCGGTGGCACTGTCCAGGTCGGGTTGAAGGTGATGTAGGTGATCTGCGCCTGAAAAATCGGCGTGCTGCGAAACGGCTTGCCGACCTGTACGCGCGATCGCCAAAGGCGCTGACCATCACGGTAGTAGCTGACCTTATAGCCCGCGATATCAACAACGACGAACGTGCCCTGCATGGCATGAAGCAACCAGCGCGCACGCTCCAAATTGACACGCACTTGATCAATCCGCGCGGTAATCGATACGTTCAAGGCGGCAAGGGTGGTCTTGCCGGCGGTGCCGTCCACTGGCAGGTATTGCTCAGTCTGGAAGCGTTTGACCGCAGCCTCCAGTGGCTCGTCATAGCTGCTGCCCGATGCCAATGATGCATCAAGGTAGCCGCCCGCAATCAGTCGCGCGCGCAGCCCTTCGACGCGAGGATCCACGATACCTGGCTTCAGGGGAGTACCTGCGGCGATAGTCGGCCAACCGCCGCTCTTTTCGATGGCCCGAAGCTTTGCCAAACCGTCGCGAAGCTTGCCATAAATGACGTTCTGCGGTGGCGCCTGCTGGAACGCCTGGGTAACGCGGTGCGTGTTCACCGCATCAACGATGAGTGCCAGATCTTGCTCTGGATCAATCGTTGCCGGATCGAAATTCCACTGTTTGTCGAGCTGTCTTGGATCGACCTTGCCGCGCCTGAGCTGCAGCAGTGCCGTGATGTAAGCGTGCGTAGCGGCGATATCGAAGTGGGCGCGCTGCGCCGGCGTCGGGGTAGAAGCTAACAGCGATGCCTCGGCTTTGGCGAGTTCATCGACGTGATAGTCGGCTGGATTCAGTCCATCGAGTACGGTCGCGTCAAGGCTGGCAAGTAGCTGCTTCGTATTTTCGCTATCGCTCCACGCTGGCAGGTAATGCCGCTGCGCGTAAAAATCCGCTTCGGCTACGTCGGGATTGATCGGACGCAATGCGGCAGCCGTTGAAGATACTTTGACTGGTGCAGCAGCGTCTGAGCTGGCAAGTTCTTGCTGGATCAGCTGTGCAACGGGATCACTGGGCATTTGGCTGGTTGAAGCGCTTGTTGCTGGCCCTGCTGGAGTTGTTTGATCTGCCTGTGCTGCAGTGGCAGTGGTGGCGCCAATCGCAGCCGAAGCCACGGCGCAACACAGCGCGGAAAGAATGGTTCGGTTCCGCATGGATATTTCCTGGGGGATTGAGGCAGGCAGGGCCTTTGCGTTCATTAAGCGGATTGCTTACGCGCTGAATGCTAGGCTCGATGATCTTTATGTATCGGCGAATCGACATGTCTACGTCGCGCTTTGTAGTTGCCATCGCCTCGGTTTTTTTCGTCGCAGTTAGCTTCTGTGCGCCAGCATGCGCCGAATCGCTGGAGAGCGCACTCGCCAAAGCCGCGCCCGGTGCCAATCCCAAAGTGATCGAGTTGGCCGTGCAGGCATCGCGTTGCACGGTGACGCGCGGCATGTCGCCTGCCAGCCGACTCGCCGTGATCGATTACTCGCGACCCTCTACCGAACAGCGGCTTTGGGTATTTGACCTGGACAACCGCACGCTGCTTTTCAACGAACTAGTCGCCCACGGTCGCAATAGTGGCGACAATATGGCCACGCGTTTCTCCAACGCGGACGATAGCCTTTCCACCAGCATTGGTCTGTATCGCACGATGAGCCCATACATTGGCCACGACGGCTATTCGCTGCGTATGCAGGGACTCGAACTCGGCTTTAATGATCACGCCATGGAACGCGCCATCGTGATTCACGGCGCATCATATGTGAGTGCCGATATGGCAAAGCAGCACGGCCGCATCGGCCGCAGCTGGGGTTGCCCCGCCGTGCGCACCGCCGTTGCACATAAGCTGATCGATACGCTGAAGGACGGGCAGCTGGTCTTCTCCTACTATCCCGACCAGCACTGGCTGGGCTCGTCGTCGTATCTGAATTGTGGCGAATCAACCGCATCTCAGACGGCAAAAGCAATATAGCGTGCTGACCTAGATGCGCATGTTGTAGGAAGGGGTCGACTTCATTTCGCAGTCGATTTAAGCCAGTAAACATCTCAAGTTAATTATCGTTTCCAAATAGATGCGGCTTTGCTTCGATAACTTCGCCTTATCGTGGGTAGGGCAGAGGCAGCGCTCGATGGAAGCGCACGAGAGAAAATCAATTTTATGGGGTTATCGATGTTAGGGGATGGTTAGCTTCCTACCCGAAGCGGAGGTAGGCAATCAGCGCCGGCCGGCAGGACGGACGGTACACTGTTGGCACCGGCTCCACTTTGAGTCACCGTGCCGGCAATCGAGTGATGAGCCATCCTATCGGTGCGCGGGCCTACCACGCATGCGGCTTTGGAGCCGGAGGGCTAGGTGCTCGCTGACGTAGGCATATGTCCAAAAAGGTGGTTCATTCCAGCGTTGGCGCCAACATGAAAATGCAGAAAGGAACTCATAAGGAATCGATGGCTCCTGTACTAGATGACCTGCTCAACGACGACCGGCTGGCACGGCTATTCTCGAAGGACGCCCGCCACTGCGCTTTGCAGCTGTGGATATTGCAGATCAAATCCGAGCAGTCGATTGAAAATCGCGTCGTCTACGGCCGCTTGCTCCCCTACAGCCATTCCAGTGACCGTTGGTCCTCCAGCGACGACGATAACTTCTATACCTTCGGTCAAGTCCAGGCGCAGGTTATCCGGCTCAACCTGTACGTCAAAAGCGTCCATTGCGCGGACCTCCTACGGCAATTGAGCGCCGGCCGAACCGTCTCGGCAATCAGCGAAGAATTGAAGCTCGGGCTCTCGGACCAGTTAAAAGCGCGGTTCGGAGCGACTGCATTCGCCACCGATGACCTGGTCTACCGCCCCGTCGCTCACCTGATCAACCGTGATGCGTATGACCAGCGCGCGCCCTCCAGCCCGCATGGCGGAGCTGGGGCCTTCAGCGCCTCCATCACCCAAGCCGAGAAGGGGGCGCTGTTTCGCCTAGGTCAGGACTACGACGCCGCCTTGACTGCATCGGTGGTCAAGCACCTCAACATGGATACGGGCTTGGACTTCGGTGGCACCGACACCGCCCGATTCGGCGACCTCGAGCTGCTGGTATTCCCCGCACTAGATGACCAGGAGCGGGGTTTGCTGAGCGTGAGCTGGGCCGATGCCCCGCGCGCCTTGGTTGCCCGATTCAATCCGATGCAGGTACCGCACTTCAGCAGCTTCCAGTTCCGCCTGAGCATTGCGAACGACGACCAAATTATCTACTCAGGCATAGCCACCGCAGAACGCAACGCGGAAGATGTGTTCGAGTGCAAGTTCGAGTTGAGCGAACAGCTGCGCGCCAGAACCGACAGCACCGAACTGGAGATCTTTGGCTTCCTTGGCGACCATTTCCGTGTGGGCACGCTGTGTTGCAGGTGGCGGATTGGGTACATTCGGGAACTCCATATTCAGGGTCATGTGGTGGGCCATGGGGTAAGTTCGGTCAAGTTCGACTGGCTAGAAAAAGCCACCCGGCCCTCCGTGTTGCCACGAGTGAAGGCCGCCCTCACAATCAATCGTGGTAGTCCGGGATTCACCGACCGTGTTGGCGAGCGTGAGGCAGACCCTTGGGTTCAGGCCAATCGCCATCTCGTATCCCTTTTTGCGCGACTCCACCCGAAGAAGTCGGAAGGGAAGTTCTTCCTGCGCTGGGGTCAGGGAGACGGCGAAGGACGGCTGCAATTCGTGGAGTGGTTCAGGGCGCTGCTGGGCAAGTACCAGCAGCATCAGATGATCATTTTAGACCCCTATTTCGAGACCGCTGGCTTGGGTCTGATGTTGCTCTGTGCGGCACCAAAGGCTGACTACGTCGTTTTCACATCTCTGCCCAAGCCATCTCAAGATAGTGAAGCCACCCTGGGGGAATCCGACAAGCCCACGCCTGGCCGGATTAACAATCTGATGGCCAGCTGCGAGCACAACCGCAACCTACTGAAACACATCAAACTGCGCATCTACGGCTTGAAGGAAGGTCGATTACATGATCGCTACGTCCTGATCATGGGGCCAGATAAGCTACCCATCGCAGGTTTCACTTTGTCCAACTCGTTTCAGAAGGCAGCCGAAAACTACCCATTATTGATCACCCCAATCCCCGCGGATGTATTGCTCAAGGTTGAGCAATACACGTTGACGCTTCTGCAGGAGGCGACTGTCGCTCAACCTAAAGGCGAGGTCGAGAATCCCCCTTTGCGGCTTCTCTTCGACTCCGCGGCGGCGCCGGAGGCGCCGAGACGCTATGAGCCATTACGCTTTCTCGAGAAGGCTCTGGCAGGCGACGTTCTGAGCGCATGGACCGGCGAGCAGTTACTACAAGGCTTGAGCGGAGATCTGTTGAGGGAGCGGATGGTGGCACTGAGTCTGCTCAAGGAAGACTCGCTCACGCTGCCCGAGACGACAGGTTTGCGCAATTGCCTGGATCGGCAAGCAGGCGACTTTACGGACTTCACTGCAACTTGGGAGGTGCTCGGCGAGGTGCTCGCGCACTCGCGCACTGAGAATCGCTTTAGCGAGCTCGAATTCGAGTGTGGCTTTCTGAAATTCCTGGCACGGTTCCTCCAAGCATCATTCAACCGCCCCCATGGCGAGGTGGACAAAGAGTACGCCGTGACGAACGCTCGGTTTTTTCGGGAATCGATCGAGACCCTGCTGCACAGCCCCTATCATTCGGAACACCTGTTCCACGCGACAAAATACGAAGCCCTGACCTGGCCTGAGTATTTCACCATCAAGCTTCTCTGGTGGTATGACCAAGACGCCCTGTTGGAGATCGCTGAGGCCCAGGCGATCATCGTTCCGATGGAGCCTCAAGGTCCAGATGCGGTGCGGCTGTCCCTGCTGAGTCAGGTTGTCAGCGAGATTTCGCTTTCGGTACAGTTCGACATCAGCGAAGTGCAGCGGGATCGCCTTATTCGCAGCAGCAACGGCCTGCTGCAGTGGATGGGGCTCAACGCGATCGAGCGACAGCTTGAAGAACCGAGAGGGCTCGCCGCCGTGTTGCAGGTAGTCGCCGCATTTCCCGCCCCTGAGAAGGTACGGGCCCTAGGCTGGATGGTTCATCGCGCGGCAAGGAATTCGAAGAAGGCCGAGGTCTACAACAATCTGGTAGCGGCGCTGCATGACGTGCTGCCAGCGAAGATCTCCGCGGACGAGCTGAGGCGCCTGGTCGACTCGATGCGTGGACATATGCAGCAACTGGCCTGGGCCGAGCCCTGGCTGTTCCAGGATGTGGTCTCTCCCTTGTTGCAGAACGACCGCGCCAACACCGACGATGCCTGCGATATCTGGGTTCAGGAGCTGGCTACATTGTTGGAGCCGGAACTGAAACACCAGCCGCGACTGTTCGACCGAGCGCGCGAGGGTCAGACAACCAACATCACCGCGTTCCTCTTCGCCTACAGCACCCCCGAGCAACAGCAGGCCAGCCTGAAGTTGATTCAGGCGATCCTGAAGCGGCATCAGCGGATCGTGCAACAGCCTCTCGCCAGCACCTCCGACTGGACGCGGTGGGACGGCGCCCTGATGGTCTCGATGTGGATCCTGACCTTTACCCGATGGGGTCAGCACTACCTACGCGGGCGCAGCATGACCTCCGACGCGCTGGAGGAGCTATCGCGGGGCGCCCGCGAGCTTGCTATGGTGAGGCCCATAAACGAATGGCGGTCGGAGCGCACCGGCAAGCAGGTCGAGCTCTCGGCGTTCCTCGACCAAGTGGAGGAACTTCTGGCCTCAAGCGGTGATGTGAGCTAAACCTTGAGGCACATCAAAGTTAGGCGCGCACAAACAAAATCAGTGCGGCGGCCCATGGCCCAATACCCCATGCCATGAAGATGTATGCCCAGCGGAGGTGGTGAAATTTTTCCTTAAGGATGACGGCATTTCGCCAAGACTGACTCAACAGATCCCTAGCTAAATCGTCGGCGGAAAGAGCACTGAACGCGTCAACGTATTTCGCCCCTTCAAGCTTGGCGATTTCGCGGAAAAACACGAGAGAGTCCTCGCCGCCCCTCACGTTGGGAAACGACCCTTGATATAGGTGGGTCAAGCTCATTCCGACTGCGATGAGGAATAACGTGGCAGCCAACCAAGCACTGGACGTGATGTACTGCATCTCTGGCGCTTTGGTGGAAAGCAAGCCAAGCATGCCCAAGTCGACGCCCAGTACGACCGATAGCTTAGTGTCCACACGGGCGAAGAAGCCTAAGATCAAATTCAGCTGATCGCGCGCCGCAGCTAGACGCTTCTCGCCGTCCAGCGGTGGCGCAAGTCTTGGGTCCCCATTTGCCATGATATCCCCTCATTGCCTGAGTCGATATTAGCCTGTATGAAGGCTCAAAACGGAGACCGCAAATATGACCTGAAAGGGGGGGATGGAATATGGCGTTGAATGCGGATTTAAAGACGGCCGTAGCTGGCATTTTTCGCGAGCGATGGAGCATAACGAACGGGCGCGTGGTCCCTGATGCAAGCAATCTACTTTTAGGCAGCAATCACGGTATCAAGCTTGAGGCGACCGTGCTGTATGCCGACATGGCCAATTCGACACAACTGGTGGATGAGTACGATGCGCAATTTTCTGCCGAAATCTACAAGGCATACCTGCACTGCGCTTCGAAGATCATCAAAGCCTGCGAAGGCACCATAACGGCGTACGACGGAGATCGCGTGATGGGGGTCTTTGTCGGCGACTTTAAAAACACCAACGCAGTATCCGCTGCGCTAATGATCAATCACGCGCGAATTAAAATCATCAATCCCGCCATCAACGCACAATACCCTCAAGTCAACTACCAAGTCGGCCATACGATTGGCATCGATACGAGTGATCTCTTAGCGGCTCGTATCGGCGTTCGCAACGACAATGACATTGTCTGGGTTGGGCGAGCAGCCAATCATGCCGCAAAGCTATGCGCAGCGACGTTCGCGGGCTCGTTGAGAATTACGCGCGCCGTCTACGACCGGCTGCGTGACGCTGAAAAGAACGGCAACGGCGTATCGATGTGGGAACTTGCTTTCTGGCGTGACAACGGAAATGCGCCGATCTACTCCTCCACGTGGATGCGTGGCTTTTCTTGATTGCGTCTTTGTGTCCTAGCTGGCGCGGCGGGCAAGTACTGGGATGAGGCTATGGCAGGGCTGCGCGGCCGTTTCAATATTCGTTTTCGTTAGCTCCTTATTTTGCCTGCGCAAGTGACGCCCGGATACCCAGGGCCCTGATAGTCTTCTTGATCTGCGTGACGGTAGGCCCTAGGGAGGACGATAGGTCAGTGTCGCCGGCATCGATGCTGTACGAAATCGGCGTGATGCCCTTGAAGTCAGAGGGCAGCTTCATATCCTTACCGTCGGGCACTGGCAGCAATAGTGGTGGAGAGTACCTAACGGAATGAGGGCGATGCCCGAAGATAGGCGAATGTTCCCTGTTCAGATCCAAATCAGGTGCCGGCGTACGCGCGGATGCACCTGCCGGAATCTTTGCGCGCCGCCATCCGGATCGGCAGCAAGAGCGACCGGATCAGGCGGTTGTCCAGATCGGAAAGCCGTGGCCGACAACTGAAGGCCTAACCACGGACCCAGGCGCGCTACAAGCAAGACCGCAAACGCTACCCCCACCACGGGGTCATCGACGATACCTTCCATCGCGGTGCAATCAGTCGAACTCGGTAATGCCGGTGCGACTGTGTGCGAATGCCACTCGCCAATATAGTTGTGCCGTTTGTAGTCGTATCCTGTGCGCTCAAAGAACTGACGAAGAAACTCTTGATGCTGGGCGGGATCTCGCACGAAATGATGAGATGTGCCACCCGTTCGCTGCACCGAAAGATCCGCAATACGAAAGGTCTCCCCACCGAGGTGCTCACCGACCAGAACGCCACCAATTTCCCTGTGCTTTGCCACAGCGAGTTCATGTCTAAGGACATCAGTCGTCCGTCCTGGCAGAAGTATCCTCATACGCCCCCTTGGTTTCTAAATATGTTGACTAGCTGGGCAAACTCCTCCTGCTGCTCAGCGTGGGACAAAGGCTCCACTTCAGGGGTAACCGGCGGCTCAGGTAGTTCAAGGGGCCACGTCTCAAAGGGTTGCGCAAACAGTGCGCTCGGGGCAAGGCCGATGACATATATGGATTGTGGGAAATACGACGGCTCACGTGCCAATAGGACATCTAGGGCCAGTCGTGCTGCCGGAGCTGCGATCGCGGAGACATCGGCATCATCAGCAATGAAAGGAGCCTCACCGACAGCCTGTTCGTAGTTACGCGTTGCGCGCAGCGCTGGAGTGCCACGTTCGTCGAACCAGTTCTCAATGGCTCGGCGCATCAAAGGAATCGTTGGCTCGCACCCGGGACGATGTCGCGCAATCAGTCCACCAATGCCACCACCGAACACCTCAGCCCAGACCACCGGCACGTTAGTGGACGCGACGAATCCCGACAGGATGTTGCTCGCGACAGGGTTCGCGGTCGCATCAAAAATGAGGTCGCAATCAGCTAGCAATGCTAAGTTGCTTTCCGCTGTCGACGCCGAGTCCTGACCGCCCAGTTGTCGACAGCGGGCCTTCACCTCGACGCCAGCGCGGATCCGTTGCAAGCGCCCGCTCAATGCTTCAGCCTTGTGCTGACCGCAATCGCGCCAATCCAGATCGTGTCGAACAATATTGTCTGGCTGCAACAGATCGTCATCGATCAGCACGAAATGAGCGATACCGGCCCGAGCCAACATCGTCGCGACCTTGCTCCCCAGCGAGCCACAGCCGATCACACCCACGCATTTCGTCACCAGAGTGGCGTAGTTGCTGCTAAGTCGCGCTGCTTCTGGTTCGGGCGATACCATCTTTAATTGACTAACGAAGTCATCGAAGACTCGGTACCCATAGACCAGATCGTCAATCAACAAAAGAAACAGTATGTCCGTTGCATCCCAACCATAGGGTGATGCCGTAGCGATGAATTCATCCTTCGTCGTTGTTGTGGGCAACGGCGTACCCGCAGGAAGGCGGGTTATATGGATATGGATCTCGCGTTCCGTGGCACAAATAACGTCGGGAACAGTCGGGTCCAGCCATTCAGTTCCATCAACTTGCACGACTTTGCGCACGCTGTAGATGATATTGCTCGCGTGTAGCACCGTGATGGCCTCACCATGCACATGCTCTCCCACCCGCAACGTTTCGAAAACTTGGAGCGTTTCGCGGCTCACCAAAAGCCGACTAAAGGCGCCGCGCAGTCGTTGTCCCTCTGATGCACGATGCGCCGAAGCAACTTGAGCATGCTGTTCGGGTGCCGGATTCTCGCCAGCCAGCAGACGGTACGCACTTTCGACCATCTGCCACCCCATGATCTCGGGTGACCAGTTGTCGGGGCGATACTCCAGGCACAGCTCCCCGCCAGCGCCGAACTGATGCCCGGACCAGCGCTCGTCCGCACCCCGCGGAAGTACTGACGGCGGTGAATGCGGAAAGCTGTGCGGGTAGCGCAAGACCACCGGGAAACGCCGATGACCGATATCCAAGTCGCAGTCGACCAGCAAGCGACGCTCGTCGTCCACGCGAGGGATCGTAAGGGTCAACCATTCGACTTGGGTGGCTAGCGCAACCAGACCTTCGCGCTCGCGCTTAAATCGTCCCAGGTCAGCGAGGTACCACCACTCAAGCGAAGCCATCGGGTTTGGCCGGGCCGGTGGGGCGGTTGGGGAAGGCGTAGGGCGTTGCTGCGGCAGCGGCGGGCTTGAGTAAGCTGCCTGCCGACTCAGCCTTGGCGGCGCGCGCAGCCTTGTCTCCTTTGGATGTGAGTTCCTGCAGTGCGGTGTTGTAGTCGAGGTCCTTGCGCTTGCGCGTCGAGCCAAAGATGGAACGGACACCATCCGAACCGGCACCATTTGCGATGATCCCGATGGCCGTCTCCGCGCCACTGCAGCGCCCTTGCTCGGCCTCAGCTGCCAGCACCCCCCGGCTTACCGAGCAACGAATGAGGTCACCTTTCATACCCAGACGTGTCACCGTCATAGGGCCATATTCGAAGCCGATCTGTAGCCCTAAGCTGGAGGCATCCGTGCCCGCATCTTTGAGCTTGGCGATCGCTAGATTAAAGCTGCTGCGCATACCGCCCGCGCAGAGCACCATGTTGCTGATGGTCTCCTCGGTATCGGTCGTTTGCGCCGTGCCTTCGACTAGCAAGCCATGGATGCAGTCACCAATGAAGCGCACCTTCCGCCCCTTGAAGTCCTCGTGCAGTACCGCGTCGAGTTCACTCCTCAAGACGCGCAGGGTGCGGACGACGTGCTTGGCATCTTCATCGAAGTCGATATTCCGGCCCACGTAGGCGGTAAACCCGTCGATATCGCCGTAGATCGTGGCCGCGTCTTGCCGCCTTGAGTTCTTTACAGACAGCGTCTCGATATCGAGATTCGAGAACGGCGGTGTGTGGCCACTGAACTCAAATTTGTCGATCGGATGAGCCTTCAGATCGTCTTGCCAGTCTGCAACGACTTTAGCCACAGTGCTATTAAGACCGGCGATGCGCTGGCTATTAGCAATCTCCTCACTACTCAGGGTCGTAGAATCTTCATTCTTCACCTCAGCGAGACGGATGGCCTTGCGGGCCTTGTTGGTCAGGTAGATGCCTGGCGCTGTACCGCCGCCGGATCGTTTTGCAGCGTGGTTGGCTGGCTCGCCCAAGAATAGGGGCTCTTGGTGTCCTCGGCGTCCATTGTTAACAGCCAGGGCTTTGCCGGTGTCGATGCCGATACGCACCTTGGCTGCAGGATGATCGGCGTCCTCGCCGGTCTGAGCCAGAACGTCAATGATCATCTGGCCGATGGCGATGGCCCGGTGGAGACGCTTGGTTTCATCGTCGTAGGGCTTGGCGACGACGGAGTGTAGACGTTGGTTGTGAAAATCGATCAGCAGCGCATCCTCGTTCTGGAGGATACGATGCACGGCGCGATAGTGCAGATTGAGGAAACGCAGCACCCGACGGTGGCAGGTCTCGCCCTCTATGCCGGTCACGTGCAGCATGTCGTTCAAGTTGAGGATGTCGGCGTAAAGATGGACGCCGTCGACCCGGTAGGCGACGTTCTTGGCAAGATTCGATAGGTTCGTATCGCGAACGTACGGCTTGATCTGGATGTCCTTCAAGGGGACGGCGTCGATCTTCGACTGAATCCGGGTCGTGGCCCGCTCCTTGTTCCAAGTCCTTGCACTCATGCTGAAGCCCTCTGTTTGGTATCGCCAACTACGACCGTCACCGAGCCGTTGCCTTGTCTATTGAAGTAGCCTGAATTTCCATCACCTACCGAACAAAACCCGACTTACCGTTTCATCACACCTTTCACGGCAACGGCGAATGCCAGCCGATCACCTAACCCCTACAAGCTATGGAGCTACCACGCCTTATAAAGCACCACATGTGGTGTCTGTCACAAAACTCAAGGGTATGAACGAAAGTTGTTGCGATTAGGCTAACGACGATCAATCTCATAGTCTGCGACCGTCATGCGGAGGGCAGCACTGGATGGATCAAAGAGGACAGGCTGGCTTGGACAAGTCTGTCGTGGCAGTTCAGTGATCTGATGAGGATTCAGCGGGATCCAATAGTCGAGCGGCGGGATTCTCCGTTGCGGAGCCCGCCTGAAAATACCCAATCACGCTGGCCACCGACCGATGCTCGGTCATCGCCATCAGCGCGGGCAGGGCGACGCCTTGGCGCGCGCCCTCGGTGATAAAACCCGAGCGCAGGCTGTGCCCGCCAAAGCTTCCCTTCAAGCCGGCTTTCGCGGCGCGCCGTTGCACGATCGCGCCGACCGCCGCCGGCGACAGCGCGTCACCGATCCGCGTGGTCCACAGCCGCCGAAAGATCGCTCCTTCCGTGAGGCCACTGGCCGTGAGCCACGCCGTCATTGCCTGACCAGCGATGCCCAAGATCGGTTTATCCGGTGTCGAGGTCGCACTCGGTCCGGCCTGTTGCGTCTTGCTGTGCTCTAGGCGATAAACATATTGATCGGGTCCGATCAGCCGCAGATCACCGAGATCCGCGGCCGCCACTTCACTGCGCCGCCGGCCACCGCTGGCGAAAGCAAAGTAGAGCAGGGCACGATCGCGCAACCCTTCCAACGTGTCGTCACACGTTTCAATCAGCGCTTCCAGTCCCGTGCGCACGATCGCCGTCTTTTTATTCGGGCGTTCGCCCCGTTTCACCGCGGCCCGGCGGGCGCGCGCCAGCAGATGGCGCACCGCCGGTTGTTCGCACGGATTGGGCTGCTTCTTGAGCTGATGCACCGACGACAGCACCGCGATCCGGTGCACGACCGTGCTGAGCTTGAACGCGCCAAGTCGCTGTTTCAGGCGCGCCACGACCAACTGGCTATCCAGCACCGGCGGCAACTCCCAGACTAGGCCGGCTTTGGCGCGCCGTGCGACGTGATCGACGATGAATTGCACCACGGCGGTCTCCGGCACCGGCAACGCAATCGGCATCCCAAACCGTCCCTGGTACCAGGCCGCCCAGTAACGCAGGGCGCTGTGGTAGCTACGGGTGGTGTTCGCAGAAGCCGCTTCGGCCAGAATTTCGCGCACGGCCTCGGCGGCGCTGGCGGCCAGCGCATCCGGCGCCAACACCGGAAAGCTCGACAGGGAAGGTAGGTTAGCGTTATTTTTCATATGTGCGATGTATGTTTTAGTATGAATGTACGCTGATACCGACGATAATCATCACTTATCACCAGTACGTCAAGATAAGGGCAGGGCGCCGATAAGGGAGACATCCGATATGGCCAAAGGCATCACCCAAGAACAGGTCAACGCTGCTGCGGATGCGCTGGTCACCGCCGGCGAGCGACCGACGGTCGAGAAAATTCGCGCGCAGCTGGGCACTGGCTCTCCCAACACGGTGCTCCGGATGCTGGAAACGTGGCGCGGCGCGCTGGCCGAACGCCTCCACCAAGTGCTGTCGTTACCGGACGTACCGGCGGAAGTAGGGCAGGCGTTTACGGAGTGTTGGCGCTTGGCGATGGCTCACGCCAATTCAGCGGCACAAAGCTCCCTCGCGCAAGAGCAAAACGCCCTTCTCGCCGCCCAGACCTCACTGACGCAAGAACGAAAGATCTATGAGAACGCGGTTGCCGCCGCTCAAGAAATGGCCAAGAGCGCGGACCAAGCCCGCGACATTGCTGAAACGCGACTGACGGATCTCCAATGTCTTGTGGAGCAACAGGCTAGCCAATTAGCCGAGCTAATGGAGCAGCGAGACGGATTGCAGCAACGAACGCATCAACTTGCCGATTCGTTAGAGACACACAAAAACGCCGTTGCGACCGAACGCGAGGCCCAAGCAGCGCACATTCGCGCCATCGAGGATCGCGCGCACGCTGAAATTGACCGCGCCCGCGAAGAAACGAAGTCCCTGCAGGCAGCGTTACGCCAGAAGGACCGAGAAGCAACGAATGTAGCAGCGCGACTCGAATCGGCGCTAGCTTCGGCTCGTGGAGCAGAGAACCTAGCCACCGAATATGGGGCTCGCGCAAAAGCTTTGGAGCAACAATTAGGACGAATGGATGGCCTCTCCGCCGCTTTGCTTGCCGCTCAAAAGTCGCTGCATGCCGCTACTCAGCGGGAAGTCGCAATACGGAGCAAATTGGATGATCTTGCCTCGGCAG
>Ga0302228_10001842_pt1 | contig 15063 bp, 9 predicted proteins | sample II_Palsa_N1_2_FD_193519 | JGI IMG/M metagenome (GOLD analysis project Ga0302228, IMG submission 193519) | Peat permafrost microbial communities from Stordalen Mire near Abisko, Sweden - II_Palsa_N1_2 | ecosystem: Environmental > Terrestrial > Soil > Palsa > Peat permafrost | place: Sweden...
CCTTGGAGGACAAATCGAGGTTCTTCAGTTCCTCGGGCACTGTGACTCCATTCAGGATGAGACGGGAACGGAAGAGGAAGCGTGCACGGAGTCGGCGGGTTGCGTGGAGCTGTGGGCTTGGGTGGTTTCGGTCCAGAGGGTGTGGTCGGCGAGGAGGCGGGTGACGAGCTGGGTGTGCAGCGCGTGGCCGGCTTTGTGCGCGACGATGCGGGCTTTGAGCGGGCGGCCGACGAGAGCTAGATCGCCGATCAGGTCGAGGGCTTTGTGGCGGCCGAACTCGTCGGGGAAGCGCAGCGGGCCGTTTAGGATGCTGTCCTTGTCGAGGACGATTGCGTTTTCGATGGAGCCGCCGCGGATCAAGCCCATGGCCTGCAAACCGGGAAAATCCTTCATGAAGCCAAAGGTGCGCGCGGGAGCGATCTCGCGGCTGAAGGACTCGCGGTCCACGGTGATTTCGACTTCCTGCGGGCCGACGGCCGGATGATCGTAATCCACGAAGCAGTGCACGCTGAATTCGTCGGCGGGGTAGATGCCGATGCGGCGATCGCCGTCGGAAAATTCGAGCGGCTTGGTGACGCGGATGTAGCGGCGCTGGCGGCGCAAAGTGCGGGTGCCGGCGCGAGCGAGAAGGTCGATATAGGGTTTGGAGGAGCCATCGAGGATGGGCAGTTCGAGCGCGTCGAGCTCGACGTAAACGTTGTCAACGCCGCAGGAGTAGAGCGCGGCGAGCACGTGCTCGGTGGTGGAGAGCAGCACGCCCTGCTTCATCAGGCTGGTGGCGTAGCTGACGCGGGCGACGTTGCGCACGTGCGCTTCGATTTCGAAATTGTCGAGGTCCACGCGGCGGAAGACGATGCCAGTGTCTGCCGGAGCGGGCACGAAACGAAGATGGCTGGGAACAGCGGTGTGGAGTCCTACGCCATCAATTTCGACGGGGCGTTGGATAGTGAGCTGGTAGGGCATGAGAGCTAGGCGTCCATTATAGGGGCAAGTTGGTGACCTGTGCAAACCGATTTTATGTCTTTATAATCAGCATGTTACACAGAAGGTAACGGGAAATTTATTTCTCATGTTGTAAGAATACAACAGTTGGGCGCATAGGGGTGTGTGTCGAAATGGACAGGTCCGACCGAATTATGCGTGAGGATGCAAATCGGACGCTGGTTAGCGCGAGCAGTTTCGCTGGGGCTTGAGGATGACGAAGCCGAGAGCACCGGAAGTAAGGGCTGAAATCACCCAATATGCGGCCGGCTTGCCTTTGAACAAAATCGCTGCGGCGATGATGGCCAGGGCCCAGACGAGCGACCAAGCGATGGTGGAAGTTCCGGACTTCGGAGAGTCGGGCTGCATGTGAGCATCGTAACATGGTTTTGCGCTGGCTTGCGCCAAGGCAGCGGAGGCATTGGCGGGGGCGTCTGGCCGGGTTGTTTCGGGTGTTTCATCCGCGTAGAATGGGTTTTCGAAACCGCGAAAATGGCGACTCCGTTTACGATTCTTCCGAACGCTCCCACTCCGCCGCCGGCGGCGCATCCGCGGCCGGACTGGCTGAAGGTGCGATTCTTCGGCGGGTCGAACTACCAGGAGCTGAAGCGCATCATGCGCACGCTCGATTTGCACACGGTGTGCGAGAGCGCGCGTTGCCCGAACATGGGGGAATGCTGGGAGCACCGCACGGCTACGTTTATGATCCTGGGGAATATTTGCACGCGGGCGTGCGGATTCTGCGCGGTGCCGAGCGGAAAGCCGCTGGGCCCGCCGGAAGAAGACGAGCCGGAGCGTGTGGCGGAAGCGGTGGAGCGGATGGGGTTGCGCTACGCGGTGGTCACCTCGGTGAACCGCGACGACCAGGCGGACGGCGGAGCGGCTATTTTCGCGCGGACGATCACGGAAATCCGGCGGCGAGTGCCGGGATGCCGAGTGGAAGTGCTGATTCCGGATTTTCGCGGCGACTGGCAGGCGCTCGAAAAGGTGATTGGGGCGCGGCCGGACGTGCTGAACCATAATATGGAGACGGTGCCGCGATTGTATCGCGCGGTGCGCAAGGGCGCGGTGTATGAGAGGTCGCTCGAGCTGCTGCGGCGGACGCGCGAGCTGGCGCCGGATGTGCCGACGAAAACGGGAATGATGCTGGGGCTGGGCGAGACGCGCGAGGAGGTGTTGCGCGCGATGGAAGAAATCGCGGCGCAGGGCACGCACATTCTGACGCTGGGACAATATCTGCAGCCCACGCCGGAGCATTTGCCGATCGAGCGGTACGTGCATCCGGATGAATTCGCGGAATACAAGCTGCTGGGCGAGACGATGGGTTTCAAGCATGTGGAAGCAGGTCCGCTGGTTCGTTCCTCGTATCACGCCTTCGAACAAGAAGAATCCGCGCGGAGTTAGGCTTACCTAAGAGTGTCGAGGAAAGATTGCGCCATGGCACGAGTGCGTTCGGCGCAGCTTGGATCCGGGGGCGGAAGCTGGAGCACGGCCTGAAAATATTCCGCGGCCTTGGCGTTGCGGGACAATTCCGCGTTTAAATTGCCGAGCAAGAGCAGAAAAATCGGATTTTTGGGGTAGCGCTGGGCCAGAGGCTCGGCCACGGCGACCGCTTCGGCATATTGCAGGTCAAATGTGCGCAAATTTCTGGCGAGATAGAAGCGCGCGTCCACGCGCAGCAGCACGCCGCGATCGATTCCCACTTTCATTTGGCGGATGCCTTCGATTTTGTCTCCTCCGGGAATGCCCATAAAAAAGCGCAGCATCTTCACGATGGAGGAAAGGGAATCGACAAAATAATTGTAGAGGCCGAGGCCGGCGGTGGCGTCGGCCATATCGGGATCGAGCTCGAGGGCGCGAAGGAATTCGGTGCGCGCGGCGACACCGGCATGAGCCACGGCGCGATGTTCGTTGCGCAAGCCCAGCAGGCGGGCCTCGAGCGCGTGGCCCATGGCGGCGTAGAGGTGCATTTCGGCGGTGTCGGACCGGGCGACTTGGGCCTGGGCTAGTTGGATGACTTTATCGGCGAGCGCGAAATAGGCGTCATCCTCGGGGCGCCTGCCGCGCTTGGCGGCGTCCACCATGCCGTAGCGAATTTCGTAAGACGCGCAATAAATCTTCCACCATTGAGCCTCGGCTTCGAGGAGAAATCCCAGCGGAGAATCGGGCTGCGATTGCTGGAGATTTCGCGCGAGGGCGATGGCGGCTTGGGGGTCGCCTGCGTACATTTTGTCCAATGCTTGCACGGCTTCGGGAGGCAGGGTGAGGCTTCCGGCGCGGGCGGGAATGGCGCAGAGCGTGGCCAGGCAAACGCCGAGAAACGAAAGCGGGAGAAAAATCGCGGCGCGCGGGCGCGTCATTTCACTCTCTTGACCCAGCCGGCCAGCCAGGCGGAGGTAACGTACATCACGAAACATTCCAGGGCAAAGGGCGGAAAACCGAGAAAGCCGGGCGCGGGCATCTCGAAAATTTTCATGCGCTGAAACATGGGGAAAGTGTAGTGCCACTTGCCGCCGGCCCAATTGTTCCAAAATTCCCAGAGCCAGCCGCAAATCCAGCCGGAGAGGAAAAATCCGTAAAGACGGCGGCGAAAACCTTCGGAAAGATCGCCGAGGAAAGAGGGCAAATCGAGGCGGCGGTTGAGCGGGTCAAGCAAAAGCAGAAAGCCGATCCACACGAGAGCGAAAAGATATGCGGCGATGCGCTGGGGAATGACGAGCGGAAGAAGCAAACACACCAAGCCGCAAAAGATGAGCGCGTTTTCCGCGGCTCGCGAAATCTTCCAGGGCTCGGCGGGAAGGGGCGGGAGGAGAGCCTGCACGAGATCGGAAGTCTCGAAGATGGCGGGCGTGATGGTGGCGAAGGACCATATGTAGCCGAGATAGGCGGCGGGCCATTCGAGCGGAACGCCGACGTAGGTCCAATTGCGGAGACGCAGATTGTAGGCTTCGAAGATGAGCCACAGGGGAATGGAAAGCAGGGCCATGCGCGCGAGAGTGAGAGGCGCGTCGTGCAGGCGCGAACGATTGGTGAGAGCGAGGACGGCGGCGTCGGCGATGAGGATGTAGGCGCTCCAAGCGATGGGAGTGAAGAAGGTGGGGATGGGTTCGACGCCTTTGAACAACAGCCATTCAGCGCCGGCGAGGGCCAGGAGGCCGAGCCAGCCGTGGGCGGGAAAAGAACGGCGGCGGCGCGAGCGAAAGTATCCGGCGAGGAGAACGCCGACGGTGGCAGCGGTGACGGCGAGACCGATGGATGTGCGAAGGCCGGGCATGTGCATGGGTGCGTGCTGGTCGCTCGCCGGATATGGTAACGCAAAACGCGCGCGACACTGAGACCCGCACAAGAAAGGGGCTTTCTTGCTATGCTTTGCGTTTCTTGGGCGCGGAAACGCGATGAGCGAGCCGGAAAAACTCGAGCGGGGGCTGGGGCTGGTCGAAGCGACCTCGCTGAACATGACATTCATGGTGGGGATCGGGCCGTTCATCGTGATCCCGTTCATCATTCGGGAGATGGGCGGGCCGCAGTGCATTCTGGCCTGGGTGGTGGGCGCGGCGCTGGCGGCTTTTGACGGGTGCGTGTGGGCCGAGCTGGGGGCGGCCATGCCGCAGGCCGGCGGAAGCTACGTTTTTCTGCGCGAAGCGTACGGGGCCAATCGCTGGGGACGCCTGATGTCGTTTCTTTTTATCTGGCAGACGCTTTTTCAGGCGCCGCTGAGTATTTCGTCGGGCGCGCTGGGATTCGCGGATTATTCGAGGTACCTGGTGGCGAAACTTCCGGGCGGCGTGGGCTGGCTCAATGCCCACGCGCTGACGCCGAGCGCGGCGACAAATTACAATCGCGTGGTGGCCGGGGTGCTGATCGCGGCGGCGATAGCGCTGCTTTACCGGCGGATCACCGCGATCGGGAAAATTTCGACCGCGCTGTGGGTCATCGTGCTGGGAACGATTTTGTGGCTGATCTACGGCGGGGTTACGCATTTCAACGCCAGCCGCGTGTTTACGTATCCTCCGGGGAGCTGGAATTTTTCGTGGATTTTTTTCGCCGGGCTGGGCCACGCGTCGGTGCAGACGGTGTACAGCTACCTGGGGTATTACAACGTGTGCAACCTGGGCGGAGAAATGAAGAATCCGGAGAAAAATATTCCGCGGGCGATTTTCATTTCGATTTTCGGGATCGGGATTTTGTACGTGGCGATGCAGACGAGCATCCTGAGCGTGGTGCCGTGGCAAGAGGCGCAGAATTCGGCGTTCGTGGCGAGCTTGTTTGTGGAGAGAACCTACGGGATGAACTGGGCCACGCTGGCGACGGCGCTGATTTTGCTGGTGGCCTTCGGCTCGATTTTTTCGGCGACGCTGGGGTATTCGCGGGTGCCGTACGCGGCGGCGCTGGACGGGAATTTTTTCTCGGTTTTCGCGCGCGTGCATCCGACCAAGCGTTTTCCGCACATCGCGCTTCTGGCGCTGGGCGGCACGTCGATTTTGATTTGCGTGTTTTTCAATCTTTTCGTGGTAATTCGCTCCATCCTCGCGATGCGCTGCCTCATCCAATTCGTGGGGCAGGCCTTCGGGCTGCTGCTGTTGCACCGGCGCTGGCGGGCGGAACGCTGGCCTTTTCGCATGTGGCTGTACCCCGTGCCGGTGCTGATCGCCATCGCGGGCTGGATTGCAATTTTTATTTCCACCGGACGCAAGCCCATGCTGGCCTCGCTTGCGGCAACCGCAGCAGGTATTCTTGTCTATCTGGGACGAGCGCGCTATTTGCGCCAATGGCCATTCGAGGAGGCAGTTGGATGAAGGTGAAGCGCCCGCGGCAGGGGTGGACGAGGGTGGTGCTGGCGATCGTTGCGCCGGCGCTGGCGTTGGTGTGCACGGCTTTGCAACTCGCGGCGCAGTCGCTGCCGGACACGCTCGAAGCCATCAACAAATCGCGCGTCACCACGCGGATTCTTTTCGTCACGGCGCATCCGGATGACGAATGGTCGAGCTTGCTGACCTATCTTTCGCGGGGACTCGACGCCGACGTGGTACTTCTGACGATTACGCGCGGGCAGGGCGGCCAGAATGCGATTGGCCCGGAGCAGGGCGGGCAGCTGGGCGTGATTCGCACGGAAGAATTGCTGGCGGCGGGCGAGCATTATGGCGTGAAGCAGTTTTTCACGCGCGCGATGGACACCGGATATGTGAAGAGTCCGGAGCAGGCCATGAAAATCTGGGACGACCTGGCGCTCGAAGATATGGTCCGCGCGATTCGCACCTACCGGCCAAACGTGGTGATCAACGGATGGGGCGGGGTGCATTCGGGGCACGGGCATCATCAAGCCAGCGGAATCCTGACGCCGCAAGCGGTGGCCGCGGCCGCCGATCCGACGAAGTATCCGGAACAGCTGGCCGAAGGGCTGGTGGCGTGGAAAGTGAAGCTGGAAGTTCGACTGGCGCGCGACGGCAAGACGCCGGGGGCGGTGGAGTTGCCGGTAAATAGCGTTTCTCCGCTGTGGGGCAAGAGCTACGTGGAGATGGGAATGGAAGGGCACGCGCAGCATCGCTCGCAGGGGACGCCCGCTTTCTTCGGCAATCCATTTTTCCGGCGGCCGATTTTTCTGGTGGCGGAGACGGAGAAAGGCGACGCGGAGAAGTTCGATGCGAAAATTTTGGCCGAGCCGCTCTCGTCGCTCGCGGCGGAGTTTCCCACGCTGCAGGCGGCCATGGCTCCGCGGCTTGCTGCGGCGGACGCATACCTGAAAGCAGCCGTGGTGGCGGCGCAATCTCTGGACCGGACTGCGGCGGCGACCTCGTTAACTCAGGCAGGCGTGCAGATCGCGGAGTTGAATAACGAAGTTTCCATTCATACGACGAAAGAAAGCCCTGCCGCGATCTATGAACTCGAGCGCGTGACCGAGGGCATTGACCGAGCGCTGGCCGATGATGTGGCGATCCCCATCGAGGTGCAGGCCAGCCGCCACGAACTCGTCGCGGGCGAAACATTTTCGGTGGACGTAATGTTCAGCGGCAAGCCGGTGGTGCCGGTGAAGTGGACTCTGGACGCGCAGAGCCTGCATATGCCGCCCGGCTGGACGGCTACGCCAGCAGAGCAGAAGGAAGGGAGCGACAGCACGCGTTTCAACATCGCAATTCCGGCGAATGCGCAGGCGCCGAAATCCCCGGTGGATGCGATTCGGCCATTTCCGGGGGCACTCGTGCGCGTGGTGCTCGCGGTGGATTGGAATTCGTACCGATTTGCGATCTATCCGCCGGTGGAATCGGTGGAAACGACAACGACGGGTATCGCCACATATCCGCTGGAGCTCGTTCCGGCGGTGACGCTGACGGTGGAGCCGCAGCAAGTGATGGTTCCCGTGCGGCGCGCAACGGAGCCGATAAAACTTCTGGCGCGGGTGCGCTACCACGGAACGAAATCGGCGAAGGTAGCGGTGGGGCTCGATGTGCCCGCGGGCTGGATGGCGCAGCCCATTGCGCCGCTGGAATTTTCGGGCGCGAGCGACCAACTGATTCGCTTCATCGTCACGCCGCCGGCACAGACCGCACCGGGCGCTTACGAGTTGCATCCTTACGCGCGGCTGGGAGAGGAGACGTTTCGCACGTCGCTCGAGCCCATCCCCACGCTGCCGACGCGCAATTGGAGCGAGCCATCCGACGCGACGGTGCACGTGCTGGACCTGAAGATGCCGGCAAATTTGCGCGTGGGATACATCGCGGCGGCGAACGATCCGCTGCCGGAAATTCTGCGGCAACTGGGAATGCAGGTGGATTTGCTTGATGACGTGGCGCTGGCTTTCGGCGATTTGAGCGGGTACGACGCGATTACCGTGGGCATCCGCGCTTACGAGCTGCGTCCGGATTTGATGCGCGCGAATTCGCGGCTGCTCGATTACGTTGAGCGCGGCGGAACGCTGCTGGTGCAATACCAGCGCGATTTCGCCTGGGACAAGCTGCTTCCGGCGCCGTTTCCGGCTTCGATGGGCGATAAAGTGGCGCGCGTGACGGACGCGGATTCTCCCGTGCGCTTTCTCGTGCCGGATAGCCCGCTCTTGAATTCTCCGAACAAAATTACGCCGGCGGATTTTCAGGGCTGGGTGCAGGAGCGCGGACTCTATTTCTGGGGCACGTTCGATCCGCGCTACCAAGCGCTGCTGGGGCTGAAAGATTTTGGCGAGGCGGAAGTGAACGGCGCGCTGGTGTCTGCGCGGGACGGCAAAGGCCTCTATATTTACACCGGGCTGTCGTTTTTCCGCGAACTGCCGGCGGGCGTGCCGGGAGCGTACCGCTTATTTGTGAATTTGCTGAGCCAGACGCCACATGCCGCAGGAAAAGACTGACGCGCGGTTTGCCGGATCGGATGCGGGCGCCGAGTTCGCGCCTCCGCGCATGGTGCGAATTCCCGAGGGTTGGTTTCTGATGGGCAGCGACGCCGGGCAGGAAAACGAGCGCCCGGTGCATCGCGTTTGGATTGGCGCGTTTGAGCTCGGCGAATGCCAGGTGACGAATGCCGAGTACGCGCGGTTTCTCGCCGCTACGAATCACCGCAAGCCCCTGCACTCGAACGATCCCAATCTTTCGGACCCGGCTCAGCCCGTCGTGGCGCCCTCGTGGTTTGACGCGGTGGCTTACTGCGATTGGCTCGGCCGCGCGACGCAGCGGCATTTCCGCCTGCCCACGGAGGCAGAGTGGGAATATGCCGCGCGCGGAGGCCTGGAGCAGAAGCAATTTCCGTGGGGCGACGATCCGGCGGAATCGCTCGCCAATTATGCGTCGCGATGGAAGACGGGCCCGGAGCCCGTAGGACGCGCGGAGCGAAATGCGTACGGGCTTTGCGATATTGGCGCGAACGTTCACGAATGGTGCGCGGACTGGTTTGGAGCGGATTACTACGGCGTTTCGCCGGAGCGCAATCCGCAGGGGCCGAGCGAAGGGGCGAGGCGCGCATCGCGTGGAGGTTCCTGGCGGCATTATACGAAGGTGTCGCGCTGCGCCGCGCGGTCGAGCATCCCTCCCGAATTTCAGTATGCCGATTACGGATTCCGCGTGGCCTGCGACATCTCCTAGTAAACCCAGCCGGCAGTTCGGCAAGAGCTTCACCCATAAGCACAACCCGGCGTTTTATTCGTGGCGGAGGGCGATCACGGGATCGACGCGCATGGCGCGGCGTGCGGGGAGGAATCCGGCGAAGGCGGCCACGGCGGCGAGGGTGAATGCGACGGCCGCGAGTGTGACGGGGTCGTTCGCGGAGACGCCGAAGAGCAAGTGGCCGACGAAATGTGAGGCGGCGAGCGCGCAGGGAATTCCGACGAGCAGGCCAGCGAGGGTGAGGAGCAGCGTTTCGCGCAGGATCATGCGGAGAATCGCGCTACGAGAAGCACCGAGGGCGAGGCGGATGCCTATTTCGTTCGTACGGCACGCGACGGAATAGGCAATCACGCCGAAAATTCCGGTGGCGGCGAGAATCAGGGCCATGGCCGCGAACAGGCCGAGCAGGAAGGTGCGAAATCTTTGCTGCGAGACGGAAGCGTCGATCAGGTCCGGCAACTTCGCCACGTCGGTTACCGGCAAATCTCTGTCAATGTTTTGTACTTCCTGGCGGATAGCGGCGGCTACAGCGGATGTGCTCAAGGTGCTCTTCACCACCAGATTAGCGCCCCAGAAAGGAACTTGGGCGAAGGGGACGTACATCATCGGGCCGGGAGCTTCACCGAGCGAAACGTCGCGCACGTCGCCGACGATGCCGACGATTTCGCGCTCGACGTCGGGATTGGGAGGGAAGCCGAAGTTGAGCCGCTTGCCAATGGGATCCTGATTCGGGAAATAGCGCTGCGCAAATGTTTTGCTGATCACCGAAACTCGCGGTGCGGAGAGGATATCCTGCTGGTTGAAAAAGCGGCCGGCAAGCAGGGGAATTCCCATCACGCGAAGATATTCCGGACTGACGGAGGCGTAGTCAGCCAGGCGGGATTCGGCTGCGGACGCCGGCGGAGCGCCCACGATATCGAAGCCGAGATTGATTTTGCCGTTGACGATGGGCAGCGGAACGGCCACGGCGGTGTCTTGCATTCCGGGTTGAGCCTGGACCTGCGCGAGCAATTTATCGGAGAAAGCGATCCACTGGGGAGGCGTGGAATACTGAAATTGAGGAAGCGAGACCTCGGCTTTCACGATGCTGTGTGTTTCGAAGCCGGGGCTGACAGAAGTGAGTTTGGAAAAGCTGCGCAGGAGCAATCCAGCAGCCACGAGCAAGACCATGGCCAGGGAAATTTCCGCTGCGGCGAGGAAGCTCCGCGCACGGCGGCGGTTGAGGCTTTCGCCCGAGCGGCCGCCTCCGTCGCGAAGGCTCCCTTGAATATTGGAATTCGCGGAAAAGATCGCGGGGACCAATCCAAAAGCCACGCTGGCGATGGCGGAGAGGACCAGCGCAAAAGCCAGGACGAAATTGTCAACGCGAATGGGGTTCAAGCGCGGGAGATTCTCCGGCATCAGCGAACCGAGCACTTGAACACCGGCGTAGGCCAGAGCTATGCCGATAATTCCACCGAGCAGACCGAGCACGGCGGTCTCACTGAGCAACTGGCGGATGATTCGAGCGCGGCCGGCGCCCAGCGCGGTCCGCACGGCAATCTCTTTCGAGCGAGAAGTGGCTCGGGTGAGAAGCAAGTTGGCAATGTTGGCGCAGGCGATCAGGAGCACGAGGCCGACGGCGCCCAGGAGAACCAGCAGCGCGGTTCGCACGTCTCCCACAATTTCTTTCTGCAGCGGCACGAGACGTACGGTCCAGCCTTTGTTCTCCGCCGGAAATTCCCGCGCCAACCTGTCGCTGATCGCGTCCATTTCGGCCTGAGCCTGCGCGATGGAAACGCCGGGCTTCAGCCGCCCGAATACGGGCAGCCAATGGCCTGCGCGGCGAGCCATCCAGCTTCCAAAGAGAGGGTCCTGAACGAGCGGGATCCAGACTTCCTGCTTGGTCTCGATGAAAGGGGAGCGAAAGCCCGCGGGCATGATTCCGACGACGGTGAAGGGGCGCTTGTCGAGAATGATGGAGCTTCCCAGGATACGGGGATCTGCTCCGAGGGTGCCGCGCCATAGATTTTCGCTGATGATGACGACGGGCGGGGCGCCCTGCTTGCCTTCGGCAGGAAAGAAGACGCGCCCGTGGAGCGGCTTTACATCGAGAAGCGCAAAATGCTCCGGCGTGACGACGGAGGTGTCCACGACGGAGGGCTCGCCGCGCCCCGTGAGTGTGAGCTGGTGAGCCGTGATTCCCGCGAGTTCGCTGAAAACGTGATTCTGCGCGCGCCACTCTTCGAAATTCGGATACGAAACTCCATCTTCCGGAACTCCTTCCTGAGTGTTGGCCTGAAATGCGGTGACCAATTGTTCGGGATGCGCGTAGGGCAGCGGCTTCAGGAGCACGGCATAAACGACGCTGAAGATGGCGGTGTTTGCGCCGATGCCGAGAGCGAGGGTGAGCACGGCGACGGCGGTGAAACCGGGATTCTTGCGCAGCATGCGCCAGGCGTAACGCGCGTCCTGAAGAAATGTTTCGATGAAGGGCAGGCCGCGGAGTTCGCGGTTGGTTTCTTTGAGTTGGGTAAGGCCGCCCAATCGAATGCGCGCGGCGCGTTCGGCTTCCGCGGGCGGCATGCCGCGGCGAAGATTTTCCTCGATAAGCATGGCCAGATGCGACTCGAGTTCGCGCTCGAACTCCTGGGCCGGGCGGCGGCCGGAAAACAGCCCCCCGATTCGGGAATAAAGCACGCGCAAACGATTCCACATCCGACTACCTCCGAGCCGCAAGCTCGAGAACCCTCCCAATCACGCCGGAGATGCGCTCCCAGTTTTCGGCCTGGGCCTCGAGCTGCTTGCGTCCGGCTTTGGTGAGGGAATAAAACTTGGCCTTTCTGTTGTTGTCCGAAGTGCCCCAGGCGCCGGCGATCCAGCGCTTCTGCAGCAGGCGCACGAGGGAGGCGTAAATGGTGCCTTGGTTGATTTGCAAGGCTTCTTCGCTGATTTGTTCGATGCGGCGGGCGATGCCGTAGCCATGCAGAGGGCCCAGGGCGTCGAGGGTCTTCAAAACCATGAGATCGAGGGTGCCCTGCAGGATATCGGATTTGGGATGGGGCATGGCCCCTCCTGTGGACTACGCACAGGAGTATGCTCGTTTTCCTGTGGGATGTCAACAGGGCAGGGCGAGGACCTGCGCGTTCGCATGCGGCGGCAGAAATGGAGAATGAACGCGGCGGGTCTTCGTTGACTTGCCTTTTCACCCACCCTAATATGTTGCAGCCCATGCCCGCAAACGATCCGCTGACGGACCAGACGTTTTCGCATTACCGCGTCGTCGAGAAACTCGGCGGCGGGGGAATGGGGGTGGTCTATAAGGCGGAGGACACGCGTCTGCGCCGCTTCGTGGCGCTGAAGTTCCTGCCCGACGACGTAGCCAAAGACCCGCAAGCGCTGGCGCGTTTTCAGAGGGAGGCGCAGGCGGCCTCGGCGCTGAACCATCCCAACATTTGCACGATTTACGACATCGGGGAAGCGGGTGGAAAAGCGTTCATCGCCATGGAATTTCTGGACGGCCAAACGCTGAAGCACCTGATTTCCGGCCGCTCCATGGAACTCGAAAACATTCTGGACCTGGCCATTCAAACGGCGGACGCGCTGGACGCCGCGCACAGCGAAGGCATCGTGCACCGCGACATCAAGCCGGCGAACATTTTCGTGACCAAGCGCGGGCACGCGAAGATTCTGGATTTCGGCCTGGCCAAGGTGTCCAGCGTGAAAGTGGCGGGCGGCGGGTCGGTCACCATGCGCACGGTGGGCGTGGACACGGCGCAATTGACCAGCCCGGGCACGTCAATGGGCACGGTGGCTTACATGTCGCCGGAGCAGGTGCTGGGCAAGGAACTGGACGCGCGCACGGACCTCTTCTCCTTCGGAATCGTGCTGTACGAAATGTGCACGGGATTTCTTCCGTTCCAAGGAGAAAGTTCGGGCGCGATTTTCGACGCTATCCTGCACAAGAATCCGGCGGCGCCGGTGCGGCTCAACAGCAACCTGCCGGTGGAATTCGAGCAAGTGATTGCGAAGGCGATGGAGAAGGACCGCGACCTGCGTTACCAGAGCGCGGCGGAAATGCGCGCGGATTTGAAGCGCTTGAAGCGCGACACGAGTTCGGGGCGCGTGAATGTGGCGAGCGGCTCAGCGGCTTCGGCGCAGGAGGCGGGCTCGAGCGGAAGTTTTGCGGCTGCGGCTGCGGTTCAACCTTCAAGCAGCGCAGCGCAAGCCTCGGGCAGCTCGGTGGTGGAGGCGGCCAAGCAGCACAAATTCGGACTGACCGCCATACTTGCGATTGCGCTGGTGGTGCTGGCTGCGGCGGGCTACGGGGTCTATGCCCTGCTGGCACACAAGAGCGCGCCCCCCTTTCAGAATTTTGAGATTTCGCAAATCACGAACAACGGGAAATCCTCGCGCGCGGCAATCTCGCCGGACGGGAAGTATATTCTCAGCGTGCAGGCGGATGCCGGGAAAGCCAGCTTATGGCTGCGCCACGTGCCGACCAACAGCGACACGCAGGTCATTCCCCCGGCCGACGCGATTTACACGGACCTGAATTTTTCGCCGGATGGAGACTACATCTATTTCATCAAGGCGGAGGCCGCGATTCAATCCGTGCGCGATTTGTATCGCGCTCCGGTGCTGGGCGGCGCTCCGAAGCTCGTGATACACGATATTGACTCCGGCATTTCATTTTCTCCCGACGGCAAGCGTTTTGCTTTCATGCGCGACAACGATCCGGACGTCGGCAAGTATCAATTCAGGACCGCGAACGTGGACGGCTCGGACGAGAAAATGTTTGCGGCCGGCCCGATGACGGAAGCATCGCGTTATATCGCCTGGGAACCCAAGGCCAATCAGGTGGCCAAGATGCAATATCAGGTTGGGGATCAGCTAAGTGTGATCAAACTTTTTGACATCAACTCCGGGCAGGCCCAGACGATTGCCTCCTTCGCGGATAAGTACATGGAAACGATGGTTTGGCTGCCGGATGGGAAGGCCTTGCTCGTTCTCTACCAGGGTACCTCCACGCATTACTCGCGCTTCCAGATCGGCCTTATTTCCTATCCGGGCGGGCAATTCCATGAGATTACCAAGGACACCAACAACTACCGTTCCTTGACGGTGTCCGCCGATGCGAAGACTCTGGCAACCGTGCAACAACGGACTCCGAGAAGTTTCTATGTATTTCCGGCGAGCGGCACGGGCGCGAGTGCTCCGGCTCCAGCCCTGCCCCAGGAAAGGGATTTCGAAGATTTCGCTTGGGCGGAAAATGGAGGCCTCTATCTCGGGGGACAAGGCGCGCTGTCTCGCGTGGCGCTCGATGGAAGCAACAAGAACGTTTTGCTGAGCAACCTGGGACTATTCGGACTTAATTCCTGCCCGGATGGACGCAGTGTCGTTTTCAGTTGGATCGCCCATGGCGGGGGGACCGGCATAACCGTGTGGCGCACGGATGCGAACGGCGGCGACGCGAAACAACTTTCCTTTGGCACGAGTGATTTCAACCCTACGTGCTCGCCCGATTCGAAGTGGGTTTATTACAGCGATCGAAATACGGACACCTTCATGCGCGTTCCGGTGGACGGGTCGAGCCAACCGGCCGCCGTTCCCGGCAGCGTGGTGCCGCATGCGATTGTGGCCGATACGCGCGGTGTGATTTCTCCGGACGGGAAATATCTGGGATTCGTAGTGTCGCAGACCTCGGGCTCCAGCCCGATCCCAAACCAGCAGAAAATAGTTCTGGTGCCGCTCGATGCCGGACCTCAGCCGCAGGCGCGGATACTGGAACCGGACCCGCGGCTGCGGGGTTATCTGAGCTTCACGCCCGATGGCAAGGCGCTGGCCTATTCTATTCGGGAGAACGGCGTGGAAAATCTGTGGCTGCAACCGCTCGACGGCTCGGCGGGGCGGCAGATCACAAATTTTCCAGATGAATTGATCAGCATCTATCATTGGTCGCCGGACGGAAAATCCATCGGCATGCTGCGATTCCGGACCGAATCCGACGTTGTGCTCC
>Ga0302228_10001858_pt1 | contig 14994 bp, 3 predicted proteins | sample II_Palsa_N1_2_FD_193519 | JGI IMG/M metagenome (GOLD analysis project Ga0302228, IMG submission 193519) | Peat permafrost microbial communities from Stordalen Mire near Abisko, Sweden - II_Palsa_N1_2 | ecosystem: Environmental > Terrestrial > Soil > Palsa > Peat permafrost | place: Sweden...
GAGGCACGAGGCTGCGATGGGTAGCGAAGCGACCCCCGAGGGCGGTCCTGCGGCCCGCATCGCAGCCTCGTGCCTCGGCAGCGGCTACAGAAAGTCAGGCCCCTGCGCAACTGTGTAGATAACACCACGAAAGGAGTTTGCTCATGTTCAAGTGCAACGTTCTCGCGGTTTCCATAAGCCTCGCCGCCCTGTGTGCGGCCCAGGCGGCAATGGCCGACATCAACGGCGGCGGGTCGACCCTGCCGCAACCGCTGTATCAGACTGCTGGTGTATTGACTGCCGGTTTTGCCCCTTACATCGGCGTGGGCAGCGGCAAAGGCAAATTGGCGTTCCTGAATAACGATTACAGCCAGTTCATACCGGGCGTCATCAACAAGAATGTGCATTGGGCCGCCAGCGACTCCAAGTTGACGGGGACTGAACTGAGCACCTATCGGGCTAATCATGGGGAGGCCTGGGGGCCATTGATTCAGGTCCCGGCGGCAGCCACCTCGATCGCCATTCCCTTCAATAAGGCCGGCGCTGCAGCGGTCGACTTGAGCATCAACGCGTTGTGTGGGGTGTTCTCCGGGCGTTTGACCCAATGGGATCAGATCCCCTCATCGGGCCGCACCGGTAACCTGACGGTGGTTTACCCGGCGCAGAGCAGTGGTACCACCGAGCTGTTTACGCGTGTATTGAACGCCAAGTGCAATGAAACCGGGCGCTTTTCTGTCACGACGAACTTCGCTGCCAGCTACTCCGGCGGCTTGCCGGTGGGGGCTGTGGGTGCCATCACCAGCCAAGGCGTGATGGATGCCATGAATGCCGCTGATGGCCGTATCACGTTCATGAGCCCGGCCTATGCCGCGTCTACCTTGGCGGGCCTGGATGACGCTACCAAAGTGGCGCGGGTCGCGGGTGTATCCCCCGCGCCTGCCAACATCGCCGCCGCGATTGCAACGGTTGTGCCGCCTGCGGTCTCTGACCGCTTGAACCCGAATGCCTGGGTGCCGGTGTTCGCAGCCACGTCCAATCCGTTAGACCCAAGCGTTGTGCCTTACCCAAGCAGCGGTTACCCAATCCTCGGTTTCACTAACCTGATCTTCAGCCAGTGCTACGCCGACGCGACCGAGACGGCGCAGGTGCGCGCCTTCTTCGCCCGTCATTACGGTGCGCTCGTCAGCAATAACGTGGCGATCAACAACAATCGGCTGGTGCCGCTGCCGGTGTACTGGAAAAACGCGGTGCGTGAAACGTTCATCACCGCCGCCAGTGGCTTGAGCATCGGTAACCCGAACGTCTGCACCGGTCTGGGTCGCCCTCTGTAACCCCTTGAACGGCAACGGCCCGGGTCGTTGCCGTTTGCATTCACTGGATGTCGCTATCAGTCGCATATGAATTTTCCGTGACAGAAGTTCAGTCCCGCCCCTCGCCAACGGCCTAACTCCCATACGTGACGCGCGTCTTCGGCAATGACAAAGAAGGATGAGTCCAGATGGTCCGCTGCAAACCAACGGTAAATGTGAATGCCCAGGGCCCTGGCGGCCAGACGATCCTGCGCCTCAAGCCGCTGGCCCATGCCATTGCCTTGTTGCTGGTAGCGGGCAGCGCCCAGGGCGCCACGGCGTTCAGTTCCGGTTGGTTCGCGGCCAAAGGTGCCTCTCAGGCGGCGACGGCCGCGCGTCCCGGCGCCCAAATGCCGGGCATGCCGCCACCGTTGTCCCAGCAGACACGGGTCAATCAGCAGTTGCAGCGCTCCTTGAGCACCCTCAATACCAGCGTCGCCGCCATTGCTGCCCAGCAGGCGGCCCAGGCGGCGGGGCGGCAGGCTGCGTTGGGGCAGATCTCGAACATTCCCGACGGCCTCGGCAAGGGCGGGATGCAGGTGGACAACAGCCTGACCCAGGGCTGGACCAACGCCAAAAGCCCGGTGCAGAACCAGGCGGGTGGCAAGACCACCGTGATCATCGAGCAGACCGCCGACAAGGCGATCCTCAACTGGGAGACCTTCAACGTCGGGCGCAACACCACCGTCGACTTCCAGCAGCAGTCGAACTGGGCCGCGCTGAACCGGGTCAATGACCCCAACGCCCGGCCGAGTGAGATCCAGGGCCAGATCCAGGGCGCGGGTACGGTGATGATCATGAACCGCAACGGTGTGGTCTTCAGTGGCACCAGCCAAGTCAACGTGCGCAATCTGGTGGCCGCTGCCGCGACCATCACTGATGAGCAGTTCACTCAGCGCGGGATCTACGTGGACGCCAGCGGTACCCAACCGACGTTCACCGAGGCGGCAGGCAAGGTTGAAGTGCAGCGCGGGGCGCTGATCCAGACCCACAACCCGGCCACGTCCACCGACGCCGGCGGCTACACGTTGCTGCTGGGCTCGGAGGTGGAAAACGCCGGTACGATCATCACTGCCAAGGGCCAGACCACCCTGGCGGCCGGTGACAGTTTCTACATCCGCCGGGGTGTCGGCACGGGAGGCAATGACCGTTCCACCACCCGTGGCAATGAAGTGGCGACCAGCCTCAAGGCTGGCAGCAGCGCCGGCAAGGTCAGCAACGGCGGCCTGATCATGGCTTCCACCGGCGATATCACCCTCACCGGGCATCAGGTGCAGCAAAACGGCGTGGCGCTGGCCAGCACGTCGGTGGACACCCGTGGCACTGTCCACTTGCTCAACTCCGCCGGCGACAAAACCGGCAGTGTGACGCTGGGAGAGGGCAGTACCACGGCGATCCTGCTGGACAGCAGCACCAGCACCGCCCTCAACAGCCAGCGGGATAACGGCTTGGTCAAGCTCGACGGCTTGCCGGTCAACCTGATCACCGGGCAATTCAACAACCTGAGCAGCCTCGCCGACCGCACGGATCAATCCCGTGTGGAAATCGTCAGCGGCGGCACGGTGGACTTCCAGAAAGGCTCGATCACCTTGGCCACTGGCGGCCAGGTGGCGGTCACGGCCGGCCAGCGCAGCCTGGTGCGTGACGGCGCGATGATCGATGTGTCCGGCGCCGTCGGCGTCAAGGTGGCGATGGAATCCAACAACATCAAGATCAACGTCCAGGGCAATGAGCAGCGCGATGCCCCGGTCAACCGCGAAGGCGGCAAGTTGATCAACAACGATGTCTGGGTCGACTTGCGGGACCTGGTGTTCGTCCCGGCAGGCACCAATGGCTACGCCACGGACCGTTGGTACACCGCCGGCGGCCTGTTGGAAGTGGGGGGCTACCTTGGGACCCAAGGTCATTCGGTAGGCGAGTGGATGGCCCAGGGCGGGACGCTGACCTTTACCGGCAAGGAACTGGTGACCCAGCAGGGCGCCCAGCTCAACCTGTCGGGCGGTACCGTGGATGTGCAGGATGGCTATATCCGGCAAAGCTGGCTCAAGGGGCCGGATGGGCGCCTCTATGAGCTGTCGAAAGCGCCGGGGGACATTCTCTACACCGGCTTCTACAAAGGGTTTGAAGACACCAGTGAGCGCTGGGGGCGCACCGATCTTTACTACAACCCGCTGATCGCTTCGCAACGTCGATACGAGGCCGGTTACACCGTGGGTCGCGACGCTGGCAAGCTGGTGGTCGGTACCTCCAACGCTGTTCTGGAAGGCCAGTTGATCAGCGATGTATTCCAGGGCGATCGCCAAATCCAGGCACCGAATATCAACCTCGACGGCTATCAGCAGTCGCAGAAAACCATGGCCCAGCGTGCGCAGTTGATCATTGGCCAGTACACGCCGATCTTCAACAAAAGCACCGGCACCCTGCGTTACGGCCTGACCCCGGCCATGGACCTGGTGTTGATCGAGGGCAATACGCAAAAAATCGCCGAGGGGCTGGACCTCACTAGCGCACTGCCGAGTGAGCGTCAGGGCAAATTGGTGCTCGACAGTGATCAACTCAACGGTTTCCAGTTGGGAGCGATCAAGGTCGGGGCCAGGCAGCAGATTGAAGTCAATGGTGCACTCAACGTGGCTGCCGGCGGCGATATCACCTTGTACGGGCCACAGGTCAAGCTCAACGCCAACCTGACCGCCAAGGGTGGCAGCATCAATGCCGGGAACGTGCTCAATCAGGTCAACCTCAACAGCAACAATGTCGTCGGGGATGTGATCCTGGCGGGCCAGGGACGGGTCGACGTGGCCACCGGGGTCAAGCTGGATGCCTCCGGACGCTGGAACAATCTCGCTCTGGAACCCCAGGTTACCGAGGGCGTTGCCTACGCCAACGGTGGCAAGGTATCGCTGCGCAGCACCGGTGACGTGAAACTGGCGTCCGGGAGCCTGGTGGATACGTCATCGGGGGCAACCATCGGACTGGATGGCAAGGTCAGCGGCGGCAAGGGCGGCAGCGTGACCCTGGGGGCGTTTGATGCCCTTGAGCTGGGCGGTGAGATCCGTGGCTATGGCGTCAGCGGTGGTGGCACCCTGGCCTTGCAGGCTCGCAAGGTGTTGATCGGCGATGGCGCACGGGACGCCGGCACCCTGCAACTGGCCGGGGACTTTTTCAATAAAGGCTTTTCGGCCTATGACATCACCGGCAATGAAGGGCTGATTGTCGCCGACGGTACCCAGGTCGATGTCACCACGCCGGTCTATCGCGTGGGCGAGCCGGGGACGACCACGCCGAGCGGCAGCGATCTGGCCAGTGTCATGGAGCGCTGGACCCCAGAGTTGTATCAGCAGGATGCGCTCAAGAGTGTGCTGACCCAGCGTCGTGGCGCCGGGTTGACCTTGACCGCCGGCCGCCAGGAATCCACCGCCGCGCAACTGGCAACCACCGCCCTGACGGTGGGCCAGGGTGCGGTCATCAACGTTGATCCAGGCCAGGCAATCAACTTGCGCAGCGTCGGCCAATTGACCCTGGACGGTACGCTAAATGCCTGGGGTGGCAGCGTCAGCCTGGGCGGCCTGGCTACGCCGCCCCAGGCTTTGGAGCAGGCCAATGCCATCGGCCATGGCCGCTCCATTTGGATGGGTGAACATGCCTTGATTGACGCCACGGCCCGGGCCGCGACGGCCGTCGACAACCATGGGCGCAATTACGGCCTGGTGCGTGATGGCGGCAAGATAACGGTAGGCGGCACTATCGACTTGGCCACCGGCATTGCCAAGGCCAGTGACGTGTTTGTGGTGGTGCGCGAGGGCGCGCGGTTGGAGGCCTCGGGCACTCAAGCTTTACTGAATATTCCCGGGCAGGGTTCAGTGCAGGTAAACAGTAACGGTGGCAGCATCAGCCTGGCCTCCAATAATGGCTTGTACCTGGACGGCAGTTTTATCGCCAGGGCGGGTGGTGCCGGCGCGGCGGGAGGGAGCCTCACCGTAGCGTTGGAGAGTCCGAACTACGACAGATTTGTTGCCACGGATCGGGTACTCAAAGGCCGTGAATTGCACCTTGGCCAGACTCATCAGGCCCATAACCTGGCGGCTACTGCCGAGCAGGCTGCCAGCAGTCTGGAATACGGGCATGGGCGCCTGGGGGTGGATCAAATCAGCTCGGGCGGTTTTGACAATCTTGCGCTCATGAGCAACGGCCTGATGAGTTTTGATGGCGATGCTTCATTGAACATGGGTCAGAGCCTACGTCTATTCAGCGCGGCCTACAGCCTCAGTGAAAGCGCCGCTGCCAACACCCGGATCAATCTGTCGGCGCCGTATCTGTTGCTGGCTGGCATGTATACGCCTGGGCTGGATCCGTACGTGCGTCCGGTGGCCCTTCTTCCCAAACCATCCTTGCGGGCAACCGAGGCGCAGTTCAATGCCAGCGGCAACTTGATCGACGTGCGTGGCAGTGTGTTGTTTGGCAGCAAGGGCAGCCTGAGGCAGGCCGACGGTAGTCTGGTAAGCGTTGAACGTCGTGGTTTTGACCAGGTAAACCTCACCAGCCAAGGCGATTTGCGCTTCCTGGCCGGTACCAACGCGAATGAAGTGGCCACCGGCATCAGTACCCAGTTGCTGACTCAGGGCGACATGACCTTGCGGGCGGCGCAGTTGTATCCAGGTACCGAAGTCAGTGCGCGAGTGATCGCCGGTTACCAGAGCGAATCCAACAGCGCCAACATGACGTTTTCCCCCACGCGCACGCTGAGCATTGGCCGTATCGGCGATGTTGACGCAGCGGTGCCCTATTCAGCGTTTGGTCGTTTGCAACTGGGCGCCGCTACTGTTCGCCAAGGCGGTGTGGTTCGAGCACCTCTGGGGTTGATCAGTATGGGCGACATGGGGAGCAACCTGGTCCAGTTGTTGCCCGGTAGCTTGACGTCGGTGAGCGGCAAGGGGCTGGTATTGCCTTACGGCGGTACGGTCGATGGGCAGGTCTATCAATACAACGGCAAGACGGTGACGTTTCTCGGCCAGGGTGCGGTCGTCGGTAACGACTTGAGTGTCGGGGTGATTCTCGGTGGCAAGTCGATCGCGGTAATGCCTGATGCCACCCTGGACCTCTCCGGTGGCGGCGAGTTGTTGGGTGCGGGGTTCATTTCCGGGCGGGGTGGTTCTACCGATGCACGCTACAACCCATTGGTGCAATTCGGGGCCAATGGTGGGTTTGTGTTGCCGGGCCTGGCCACCAACCCGGTGTACGCGATCGTGCCGGGTGCACAATCCGCTGCGGCTCCGCTGGCGCCGGAAGGCGGGGCGGTCGCGCCGCTGCTGGGCCAGCAGGTCACCATCGGCGCGGGTATCCCGGGGTTGCCGGCCGGCACCTACACCTTGATGCCGTCCACCTATGCGCTGATGCCGGGGGCCTTTCGTGTCGAAGTCAACGGTCTGGGCGGACTGGGCAGTGACACGGCCACCCAACAGATGCGCAATGGTTCCTGGTCCACCGCCGGGCGTTTATCGATCGCTAACACCGCGATCGGCAACAGCACGGCGAGCCAGTTGATCCTCACCTCGGCCGATACCTTGCGCCGTTACTCCCAATACAATGAAACCGGCTATGCCCAGTTCGCCCGCGCCGATGCGGCCAGGCTCGGCGTGCCACGTCCTATGGTGGAGGCAGATGCCAAGACCCTGAAGCTGGCGCTACGCCCCGGCAGCGGCGCAGAGGCATTTTCGTTCCAGGGGCTTGGACACTTCGACGCAGCGACCGGTGGCTACGGGGGGACCGTGGCGGCACTGAATATGAGTGCGGGTGGTCTCGAAGTGGTACAGGCTGGCCAGTCGGCGAGTCACTTGTTCAGCGGTGTAACCCTTGACGCTAACAGTCTCAATTCCCTGGGGGCCTCGCGCCTGATGCTGGGCGGCATGACGCTCGTGGAGTACGGCCAGTCAGGCAATTACATTACCCTAGCCAGTGGTTTGAACGAGTCCAGGGGGAGCATCATTCTGCGTGAGGGCGTGACGCTGGCGGCCCCTGAAGTCCTTCTGGTCAGTAATGCCGGCGAAATTCTCCTGGAGCAAGGCGCATCCATCAGCACCCTGGGTCGTGGCAAGGTCAGTTACGACGCCCAGGACGGGTTTATCTACCAGGTTGCGAACATGCTGGCGGTCTCCAATGGCGTGCTCAATGTGCTCAGCAGGCCACAATCAGGCGTGGCCGTCAGTGGCGGCATCAGGATCGGTGCTTGCACCAGTGTCGTGTGCAGCAGGCAGACCGCACTGTATTCCGAAGGTAGCATCGTGGCCTTGACCGACAGGACCTTCGAGCTGGGCGATCAGGTGCGTTACGGCACCCGCCACCTCAACCTGGGGGTGAACAGCATCAACTTCGGCAGTGCTCAAGCTCTGTCTGAGGTAGCGGGCAGTCGCATGCCGTCCGGGCTGACGCTCACTCAGCCGCTGCTCGATCGGCTGCTGCGCGGTGACACCCAGTTCGGCGCGCCAGCCCTTGAGACCCTGCAACTCTCGGCCCGTGACAGCGTCAACTTCTATGGCAGCACCACACTGGATACCTATGACCCCGTGACTGGAAAGTCGTTGCTGAGCAACCTGATGCTCTCCACGCCGGCGATTTATGGCTGGGGAGGGGCCGATGATGTGGCGACTATTCATACGGCCAACTTGATCTGGCTTGGCGCGCAAGCATCACCAGGCGCCGTGGTGGCCGGTGGTGCCGGTACTGGCAGCGGACGCCTGGATATCAACGCCGAGCGCATCGAATTCGGCTACGGCGCCTTTGCCCAGCCAAGCACTACCAAAACCTTCGATCGCCTGGCCCTGGGCTTTGCCAACGTCAACCTCAACGCCAGCGAACGTATTACCGCCAACCACAAAGGCAGCCTGTCGGTCTATCAGAACCAAGGGGCTTATGACCCGGTCAAGGGCTTCCAGTACAGCGGTGGCAACCTCACTATCCTCACGCCGCTGATGACCGGTGAAGGAGGCTCGGTGAATCGCATCACGGCGGGCGGTGCGATTGATGTCGGCGCCTCGGCTGGACCTCGTGGTACGGCTAACGGTCAAGGCGCCGAGTTGTCGCTGCAAGGCGACAGCATCCGCCTGGCCAGTGCGGTGGTCTTACCCAGCGGCAAGGTCAGCCTCGGGGCTCGTGGTGACGTGCTGCTGACTGACGCAGCGCTGATCGACGTTGCCGGCCGTGCCATCGCTTTCAACGATGTGACCCGGTATGGCTGGGGCGGCGAGGTGCTGTTGGATAGCCGCAACGGCAACATCCTCCAGGCGGCGGGTTCGACCATTGACCTGTCGGCCAAACACAACCAGGCCGGCAAGCTGCGGGCCGTGGCGCTGGACGCGGCGGGTGGTGTTGTCGACCTGCAAGGCAAGATCCTGGGCAGCAGCACTGGCTATTACGATGCCGGCGGCACCTTGATGCCTTATCAGGCCGGTACGGTGGAGATCCAGGCGCAGCGCCTGGCGGACAGCGGTTCCCTGGACCAACAGTTTGCGTCCCTCAACCAGCGCTTGAACGAAGGCCAGGTATTCGGTGCGCGCAGCTTCCAGCTCAAGCAGGGTGACCTGACCATCGGCAATGGCCTCAAGGCTGGCGCTATCAGCGTTTCGGTGGACAACGGTAGCTTGCGGGTCAACGGGGTGGTGGATGCCAGTGGCGAGCGGGTCGGTAGCATCAACCTGGCCGGCAAGCATGGCCTGACCCTGGACAGCAGTGCGGTGCTGGATGCCCATGGCAGCAAACTGCGGGTCGACAGTTACGGCAAGATCATTGATTCGCCAAACCGGGCCATGGTGGTCCTGGGTTCCGGCAACGGCTTGCTGACATTGGCCGAGGGCACGCGTATTGACCTGCGCCATGGCACGCAAACCCCGTCAGGTAACGATGGTCGTAATCGCGGCACCCTGGAGTTGAACGCGCCACGGCTGATCAATACCGACGGTACCAGCAACGACATCGCCATTGATGCCCGTGGCCGTCTGGATATCCTGGGCGCCCGATCGATCAACCTCAACGGCATGGTCAGCTATGACGACGCGGTGGAGAAAACCGATCCGACTGCCAGCGGGCGGCCGTATCAGGTGATCGACCAGGCGTACCTGGATGGCAAGCATGCCTTGAGCACAGCCTTCATCAACGCGGCGCTGCTCAACAACAACCTGCTGCAGAACAAGCTCGCCGGTTTGAATAACCCGACCTATGCCGATGTGTTCCACCTGCGCCCTGGTGTGGAAATCGTCAGCAAGACCCCGGACGGTGATCTGGTGGTGCAAGGCGACGTTGACCTTTCCGGCTATCGCTATGCCAGTCTCAATCCCCACAGTCAGAAAACCTCTGTTTACGGCTCGGGCGAGTCGGGCAGCCTGACCTTGCGCGCCGGTGGCGACTTGAACATCTACGGCAGCATCAACGACGGCTTTGCACCGCCTCCGGTGACGGCGGATGACAAAGGCTGGGTGTTGTTGCCAGGTATCGACTTCACCGGCGGCGATATCGTGGTGCCCGGTAACGGCGTGACCTTGGCCGACGGTACGGCCTTCCCGGCGGGCACCGTGTTGAACTACGACTTGCCGATCAAGGGGATGACCCTGGCCGCAGGCACCCGCTTACCGGCGCGTGCAACCTTGGCTCAGGGCGTGGTGCTGCCGTCCGGCACGGTGCTGGCGGCGGCTGTACTGGATGCCTCTGGTCAAGTGTTACTGGCGGCCGGTACGTTGTTGAGTCAGGCGCAAACACTGGTGGCCGGTTCGCAGTTGGACGCCGGGAGCTTGTTGACCCAAGGCACGTCACTCAAGGCCATGACCTGGCCCAAAGGGGTTCCATTGCCCTTCGTGTCTGCAGCCACGAGGCCTAGCGAAAATATCGTCATCCTCAACGGCGATATACCGTTGCCACGGGGCGCACTGATTCCTTCCGGTACCAATATCAAGCTGCCGGGCGGGGTGGAGTCGGTGCAGTTGCGTCCGCAAGTGGCTGGTCGTCAGGGTAAGCTCTGGGCTATTTCGCCGATGCTGGCTGAAGGCTCGCAATCCTGGTCGTTGCGGTTGGTAGCGGGTGCCGATACCGAGGCCGCAGACAGCCGCCTTTTGCAGGCACATCCGCGTAGCGGCGACTTGCACCTGGCGGACAGTCACTACGGCATGTTTGCCAAGGAGTTGCCGTCCAAGGCGGTGCTGGTCTGGACGGCCCAGGCGGTTGAAGAGTTGGCGGGGGTGATCGACGTTAAAGAGGGGGAACCGATTGATCAACAGCTGTTGGATGATCTTGGGCAAGGCAGCGTTGCCGATTTCTGCGCCGGTACTCCCTCGTATTGCGCGGTCAAGGCCACGTATGTGTGGACCCAGCGGGCCGTGGATGAACTGGCCGATTCCGGAGTCGAGGTTCCGCTTGGTGGAGTGATCGATAATAAATTCCTTGAGCAGTTTGGAACCACGGTCGATCAATTCTGTGCCGCAAACCCTAGCTATTGCCTCGCGCAAAATGCCAAGGAGTATGGGGCGACACCGTCCAGTGCGCGCTTCAGCGTGATCCGTACCGGTACGGGTGATCTGCAACTGTTGAGCGCGGGCAACTTGAGCATGGATTCTCTGTACGGTGTTTATACTGCGGGGACCTCTTCCACGGTCACCTACAAGGGAGACCCTTATAACCAGCCCAAGGCTCTCGGGCCGGGCAAGACTGTGCTGAACGACCCGGGAAGCTACTTCGAACAGTTCGTCAACGGCTCGGCCGACAGTCTGTACCGTGCCTGGTACCCGGAAGCGGGGGGTAACCTCACCTTGAACGTCGGTGGCAACCTGACGGGAAATATCATTGGCAGCGCCACGACTCCTCGGCCCAACCCTCAAGACCAAGGCACCGACTCGGCAGGCGTCGGCAACTGGTTGTGGCGTCAAGGCAGCGGTACGGTAAATACCGGTGGGCAAGCCCAGCCTACGGCCTGGTGGGTCAACTTCGGCAGTTACACCGCTGATGGTGCCACGGCAGACAAGTTGGTCGGTTTTACCGGTTTTGGCACCTTGGGCGGTGGAGATCTGGACGTGTGGGTCGGGGGGGACGCCGGGCTTCTTCAGCGTATGGCCGGTACCACCCAACTGTCCTCCGTCAATCCGCGCAGTCAGGGCCTTGTGCTGGCAGTCGGCAGCACTGGCCGGGTTGCCAATGATGGCAGCCTGCAGCTAACGGGCGGTGGCGATCTGCGAGTTCGTATCGGTGGTGCCTTGAACCCTGGTAACAACCCTGATATCGGCGATCAGAACGGCATGCTGGTGGATGTGCGCGGCAATGCCCAGTTGCTTGGCGGTGTCACGGGCAGTATTGATCTGACCTACGGCAGTCAGGTGAATACACATAGTCCCGGTGAAACCCGGGCGTTTGATTCGTTGCAAGCTACCCGTGGACGGGCAGGAGGCGGCATGACCCTGGTGCCGGGTGACGCCACCTTCAGCCTGGCGACATTGGGCGACCTGGTAGTGCATGACGTGGTCGACCCGGGCCGTGTCGTGCTGGCCAACAAATCATCCTTCACCCGCGGTGCAGAACAGGGGGCCGGCGAAAGTTGGTTCTCATTGTGGAGCGGGCACACGGCAATTGATTTATTTTCTGCCGGGGGCAATTTGACCCCGAACGTCAGCGGCAGAGCGTCGGATCTGGCGATCGTCTATCCCTCGATTATGCGGGCGACAGCGGCCAGTGGCAGTCTTTACTACGGTAAGGCTGTCTCCTCTGATCAGAGGGATGTTAGTTACAGCGCTCCCCTGTTGTTAGCCCCGGGTGTCAGTCGTGAATTGCAGTTTCTGGCGCATGACTCGATTTACGCAGGCGGTATGTTTGTCACGCCATCGGCGGCCGACCCCGGCATCATGGCCACACCTTGGCAGCCGGCGTTTGTCGGCAGGATAGGCGGGCAGATTGTCACCGATGGCAGCAACCTCTCGGCTAACGGTAGTTCGTCGAACGCCAACCCGCTGCCATTGTTTGCTTTTGGATCCGCCACGGCATCGGCAGCCTCGAATGTCCCAACCGGACCGTCGCGTTTCTATGCCTTGACCGGAGATCTGCTGGGGGTCAGCAGTGGACGGATCATTTCCTTTGGTTCTGCCCCTGGTAATCTTCATTCGGGGCAGACCTGGTACGAGGGCGGCGGGCCAGTCTGGATGATGGCAGGGCGGGACATTGTCAGCGGCGGTAGCCGCTTTGATACCGCCCTCAGCCCCGAATTCGCCCAATCGACGGGTAACCTGTTCATCCACAACACTCCCAACGATATCTCCATCGTTTCCGCCGGGCGGGACATTCTCTACAGCAACTTCCAGGTGGCCGGTCCCGGTGCATTGGAGGTGACGGCAGGCGGCAACATCCTGATGTCCGGGCGCCCGGTTGCCAGTGGCGGCGAAGTCAGCATCACCAGCCTTGGCCCTGTTGTGGCGGGTGACAACCGCCCCGGTGCGAGCATCGTCATGCAAGCCGGCGCCGGCCCCAACGGCCCGGACTACCGACGCTTCGTCGAGGCCTACCTCGATCCATCCAACCAACTGGCGACCGGTGAACCGGTGACCCTGCAAGGCAAGAAGGTCGCCAAGACCTATGAGAAAGAACTGGCCACCTGGCTGGCCGAGCGCTTCGGTTTTGTCGGCGACACCGACCAGGCCCGCGCCTATTACGCCGCGCTGCCGGCCGAACAACAGCGGGTGTTTGCCCGCGACGTGTACTTCGCTGAACTCAAGGCTGCGGGGCGCGAGTACAACCAGGACGGCGGCATACGTCAGGGCAGTTACGTGCGTGGCCGGGCGGCGATTGCCGCGTTGTTTCCGGACAAGGACGTGGCGGGTAACCCGATTACCTACAAAGGCGATATCACGATGTTCGGCGGATCGGGTGTGCACACCGATTTCGGTGGCTCGATCCAGATGCTCACGCCGGGTGGCGGTCAGACCTTCGGCATCGAAGGTACTGCACCACCGTCGACGGCGGGGGTGATCACCCAGGGCACCGGAGATATTCAGCTGTATTCCATGGGCAGCATCCTGCTGGGCCAGAGCCGGATCATGACCACCTTTGGCGGGTCGATCATGGGCTGGTCGGCCGAGGGTGACATCAACGCTGGCCGGGGCTCCAAGACCACCGTGGTGTATACGCCGCCCCGGCGGATCTATGACAACTGGGGCAACGTCAGCCTGTCGCCATCGGTGCCGAGTACCGGTGCGGGGATTGCCACGCTTAACCCGATTCCTGAGGTGCCGGCGGGGGATATCGACCTGATCGCGCCGCTGGGCACCATCGATGCGGGGGAGGCGGGGATTCGGGTGTCGGGCAATATCAACATTGCGGCGTTGCGGGTGGTGAACGCGGCGAATATCCAGACCCAGGGCAAGTCGTCCGGGGTGCCGGTGTCGGCGGCGGTGAATACCGGGGCGATGACGTCGGCCAGTGCGGCGGGGGCGGCGGCGTCACAGGCGGCGGAGGATGCGGCGCGTAATCAGCAGGCGGCGGCGCGTCAGGGCCGGGCGTCGATTGTCACGGTTGAGGTGTTGGGGTTTGGGACGGAGCCGGTGAAGCGTGGGCCGGATTCGGCTTCGACGTCACCGGTGTATAACCCGGACAGTCCGGTGCAGGTGCTTGGGGCTGGGCCATTGAGTGACCAGGCGCGGGCGCAGTTGACGGATGAGGAGCGGCGGCAGATTAGTTTGTAGGGTTTTCAGGGACCTCTCGTTGTATTTGGGGCGATCAGTGATCGCCCATTTTTTTGGGTGGGGATAGGGTACATATCCGTTGCTGCGGTTACGGCTGCTATGGGTTCCGCTCTTACAGCGGGTCACTTTGGAAAAGAGCCCCAAAGTAACCAAAGGGCTCTTGCCCCACCACTCGGCACCTCGCCTAGGCTCGGTGTGCCCTCACTCCGGCATTACTCCGTGGGCCGCCGCGACGGGCCATCCATGGCCCAACGCGGCTATCCCGGCATCCATGCCGGGATACCCACTGCGTAATGCCTGCGTTCGGCCATCGTGGTTTAACGGGGCGCCTAAGATCAAAATCAAAAGCACGGCGGCCTGAAAGCCGACCTGAGTGGTAGAAGCAAAGGCAAGGGCCAGCAAGGGCCAGAGCGAAAGCAGATCTGCTTTTCTGTGGGAGCTGGCTTGCCTGCGATGGCCATAGGTATCTACACAATTGCGCAGGAGCCTGATTTTTGTAGCCGCTGCCGAGGCACGAGGCTGCGATGCGGTCCGCAGGACCGCCCTAGGGGCCGCTACGCAGCCCATCGCAGCCTCGTGCCTCAGCAGCGGCTACAGGGTTTTTGCAAGATTCAAAAAATGTGTAGATACCTATGCTGCGATGGCATCACCTCGGTGTTCCTGAAAGACCGAGGTGATGCCGTCGCAGGCAAGCCAGCTCCCACAGAAAAGCAGCTCTGCTTTCGCTCTGGCCCTTGCCCTTGCTTCACACCACTCAAGCCGGCCGGTAGGCCGCTGTGCTCTTGATCTGCTTTTGACCTTGATCTTAGGCGCCCCGTTAAACCACGCTGGCTGAACGTAGGCATTGGTCCGTGGGTAAACCGGCAGGACGCCGGTTTAGCCGCACTGGGCCAGGGATGGCCCATTGCGGCGGCCCACGGAGCAATGTCTACGTTCAGGCACACCGAGCACTAGCGAGGTGCCAA
>Ga0302228_10001859_pt1 | contig 14991 bp, 12 predicted proteins | sample II_Palsa_N1_2_FD_193519 | JGI IMG/M metagenome (GOLD analysis project Ga0302228, IMG submission 193519) | Peat permafrost microbial communities from Stordalen Mire near Abisko, Sweden - II_Palsa_N1_2 | ecosystem: Environmental > Terrestrial > Soil > Palsa > Peat permafrost | place: Sweden...
TCGCCGCTGTCGGTCTTCATCCATGGAGGGCCCCAGCCGCGAGTGTCGTCACCACTTGTCGGGCGTTCAATCTTAATCACTTCCGCTCCCAGGTCGGCCAATACCTGGCCACACCAGGGACCGGCCAATACCCGACTCAAATCCAATACCCGCAAACCTGTCAACGCACCCATTGTTCTTATCCTGTCGATAAATCGAAATCAGCCGACTGCCGGCTCTTTATGGAGCAAGGAAATCCCCAGCACCGCACGCCGCCGCAACCAGGGGCTGGGGCGATAACGTGGGTCGTGGGTGAGTTCGCTCATGCGTTGCAAAATGCTCAGGATGCGCCGTGGGCCAAGGGCATCACCCCAGGCCAGCGGACCGTTGGGATAGCCCAGGCCCAACTGCACGGCGTGGTCGATATCCTCGACACTGGCGATCCGTTGCTGGGCAATGTCACAGGCCAGGTTGACCACCATTGCCAAGGTGCGCTGAGCAACAAAACCGACGCTGTCACCAATCACCGTCACACCCACACCATCGCTGGCGAGCAAGGCATGCGCCGCATCGCGCATGTCCGGCAGGGTCAACGGGTTTTGCATCAGGGTGCGATGGCGCGACAGGTCCGTCAGCAGGTCAATGCACAGCGTGCGCGCCGGATCCGTGTCGAAGCGCTCGCACGCCGAAGTGGCATCGCGTCCATAAGGCGCCAGCAAACACAACGCCTCAGGCGAAGGCTGCGCAGCACGTTCAAGGTGCGCGCCCAATTCGATCACCAATGCACTCAGGCGCTCATAGTCTTCAGCGTTTTCGGTGGCAACCCACACCGGCGGCAACGATGGGATCGCAGGCACCGGCTGCGGTTGCGGGCCGTCGATGACCTGGCCGTTTTCATACCGATAGAAGCCCTGCCCGGACTTGCGCCCCAAGCGCCCGCCCACCAGCATTTGCCGGGTCAACGGCGAAGGTTTGTAGCGCGGCTCCTGATAGAACTGGTTGTAGATCGACTCCATCACCGGGTGGGAAACGTCGAGCCCGGTAAGGTCCAGCAACTCCAGCGGGCCCATGCGAAAGCCAGCGCCTTCGCGCAGGATGCGGTCGATGTCGCCGCACTGGGCGATGCCTTCATCGAGCATCTTCAGGGCTTCGGTGCCGTAGGCGCGCCCCGCGTGGTTGACGATAAAACCTGGCGTGTCTTTGGCCCGCACGCCGCGATGGCCAATACGTGCGACGAAGGCCAGCAAGCGATCGCCTACCTGCGCCGCAGTTGCCAGGCCATCGATGACTTCGACCACCCGCATCAACGGCACCGGGTTGAAAAAGTGCAATCCCGCCACTCGCCCGGGATGCTGGCAACCAGTGGCAATCGACGTCACCGACAGCGACGAGGTATTGGTTGCGAGAATGCAGCCCTCAGTAACGATGCCTTCCAGTTGCTGCAGCAGACCGCGCTTGGCGTCGAGGTTTTCGACAATGGCTTCCACCACCAGATCGCAATCGCGCAATGCCTCAATAGCAGCGGCGACTTGCAGGTTTTCCAGCGCGGCATCCATCGCCGGCTGGGTGATCCTGCCCTTGTTCACCAGCTTGGCCAAGGTCACGCCGAGGTTGTCGCGAGCCGCTTGCGCCGCGCCGTCGCGGGCATCGAACAGCCGCACCCGCACACCGGCCTGGGCGGCAATCTGCGCGATGCCAGCCCCCATGACACCGGTGCCCACCAGCCCCATGATCTTGATCGAATCGCCCATGGTCATTCCCCGAGGTAGTTGGGTGTGCGTTTCTCGAAGAACGCCGCAGCGCCCTCCTTCTGATCCGCAGAGTCGAACAACAGTTGGAAGGCTTTGCGCTCCAGCACCAGGGCGCTTTCCAGCGGCAGGTCGGCGCCGGCGAGCATGACTTCCTTGATCTGTTCCACCGCCAGTGGCGGCAATGCGGCGATCTGTGCCGCCAGCTCCAGGGCGCGGGGCAAGGTCTGGTCATCGGCCACCACTTCGCTGAGCATGCCCATGGCCAGGGCTTCCGGCGCCTTGACCATGCAGCCGGTCAGCGCAATGCGCATGGCCTGGAACTTACCCACCGCCCGCACCAGGCGCTGAGTACCGCCTGCCCCCGGCATCAAGCCAAGCTTGACTTCCGGTTGGGCGAAACGCGCGGATTCACCGGCGACGATCAGGTCGCAATGCATCGCCAGCTCACAACCACCCCCCAGGGCAAAACCGTTCACCGCCGCAATCACCGGCTTCGGGCAACGGCTGATCGCTTCCCACAAATACTCGGTGTGCCGACGGTACATCTCGATGGGAGTGGCACTGGCGAACTCCTTGATATCAGCACCGGCGACAAAGAATTGCTCGCCACCGGTCAGCACGATAGCGCGCACATCCTTGCGCTGGGCCAGGGCCCGGAAGTGCAACGCCAATTCTTCGCGAACCTGGGCATTCAAGGCGTTTTTCACTTCAGGACGATGGATACGCACCACGGCAACGCCATTGTCCTGGACGTCGAGGTGCACCACGGGTTGCTCGGAATTGGCCACATTCACTCCTGCTGCAATGTTCTTGTTAGTGCGGTTAACGCTTGTTTCGCCATGCGAAATAACATTCCGTATTTAGCGATTAGCATAAGTACCGGCCCGCCAGGTGTAAATGTAAAAACCCATCACACAAGCAAAATAGCCATTAAGCCTTTGTTTACAAGCATTTTATTAAGGATAAATCTCACAGCGCCACAAGTTGCTTAGTTTCGCTCTGCGGAATACAATTTTGTTTTGTTGATTTTATAAAAAAATGGGGACTAACATGCGCCGTCGAAACATGGACCCGAACACCCCAGAGGCACCCGCAGGCAACAACGCCTTCGAGCACCTGCTGATCGATCCGATGAACACCGATGAGGAGGAAGACAAGGACCGCCAGTTCGTCACCGCCCTGGCGCGTGGCCTGGAATTACTGCGCTGCTTCACGCCGAGTGAAAGCGTGCTGGGCAACCAGGATCTGGCACGCAAGACCGGTCTGCCGAAGCCGACCATCACTCGGATGACACATACCCTGACCCGCTTGGGGTACCTCAAGCACCTGCCCCAGTCGGGTCGGTATCAGTTGGATGTGGGGGTGATGGCGTTCGGTTACGCAATGCTTTCCAACCTGTCGGTACGGGCCGTGGCTCATCCGCTGATGGAAACGATGGCCAAGTACGCCCAGGCCGCCGTGGCGATGGCCACCCGGGATCGCCTGGACATGGTCTACCTGGACGTGGTCCAGGGTGAGGCCAACATGACCATGCGCCGCCAGGTCGGCACGCGCTTGCCGTTGCACTTGAGTTCAGCAGGCCGCGCCTGCCTGGCAGCGATGCCGGAAAACGAGCGCGAATTCATGCTCGACCATATCCGCCAGCGTCATCTGGAGGACTGGCCGGGAATCCGCAAGGGGCTGGAACGCGCCTTCCGGGACTACACCGACTTCGGCTATTGCATGTCGATCGGTGAGTGGCACCGCGATGTCAACGCCATCGCCGTACCGCTGTTTCATGCACAACATGGGCTGTTGACGTTCAACTGTGGCGGACCGAGTTTTCACCTCTCCCGGGAGAAACTCGAAGACGACATCGGGCCACGCCTCAAGCACATGGTGAACAACATCGAGGCCGCCGCCCGCTAGACAGATCGGTGCACGGCCTCGGCAGTTTAAATACAACAGGCCCGCCGAACGGGCCGCCGAGGAATGCACATGATCCGAGATCCCCAAACGCTTCACCTCCTGCTGGACACCCTCCAGCAGTTCGTCAATGAAGCGCTGATCCCACGGGAAAACGAACTGGCCGAGACCGATGACGTCCCCGCGGATATCGTCAACCAGTTCCGCGAATTGGGCCTGTTCGGCCTGACCCTGCCCGAAGCCTACGGCGGCCTGGGGCTGACCATGGAAGAAGAGGTCAATGTCGCCTTCGAATTGGGCCGCACTTCCCCGGCGTTCCGTTCCTATTTCGGCACCAACAATGGCATCGGCTCCATCGGCATCTTGCTGGATGGCACCGAGGCGCAGAAGCAACACTACCTGCCCAAACTGGCCAGTGGCGAGCTGCTCAGCTCCTTCTGCCTGACCGAACCGGATTCCGGCTCCGACGCAGCATCGCTGAAAACCACGGCGATACGCGACGGCGATCACTACGTGATCAACGGCACCAAACGCTTTATCACCAACGCGCCGCACGCCGGTATCTATACGGTCATGGCCCGCACCAACCCGGACATCAAGGGCTCGGGCGGCATCAGCGCATTTATCGTGGAGCGCAACACGCCGGGGCTGTCCCTGGGTAAGCGCGACCACAAGATGGGCCAGAAAGGCGCCCACACCTGTGATGTAATTTTCGACAACGTGCGGGTGCCGGCAGACCAGTTGATCGGTGGCGTCGAAGGCGTGGGTTTCAAGACCGCGATGAAGGTCCTCGACAAGGGCCGCCTGCACATTGCAGCGGTCAGCGTGGGTGCCGCCGAACGCATGCTCAACGATGCCTTGAACTACGCCATCGAGCGTAAACAGTTTGGCCAGCCGATTGCCGAATTCCAGTTGATCCAGGCGATGCTCGCCGACAGCAAGGCCGAGATCTATGCGGCTCGCTGCATGGTGCTGGACGCCGCGCGCAAGCGTGACGAAGGCCAGAACATTGGCACCGAAGCCTCCTGCTCGAAGATGTTCGCCACCGAAATGTGCGGCCGGGTGGCAGACCGCTGCGTGCAGATTCATGGCGGCGCCGGCTATGTCAGCGAATACGCCATCGAACGCTTTTATCGCGATGTGCGGTTGTTCCGGCTGTACGAGGGCACCACGCAGATCCAGCAGTTGGTGATCGCCCGCAACATGATTCGCGAGGCCAAACACTAAACCTCAAGAGCTTCACAAATCCATTGTGGGAGCGGGCTTGCTCGCTCCCACATTCGACCGTGTTCCACCTGTCTTACCCAACACCCATACCCAGTGCCCTAACAACTACAACAAGGTATCGCTATGGAAGTCGCCGCTCAGGCGGGTGCGTTGTCGCCCGCGAAAGATAAACTGTGGATCATCGTCTTTGCCTTCTGCTTCCTCGGTCTACTGATCGACGGCGCAGACTTGATGCTGCTGTCCTATAGCCTCGGCAGCCTGAAGACCGAGTTCGGCCTGAGCAGTGTCGAAGCCGGCAGCCTGGGCAGTTTCACCCTGGCCGGGATGGCCATTGGCGGGATCTACGGCGGCTGGGCCTGTGACCGGTTCGGCCGAGTGAAAACCGTGGTCTGGAGCATCGTGCTGTTCTCCGTCGGCACCGCGATCCTGGGCATGACCCACAGCTATTGGCAGTTCGCGAGCACGCGCTTTTTCGCCTCACTGGGGCTGGGCGCGCTGTATGTCGCCTGCAACACGTTGATGGCCGAATACGTGCCGACCCGCTACCGCACAACAGTGCTCGGTACCCTGCAAGCAGGCTGGTCGGTGGGTTACATCGTCGCCACCTTGCTGGCCGGCTGGATCCTGCCCAACCACGGCTGGCGATGGCTGTTCTATGTAGCCATCATCCCGGTGATCCTCGCCGTGCTGATGCAACGCCTGGTACCTGAGCCACAAGCCTGGATCAAAGCCCAGGCCGAACGCGCCCGGGAAAAGGCCGAAGGCATCAAGCAGCTCGCGACGAAAAAAACCGACGGCATGTTCAAGCTGATCTTCAGCGACCCGAAAGCCAGCCGTATGTTTATCCTCTGGGCGCTGACTGCCGGCTTCCTGCAATTCGGTTACTACGGGGTCAATAACTGGATGCCGTCCTACCTGGAAGGCGAGTTGGGGATGAACTTCAAGTCGATGACCAGCTACATGGTCGGCACGTACGCGGCGATGATTTTCGGCAAGATCCTCGCCGGTTGGGCGGCGGACCGTCTGGGACGACGCAGCGTGTTTGCGGTCGGCGCTTTGGGCACAGCCATCTTCCTGCCGGTGATCGTGTTGTTCCAGAGCCCGGAAAACATTCTCTGGCTGCTGATTGTGTTCGGCTTCCTGTACGGCATTCCCTACGGTGTCAATGCGACCTACATGACTGAAAGCTTCGAGGCGAAATTTCGCGGTTCGGCGGTGGGCGGAGCCTACAACATCGGTCGGATTGGCGCGGCGGTGGCTCCGGCGGCGATTGGTTTCCTGGCTTCCCATGGCTCGATCGGCGTGGGCTTCATGGTGATGGGCGGGGCGTACTTTATCTGTGGGGTCATCCCGGCGCTGTTTATCCGCGACAAGCAGTTTGATCCGCAGAAACAGTGAGTTATTTCCTATAAAAATGTAGGAGCGGACTCGCTCCTACCCTGTGGATCAAAGGACAAAACCTAGCTGTTTTGCTAGTTATGCAATTTTCCCAGGACGACTATCGTGTACCTGATCATTTTTCATAACAGGGCACGAAATGGAGTTCATCGAAACAACCCGCGAAGGCTTTGCCTTCTTTGGTGGCTACCGCACGTGGTATCGGGTGACCGGTAACCTCGACAGCGGCCTGGCACCGCTGGTCATCCTCCACGGCGGCCCGGGCGGCACCCATGACTACCTCGACGCGTTCAAGGACGTGGCCGCCAGCGGCCATGCCGTCATTCACTACGACCAACTGGACAACGGCCACTCAACGCTCCTGCCGGAGAAAGATCCTGCATTCTGGACCATCAGCCTGTTCCTGGAAGAGCTGGACAACCTGCTGGGGCACCTGAAAATCAGCAGCCACTACGCCCTGCTCGGACAATCCCGGGGCAGCGTGCTCGGCTGCGAACACGCCCTTTTGCATCCGGCAGGCCTGCGCGCATTGATTGTCGCCAACTCTCCAAGCTGTATGCGGACCTGGATCAGCGAAAACCAACACCTGCGCACACTGTTGCCACCGGGCGTGCAGAAAACCCTGCTCAAGCAGGAGCAAACCATTCGTTTGAAAGACTGGAACATCGCTGGGCGACTGTCGAAAATCGAGGTACCGACACTGGTGATCTCCGGACGCCATGACCCGGCGACCTCCCAGGTGGTCAAGCCGTTCCTGGAGGAGATTCCCGATGTTCGCTGGGCGCTGTTTGAAGATTCCACCCACATGCCACACATCGAGGAGCGCCAGGCGTGCATGGGCACGGTGGTGAAGTTTCTGGACGAGACATGCTGACCGAATAAAAAGAACACCGCCTCCCGCAGCTACTTGGAAGAGCTGCCGAAGACGGTGTTCTTTTGCCTATCCTTGATTACACGTGGCTGGTTTCAGCCCGCCCCGCCATCGAGGCCTTCTTCGGCACCTCGGCCAGTAATGGAATCTCTTTGCCCTCGGCATCGAACAACTTGCCGCCACTGAAGTAATCCCCATCGCGCAATGCCGCCACGTCCTGGAAGCACAGGCTGCGCTCAGTGCCTGCAACAAATACCGACTGCTGATCAGAGTTGCCGGCCGTGAAGTGGTTGAACGTCAGGTTCAGCAAAATCGCCATGATCGCCGACGAACTGATCCCCGAATGGAAGATGGTCGCGAACCAGGTGGGAAAGTGATCGTAGAAGTTCGGTGCAGCGATGGGAATCATGCCGAAGCCGATGGAGGTGGCGACGATGATCAGGTTCATGTTGTTACGGTAATCGACCTTGGACAGGGTGCGAATCCCACTGGCCGCCACCGTACCAAACAGCACAATCCCGGCACCGCCCAACACCGACGTAGGCACCGCCGCAATCACCCGCCCCATAAATGGCAACAGGCCAAGAATCACCAGAAACACACCGCCCGTCGCCACCACAAAGCGACTCTTGACCCCGGTCACCGCCACCAGGCCGACGTTCTGGGCGAAAGCGCTCTGGGTGAACGAGCCGAAGATCGGTGCAAACAGGCTCGACAGCATGTCGGCGCGCAAGCCGTTACCCAGACGCTTGGAATCAACCTTGGTGTCGATGATCTCGCCCACCGCCAGGATGTCCGCAGAGGTTTCCACCAGGGTCACCATGATCACGATGCACATGGAAATGATCGCGGCTACATGGAAGGTCGGCATGCCGAAATGGAATGGCGTGGGGAAACCGAACATCGGCCCTTGGGTCACACTGGAAAAGTCGGCCATGCCGAGGAATACCGCGATCACCGTGCCGATCACCATGGCCAACAGGATCGACAGCCGCGAGATGGCCGCGCTGCCCAGTTTGCTCAGCAACAACACCAGCACCAGGGTCAACGCTGCCAGGCCGATATTGGCCGTGCTGCCAAAGTCTGCGGCGTGGCTGTTGCCACCCATGGCCCAGCGGGCCGCGACGGGCATCAGGGTCAGGCCGATGGTGGTGATGACGATGCCAGTCACCATCGGCGGGAAGTACTTGGTGATCCGTGAGAATACCGGCGTGATCAGCAAGCCGATCAAGGACGCAGCCATCACCGCCCCGAGGATCGCAGGCATACCGCCCGCCCCCTCGCTGCCGACAATCGCCACCATGGTTGCCACACCCGAAAAAGACACCCCTTGCACCAGCGGCAATTGGCAACCAAAGAACGGTAGGCCGAGGGTTTGCAGCAGGGTTGCCAAGCCACCGGCAAACAGCGAGGCGGCGATCAGCAGGCCAATATCCGCCGGCGACAACCCGGCGGCCTGACCAATGATCAGCGGTACGGCAACAATGCCGCCGTACATGGTGAGCACGTGCTGCAGGCCGTAAGCCATATTGGCTGCAACGCCAAGGTTCTGGTCTTCTGGCCGTTGCGGTGACGCCTTCGGGATAGTCATGGTGAGGGGTCTCTGTTTTTGTTGTGCGCTCACTGTATGCAATACAAAGACTATATGTCCATAGAGTTGTATACAATCAAACGAACAAGATACCCTCCATCGATGTTACAAAAATAAAGACCTGGCCTTCATGAGCTAAAACACCGAAGGACCTCGACGGCAAACATGGAAATGATGTTCCGGCGCAGACCACCACACCTAATGAAAGAACCCAATCAAATGTGGGAGCCGGGCAAGCCCGCCTCCCACCTCACGTCAAACGCGTACCAACGCCGACCGGTCAGCCTTCGGCCGCGCCAGCCAGTAACCCAATACTGCCAACGGCGCAGTCGCCAGCATCACAATCACGGTGATCAGCAGTGGCTGCTCGATCATCGACGACACCAGCAAACTGCTGAGAAAGCACAAGCCCAGCTGCAGGGTGTTTTGCAACGCAGCGGCCTTGCCGGAGTTTTCTGCAAAGGGCATCAGTGCATTCGCCACCACGATCGGGTAGCTCGCGCCATTGACCAGCGCCATCAGACAGAACGGAATCAGCAAGGTCGTGAGGGTTGGCACGGTCAAGGTGGCGACAAGGTACAACGCGACCATGCTGATGCAGTACGCCACCAGCAACCACGGCAGCAGGATCTTGCCCTGGAAACGTTGCAGGGCGCTGCGGCAGCTATAGCCACCCACCAGAAATGCCAAGGTCGGCAATACGTAGCTCAGACCAATATCATTGGGGCTGTAGCCCATATCGCCGAGGATGAAGGGCGAAGCGGTCAACCAGGCAAAAAAACTGGCCGAGCACGCAGCAAAGATCATCACATTGCCGGTGAACACCCGCGATTTGAGCAACTGCCCATAGCCAAGACGGAATTGTTCGCCATTGGCTGTCAGGCGTTTCGGCACAGACTTAAGAAACAACGTCGGCAACAGCAATAACAGCGAAACCCCCAACAACACCGCGAAAATCGCCTGCCAACCCCAGTGATTCAACACCACTGCACCCAACAGCGGCGCCAGTGCCGGTGACAGGGACATCAGCGGCATGATGCTGGCGAATACCCGGTGGGCCTTGTCCGCCGGATAACGGTCGATCACCAGCGCTTGCCAACTGACGGCAGCGGAACACACGCCAATCGCCTGGATAAACCGCAGTGCCCACAACTGTGGTGCGGTCTCGACCCAGAACATCCCCAGGCAACCGAGCACGAACAGGCTCAAGCCGGTGAGCAGGACCGGCTTGCGACCTAACCGGTCGGACAGCGGTCCCCACAACAACTGCCCCACGGCAAAGCCGGCCAGGAAAATGCTCAAGCTGATGCCCACGGCACCGGCTGAAATCTGCAACTGCTGGCCCATGGCGCCGAACGCCGGCAAGTACATGTCCATAGCCAGATAACCGAGCATGCTCAGCCCCGCCAGGTACCAGGTAAAACCAAAAGAATTTTTCATTGAAGCCTACTGAACTTGCCATCAAACTATTTGCTGACTGGCACCCAGTATGAAGCTGACAGTTCTCCTGTGAAGCGAGAATAATTGGACGATTACATCAATATTTTTGAAGGCAGATAATATGTGGTCTGAATACTCCCTGGATGTGGTCGACGCCGTAGCCCGCCACGGCAGCTTCAGCGCCGCCGCCCAAGAATTGCATCGCGTGCCGTCAGCCATCAGCTACACCGTGCGGCAGATCGAGGAGTGGTTGGCAGTACCGCTGTTTGTCCGCCGACATCGTGATGTGGAACTGACACCGGCCGGCAAGCTGTTTGTCGAAGAAACCCGGGCCGTGATGAAGAAAATGCTCGGCACCCGTCGTCTATGCCAACAAGTGGCCAATGGCTGGAGCGGCCAATTGAAGGTGGCAGTGGACTCCATCGTCAAACAGCAGCGCTGTCGGCAACTGGTGCTGGATTTCTATCGCCAGTTTCCGGAAGTGGAATTATTGCTGGAGTACGAGGTGTACAACGGCGTGTGGGACGCTTTGGCGGACGAACGCACCGACATCGTGATCGGTGCCACCAGCGCCGTACCAGTGGCCAGCCACTTCACCTTCCGCGATATGGGACTGCTCAATTGGCTGTGCGTGGTCAGCGCCCACCATCCACTGGCCGCGCAAAAGGGTTTGCTCAGTGACGATCAACTACGGCCCTTCGCGTCCCTGTGCATGACCGACACCTCGCGCAACCTGCCCAAGCGCGACACCTGGACCCTGGATAATCAGCGCCGTCTGGTCGTGCCGCATTGGGCGTCCGCCATCGATTGCTTGCGAGACGGTCTATGCGTCGGCATGGCGCCGGCGCACCTGGTCTTGCCATGGGTTGAACGCGGTGAACTGGTCGCCCTGCAACTGTCCCGGCCCTTCCCGGCCAGCCCCTCGTGCGTGGCCTGGGCACAGAATAAACTGTCCCCGGCCATGACGTGGTTGCTGGACTACCTAGGGGATACCGAGACGATGAATCAGGAATGGCTCAATGGCACGACGCTCTAAAGGTGAACGCATAACCCTGTGGGAGCTAATCCAATAACCGGGTGATGGCCCGAACGATCATCTCCACCTCTTTGGCATCAATCGTCAGTGGCGGCAGCAAACGAATGATCCTGCCCCGCGTGACGTTGATCAGCAGCCCATGTTCCTGCGCCGCACGCTGCGCCAGGTCCCGGTAAGGCGTGGCCAGCTCGATGCCAATCATCAAGCCCTGCCCTCGTATCGCCAGTACTTGGGGGTGCTCGCTCAACTCCACCCGCAAACGCGCCTGCAAGCGCTCGCCCTGTTGCGCCGCGTTCTCCAGCAACCCTTGCGCCTCAATAATGTCCAGCACCGTACAGCCCACCCGGCAAGCCAGCGGATTGCCACCAAAGGTGCTGCCATGACTGCCCGGGGTAAACAACTTGGCCACGGCGGCCCGTGCCAGGCACGCACCAATCGGGATGCCGTTGCCCAGCCCCTTGGCCAGGGTCATGACGTCCGGCACGATCCCTTCATGCTGGAAGGCAAACCAGCGGCCGGTGCGGCCAATTCCGGTCTGGATTTCATCGAGCATCAACAGCCAGCCTTGCCGGCTGCAATGGTCGCGCAAGGCTTTCAAGTAACCCGGCGGTGCGGGCTGCACACCACTTTCCCCCTGGATCGGCTCCAGCAGCACCGCAACAATGCGCGCACCGAGTTCCTGGGTCACCGCCTCCAGCGCCTTCAGATCACCAAAGCCGACCTTGATGAAGTCCCCCGGTAACCGCTGGAACCCCAACCGCACCGACGGCCCATCACTGGCAGACATCGTGCCCAGGGTGCGGCCGTGAAAGGCGTTTTCCATGACCACCACCAGCGGCTCGTCAATCCCCTTTTTCCAACCATACAGACGCGCCAGTTTCAGCGCCGTCTCATTGGCTTCGGCGCCGGAGTTGTTGAAAAACACCTGATCCAGGCCCGACAGCTGGGTCAGCCGCTGCGCCAATTGTTGCTGCCAGTCGATGCTGTAGAGGTTGGAGGTGTGTAGCAGCAATCCTGCCTGCTCGCTGATCGCCGTCACCAGTCGCGGATGGGAATGCCCGACATTAGTCACCGCCACACCGGCCACGGCATCAAGGTATTCGCGGCCCTGCTGATCCCACAGGCGCGTGCCCAAGCCACGGACGAAACTCAAGGACGAGGGTTGATAAGTGGTCATCAGGCAGGTAGCAGTCATGGCGTCAGGCTCCGGAACATCTTCGTGAGCCTGTAGTATCGTTAGCCACCCGTGCTGGATAAACTGCGCAAAACTGCAACGACTTTAAAGCAGGACTTGATAATGGATCTGTTCCAGGCAATGACCGTGTACGTGAAAGTGGTAGAAGCCGGCAGCATGACGGCGGCGGCGCAGTCCTGCGGGATGTCCACCACGATGGTTGGCAATCACCTGCGCGCCCTGGAACAACGGTTAGGCGTCAGCCTGCTCAAGCGCACCACCCGCAAGCAGAGCCTGACGGAGTTTGGTGGCATTTATTACCAGCGTTGCCTGGAAGTACTGGGGCTGGTGGCCGGTTCCGAGCAATTGGCCGAGCAAGTCCATAGCGAAGCCCCCAAGGGCCTGCTGCGGATCACCGCACCACCCGCGTTCGGTGCCGAGCGCCTGGCACCGGCGCTGAGCATGTTTTCCCGACGCTATCCGCAGATCCAGCTGTATGTGGTGTTGAGCAACCAATCGATGGACCTGATCGACAGCGGCTTCGACGTGGCGATCCGCCTCGGTGAATTACAACCGTCCAGCCTGATCGCCCGGCCTTTGCAAAACTACACCATGACCCTGTGCGCCTCACCGGACTACCTGGCCCGCCGGGGCACACCGCAAACGCCGGCAGACCTTCAACAACATGACTGCCTGGCATTTGCCTACCCCTCCAACGACGACTGGCGCAACGCCGACAAGCAATGGCGCCTGTGGGGACCCGAGGGAGAAGTCGAAGTCGCCGTGTCCGGCCCGATGACAATCAACAGTTCCCAGGCTTTGCACCGCGCAGCGGTAGAAGGCATGGGCATCGTCATGCTTCCCGACGCTCTGGTAGGCTCCGACCTACAGGCCGGCAAGCTGGTTGCGCTGCTGCCTGGCTATCAGCCGCCGTATCGGCCAATGCACCTACTGTATGCCCAGGACCGCTATCGCTTGCCCAAACTGCGGGCCTTCGTCGACTTCGCGATGGAACAATGGGCGCGTTAGAACCTCACGCCCAATGCACGCAAACGTTCGCCGGTCTGTTTGGCGCACACATGGTGAATCCCTTGCCAACCCAGGGCGACGGCAGCCTCGACATTGCCGGCCACGTCATCGATAAACACCAATTCAGCGGGCTGGATATCCGGCAAGTAAGCGCGGACCTGCTCAAGGCTGGCGTGGTAGATCGCCGTATCAGGCTTGATCAGCTTCACTTCCCCGGACACCACGATGTCGCGAAAGTACTGCAGGAAGGGATAGTGCTGGCGCGCATAGGGGAAGGTCTCGGCCGACCAGTTGGTTAACCCGTACAGCGGCATTTTCGCCTCATGCAGGGCTTCCAGTATCGCCACGCCTTCAGGCAGCGAGCCGCGCAACATCTCGTGCCAGCGGTCGTAGTACGCCTGGATCAGGGGTTCATGGTGCGGGTGCTCGGCAATCAGCGTGCGGGTCGCTTCGGCCAGGGTACGCCCGGCGTCCTGCTCGGTGTTCCAGGCCTGGGTACAGACATTGTCCAGGAACCACTGCCGCTCGTGGTCATCGGCAATCAGTTGGCGGTACAGATGGTGCGGGCTCCAGTCAAACAAGACACCGCCAAAATCAAAAACCACCGCGCGAATCGTCATGAAGATCCTCCGTTAGTGTGAGTGTGATAACGATCGCAGTCTGGCATGTCGATCGGCTGAAGGGCAAAGCGTGGGCGCTGCACTTTCTTTGCGCCCATAAAAAAGCGGCCCCTGGAGGCCGCTTCTTCATCACCCGGATTGCTTACGCCTGAACCAGGCCTGCAATTTTCACGGTCGGATTGACGTCGGCGTCGTAGTCCACGCCTTCGATTTCAAAACCGAACAGCCGCAGGAACTCGGCCTTGTAGCCGGCAAAGTCGCTGATCTCGTTGACGTTCTCGTCGGATACCTGATTCCACAGTGCAGCCACGGCGTCCTGGACCTTCGGTTCCAGCTCCTTGAGGTCGGCACGCAGGCGGCCGTCGGTGTCGAGCTTCGGCTCGCTGCCATACAGGCTGTCCTTGAACAGGCCGTAGACCTGCTCGATGCAGCCTTCGTGGGTGCCCTGCTCTTTCATGACTTTGAACAACAGCGACAGGTACAGCGGCATGATCGGGATCGCCGAACTGGCCTGGGTCACTACGGCCTTGAGTACCGACACACGGGCGTCGCCCTTGAGTGCAGCGAGGTTCTCGCGCAGGGTCAGGACTTTCTTGTCCAAGTCCTTCTTGGCCTCACCGATGGAGCCGTTCCAGTAGATGTCCTGGGTCAGCTTTTCACCCAGGTAGGTGAACGCAGTGGTCTTGGCGCCTTCGGCCAATACGTCGGCTTCACGCAGGGCGTCGATCCACAGCTGCCAGTCTTCGCCACCCATGACCTTCACGGTGCCGTCGATTTCTTCCTGGGTCGCAGGTTCCAGGGTGGTGTCGACCACAATGCCCTTGTCGGTGTTGATGCCGCGCAAGGTCACAGCCTTGCCGATCGGTTTCAGGGTGGAGTTGTGCACCACGCCTTGCGGATCGGTACGGCGTGGCGCAGCCAGGCTGTAGACCACCAGGTCGATCTTGCCCAGGTCTTTCTTGATGGTTTC
>Ga0302228_10001860_pt1 | contig 14979 bp, 12 predicted proteins | sample II_Palsa_N1_2_FD_193519 | JGI IMG/M metagenome (GOLD analysis project Ga0302228, IMG submission 193519) | Peat permafrost microbial communities from Stordalen Mire near Abisko, Sweden - II_Palsa_N1_2 | ecosystem: Environmental > Terrestrial > Soil > Palsa > Peat permafrost | place: Sweden...
CATGGTCGGCTCCGCGGAAACGGAATTTTGGTAAAAAAGAATTTAACTGCGAGCCTTGGTATCGGGCGGTTTGACGCCCTGCAGGACGAGGCTTCCAGTTGCGAAAATACGGCGTGCGCCCGAGGCGTCTTGTAGAAAGTACAAGACATGGCGACGTCAAAATGAGGCGAGACACCCCCGGCGAGAAAAGACGCGCCTTTTGCGCGAACTTCCCGCTGCGGCATGACCCCATCCTTCGACCCTCCGGTCACGCGCCCAGTTGGCGCACCGGCGCGAGTGGACGAAGGCAGATGCAAGGTCAGCCGGCAGAACCCGCGGCGTGTCGGGTCGTTATTTGAAGCCGTGTTCGCATGTGCCCTGCGGCACCGCGCCCTTTTTGTGTGGGCCGGGCCCTCCCAGGCAATTCTCCCCGCCATTTTTCCCGCTCCAGCGTGCTTGTGAAAACACAATAAGGCGCGGCATGCCGCTGCCCTGATCGTCCTTTGCGTCCGACAAACGTGAGGCGTGGGCAGGCTAAGCCGCTCTGGAGCCGTTCAATGAAACGAATGTTGTTCAACGCAACGCAGCAGGAAGAACTGCGCGTAGCCATCGTCGATGGGCAAAAACTCATCGATATCGACATCGAAACCGCCGGTCGCGAACAGCGCAAAGGCAATATTTACAAGGGCATCATCACCCGCATCGAGCCGTCGCTCGAAGCCTGTTTCGTCAACTACGGCGAAGACCGCCACGGTTTTCTGCCGTTCAAGGAAGTCGCCCGCCAGTATTTCCGTGACGGCGTCGACATGCGCTCCGCGCGTATCCAGGACGCCCTGAAAGAAGGTCAGGAACTGATCGTTCAGGTCGAAAAGGAAGAGCGCGGCAACAAGGGCGCCGCCCTCACTACCTTCATTTCGCTCGCTGGCCGGTATCTGGTCCTGATGCCGAACAACCCCCGCGGCGGCGGCGTGTCGCGCCGGATCGAAGGCGACGACCGTCAGGAACTGCGCGAAACCATGGCGCAACTGCAACTGCCGGAAGGCATGAGCATCATCGCGCGCACGGCCGGCATTGGCCGTTCCGCCGAAGAGTTGCAGTGGGACCTGAACTACCTGATGCAACTGTGGCGCGCCATCGAAGCCGCGTCGCAAAGCGGTTCGGCCGGCCAGCCGATGCTGATTTATCTCGAATCGAGCCTGGTGATCCGCGCGATTCGCGACTATTTCCAGCCGGACATTGGCGAAATCCTCATCGACACCACTGAAATCCATGACCAGGCGCGCGCCTTCATGGATATCGTGATGCCGGACAATGTCAGCAAGGTGAAGCGGTATCACGACGACGTGCCGCTCTTCTCGCGCTTCCAGATCGAACACCAGATCGAAACGGCGTACTCGCGCACGGTGCCGCTGCCTTCCGGCGGCGCCATCGTGATCGACCACACCGAAGCGCTGGTGGCGATCGACGTGAACTCGGCCCGCGCCACCAAGGGCGCCGACATCGAGGAAACCGCAGCCCGCACCAACCTCGAAGCCGCCGACGAAGTGGCCCGCCAGTTGCGCCTGCGCGACCTGGGCGGCCTGATCGTGATCGACTTCATCGACATGGAATCGGCCAAGAGCCAGCGCGAAGTCGAACAGCGCCTGAAAGATGCGCTCAAGCACGACCGTGCGCGCGTCCAGATGGGCAAGATTTCGCGCTTCGGCCTGATGGAACTGTCGCGTCAGCGTCTGCGTCCGGCCCTGTCGGAAGGCAGCCACGTGACCTGCCCGCGCTGTAACGGCACGGGCCACATCCGCGATACCGAATCGTCCGCGCTGCAAGTGCTGCGGATCATTCAGGAAGAAGCGATGAAGGAAAACACCGCGGCAATTCATTGCCAGGTGCCGGTCGAAGTGACCGCCTTCCTGCTGAACGAGAAGCGCGCCGAAATCAACAAGATCGAGTCGCGTTTCAAGGTCAATGTCGTCCTGATCCCGAACAAGCATCTCGACACGCCGCATTACAAGCTCGAACGCCTGCGTCACGACGATGCGCGCCTCGACGAGCCGCGTGCTTCGTGGAAGATGGCCGAAGAAGCGGCCCGCGAACTGGAATCGGAAACCGGTTACAGCAAGCGCGCCGAAGAAGTGAAGCCGAAGCAGGAAGCGGCGGTCAAGGGCATCACGCCCGAGAAGCCGGCGCCGAGCGCACCGGTTCGCCCGGCTGCCCCGGCTACGCCTGCGCCTGTCGCAGTCACGCCGGCTGGCGGCGGTTTCATCGGCTGGCTGAAGAACCTGTTTGGCGTGGCACCGGCCGCGCCCGCTCCGGCAGCTCCGGCACCCGCCGAGAAGACGGCGCGTCCGGCCCGTGGCGATCGTCCTGAACGTGGTGAGCGTACCGGCGAGCGCGGCGGCGACCGCAACCGCAATCGCCGTGGCGGCGCAACCGGCCGTGACGGCGCCGCTCGCGGCGAAGCTGCTGCCGTCGGCGGCCGTCCGGGCCAGCCGTCGCAACGTCGCGACGAGCGGGAAGGACGCGAAGGCCGTGAAGCGCGCGAAGGTCGTGAGCCGCGTGAAGCACGCGAGCCCCGCGAACCGCGTGAGAGCCGCGAAGCCCGTGATGTCCGCGAGCCGCGTGGCAACCGTGAACCGCGTGAAGGCCGCGAACCCCGTGGCGAGCGCGAAGGCCGTGACAACCGTGCCGAGCGTGGCCAGGACCGTGCTGACCGCGGTGAAACCGTGGACAGCGCACCGCGTGCCGAACGTGGCGAGCGCCCGGAACGCGGCGAACGTCGTGAGCGTGGCGAGCGTCCGGAACGCGGCGAGCGTCGCAAGCAACAGCCGGAATCCGCCGAAGCGCTGGGCCAGGACGAAAATCAGGAACTGCTGACTCAGAACCAGGCGGGCAACCTTGAAGCTGGCGCGCCGGTCGATCAGGAAGCCGTGGCACGCGAAGGCGAAGAGCGTCGCCGCCGCCGTCGCGGTCGCCGTGGCGGTCGTCGCGAGCGTGAAGAAGAAGGTGTGAACGGCAACGTTGGCGTGGAAGGTGCCGAAGGTGCTGAAGCAGTCGAAAGCGCCGAAGCGGACAATGAAACGGCCAGCGCCGCGAGCGAAGCTCCGGCTCAACAGCCGCGTCACGAAGCGCCGGCAGTCGCGCCGGTCGAAGTGGTCGTCGCAGCGGTCGCAACGGAAACCGCCGTCGTCGCCGAACTGCACGCTGCAACCGAAACGCCGGTTCTGGCCGCCGAACAGGCTGCCAAGGCGGAAGCCTTCGTGCCGGCTCCGGCCGCTGAAACCGTCGTTGCAGAAGCCCCGGCGGTTGCACAGCCTGAGCCGACGCCGGTTCCGGCCGCAGCGGTTGCCCCTGAAGTGTCTGCAGCTCCGGTCGTGACCGAAGCCGCAGCCGCCCCCGTCGAAACGACGCACGCAGCGGTTGAAGCACCGGTGTTTGAAGCGCCCGTGCAGGCGCCGGCCGCGGTTGAGCCGGTTGCTGCGGAGCCGGTGGTCGCTCAGGCGCCCGTCAGCGATGCCGCATCGGTAGCGCCGGCCGTTCAGGTTGCCGCACCGGTAGAAGCCCAGCCCGTGGCCGAAGCAGCGCCGCAGGTCCACGCCGAAGCCGCCGCTCCGGCAGTTCCGGCAGCCCCGGTCGCAGCGCAACCGGCGTTGGTCGCCGAACAGGCACCGGTGCAGGCAGCCGCCCCGGCTCCGGTCGCCGCCGCGCAACCAGCCGCACGCAACGGTCTGTCGCCGGAAGCCCTGCAGCCGGTGCTGGAAAACGCCGGACTGGTGTGGGTCAACACCGACACGTCCAAGCTGCGCGCCGCGCAGGAAGCCGCTGCGCAGGCCGTCAAGCCGGCCCGCGTGCCGCGCGAGCGCAAGCCGCTGCCGCCGGTCGACAGCGCGCCGATGCAACAGGTCGAGACGGCGAAGCACCAGCAGTAAGCCGTCGCTCCGGGGGCGGTGAGTTAGCCCCTGGTTCAGAAAGCCCGCCGTCACTGGCGGGCTTTTTTTGTTATGTTCGTGCACACGTTCGCCCCACTATGACCGCGCGCCCCTTCCGCTAGAATGGAAGTCTGCCTCCTTTAAAAGCACCATCCTGCCTTCCATGTCCCGACGCATCATCCCTGTTGCCGATGTCAGCGCAGTGCCGGTCGTCTCCGGCCCCGTGCAGACGCCAAGCGGCGTGCTGCGCGACACCCTGTCGCGTCCGCTGCGGGATTTGCGCATCTCGGTGACGGATCGCTGCAACTTCCGCTGCGTCTACTGCATGCCTCGCGCGGTGTTCGACAAGGATTACGGGTTCCTGCCGCATAGCGCGCTGCTGAGCTTCGAGGAGATCGAACGGCTGGCCCGCCTGTTCGTCGCCCACGGCGTGGCAAAAATCCGCCTGACCGGCGGCGAACCGCTGTTGCGCAAGAATCTGGAATTCCTTATCGAGCGGCTCGCGCGGCTCACCACGCCGGATGGCCGGCCGCTCGATCTCACGCTCACCACCAATGGCTCGCTGCTCGCCCGCAAGGCGCGCAGCCTCAAGGACGCCGGTCTCACCCGCGTGACGGTGAGCCTCGACGCGATCGACGACGCCCTGTTTCGCCGCATGAACGACGCCGACTTCGCGGTGGACGACGTGCTCGAAGGCATTGCCGGGGCCCAGGCGGCCGGGCTCGCGCCGCTCAAGGTCAACATGGTGGTCAAGCGCGGCACCAACGACACGGAAGTCGTGCCGATGGCGCGCCACTTCAAAGGCTCGGGCACCATCCTGCGCTTCATCGAATACATGGATGTCGGCACCTCGAACGGCTGGAACATGGCCGAAGTGCTGCCGTCAGCCGAAGTCGTGGCGCGGATTGCCGAACACTTTCCGCTGGTGCCGCTCGAAGCCCACAGCGCCGCCGAAACCGCGCAACGCTGGGGCTACGCGGACGGCAGCGGCGAAATCGGCGTGATCTCGAGCGTCACGCGCGCGTTCTGCGGAAGCTGCACGCGCGCCCGGCTTTCGACGGAAGGCAAACTCTATCTGTGCCTGTTCGCGTCAGCGGGACACGATCTGCGCGCACTGATGCGCAACGGCTCAAGCGATGCCGAGATCGCCTCGGCGCTCGCCCACATCTGGCAGGCCCGCGGCGATCGTTACTCGGAATTGCGCGGCAGCAACGCCATCGCGCCTCATTCCCCGGAAGAGCGCCGGGTCGAAATGTCGTACATCGGCGGCTGAGGCTGCCTTGTCCATGAACCTCACCCCAGCGAACCTCACGGGCCTCGTCCTTGCCGGCGGCCGTGGCACGCGCATGGGCGGCGTCGACAAAGGGCTGCAACTGCTGCACGGCGAGCCGCTCGCGGCACACGTCCTGAAGCGGCTCGCTCCGCAAACCGGGCCGCTCCTGATCAGCGCCAACCGCCACGCCGAGGTCTATGCCGGGCTCGGCGCGCCGTTCGGCGCGGCCGTCGTGGCCGACACCCTGGCGGGCTTTCCCGGACCGCTGGCGGGTCTGCTGGCCGGTCTGCGCGCCGCCGGCACGGACTTCGTGCTGAGCGCGCCGTGCGATTCGCCCGGGCTGCCGGCCGACCTTGCCGCGCGGCTCGGCGAGGCGCTCGACGCGCACGGCGCGGATATCGCCACCGTCACCACCACCGACGCGCACGGACAGACGTCGATTCATCCCGTCTTCGCGTTGTTGCGCACGAGCCTCGCCGACGACCTGGCCGCCTTTCTGGACGCGGGTGAACGTAAGGTGCGCGCGTGGTACGCGCGCCACAAGACGGTGGAAGTCGCCTTTGCCGATGAGCGCGCGTTTTACAATATCAATTCTTTGCAGGAGCTCGCCGACCTCGAGCGTCACTGAGACGCCGCGGAGGTTGTAGCCGATGCCCTGCTCCAGCCGCGCGGCGGCCGCCGGATCCGGCCGACCGTTTCCGGTCGCGACGCTCCTCCATTCATGACCACGCTTAACGAATTTTCCAACTGCGTCGCCCAGTACGATCCTCATGCGCTGCCGGTCACGGCCGCGCAGGCGATCGTGCGGCAGTGGGCCACGCCGGTCGCCGCCGTTGAACGCGTGCCGCTGCACGACGCGCTCGACCGCGTGCTGGCCGAAGACATCGTCTCGCCAAGCGACGTGCCTGCCCACGACAACTCGGCCATGGACGGCTACGCATTCCAGAGCGCCGCGCTCGCGGATGCATCCGCCACCGTCGAACTCACAGTCGCCGGCAAGGCGCTGGCCGGTCACCCGTTCGGCGGCGCCGTGGCGCTCACGCAATGCGTCCGGGTCATGACGGGCGCCTGCATGCCGGCCGGTTGCGATACGGTCGTGCCGCAGGAACGGGTCACGCGCAGTGGCGAGACCGTTCAGTTCGCTGCCTCTGCCGTGCGCGGGGGCGCCAACCGACGTCTCGCCGGCGAAGACCTCGCCCGCGGCAGCGCAGCCTTGCGCGCCGGTCGCATCCTGCGCGCATCGGACCTCGGTCTGATCGCGTCGCTCGGCATCGGCGAAGTGCCGGTGCGGCGGCGTCTGCGCGTGGCGTTCTTTTCGACCGGCGACGAACTGCGTTCGCTCGGCGAGCCGCTCGAACCGGGCTGCGTGTACGACAGCAACCGCCACACGCTGTTTGCGATGCTACGCCGCATGAATATCGACACGCTCGACCTGGGCGTCGTGCGCGATCAGCCTGCCGCGCTCGAAGCCGCGCTGCGCAGCGCCGCAGCCAGCGCCGACGTGGTCCTGACCTCGGGCGGCGTCTCGGTCGGCGAAGCGGATTTCACCAAGCAGTTGGTGCAGACTTTCGGCGACGTCGCGTTCTGGACGCTCGCCATGCGCCCAGGCCGCCCGCTCGCGTTTGGCCGCGTCTGGTCGGGCGACCGGCCGGGCCTTGGCCTGCCGGCCCTGTTCTTCGGTCTGCCCGGCAATCCGGTCGCCGTAATGGTCACGTTTTATCAGATCGTGCGCGAGGCGCTGCTGGTCATGTCCGGCGCCACGTCGCAACCGGTGCCGCTCCTGCAGGCCGCCAGCCGCGAGGTGATCCGCAAGCGCGCCGGCCGCACCGAGTATCAACGCGGCGTCGCCGAACGCGACGCCCGCGGCCAGTGGCATGTCACGCCAACCGGCTCGCAAAGCTCCGGCGTGCTCAGTTCGATGAGCGAAGCGAATTGCTTTATCGTGCTCGAACACGAGCGCGCTGACGTCGCCCCCGGCGAGAACGTCGACATCATGCTGTTCGACGGCCTGATCTGACGCCCCCGCCGGTTGCCCGCTCCGAACTCCTTACCCCTTACTCTTTACCTACGACCAACGGGTTTGACCTACATGAAAAAACAGATCTCTTTCATCGCGCCGGGACAGACCGCCAAGGCGCTGATCCTGGTGTATCTGACCTTCAGCGTGCCTATCGTGCTGCTCGGCGTACTGGTCGCCTTTATCCGCTATGGCTCGGTCGAACTGAGCACCGTGTTCAGCGCACTGCTGCTCAATGCGATCCTCGGCTTCGTGCTGCTGTGGATTGCCTGCCATGCCTATAACTGGGTGGCCTCGCGTTTCGGCGGCATCGAGATCCAGTTGAGCGACGTACCCGAGGAAGCGTAATGAGTGCAACGATCCGTGCCGCCACACCCGCCGACGTCGGCGCTATCTTTTCGCTGATGCTCGAGCTGGCCGAGTTCGAAAAGCTGACCCATCTGTTTGTCGCCACCGAAGCCGGTGTGCACGATGCACTATTCGGCGCGCGGCCGTCGTCGGAAGCCATGGTCGCGCAGGAAGAAGACGGCCGCATTGTCGGCTACGCGCTGTTCTTCCATAACTTCTCGACCTTTCTGGGCCGGCGCGGACTGTATCTCGAAGACCTGTACGTGCAACCGACGCAGCGCGGCAGCGGTCTCGGCACCCGCATGCTCAAGGAACTGGCCGCGCTGGCCGTGGAGCGGCAATGCGGCCGCTTCGAATGGACGGTGCTCGACTGGAACCAGCCGGCCATTAGCTTCTACGAGAAGATGGGCGCGACCGTGTTGTCCGACTGGCGCGTTGTGCGCATCACGGGTGAAGCGCTGGAAAAGCTGGCGGGAACGGCGGCAGTGAACGCCGGGTGAAGGCCCGCTGAGAGCGTACGTCTCTCGCTATTCGTCCCCATCCGCGCCGAGCAGCGCGTCCCCTAGCAGACCGCTCGCCTCATCCCCCGGCAGCGCTTCGACATCGCGCAGCTTGCGGTTCATCATGCGGGTGCGAGTCTCGGCGGCTTCGATCGAACGGGTCACCGTTTCGAGCTGCGACTTCGTCTTCGCCAGCACGTCGCCGAACTTGCCGAACTCGGTCTTCACCGCGCCCAGCACCTGCCAGACTTCGCTCGAACGCTTCTCGATGGCGAGCGTGCGGAAACCCATCTGCAAACTATTCAACAAAGCGGTGAGCGTAGTCGGGCCGGCAATCGTCACGCGGTAGTCCCGCTGCAGCATATCCGTGAGCCCGGGCCGGCGCAGGATTTCTGCGTAGAGTCCTTCGGTGGGCAAGAACAGCAGTGCGAAGTCCGTGGTGTGCGGCGGCGAAACGTATTTCTCCGCAATCGTGCGGGCCTCGGCGCGAATCCGCGCCTCGAGCGCGCGCGACGCGTCTTCGACCGCCACCGGATCGGCCCGCTCCTGGGCATCGATCAGGCGTTCGTAGTCCTCGCGCGGGAATTTCGCATCGATCGGCAGCCACACCGGCACGGCGGGACCATCCGGGTCCTGACGGCCCGGCAGCTTGATGGCGAATTCGACCCGGTCGGCGCTCTTCGGTATGGTCGCGACATTCTTCGCATACTGGTCCGGCGTCAGCAACTGTTCGAGCAAGGCCTCGAGCTGCACCTCGCCCCACGTGCCGCGCGTCTTGACGTTGGTCAGCACCTTCTTCAGATCGCCCACGCCCGCAGCCAACGTCTGCATTTCGCCCAGCCCGCGATGCACCTGCTCGAGGCGATCCGACACCTGCTTGAACGATTCGCCGAGGCGCTGTTCGAGCGTGGCATGCAGCTTCTCGTCCACCGTGCGGCGCATCTCTTCGAGCTTGGCCGAGTTGTTCGCTTCGATGTCCTTCAGACGCTGTTCGATCGTCGCGCGCACTTCGGCAAAGCGGCGGTCGTTCGCCTCGGTCAGTCGCCCCAGTTGCAAGGTCAGCGTCTCGCCAAAATGCCGCAGCGCCACGCCCTGCTCGTCGCGCGCCTGCTGGGCCTGCTGTTGCAAGCTCTGGCGCGTCGTCTCGAGTTGCAGCGCGTTCGTTTCGGTCAGCTTGACAAGCTGTTGCGCGAAGCCGTCGATCTTGCCGCTCTGCAGCGTCGTCATGCTGGTGAACTGCGCGGCTAGCGTCTGCTGAAACTGCGCGAAGCCGCCGTTCAGTTCGGTACGCGAGACGCGGGCGGTTTGCTCGATCTCGCTGCGCAACTCGCGCTCTAGCCGCTCGAACGCACGCGTCTGCGCTTGCCCCGTCGAGCCGATGTGGTCACCCAGGCCGTCGAGTTGCGCTTCCAGATCGCCGTGGCGGCCGCCGCGCATCAGGATCAGCAAGGCAATCGCCAACGCGACAGCCAGCACCACCACCGCCGCAAGCAAAATCATCGTCATGCGCGGGCCTTGCCGATCACGTCAGGATTGATCGGGTTCGCCGGACGTCCCGCATTCGGCCCCTCGCCGAGCGCCGCAATCAGATTGTCCGCGGCGAGATTGGCCATGGCGCGCCGTGTCGATTCGGTGGCGCTCGCGATATGCGGCGTCAGCACGACATTCGGCACCGTGAGCAAGGCCGGATTCAGGTTCGGCTCGCCTTCATAGACATCGAGCCCCGCCGCCGCGATACGTTTGGCGCGCAAGGCCTCGGCGAGCGCCGCATCGTCGACGATGCCGCCGCGCGCGATGTTGGTGAGCGTCGCGGTCGGCTTCATCTGCGCGAGTTCCGCGGCGCCGATGGTGTGATGGTTGTCCTTGGTATAAGGCAACACGAGCACGACGTGATCGGCCCGCTTCAACAACTCCGTTTTCGACACATACTGCGCGTTCAGCTCGGCTTCGATCTCCGGCGCGACCCGCGAGCGGTTGTGATAAATCACCTGCATGTTGAAACCGCGGGCGCGGCGCGCCAGCGCCTGGCCGATGCGTCCCATGCCGATCACACCGAGCGTCGAGCCATACACGTCAGTGCCGAGAAAACCGTCGTAGGCCCACTTCTGCCATTTGCCGGCGCGCAGCCAGTGTTCGGACTCCGTCACGCGGCGCGCCGCGGCCATCATCAGCGCCCAGCCGAAGTCGGCGGTGGATTCGTTCAGCACGTCCGGCGTATTGGTGCCGAGGACGTTCGAGGCATTGAACGCCGCCATGTCGAAGTTGTTGTAGCCGACGGCCATGTTCGACACCACCCGCAACCGCGGCGCCGCGGCCAGCACCGCCGCGCCGACCGGGTCGCCGGCGGTCAGCGCGCCGTCCTTGTCGGCGAGGCGGCGCGTCAGTTCTTCGGCGGAGAGGACTTCGCCGTTGTTCCAGTCAACCTCGAAATGCTGTTTGAGGCGTTCGATTACATCCGGAAAAATCGGACGGGCAACCAGGATCTTTTGCATTGCAATTCTCCGAATAGCGCGACGGAACCGTCAGCGGTCCCGTCGTCATCAACCGCTAAAAGAACAACCAGGTGGTCACGAGAAACACCGGCACCAGGATCGTGACCGACCACATCAGATAGGCGAAAAAGCCCGGCATGCGCACGCCGCGCGATTCCGCGATCGCCTTCACCATGAAGTTCGGCGCGTTGCCGATATAGCTGTTCGCGCCCATGAATACCGCGCCGGCCGAAATCGCGGCCAGCGTGGTTGCACCCTGGGTCATCAAGGTCTGCGCGTCGCCGCCGGCCAGATTAAAGAACACCAGATAGGTCGGCGCGTTGTCGAGGAACGACGAGAGCAAACCGGTCGCCCAGAAATACATCGCATCGTGCGGCTGGCCGGACGCATCGTTGACCAGATGCACGATGCCCGCGAACGCGCCCGCGTCGCCGGCGCGCAGGATCTTGATGACCGGCGCAATCGTCACGAAGATGCCGGCGAACAGCTTGGCCACCTCTTCGATCGGCGCCCAGTTGAAGGCATTGCCCTCGCGCGCCGCACGCGGCGTCACAGCCAGCGACAGCAGCGTGACGCCGATCAGCGCCACATCGCGCACCGCGTTCTGCAAGGCGACGTGCGTGCCGAATACGTCGAATTCGATGCCCGGTTTCCACAGGCCGCTCATCAGCACGAGAGCGATCACCGCGCCGAGCAGCACGAAGTTGATCTTGCCGTCGATGCCGAGGAGCGGCGTATCGGGCGTCGGATCGAGAAACCGCGAGCGCTCCTCTTCACGACGATGGTAATAGTACGAATCGAGCGCGTAAAACGTCACTAGCAGCACGGCACAGACAAACAGCATCGGCAACGCCAGATGCGTGGTAGTCCAGAAGAAACTCACGCCGTTGAGGAAGCCGAGAAACAGCGGCGGGTCGCCGAGCGGCGACAGCGAACCGCCGGCATTGGCGACCAGAAAGATAAAGAACACGACGACGTGCACGACATGCTTGCGATTGTCGTTGGCGCGCAGCAGCGGCCGGATCAGCAGCATGGCGGCGCCGGTCGTGCCCATGATGCTTGCGAGCACCGTGCCCAGCGCGATGATCGCCGTATTCATGCGCGGCGTGCCGTGCAGGTTGCCACGCACGCAGATGCCGCCGGCCACGGTGTAGAGCGCGGTCAGCAGCACGATAAACGGCACATACTCTTCGAGCATCGCGTGAACGAACGTGCCCCATGCGACGCCCGCGCCGAACGCGACGGCGAACGGCACGAGGAACAGGACCGCCCATGCCGCTGCGATCTTGCCGAAATGGTGATGCCAGAACGTCGGCGCGATGAGCGGAAACACCGCAATCGACAACAGCACGCCGGCGAACGGCAAGCTCCACCACGCCGACAGCGCCGCGCCGTCGAGCGTCGCCGCCGATGCCAGTTGCGGCCACCACAGTGCGAGTGCGGCGACGAGCCCCATGCTCGTCCATCCGGCATGTCGCGTCATATTCGAATCCTTTGGTTTTCCAGGCTAAGCGAGGCGCTTATGAAAAGCGTACGGGGCACGCGCGGTGCGGACAAAACGGCCATGCATGGCGCTCACGCGCCGCGCACGACGATCGCATGGACCCGATACGGCCCGTGTGCACCGAGCACGATGGTTTGCTCGATATCGCCGGTGCGCGACGGACCCGATACGAAGTTAACCGCGCGCGGCAGTTCGCCACGCTCACTGCGGATCAGATCGAATGCCTCTTCATGACCGGCGACGATACGCGAGGCCGGCACGATAGCAATGTGCGTCTCAGGCAGCAACCCCGCGGATGCATAGGTTTCAGGCCCGGACAACAGCACCAGGGTGCCAGTCTCCGCAGTCGCACAGAAACAGCCTGTGATGCCGACCACGTCGCTGTCTTGCGGTTTGCGGAATTCGACGGTGAGACCCGCGGCGGCCCAGCCGAGATCCTGCAGCGTTTGCCAGGCAATTGCCTGCACCGGCAAGCCTTGCTGCGTGAGATAACGATGCGCAGCGGCCGGCACTTCGCTCAAGGCCTCGACGGTCTCGACGCTGGTGGCCAGCTTCTGCGCCTCGTCGATAAAGCGTGCGGTGAGATCGTCCGGCATGGGCGGCCGCGGGCCTTGCGGATGACGTGCGAGATAGTCGGCGACAGCCTCGCGCTCGGAGGCCGCGGGTTCGGCGTCGCGCCCCTGCGCCGCGCGGATGCGCGCGAGAATGTTGCGGCGGGCGATCGATGTATCCATGGGCGAAGTCCTCGCGAGGTTGCCGTTGCGATAGCCGTGCGGCATCGCGAGGATTATACCGGCCACCCCGCGCGCAAACACTCGTCCGGATGGCCAGGGTGGGCACACGAAGCGCGTTCGCTGCGAACCTTAGTTCGACACTTCCTCGTCCGGCTGTTTGATGCCGAACACCTGGCGCAGATAGGCGAGATAGGCCTTGTCGTCGCACATGTTCTTGCCCGGCGAATCCGACAGCTTGGCTACCGGCTGGCCGTTGCAGCGAACCATCTTGATCACGATCTGCAGCGGGTTATAGCCCAGGTCGTTGGTGAGGTTGGTGCCGACGCCGAACGCCAATTTGCAGCGGCCGCGGAAGCGTTCGTACAGTTGCAGGACCTTCGGGATATCCAGCGCGTCCGAGAACACCAGGATCTTGGTACGCGGGTCGCAGCGGTTCGCTTCGTAGTGCCTGAGCAGGCGCTCGCCCCACTCGAACGGATCGCCGGAGTCGTGGCGCGCGCCGTCGAACAGCTTGCAGAAGTACATGTCGAAATCGCGCAGGAACGCTTCCATGCCGTACACGTCCGAGAGCGCAATGCCGAGGTCGCCGCGATATTCCTTCGCCCACATCTCGAAGCCGTAGATCTGCGAATCGCGCAGCCGCGGTCCGAGCGCCTGGCAGGCCTGCAGATACTCGTGCGCCATCGTGCCGAGCGGCGTCAGGCCGTGCTTCATGGCGTAAAAGACATTGCTCGTGCCGGTGAACTGTTCGCCGAGATCGTCTTTCAGCGTGAGGATGACCTCTTCGTGCCAGCGCTTCGAGAAGCGGCGCCGCGTGCCGTAATCGGCGATCTTGCAGTCCGCGAATTCGGGGCGTGCGCCGAGCAGCTTGATCTTTTCGGAAAGACGCTCGCGGCCTTCGCCGTAGGCCGGCTCCCGCTGCGTATTGCGGAAGTAGACCTCGTTGACGATCGCCAGCACCGGAATCTCGAACAGGATCGTGTGCAGCCACGGACCTTTGATCTCGATGTCGATTTCGCCGTTGCCCTTCGGCGAAGGCGTGATCGAAATGTACTTGTCGTTCAGATGGAAGAGCGCGAGGAACTCGATGAAGTCGCCCTTGATGAAGCGCATGCGCCGCAGGTAGTCGAGTTCGTCGTCGGTGAAGCGCAACTCGCACAGCTTGCGCACTTCCTCGCGGATCTCCTCGATATACGGCACGAGGTCGACGTTCTGGGTCCGGCAGCGGAAGCGGTATTCCACGCTCGCGGCAGGGAAATGATGCAGAACCACCTGCATCATCGTGAACTTGTACAGATCAGTATCGAGCAGTGAAGTAATAATCATGATGGTACGAACCGACTGCAGGAGAAACGGAAGGCCTCAGCGGGCCCATGCGCCTGCGGCACGCCCCGGCGCGCCGACCTGACGCATGTTACCCGAATGCGCACGGCCATATCGCGCCGGCGGCCCGGCTGCCTGAGGCGCCATAAACTAATCACGAAAACGTATAAACCGGTTGGGCCACCGCTGCATACGCCACTTGACGTTACGTTACAATAGCGCTTTTGGCGTTTCGCCTCCCCAGATACCGCATGCAGGAGCTGCCTGAATGACTCACGTTGTGACCGAAAGCTGCATCAAGTGCCGCTATACCGACTGCGTTGATGTGTGCCCGGTGGACTGCTTTCGCGAAGGTCCCAACTTCCTCGCGATCGACCCCGATGAGTGCATCGACTGTGCTGTGTGCGTCGCCGAATGTCCGGTGAACGCCATCTACGCTGAAGAAGACGTGCCGGGCGACCAGCAGGACTTCGTCGCGCTGAACGCCGATCTCGCCAAGGGCTGGCCCAGTATCACGAAGACCAAGGCCCCGCTGCCCGAGGCAGATGAGTTCAAGGACGTGAAGGAAAAACTGGCCCTGCTCGCCCGCTGAGCGGCCATGGGCGGAGCGCCGGCCTCCGGGACGGCCCCGTTGCAGCCCTCCTGTTCGAATGAAATAGAGATGAGTTCGGGGCCTTGACAGGTCCTGGAGCACCCCCTACAATTTCGCTTCTCTGCTGTTGTTGTTCCCCGATAGCTCAGTTGGTAGAGCGCCGGACTGTTAATCCGTAGGTCCCTGGTTCGAGCCCAGGTCGGGGAGCCAAGAATTGCAAAGGCCCGTTAACCAAGACGGGCTTTTTTATGTAAAGGTTGTACTGCTGTTCCTCGATAGCTCAGTCGGTAGAGC
>Ga0302228_10001863_pt1 | contig 14968 bp, 14 predicted proteins | sample II_Palsa_N1_2_FD_193519 | JGI IMG/M metagenome (GOLD analysis project Ga0302228, IMG submission 193519) | Peat permafrost microbial communities from Stordalen Mire near Abisko, Sweden - II_Palsa_N1_2 | ecosystem: Environmental > Terrestrial > Soil > Palsa > Peat permafrost | place: Sweden...
AAGTGCGGCTCGGGGCCGATGCCGTCGATCAGCAGCTTGACCGGCACGCCTCGGCGCGCGGCGTCGACCAGATGACGCAACAGCAGGCCGCCGGTCTGATCGATTTCGAAGATGTAGGCGAGGATGCTGATCTGCTCGGTAGGCGTGGCACGGTTGACCAGCGCAATCCGCGACTGCATCAACTGACCGTCGTCAAGACTGGCGACCAGGTCGACACATTGCGCGTGGCCGTGCTGAGAAAAGGCAAACACGCATGCCAGAATGAGCGCCAGGCTTCTGGTTGTGGTCATGATGTGGCGAACTGGTTCGATGTGTCTCGGGCCGTACGTCCTTGAAGATCTGGAAGGCTTTGTCGCGTTAGCGCGGTCAAGTAGCTCGCTGTTACTTCGAGAAGGCGAACAGAACGGCGAGCCCGAGATAGTTACGGTGGACAAGAGCGGCGCGAATCTGGCTGCACTTTAAGCCCGCAGTGGACAGGACATCAGCGCAGTTGCAAGAATGGCTTTCCAGAATGTCCGATTGTCGCCGATTTATGAGCACTGTTCCAACGACCGCTCATGGCCGCACGGCGTCTCACGACCGCACCCGCCGTTTGTCCAGGACGTTGTCTATGCATTGGGCATAACTCAGCCCGATCCGGCCAGTCTGCTACTGAAAGGCGCAAACGGTCGCTGCTATCGGCCGATGGCGAACCTTCGGCTGGAAATGGATATCGGGTTACCTGCTGGGTCTTTTGCGTTTGCGAAACTATATCCATCTGCTTGGCGAGATGTGCCGAACTCAAGTCCCTGCTTTGCACAATGCGTCTTAAAGCCCTCGACGTCTTCCACGTCGAAAACCAGCTTTACCGACGCTTGCCCCGCCTTCAGTCCCTTTCCGGCTTGATGAACCATGATGATGGCGCCGCCATGCGGCGAGACCAACTCTGCTATGCGACCATTGGCGTCGAACTCGCACTCAAATTCGAAGTGTCGCTCGTAGAAGGCACAGATTGCCTGCACGTCTTTCGCATACAGCACTATCCGATTCAATGACGGTCGCATCCTTTCCTCGTTATTCTTACGATTTCGCAAATTGACGCAGAGAAGCCCACGGTTAGCGCGAAGAAGCGCCGACTTCCGACGAGAGTATGATGCTTCGCTATTGCAGAGCAAGATGAGACCGTTGTAGGGGAAAAGATGAAAGTGAAAGGACGCCGGTCTCGGTACGTGAACCAGATGCTCGGCTACGATCGGCTTTCCTGAAGGGGACGAGAGATTCCGGGGTTTTTTCACGCTAAGTCTTACCGCTCCGCTTCACACCAGTCTGATACGGCACCCCCCTGAATATCTCTTCAAGCCACTGAGTAAAAATCCGCACCCGTGGCGACAACTGCCGGTTGTGAAGGTACAGCACGGACACGGGCATCGGCGGCGGCGGAAACCCTGGCAAAATTACCTTGAGCCGTGCGTCGGCGATATCAGCCGCAATCCGGTAGCGCGGCACCTGAATCACCCCGGCGCCGGCGATCGCCGATCCCGTGTACAGGTCGGCTCCTGTCACCGAGATGGTCGAGCGCATCACCAGATCAGTCTCTATGCCGTCGACAAGAAAAGTGAGCGGGACCGCTTTGCCCGTCGCGCTCGACACGTAGTCCACCGCAAAATGTTCGGACAGGTCCTCGAGGCTGGCCGGCTCGCCGAAGCGTGCGAGGTAAGCCGGGCTCGCAACAGTGACCTGCTCCATGGACGCGATCTGCCGTCCGATCAGAGACGAATCGCGCAGGGTGCCTGCGCGCAACACGCAATCGACGCCCTCCCGCACGAGATCGACCAGCCGGTCGTTCTCGCCGATGTGCAGCCGCAGTTCCGGATAGCTCGACAGGAAGTCGGGCAGGGCGGGGATCACGAAGTGCCGCGCCAGCGTGCCCTGCAGGTTCACGACAAGCAGTCCCTTGGGCGATGCGTTGCGGAAGGTGCCTTCGGCCTCCTCGATATCGGCGAGCAGACGCACGCACCGGTGGTAGTAGGCCTCGCCATCGTGAGTGAGGTGTACCGTGCGCGTGGTGCGTTCGAGCAGCCGGGTGCCGATCCGCAGTTCCAGCCGCTTGATCAGGTTGGTGATCGTTGCACGTGGAATGTTGAGGTCGTCGGCGGCCTGCGAGAAGCTGCTGCGTTCGGCGGTACGAACGAACGCCTGCATTTCCTGGAAACGGTCCATGACGGGATGATCCGCTCAATAGTTAAAGTAAATGGAATACTGATGGAAAAACATGGCGAATTATCTTCGCCGTGATGTCAGTCATTATCCTGTCCAGGTATCCACCTGAACAGGAGAATTTCAATGAGTGCAGCCAATCAATCCGCCGTCGCAATCGTCACCGGCGCTTCGCGCGGTATCGGTGCCACCATCGCCCGGCGTCTCGTCAAGGACGGTTTTGCGGTTGCAGTGAACTACGCATCGAGCCCCGCAGAAGCCGACAAGCTCGTGGCCGAACTGACCCAGGCCGGCGGCAAGGCCATCGCGGTGCAGGGCGACGTGTCGAAGGTCGAGGACGTGCGCCGTCTGTTCGAGACGGTCGAACAGCAACTCGGCAAGGTCGACGTGCTGGTCAACAACGCCGGCATCCTGAAGACCGCGCCGCTCGCGCAATCGAGCGACGAGCTGTTTGCCCAGACGTTCGCGATCAACGTCGGCGGTGTGTTCAACACGCTGCGCGAAGCGGCGACGCGTCTGAACGACGGCGGCCGGATCATCAACCTGTCGAGCACGACGCTGGCGCTGAACCTGCCTGGCTACTCGGTTTATAACGGCACGAAGGCGGCCGTCGAAGCGTTCTCACGCGTGTTCGCGAAGGAACTGCGCGGCCGCCGCATCACGGTGAACTGCGTGGCGCCGGGCCCGGTTGCAACGGAGCTGTTCCTGAACGGCAAGACCGAAGAGCAGATCGCGCAGTTCTCGAAGATGCCGCCGCTGGAGCGCCTGGGTCAGCCGGACGACATCTCGGGCGTCGTGGCCTTCCTGGCTGGAAAGGACGGTGCCTGGGTGAACGGCCAGGTGCTGCGCGCCAACGGCGGCCTTGCCTGACGTATCAACAAACCGATGGCGGAACCTGACATGGTGTCCCCTCAGGCTTCGAGCGGCGCGGCGCGTTGGCGCCGGCGCCTCTCGACCTCCCTCCTGACGCTGATCGCCGTATTGGGATTGGCCTCATGCGGCGCAAAGCGCGAGCCGGACGCCGCACAGAAGATGACGATGAGAGCCTCAGTGACGTATTTGCACCTGCTGCGGCATACGCCGTTCTTCACTGCGCTGTCGACGGCGCAGCTGCAGTGGGTGATCGACCACTCACGCGAGTGGGAAGCGGACGCAGGTGCCGTGATCGCCACGTGCGATCACGGTGTCGAACCGGATGCGCCGTACTGGATCCTGCTCGACGGCGGTTGGCAGGTCGAGCATGCCGGGCGCACGTTTCGGAGTGGTCATGCCGATCCGGGCAAGTGGTTCAGCGCCACCGAGGCGCAAGGCGAGCTGTGTGCGCTCGTGACGAACGAGCACAGCTATGTGATGCGCGTCGAGCGTGCCGACATGCTGGCAATGCTGGACGAAAAGTTTGGCTTCCACACCCATCTGGATAGCGGGATGGATTATTACCGGTCGATATTCGGCGATCGTTCCGGCGCAGGCCGAGGCGAGCTGAGTCAGCCTTCGCAGCCCGTAGCCGGGCGTTAATCATAGGACTACAGGAGATATCTCATGACGTACAGCATTCTCGTGACTGGCGCATCATCCGGATTTGGTTTGATGACGGCTCGTGCGCTGGCCGAAGCGGGCCATACCGTCTACGCGTCGATGCGCGAAACGCAGGGCCGCAACGCGCCTCGCGTCGCGGAAATCGCGCAGTGGTCGCAGGAAAAGTCGCTCGATCTGCGCACGGTCGAACTGGACGTGCAGTCCGATGCATCGGTGGCCGCGGGCATTGCGCACATCCTGAAGGACGCCGGCCGTCTCGATGTGATCGTGCACAACGCCGGTCACATGGTGTTCGGCCCGGCCGAGGCGTTTACGCCCGAACAGATGATCCAGCAGTACGACGTCAACGTGCTCGGTGCGCAGCGCGTGAACCGCGCCGCGCTGCCGTTCCTGCGCAAGCAGGGCAGAGGGTTGCTGGTGTGGGTCGGTTCGTCGTCCACGCGCGGCGGCACGCCGCCGTTCCTCGCGCCGTATTTCGCGGCGAAGGCGGCCATGGATGCGCTCGCCGTGTCGTACTCGACCGAGCTGGCGCGCTGGGGCATCGAGAGCACGATCATGGTGCCGGGCGCCTTCACCAAAGGTACGAATCACTTTGCGCATTCAGGCAAGCCGGCGGACGCCGACATCGCCGCCGAATACGAAAGCGGCCCGTATGCCGGCGTGACCGACCAGGCGCTGAAGGGGCTGGCGAGTCTGGAGCCCGCGGATGCGGATCCGGCGGAGGTCGCAGCGGAGATCGTTCGCGTGGTGGACCTGCCGTTCGGCAAGCGGCCGTTTCGCGTGCACGTGGACCCGTCGCAGGACGGCGCAGAGATCGTCAACGGCGTGGCGGACCGGATGCGCCGCGAGATGTACCACGCGATCGGTCTGCAGGATCTGCTTTCGCCGAGAGTCAACGGCTGACCGTTGAGTGGCTCTTCGGCGCGACTCGTGAAATCAACCGCGTAGGGGGATGAGCACCCCTAAGTGCGCGCCAGCCGCACGAGGATGTCAGCCAGAACACGAATCTTCGGCTGAGCCGCGCGTTGAGAGGGATAGACGAGGAAGTACGATGCGCCGTTGAGCACCTGTTCGCGAAACGGCATCATCAGCGAACCCGAAGCCGCCGCGCTGAATGCAGCTTCCCGCGCCGTATGATCGCTTTCGCAAAGCGGGCACCGCATCCGCCTCCAGTTCATACGCAATTCCATACAACGTTCCTGTACCATCTACCGATCGAATTCTATTCACGCCGGTATGAGTACAGACAGTAAATCCCAGCTTCCGCTATCGTCGTCTGGGCCGATTCGGATGGCCGACGTCGCGCGCCTCGCAGGCGTGTCGAAAATGACGGTCTCACGGGTTCTCACGGGGCAGCACGTCGGTGCCGAGACGCGGGAGCGCGTACTGCGGGTGGTCGCGGAAACCGGCTATGTCGCCGACGCGAGCGCCGGTGCGCTATCGTCAGGGCGGTCGAATTTTGTCGTGGTGCTGGTGCCGTCGCTTTCCAGTTCCAACTTCTCCGACATGGTGCGTGGCATCAACGACGTCGTTGAATCGCGCAATCTGCAGTTGCTGCTGGGTAACACCGACTACATGCTGGAGCGCGAGGAGGCGCTGATCAAGACGCTGCTGCGCTATCAGCCGCGCGGCATCGTGCTGGCGGGCGGCCACCACACCGAGGAGGCCCACTCGCTTCTGACGCGCGCGCGGATTCCGGTGATCGAGACGTGGGAGTTGCCACGCCATCCGATCGACCGCGTTGTCGGCTTCTCGAACGCCGAAGCCGCGAGCAGCATGGTGCATTATCTCTACGCACGCGGTTATAAGCGCATTGGCTTCGTCAGTAGTGCGTCAAAACTGGACCTGCGCGGTATCGCGCGGCGCCGTGGGTACCTGAACGCGGTGCGTGCGGAGGCCCGCCATGAGGCGCGCGACATCACGCAAACCGAATGGACCACCAACATGGCTCACGGCCTTGCAATGGGCCATGGTGCAGCGGCGCTCGGCCAGTTGCTCGAACGCTGGCCGGATACCGACGCGGTGATGTGCGCGAGCGACATTCACGCGTTCGGCGTGATCATGGCCTGCCATCGGCGCGGCCTCGTGGTGCCTCGCGATATCGCGGTGGCGGGGTTCGGCGATTTCGAGGTGTCGCGGCACTGCTACCCGACCATCACCACGATCGCCGTCGATCCTTACGGCATTGGTCATGCGGCCGGTGAGTCGCTGCTCACCGCGGTCGACGAGATCGACCACGGCGAGATACCGAGCAAATCACGCCGCGAGAAGGAAGCGCCGGCGCGCGAGCGGCGCGAAACGCCGAAGCTCGTCAAGATCCACTACGAGGTCGTGCAGCGCGAGAGCGCTTGAGGCGCCCCCGGCGGCATCAATGATTGTGTCGCGACTCTCCCCGGGTTTCGATGATGTTCAGATATAGCGTGGCGGGTTCGAGGCACGCACCCGTGCCTTGCTGCCCGACCATGCTGCGGTAGATCTCTTCCCACGGCGTCTTGTGTTCCAGCTTGGGCAGCGTGTAGGCGGCCCGGCGCTGCGCCATTTCTTCGTCCGGAATCAGGACGTCGACCTTGCGCGAGTTGAGATCGATGCGCAGGCGGTCACCGGTTCTCAGCAGTGCCAGGTTGCCGCCTACCGCGGCTTCCGGCGACACGTTCAGGATCGACGGACTCGCGGATGTGCCGCTCTGACGGCCATCGCCCAGGGTCGGCAGCGTGTCGATGCCCCGTTTGATCAAGGCCGCGGGCGGTTGCATATTGACGACCTCCGCGCCGCCCGGATACCCGACCGGTCCGCAGTTGCGAATCACCAGGACGGAATGATCGTCGACACCGAGTTCCGGATCTTCGATCCGCGCGTGATAGTCCTCGGGCCCTTCGAACACGATCGCCTTGCCTTCGAACACGTCGGGATGTTCGGGGTCCGAGAGGAAGCGTTTGCGGAACGCCTGATCGATCACGCTGATCTTCATCACCGCGCTGTCGAACAGGTTGCCCGACAGCACCACATAGCCGGCCGCTTCCCTGAGGGGATTGTCGTAGGCGCGAATCACCTCGCGGTCCGGTTCCGGTACCGCGGCAAGATCCTCCTCCAGCGTACGGCCTGTGACGGTGCGCACACTGCCGTCCAGCTTGCCGGCGGCAAACAGTTCGCGCATCACGGCAGGCACGCCGCCCGCGCGATGGAACGCTTCGCCGAGGAAGCGCCCCGCAGGCTGGCAGTCCACCAGCAGCGGTACGTCAGGGCCGAGACGCTGCCAGTCGTCGAGCGTGTGCTCGACACCCATATGACGCGCAATCGCGATCATGTGAATCGGACAGTTCGACGAGGCGCCGAGCGCCGCCGCTGCCACGACCGCGTTTTCGAATGCGCCCTTTGTCATGATGTCGGATGGGCGCAGATTCTCCGCGACCATGTCGACGATACGCTTGCCGGTGTGATACGCGATCCAGCCGCGTTCGCGATGAGGCGCCGGAATCGCCGCGCAGTTAGGCAGAGACATGCCGAGCGCTTCGGCGAGCGAATTCATCGACAGCGCCGTGCCCATGGTGTTGCAGTGGCCGGCGGATGGCGCCGAAGACGACACCTCCTCAATAAACTGCTCGTAGCCGATTTCACCGGCCGACAGGCGCTTGCGGGCATCCCAGATCACCGTGCCGGAACCCGCGAGCTTGCCTTTCCACCAGCCGTCGAGCATCGGTCCGCCGGACAGCACGATTGACGGAATGTTGACGGTGGCGGCCGCCATCAGACACGCGGGCGTGGTCTTGTCGCAACCTGTGGTGAGCACCACGCCATCGATCGGGTAGCCGTGGAGGATCTCCACCAGGCCCAGATACGCGAGATTGCGATCGAGCGCGGCGGTGGGCCGCTTGCCGGTTTCCTGGATCGGATGCACCGGAAATTCAAGCGGAATGCCGCCCGCGTCGCGAATGCCGTCGCGTACGCGTTGCGCGAGCTGCAGGTGGTGGCGGTTGCACGGCGCGAGATCGGAGCCGGTCTGTGCGATGCCGATGATCGGCTTGCCCGATTGCAGCTCTTCGCGGGTAATGCCGTAGTTCATATAACGCTCGAGATACAGCGCGGTCATGCCGGGATCCGAGGGATCGTCGAACCAGCGACGGCTGCGCAGGCGTCGTTCGGGCGAGCCTGCGTCGCTCTTCGGGTTATCGTGGGGGGCGTTATCGTGAGACATGATGTTGTCCGTAGAGATGTGGGCGCGGGGAAGGGGTCGTCAGGTAATTATCAGGGATGAGTGTGAGTCGTCGGCGTCAGGTGCGCGCCTTGTGGGCCGTGTATTCGGTGATGAGCGGCTCGCCGGCGAAGAACGCCGCCAGATTGTTCCGTACCAGATGCGCCATTGCCGCGCGGGTTTCTACCGTCCCGCTGGCCCGGTGCGGCTGCAGCACGACGTTCTGCAACGCAAAAAAGCGCGGATCGATGGCAGGTTCGCTCCAGAATACGTCGAGTGCCGCACCGCGGATGCGCCGCTCCGTTAGATAGTTCAACAAAACCGGCTCGTCGACGATACTGCCCCGCGCGATATTGATGAGGAAGCTATCCGGTCCAAGCGCGTCCAGTACCTCGTGGCCAATCGACGCGCGATTGCTTCGGTCCGCAGCCGCGCAGATGATGAGGAAATCGCTATGACGCGCTAGCTCGACCGCAGTTTCATGAAACGTATAAGGGCTGTCGTCGAAGCGGTTGCGATCATGGTACGAAATCGCCATATCGAACCCCGCTGCCCGTTTGGCGACCGCACGGCCGACGCGTCCGAGTCCAAGAATTCCCAGCCGCTTGCCGAACACGCGGGTGGCAAGCGGAATCTGCACGTGTCCCCATTCACCCGCACGCACAATCGCATCGTTCTGCGGAATGTCTCGGGCCACCGAAAGCAGCAGGGCGATCCCCAGGTCGGCGACGTCGTCGGTCAGGACGTCCGGCGTGTACGTGACACGTATGTTGCGCTGCGCGGCGCGTTCCAGGTCGATCGCATCCACCCCCACGCCGTATGACACGATGATTTCCAGGTGCGGCAGTGCGTCAATCAGCTTCGCGCTGGCGCCGGCTTCGCCATTCGTCGCGAGTGCCCGGATACGGGGTGCGATCTCCGCGAGCAACGCATCCGGGTCTTCCGCGTCGGCAAGCACGTGCAGCGTGTAATGCTGCGCCAGCGCCGCCATATCTGCGTCCGGATACCGGGTAACTACCAGTACCTCAGCCTTGTGCATGCTATCTCCTCATGTTAGAGTGGGCCTCGTTGGTTACCGGTAACCATAGCTTAACCAAACGCCAGTGTCCAGCACATCGAACGAATAAAAGAACGACAGAATTCCAGATGCACATACGTTTGCACAGGAGACGCAAATGGGTATGAAGGCATATGGATCCGGCTATGCGGCAGAGCCGATCCAGAGCATCTCGCTAGACGATGCAGGAGCGGATCAGGCGGCTAGCCAGGCACCGGTCTCGCCGGAGCAACTGCGGCGCGCCATTCTCACCGGCGGCGTCGGCAGCGCGCTCGAGTATTACGACTTCGCGATCTTCGGTCTGGCGACAGCCCTTGTTTTCAGGCACATCTTTTTCCCAACGCTCGGTGCGAACGCGGGCCTGCTCGCGAGTTTCGGCACGTATGGCGCGGGCTTTCTCGCCCGGCCGTTCGGCGGTCTGTTCTTCGGTTCGCTTGGCGACAGAAAAGGGCGCAAGTTTGTTCTGCTGCTGACCATCGCCATCATGGGCGTCTCCACGATGCTGGTCGGTTTGCTGCCGAGCGGTCCTGTCGGCGCGGTCGTTCTGGTCGCGCTGCGTCTCGTGCAAGGTTTCGGCGCCGGCGCCGAACAGGCGGGCGCTTCGACGCTGATGGCGGAAGTGTCGCCGGTTCCGCGGCGCGGCTTCTTTGCCGCACTGCCGTTCGTCGGCATCTTTGCCGGATTCGGCCTCGCGACGGCAACCTTTAGCGTGATGCAGCACACCCTCGGCAACGACGAAATCCTTGCATGGGCATGGCGTCTGCCGTTTCTCGCCAGCGTGGTGCTGATCGGCGTAGCGGTGTGGATCCGGCTGCGCCTGCGCGAAAGCCCGGTGTTCCTGAATCTCGAAGGGGCACGCGAAGTCGTTCGTTCTCCGATGAAAACCGTCATGACGACGGCGCGCCGGCCCGTCCTGGCTGCGGTGCTCATGCGCTTTGCCGAGCAGGGTGGCTCGACGATCTATACGACCATCGTGATTGCATTTCTGGGCGGCACGGTGGCGACGCGGATGGGTGTGCGCTCGTCCGATCTCGCCACAATCGGTACCACAGGTGCGTTGATCGCGACGCTCGCGAGCGCGATTACAACGCCGATGTTCGGCGCGTTGTCGGATCGTATCGGCCGCATTACGGTCTATCGCGCCGGCGCGATCTTCATGCTGCTGTGGTCGCTTCCATCGTGGTGGATGGTCAGTACGGGCAATCCGCTATGGATTGCTGTTGCGATGTTCGGCGGTCTGGCGATCGGTGCGAACAGCATGCTCGGCGCCCAATGCGCCCACTTCGCCGAACTGTTCGGCAACCGCTGCCGATACTCCGGCGTCGCGCTCGCGCGTGAGATTGGCGCGGTGTTGTCGGGCGGTCTCGCGCCGGTACTCGGCATCTATCTGGTGGGACTGGCGGGCGGCGCGTTCTGGGTCATGGGCGTCTATACGGCTGTCCTGGCGACGCTGACCTTGATCGGCGTCGCGTTGTCGACAGAGACGCGCGGCCGCGATCTGACGGACCTCAACGATGCAATTCATTAGATTGTCATCCTGAACGATTGACACTGGCCGGTGTTCAACCGGCGGCGAACTGCGACTTCAACATAAGGGCGGAGCGACAAGATGGGCAAACGCGTGGCGGGAAAGAACATGCTGGTGACAGCCGCCGGCAAGGGCATCGGGCGGGCTAGTGCGCTGATGCTGGCGGCCGAAGGCGCAAGCGTATGGGCGACTGACGTCGACGAGGCCGCGCTCGCCGAACTGCAGACCTTGGCGCAGGGAACCGGCTCGCTGCGTACGGCGCGGCTTGACGTGCGCAATACGGCAGACGTGGAGGCTTTCGCGCGCGAAACCGGAGCGCTCGATGCGCTGTTCAACTGCGCCGGTTTCGTGCACGACGGCAGCATCCTGAAGTGCTCGGAGGACGACTGGGACTTCAGCTTCGATCTGAACGTGAAATCGATGTATCGGACTATTCGCGCGTTTCTGCCGCACATGGTCGAGGCGGGAAAGGGCGGCTCGATCATCAACATGGCGTCGGCCGCATCGAGCGTGAAAGGCGTGCCGAACCGGTTCGTCTATGGCGCATCGAAAGCGGCGGTCATCGGCTTGACCAAAGCGGTCGCAGCGGATTTTGTCGGCCAGGGCATCCGCTGCAATGCGATCTGTCCCGGCACCGTGGAATCGCCTTCGCTGCATCAACGGATCGCCGCGCAAGCGGTCTCGTCGAAGCAGGACGAAGCTCAGGTACGGGCCGCTTTCATCGCGCGTCAACCTATCGGGCGGGTGGGGCGTGCCGAGGAAATCGCGGCGCTGGTGACCTACCTGGCTTCGGACGAATCGTCGTTCACCACCGGCGCGATTCACATTATCGATGGCGGCTGGTCGAACTGATGCCGCGCTGCGGCGACTGATCTGGAGGAACGACGATGGATGGGAAAGTTGCGCTGATCACGGGCGCGGGGTCGGGAATCGGCCGTCACGTTGCCTTGGGCCTTTTGAGTCACGGCTACACCGTTGTGCTGGCGGGACGAAAGGAGCAGGCGTTGGCTGAAACGGCCGACATGTCCGGCTCGAACGCGACACGCGCGCACGCGATGGCCTGCGATGTTACCGACCCGGATGCCGTCAAGCATCTGTTCGGACAGCTCGAAGAAAAATTGGGCCGTCTGGATCTGCTGTTCAATAACGCCGGCACCTTCACGCCGCAAGCGTCGCTGGAAGACATCAGTTACGAACAATGGGTGCAGGCGGTCAATGTCAACCTGACCGGCGCATTCCTGTGTACGCAAGGCGCGTTCCATTTGATGAAGAAGCAGCAGCCACGTGGCGGGCGCATCATCAACAACGGTTCGATCTCCGCCCATGCGCCGCGTCCCAAGGCCGCGCCTTACAGCGCCACCAAACACGCCATCACCGGCTTGACCAAGGCTTCTGCGCTGGACGGCCGGCCTTATGACATTGCGTGCGGCCAGATCGATATCGGCAATGCGGCAACCGATATGAGCGAACTGATGGCGAAAGGGACGCTGCAGGCCGACGGTTCGACCAGGGTCGAGCCGCGCATGTCGATCGACAACGTGGTCAAGGCGATCCTGTACATGGATAGCCTTCCGTTAGATGCAAACGTTCTGTTCATGACGGTGATGGCGAGTCATATGCCTTTTGTCGGCCGCGGCTAACGACAGTCGGCCGCAGCCACTGGTGCACACTATTCTGGAGACGAATGATGAAAGAAAAAACGGCACGCTGCGCACGGAATCTGCTTTGTCTGGGCGCCATCCTGTTGGCGGGCGTCAATGCCCATGCTCAGGAAAAGCCCACGACGAATGCAAAGATCGCTTTATCCAATTCGTTCGCGAGCAATTCGTGGCGCCAGCAGATGCTACAGGATTGGGACAAGGTCACGAAACAGGCGGTGGCCAGCAAGGTCGTCGCCGCGGCGCCGAGTTTCACGACGGTGCAGAATCAGGCGACCGAGCAGTCGCAGCAGATTCAGAACATGATCCTGCAGGGCTATACCGCGATCGTCGTCGACGCGGCTTCGCCCACGGCAGTCAATGGGGCGATCAAACAGGCCTGCAGCGCCGGCATCGTGGTGGTGTCGTTCGACGGCACCGTCACGGAACCCTGTGCGTACAAGATCAGTATCGACTTCAAGCGCATGGGCCAGATGCAGATCGACTACTTTCACAAACGAAACCTGAAGGGAAATCTGCTTGAAGTGCGAGGCCTGGCGGGCTTCGTGGTCGACAACCAGATCCACAGCGGTGTCGAAGAGGGTCTCAAGCAATATCCGGAGTTCAAGGTCGTCGGCTCGGTCAACGGCGATTACACGCAGACGGTCGCGCAGAAGGCCGTCGCCGGGCTCCTGCCTACCCTGTCGGATGTGGTGGCGGTGACCACGCAGGGGGGCGACGGTGCGGGTACGGCGCGGGCCTTTATCGACGCTGGCCGAAAATTGCCCGTGGTGTTCATGGGCAACCGCTATGACGAACTGGAGTTGTGGAAGAACGAGCACGACAAGAACGGCTACGAGACGGAGTCCGCTTCCATCGTGCCGGGTGCTGCGACCTTTGCGTTCTGGTACGCGCAGCAGGTGCTGGCCGGTGCGAAGCTGCCGAAGGAAATCAATCTGCCGATTTCCGTCATTACCCAGAACGATCTGGTTCAGTCAATGGCAAGTACCCCGAAGGGTGGCGTCTATGACCAGACATTCACCAAGCAGCAAGTGATGGACTACGTCAAGAGCCATGCCGCAAACTAACGCATGCGTACCGGCAACGCGGGTGTGATATCCCATCTGGGTTGATTCGGGGTGAGTGGGGAGTGTTATGGCATTGAGTGCAGATGCAGCATTTGTCAGAACCGCGACGATCGGCAAGACCTTTGGTGCCGTGCGGGCGCTGGTCGATGTCAGCCTGGCGTTTTATCCGGGGGAGTGCGTGGGTATCGTCGGACACAACGGCGCCGGTAAATCGACGTTGATGAATATCCTCTCGGGGGTATTCAAAAACGACCACGGCGCGCTGTTCGTGGGTGGGAACGAGGTAGAGCATCACTGGAATACCCACGAAGCCATCCGGCACGGCATCCGCTGCGTCTTCCAGGAGTTGTCGCTCTGTCCCAATCTCAGCCTTGCCGAGAACATGCGTCTGCGGACTTCGCACGGCAACGGGCTGGGATGGCGCAAACAGGCCGGCGCGCAGTTGCTGGATGCGCTGGACCGGATATTCCCGGGGCATGGCCTCGCCCCACGCCAGATCATCGAGGACATCCCGATCACGAAACGTCAGATGGTGGAGATCGCCATGGCGTTTACGCCCGGCGACCACCCCCTGAAGCTGGTCATTCTCGATGAGCCCACTTCTTCGCTGGACGAACACTCGGCGAAGCAACTGCTCGGCTACTTGCGGGAGTTTGTGCGTGGCGGCGGCATCTGCATTCTGATTTCGCACAAGATGGCAGAGGTCATGAATTACAGCGACCGCGTCGTCGTGATGCGTGAAGGCGCTGTCGTCTACGAAAGTCCTACGGCACAAACCGACGTGGAGCGCGTGGTCGACGCAATGGGCCACGGTCACACGAACCAGGGCGACAAAGCGACAACCGCCCGGCAATTTCAAGCCGGTGAGTTGCAGATACAGGCGCGCCTGTCTGCGGAAAGTTTGCCGCTCAAGGCGTTCGAGGGCGAAATCATCGGACTGGCGGGGCTGGCCGGGCACGGCCAAACCCGCTTGCTCAAGCTGGTTCATGCGTTGCACAAGGGGCGTGCGGATCGGCTCGGCAATGAACGGCGTGCCGGCACGGCTTTTGTCGCCGGCGATCGTCAGAGCGACGGCGTATTCGGTTTGTGGTCGATTGCCAAAAACATGAGCTTGTCCTGGCTGGGAAAATGCGGGCGGGCAGGGCTGATTTCCTTCAAGGAGGAAGGCCGCCTGATCAGGCAGTGGATGGAAAAGTTGAAGGTGAAAACGCCCGACATGAATCTCCCCATCGATTCGCTTTCCGGCGGCAACCAGCAGAAGGTATTGTTTGCGCGTGCCTTGGGAGCGGATGCGCCGGTCATCCTCATGGACGATCCGACGCGCGGCGTGGATGTCGGCACCAAGTTTGAAATCTATAACATCATTCGATCGCAAGCCCATCAGGGGCGCACGTTCCTTTGGTACACCACCGAGTTCGAGGAGCTCTATCACTGCGACCGCATCTATGTCATGAACGAAGGCAAAATTGTGGGCGAAATCGCGAATGCGGATTTGAGTGAAGGCGAGCTGTTCCGCATGTCCTTCGAGGAGCTGGCATGAGAAATCTCCGCGCCAATACCTCCCGTTTGCTGTCTGCGCTCACCTTTGCGGTCCTGCTGGGTCTGATCTATCGAAATCAGCCGCTGGCGCTGTCGTATATGGGACTGACACTGCTATTGGGCGCCTCTGTCCCGATCGTGTTCGCAACCCTCGCGCAGATGATGATGGTGTCGGTAGGCGACCTGGATCTGTCCATT
>Ga0302228_10001864_pt1 | contig 14966 bp, 10 predicted proteins | sample II_Palsa_N1_2_FD_193519 | JGI IMG/M metagenome (GOLD analysis project Ga0302228, IMG submission 193519) | Peat permafrost microbial communities from Stordalen Mire near Abisko, Sweden - II_Palsa_N1_2 | ecosystem: Environmental > Terrestrial > Soil > Palsa > Peat permafrost | place: Sweden...
GTGCCTGCGACGCCGTTTGAAGCCGTGATCACCGACCTAAGCCACGATGGTCGTGGCGTGACACGGGTAGATGGCAAGGCGGTCTTTGTCAGCGGTGCGCTGCTGGACGAACACGTGGTGTTGCGCCTGCGCAAACGCCATCGGCATTTCGATGAGGCCGAAGTGGTCGAGCTGATCACCCGCTCGCCGCACCGGGTGGAGCCGCGCTGCCGGCACTTTGGCGAATGCAGCGGCTGCTCTCTGCAGCACCTGGACGCCGACTCGCAGATCGTGACCAAGCAGCGCGTGCTGACCGAGAATTTCGAGCGCATCGGCAAGGTCACGCCACAAGTGTGGCTGCCGCCGCTGACCGACCAGTCATGGGGCTACCGCCGCAAGGGCCGGCTCTCGGTGCGCAACGTGGTGAAGAAGGGCCGCGTGCTGGTCGGCTTTCGCGAAGAGGAAAACCCGCGCTTCGTCGCTGATATCCAACAATGCGAAGTGATGCATCCGGCGCTTGGCCCGAAGATCGGCCTGCTGGCCGACTTGCTGAACGGTATGGACGCGGCCAGCGATATTCCGCAGATCGAATTCGCTGCTGGCGACGACACCATGGCGCTAGTGTTTCGGCATATGCAGCCGCTCGGTGCTTCGGACCTTGCCGCGCTCACCGCGTTTGGCCAGCAGCATGATCTGGCCATCTATCTTCAACCCGGCGGCAACAGTAGCGTGCATCCGTTGTGGCCGGAAAACCCGCGCTTGGCCTTCCGCATTCCCAGCGGCGATACGCAGATCGATGACGTGGAGCTGGAATTCCAGCCGCTCGATTTCGTCCAGGTCAATGCCGGCATGAACGTGCGGATGATGGCGCGCACGATGGAACTGCTCGATCCGCAGCCGACCGATCGCGTGCTCGACTTGTTCTGTGGCTTGGGTAATTTCACCCTGCCGATTGCCCGTCGCGTGGGGGAAGTGGTCGGCGTGGAAGGCGAGCACGGGCTGGTCGAACGGGCGGCGGAGAACGCCGCGCGCAATGGCATCGGCAACGCGCGCTTCCAAGTGGCCAACCTGTTCGAGGATCAGCGCAGCGCCGACTGGGCGCGTCAGCCCTGGGACAAAATGCTGCTCGATCCGCCACGCGCGGGCGCCGACAAGGTGCTGGAATACCTGCCACACAAGCAGACTCGACGCATCGTCTACGTGTCCTGTCATCCTGCGTCACTGGCGCGAGATGCCGGCATCCTGGTGAACCAGCATGGTTTTACCTTGAAGTCCGCCGGCGTGATGGACATGTTTCCACACACCTCGCACGTCGAATCCATCGCGTTGTTTGAGAGGTAGACGGTGGGAGTTGAGATCGAACGAAAATTCCTCATGCGCGACGACAGCTGGCGCGCTGGCATCTCGCGCAGCGAGACGATTGCACAGGGTTATCTGATCGGTGCGCAGGCCTTGCGCGACGGTTCGGCGCGTTCCTCCGTACGTGCACGCGTCGCGGGTGACAAGGCCTGGTTGAACATCAAGGCTGCCGTCGCGGGCATCGAGCGGGCGGAGTTCGAGTACGCCATCCCGCTAGCCGATGCGCAGGCGCTGCTGGCCACGCTGTGCGATGGCGTACTGGAAAAGATCCGGCACCACGTGCACGTCGGCAATGCATTGTTCGAGGTCGATGAATTTCTCGGTGAGAACCAAGGCCTTGTCGTCGCCGAGATTGAGCTGTCGGCCGTCGACGCGTCATTTCCGCATCCGGTATGGCTCGGTGCGGAAGTGAGCGCGCTAAAGCGCTACTACAACGTCAATCTGATCGCTCATCCGTACCGGCAGTGGTCGCCGGTCGAACGCGCTGCCGAGGACGCCGCATGCTGATGATTGGTGTTGCTGGCCTGGAGCTGGCCGAACGCGAAAAGCCCTGGCTGACCGCGCGGGGTGTCGTCGGCGTGCTGCTGTTTGCGCGCAACTATGCCAGCCGCGAACAGCTGGTGGCGCTCTGCGATGCGATCCGTGAGACCGGCGGTGACGGGTTATTGATCGCGGTCGATCAGGAGGGCGGCCCGGTGCAGCGCTTCCGCGACGGTTTCACCCGCTTGCCCGCGCTGGCGAGCATTGGCGAGGTCTACGATCGCGATCCCGTGGAGGCGGTACGATTGGCCGAGGAACATGCCTGGGTGATGGCCAGCGAGTTACGTGCGAGTGGTGTGGATTTCAGTTTTGCGCCGGTGGTCGACTTGGCGCGCGGCAACGCAGCGATCGGTTTGCGCGCGTTCCACGCCGATCCGGTCATTACCGCCGAGCTAGCACAGGCTTATGTACGTGGCATGCATCTAGGAGGCATGGCGGCCGTGCTCAAACATTTCCCCGGGCACGGCTCAGTCGCCGCCGATACGCACAAGGCGCAAGCGATCGATCCGCGCGACCTGGATACGATTCGTCGCGACGATCTGCTGCCGTTCGCCGAATGCATCGAGGCCAAAGTCGAGGCGGTGATGATGGCCCACGTCACCTATCCAGCCGTGGATGCACAGCCCGCCGGCTATTCGCGCGTGTGGATTGAGCAGATCCTGCGCGGTGAGCTGGGTTTTGCCGGCGCGGTAATCAGCGACGACATCAGCATGGCGGCTGCCGGTGCGGCTGGCAGCGTGGGTGAGCGCGTACAAGCCCATCTCGATGCCGGCTGCGACCTGGTGCTGGCCTGTTTCCCCCATGTGGTGGAGCAGGCGATTGCCGCCGTGCAGAACCAAATAACCTTACCCGCGGCCGCTGCATCGATGCCGCCACAGCTCGCGGCCTTGCGCGGTGCCATCGGCGCCAGCTGGGCTGGCCTTCTCAACAATCCGCAGCGCGATCGTTTCGTCGCGCGCATCACGGCGCTGAACGCCGATCGGGGAAATGCATGAATACGCCCACACCATCGCTCGCTGACGCCCTGGTCGGCGCTGACCTGCTGCACGACCGCAGCGAGATCGACGCTGTCATCGCCGAGATGGGGCATCGGATCGATGTCGCCTTGAATGGCGAACGTGCCGTGTTTCTCACTGTCATGCACGGAGCTCTGATCTTCGCTGGACAGCTGGCGTTAGCTATCCGCACCGATCTCGAATTCGACTACGTGCACGCGACTCGCTACCGCGGTGAAACCACCGGCAGCGAGCTGCACTGGCTGCGTGAGCCGCAGGTATCCCTGGTCGATCGCGTGGTGTTGCTGGTCGACGACATTCTTGACGAAGGCCATACGCTGAAGGCCGTGCGTGACGACTGTTACCAGCGGGGTGCCAAACGTGTGCTTATCGTCAGCCTCTGCACCAAACGGCATGATCGCCTGGCTGAAGGCATCACCGCGGACTTCCATGGCATCGAATTGCCCGACCGCTACGTATTCGGTTTCGGCATGGATTACCACGAACAAGGGCGCAACTTGCCGGCCATCTATGCATTGAAGGAGGGCTAAGCATGAGCGCAATCGATCTCGCTGTCATCGGCGGCAGTGGCTTGTACAACTTTCCGGGCCTGGAAAACACCGAGCGCCATTCGGTGGACACGCCTTATGGTCCGGCGTCGGGTGACGTGGTGATCGGCGATTTCGCCGGCAAGCGTGTCGCGTTTCTTGCGCGTCACGGCGAGAGCCACAGTCTGCCGCCGCATCGGGTGAATTACCGTGCCAACCTATGGGCATTGCACAGCCTCGGCGCGCGTCACGTCATTGGCGTGAACGCAGTGGGTGGCATCCGTGTGGACATGGGTCCGCGCGTGGTCGTGGTGCCTGAGCAGATCATCGATTACACGCACGGGCGTTACACCAGCTTCTGCGACGTCGAGGGCGCCGAGGTGAAGCACATCGATTTCAGTGAGCCGTATACGGAGTCGCTGCGTCAGACTTTGCTGGCAGCGGCCGGCAAGGCCGGTATCGCGGTGATCGCCGGCGGCTGCTACGGCGCCACGCAAGGACCACGGCTGGAAACTCGTGCCGAGATCGCCCGCATGAAGCGCGACGGCTGCGATCTGGTGGGCATGACCGGCATGCCAGAGGCGTCGCTGGCACGCGAGCTGTCGCTTGAGTACGCATGCCTGGCGCTGGTGGCCAATTTTGCGGCCGGATGCGGTGACGAGGCGGAAATCAGTATCGATGAAATCTTTGCACATCTGGCTGCTGCCACGGCGGAGGTGCCGCGCATCCTCGCAGCGCTGCTGCAAACTGAGGGTGCCGTCACGACCTAGAAGCTTGTCGGACTTTAGCTGGGCGGACTGCAAATCCGACCGTGCGGTCCATATTTCCGTCGACTCTTGGCCCATAGCACCACTATGCGCCGGCGAATCGCCAAAAATCTGTCCTCGCACGGCCGAATTTTCGCCTCGACCGCCAAAGCCCGACAGGCTCCTAGGGTATTTTCCTAGTCGCTGGATATTGCGTTGATGCCGGTCATGTTGATATTTTTCGACCTGTCGGGGCGGCGAACCAGGGGAGATATGGTGGTTCAGCGCGCACCTGGCGCACCCAATCCATGATCCAGAGGTTCACGCAATGCGTTTCGGTACGGTCAAGTGGTTTAACGACGCCAAAGGTTTCGGTTTCATCGCGCCTGAGGACGGTGGGGATGACGTTTTCGTCCATTTTTCGGCCATCAATACCAAGGGCTTTCGCAGCCTGCAGGAAGGCCAACGCGTGCAGTTCGAAGTGACCCAAGGTCCGAAGGGTGCCCAGGCTTCTGCTGTCGAGGCGGCAGCCTGATCTGACGTCTGTGTTGTGACGCATAAAAGAACCCCGCACACTACGCGGGGTTTTTTTATTTTCCGTTGATGGAGCTTTGCATGACCGGTCGCAGAAACTTCCTGAAGGCGTCGCTGCTTGGCGTATCGGCTTCGGCGCTTGCGTGGGGCAGCAAGCTGGCGGCGAACCAGGCCGCTGCAGCACAGCCGTTTTCCGGCGCACGCGTGGTGTCGACCTGGGATTTCGGTGTGGCGGCGAATCAGGCGGCATGGACGGTGCTTGGTAAGGGCGGTCATGCACTGGATGCGGTCGAAACTGGCGTGCAGGTGCCAGAGTCCGATTTGAAGAACCACAGCGTCGGCAAGGCCGGCTATCCGGATCGCGATGGCCACGTCACCCTCGATGCGAGCATCATGGATGCCGATGGTAACTGTGGCGCAGTCGCTGCGATCGAACATATCGAACATCCCATTTGCGTGGCGCGGATGGTGATGGAGCGCACGCCGCATGTGCTGCTGGTGGGTGAGGGCGCGCTGCAGTTTGCGCTGGAGCAGGGTTTCAAAAAGCAGGAGCTGCTGACACCGGAATCCGAAAAGGCTTGGCACGAATGGCTGAAGACGGCGCGTTACAAACCATCGATCAACAGCGAGGTGCAGGACTACGGCCGCACCGGTAATAACAGCAAAACGGGCATGCCCGGCGGCGCAGGTAACCACGACACCATCGGCATGCTCGCCATCGACGCGCAGGGCCGGCTGGCCGGTGCCTGTACCACCAGTGGTATGGCATGGAAACTGCGCGGCCGCGTCGGCGACAGTCCGATTATCGGCGCTGGCCTGTACGTGGATGGTGAGGTCGGCGCAGCGACCTCCACTGGTGTTGGCGAGGAAGTGATTCGCAACGCTGGCAGTTTCCTCGTCGTTGAACTGATGCGTCAGGGACGCTCGCCGCAGGACGCCTGCCGCGAGGCAGTGATGCGCATCATCCGCCGTCGGCCGACCACGACGAAGGATCTGCAGGTCGGCTTTCTGGCCATGAACAAGCATGGCGAGGTCGGCGCCTGGGCAATCCAGCACGGCTTCTCCTACGCCGTGTGCGATGCCAAGAAGCAGGACGGCCTGATTCCGTCGCAAAGCGTCTACACGACGAGCAATTCATGATACTGGAGATCGCTGCGAACTCCGTCGCCTCCGCGCTGGCAGCGCAGGAGGGTGGAGCAGGGCGCATTGAGCTTTGCACGGCGCTGGAGCTGGGCGGCCTTACGCCATCGTCGGCGCAGATTACATTGGCACGCGAACAGCTCACGATCCCGCTATATGTGCTGATCCGCCCGCGTGCTGGCGATTTTCTCTACAGCGATCTTGAATGCGAAACCATGTTGCGCGACATCGAAGCCTGCGTCAGGGCGGGTTGCGATGGTGTTGTACTCGGTGTGCTCGATGCCGGCGGTCAAGTCGACATGCCGCGCTGTCGTTCGCTGATTTCAGCAGCAGGCGACTCGGGCGTGACCTTCCATCGGGCGTTCGACCTCACGCGCGATCCGCTATCGGCATTGGAGGACGTGATCGCACTCGGCTGCGAGCGTGTACTGACTTCGGGCGCACAAGCCAGTGCGATCGAGGGAGCGACGTTGATTCGTCAACTGGTCGAGTTATCGGCTGCTCGCATTGCCGTGATGCCAGGCGCTGGGGTGAGTGCCCGGAATATCGGCGAGCTGCTGGCGGTCACCGGTGCCCGCGAATTTCATGCGTCGGCTAAATGCCAGCACCCCTCCGCCATGCAATGGCAACCGCCGTTGCTGACCGATATGCAGGATGGTGAGTGGCGCAGCGATGTCGAGCAGATACGCACCATCGTTGCGGCGCTGGGCAGCGCGTTTGAAGCGCGCAGCAGGGCGTCCGCAGTCTGAAGACGCCGTTTCGCCGTGAAATAATTAGCCGCTGATTTCATGCGTGCCGATATTTTGGTGAACACATCCAGCATGATTGGAGCATCTGTAAAAAGGGAAGCGCAATGAAAGGAATTCGTTTACTCGCGATCACCGGTGCATGGGCGCCCGCGTTAATCGTTGCATCGCATCCTTTAAATGAATCTCCGTCAACCCATCGCGCGTTCAGTTTGCTAATGCATCGTCAGAGGCAGATGCCCCGTCAATCAAAGCAGCCATGAGATGAACACAGCAGTTACGCCATGAATAAGTGGCAATCCAAACCATAAGAGCTTGATAGCCATCCCTGCATCCCCACGTGCGGGTAGTAAAGAGACATCGGTAGTCTCGACCCCAGATTGGTTGTTCAGCTCGTTCAATTCGTTCGACCTGCGTGCCTGCTGTGATCTCTCTATGACGTTCGTGGGCATCAAAATTGAAATGACTCACGCAATTTCGAGTTGGATCAGCTGCCATCGCCATCGCCATCGGCACTGGTGCCGATTGTGGTCAGCGGGATCGTTACCAGTGCTGCTGTTTCACACCGCCGGTTAGCGCAAGAGGACGTGCGGCAATGGCATCGGTATCCTTATCAGTAAGTTTTAACTCGGTTGCCCGCCGAGGGCCTTTCATCTGGTCCTGCTTTAGGAGTATTTCTCCGGCAAGCCGACTTGCTTATCTATGAGTTACCGTGCTTGGTATGCCTAAAAGGTTAAAGACTGAGTGCATTAAGTCTTGTGCACCAACTACCGTTTAGCGACCGTGCGACATAAAAAAGCCCCGCATTGCGGGGCTTTTTTGTTCTTGCTACAGCAACATCAATTGCCGTTTTTCTTCAACCACGCATCGATGACCGGCAAGCGCTTCTCGCGAATCATCATGCGATAGCGGATGCCGGCGACGGCGGTGTCGGCGACGCGACGTGAGCTGGCAGCGATATGCGCCTGGGAGTAGGCCTCGATCTTGCCAATCATTGCCGGATCCACCGAAGCCGCACCGAGGCCAGGGTAGTAGCGGCTGCTGGAGGAAGAGTCGACCAGTTTGTCGACCTGGGTGCGATGGGCCACAGCGAAGTCGAAGGCCAGGTCCGGGTGGCGGCGTGAGACGCCGGAGATCATCCCTGCGCTGGTGGTGGCGCCAGGTTCGGGCGTGAGGGCGAGATCCAGGGCGCGCTTGGCCAGGGTTTCGTCCTCGCTGGTCGATAGCAGACTGTAGAGTTCGTCCTTGATCAGCGGCGTGGTCTCGGCCTTGGCCTGGGTGTGCAGCTTGTCCCAGGTGGTGGCATCGGCGTGACTGGCCACGACGTAGAGGATGGACTTGCGCAGCTCCGCCGGCATGGTGTCCGGATGGGCGTAGTAGTCACGTGCCTTGGCAATCACGTCCGGGTCGCCCAGCTGCGACAGCGTGCTGATGAGTTCGGTGCGCAGGATCTTGGTCGGACCGCTTTCGCCAGCCTTCAAGCTCCAGCCGACGCGGGCAAACTCCGGTGACAAGCGTGCAATGGCGAACTTGCGCAACACGGCCTGACGCGCGTCATCGCCCTTGTAGTAGTTATCCAGTCCCGACAACACGCCGGCGACTTCTTCCCACATTTCCGGGCTGGCATCAGCGGGTACGCGCTGGGCGAGATCAAGTACGTCGGAGGCTGGCTGCAGACCCGCCATGCCCAGCGCCCAGGTGTCACTCATCAAGCCCAGCTCGTCGATCTCAGGCAACTTGGTGAAGGACTGGCTCAGCGCACTGAACGCTGTCGGTGAATAGAGCGTTCGGTAGTAACCGCTTTGGCCGGCATTGACCACTACCGGACCACAGCCGGGGACCTTGAGGTTGCCGTGACCGTCCACTACCAGAGTTGTCACCGATGTGCCGCCAATGGACTGGGCGATCACCGGGACGTGCCAGCGCAGGGGCTTCTTGTCGGGGCGGTCGCGGGTGAATTCGCCCTGGCTCAGGGATAGCGTGGTGTCGCCGCCCTGGCAGCTCTCGGCATCGATGGCGATCAGCGGAATGCCCGGCTGCAGGGTGAAGTCGTGCGCAATGGCGGTGATCGGCTTGTCGCCGGTGGCATCGATGGCCCTCCACAAATCATCGGACACCGTGTTTCCATAGGCGTGGGCCTTGATATAGCGCTGCACACCGGCGCGCCAGGCGTCTTCGCCCACGTAGCCTTCGAGCATGGTGATGACTGCTTCACCCTTGGAATAGGTAATGGTGTCGAAGGCCTGACTGGCCTGCTCGACGGTCGCGATGTGCTGCACGATGGGATGCGTAGTGGCGATTGCGTCGCGCAACATCGCGCTTTCCCGCACGTCGACGGCATCCAGCTTGGTGTTCCATTCGGGATGTAGCTTTTCGGTGGTGCGGCTGGCCATCCACGAGGCAAAGCCCTCGTTGAGCCACAGGTCGTCCCACCAGCGCATGGTCACCAGATCGCCAAACCACTGGTGTGCCATCTCGTGCGCCGCGGTACCAAACACTTCCTGTTTGTCCGATTGCGTGGCGATGGCCGGATCCAGCAGCAGGCTGTACTCGAAGGTGAAGATGGCGCCCCAGTTTTCCATCGCGCTGAAGAACTGGCTTTGGCCCGGTGCGGCGATGTTATCCAGCTTGGGTAGTGGAAACGGCACGCCGAAATACTGGTTGTATTCGTGCAGCACGTCCTTGGCTGACTTGAGCGCGAAGTCGGCCTGGCCGACGGCGCCTTTCTGCGCGATCACGCCGATCTCGGTGCCGTCGGAGGAAGTGGTTGCGCGATCAAACTGGCCAAGACCGAAGAACAGTAGGTAGGTGGACATCTTCGGTGACGGCTGGAAAGTGACGCGGCTCATGCCGTTGGCCAGCTTGGTGGTCGATGCGGCGGGCATATTGCTCACCGCCATCTCGTCGGACGGCACGGTGACATCGAGGTTGAAGGTGGCCTTGTAGGCTGGCTCATCCCACGACGGAATGAAGCGGCGCGCATCGGAGTTCTCGAACTGCGTGTACAGCGCGCGCTGCTTGCCGGCCTTGGTGTCATAGTCCAGCGCGAACAGGCCGTTGGCCTGGGTGCCGATTTTGCCGGTGTAAGTCATCGCCAGCTTGTAGCTGCCCGCGGCCACCGGCTTGGCGAAGGTAAAAGTCGCCGTCTGCGTCTGGGCGTCCACCGTTACCTTCGGTGTGGCCACCGGCTTGTCGTCGACCGAGCTCAGAGTCGCCTTGGAGAACGCCATGTCGATGGCATTGAGGGTGATGCTGGGCGTCGGCTTCTGCACATTGACGGTGATGGTGACCTGGCCATCGAAGTTCATCGAAGCCGCATGCGGCACGATGGACACGTCGTAATGGCTTGGCACCACGCCGCGCGGCAGCTGGGTTGGCGCCAGAGCGTTGGCCGTCGTCGTTGGAGCCGCCATGCCGCCAAGGCTGGTGCCAGCCAATGCCAGCGCAATACCCGATACCAGTAACCGTCGCATATAAGGTCTTTCCATGACTATCTCCCGTGTAAACCAATCATGTTGGAGGGGATATGACCCGCCTGACACTGCCGGAAGTCACGGCTAGAAATGGGTCGGGTTCATTTATTTCAAGGTAGAAGGGTCGGTGATAAATAAACCGATCCCTTTTTTGATCATGGCTTAGTCATGACTTCAAGACCGGGCTTTTCGAGGTCCTTCAGGCCACAAACTGCAGTCGCGCCAGCTCAGCGTACAGCCCGCCTTCGGCGAGCAGATTTTCGTGGGTGCCTTGCGCCACGATGCGGCCACCATCCATCACCACGATACGGTCGGCGCGTTTGACGGTAGCAAGGCGATGGGCGATGACCAGCGTGGTGCGGCCTTTTTCCAGCCGTTCCAGCGCCTGCTGGATAGCCGCCTCGGATTGCGCATCGAGTGCCGAGGTCGCTTCGTCCAGCAGCAGCAGCGGTGCGTCGCGCAGGATGGCGCGGGCGATCGCAATGCGCTGGCGCTGTCCGCCGGACAGGCGCACACCGCGTTCACCCAAGGCGGCATCGTAGCCATCGCCGATCGCACTGATGAACTCATGCGCTTCGGCTGCACGCGCCGCTTCGCGCACCTCGGTATCACTGGCCGTCTGGCGGCCGAAGCGGATGTTGTCCGCGGCACTGCCGCCGAAAATCACCGTTTCCTGCGGCACTAATGCGATAGCGCCGCGCAGTTCCGGCAGTGCCAGTTGTCGCAGGTCTATGCCGTCCAGCGTGATACGGCCGGACTGCGGATCGTAGAAACGCAGCAGTAGCGCCAGCACGGTGCTTTTGCCGGCGCCGGACGGGCCAACCAGAGCTACCGTTTCACCGGGCTGGATGGTCAGATCAAAGTCGTACAGTGCAGGGGCATCGGGGCGCGTGGGGTAGTTAAATGCCACATGCTCGAACCGCAGCGCAGCGCGAATCGGGCGGGGCAGGTTGATCGGTTGTGCCGGGCTGGCGACGTCTGCCTTTTCATTGAACAGCTCACCAATGCGTCCCATGGCGCCGGCGGCGCGCAGCACGTCGCCCCAGACCTCGCTGAGGCCTGCGACCGCCCCTGCGGCTAAAATCGCGTAGACCACAAATTGGCCGAGCACACCGGGATCGAGAGTTTTAGCCATCACTTCGCGCGCGCCCACCCACAGCACCAAAGTGATCGCGCCAAATATCAACACAATCACCGCTGCGGTGAGTAATGAACGCATGCCGATGCGCTCGCGTGCAGTGCTCAACGCACGCCGAATCGCGCTGCTGTAGCGCTCGCTCTCGATGTCTTCACGTGAATACGCTTTTACCGCTGGCGCGGCGTTGAGCGTCTCATTGGCAATGGCGGCGGCATCAGCGAGACGGTCCTGGCTGGCACGTGAGAGCTTTTGCACGCGCCGGCCGAAGATAAGAATCGGTAGCATTACTGCGGGAATAACCAAGGCTGTAAGGCCGGCAAGCTTCGGGCTGGTCCATGTCATCGCGACGATGCAGCCCACCAGCATGACAGCGCTGCGCAAAGAAACCGAGATACCCGAACCGATCAGTGCTTGCACTACTTCAGTATCTGTACCCAATCGCGAGATCAGTTCGCCGACGCGGCTGCGCTCAAAAAAGCCGACGTCCAGTCGGATGACATGGGTGTAGAGTTTCTCGCGTAGCGAAGCCAGCGCCCGCTCGCCGAGCAGAGCGATGCAGAAATAACGTGCTGCAGTGGCCACGGCCAGCACGAGGGACACGCCGAACAAGCCAAGGAAAGTGGCATTGATGACGACCATGCTTGAGTTGCCGAAACCCCGATCGATCATCTGCCGCAGTGCCATCGGCAATACCAGCGTCGCACCTGAAGACAACCCCAGAAACACCAGCCAGCCGATCGCCAGTGCGCGATGCGGTTTGAGGAATGGCCAGAGCAGGCGCAATGCGCCGATTTGGCGAACGGAGCGGGGTTTGTCGTTGGCGGAATCGCTCATGAGTTCTCGCAGAGTGGATCGATGGTGCGCGGCCCGGTCTCGCCAGGCAGCGAAACCTTGTACCGAACGTGGACATTGCCATTGAAGGTGGGGCGTCTGGTCGCCGATTCAATCCAGTCACCTGGCCGCGCTTCGCTCGTGGCTGATGTCGACGATGCGCGCCTGCACCTCGGCAACTCGGTTTTCTGGCAATTGCTGTTGCAGCTGGACGCCATCGGCGTCAAAACTTTCCGCTGTCGATATCTGCTTGCCACTCCTTTACGCGTGCTTTGAACAACGTCAATTCGGCGAAATCGTAGTGCACGCCTAATTGCTGGCTCATCGCGACAATCGGCGGTCGCAGGCATTCCGCCCCTGTGTCGCCATAGGCGCGCACCAAACTGCCCGCGCTCAGCTTGATGGCTGCATACCCGTAAATGAATTAGGCATATGTCCATGCCAGAGGGGAAGCTCAAGTAGCTGAATGGGAAAGTGAAATTTTGTGAAAATAGTCACATTCTTCAATACTTGATTTATAGTAGTGGCTGGGGGTCCGCGGTCCACGGCTATACAAGCAAATGCTGGAAAACGCTTGAGCCATTGATGGAGTTAGGAGCCCATCTGATGTCCATACAAGGGGAATTCCATCATGAATCATGTCTATCGCCTGTGCTGGAATCGATCCAGCGCACAGTGGGTTCCGGCGTGTGAGTTTGCTCGCAGCACCTCGCCCGCGCCTTCCCGTGCAAAGCTAATGGGTCCTCGTACGGCATGGTTTTCGGTACTGGCGATGTACTTGGGTATGACCGGGCTGGCGTGCGCCAGCGCAACGGGTGGGCAGATCACGGCAGGCTCGGGCCAGATCACCCAGAGCGGAAACACCACGACGATCCAGCAGAGCAGCCAGAACCTTTCGCTGAACTGGCAAAGCTTCAACATCGGATCCAATCAGACTGTGGATTTTGTGCAGCCGGGTTCGAGTTCGATTGCGGTCAATCGCATTCTTGGCAGTACGGGCAGCACGATCCTCGGGCATCTCAATGCCAATGGTCAGGTCTGGCTGATCAATCCGAATGGCATCATCTTCGGGAAGGGCGCGCAGGTGAATGTCGGCGGCTTGGTCGCTTCCACGCTGGACGTCAACGATAGCGACCTCGGCTCCAACACACGTACCTTCAGCGGTAACGGCAAGGGCAGCGTGGTCAACCAGGGCACGCTGAACGCGGCCGACGGCGGTTACATCGCGCTGCTGGGCAACCAGGTATCCAACCAGGGGGTGGTCAGTGCGCGGCTCGGTACGGTCGCGCTCGGTGCCGGCTCGGCCGAAACACTCACCTTCCAGGGCAACCAGCTACTGCACCTGCAGGTGGACCAGAGCACGCTGGACAACCTGGCCGAAAACCGCCAGATCATCCAGGCAGATGGTGGCCAGGTGATCATGACCGCCGGCGCCAAAGATGCGCTGTTGGCCAGCCTGGTCAACAACACCGGCGTGGTGCGCGCGCAGACGGTGGAAAACCACAACGGCACCATCACCCTGCTCGGCGGCATGGCTTCGGGCACCGTGAATGTCGGTGGCACGCTCGACGCCAGCGCGCCGAACGGCGGCAACGGCGGCTCGATTGAAACCTCGGCGGCCAACTTCAAGTTGGCCAGCAGTGCATTGATCACGGCCGGTGCGAAAGCCGGCAAAGCGGGCACCTGGCTGGTCGATCCCACCGACCTCGATATCAACCCCGGCGATGAGACTGCGCTCGATGCCGCACTGAACGGCGGGACTAGCGTCACGCTCACCACCTCGGCTACCGGTGCGCCAACAGGCGGCTTCGGTACGCCGGTGACCAGCGGGACCACCGCCGGCGATATCAACGTCAATACGGATATCGCCTGGACCAATGCGGCTGCCAGCCTGACGCTGTCGGCGTATCACGGCATCGCGGTCAATGACACCATCACCGGCGCTGGCGGCTTGAACCTGACCGCTGCCACGGGCCCGATCAGCATCAACGCTGCCACCCAGGCGGACACGGGCGTAACGATGAACACGGCGGCGGGTGCGATCAACGTCGGCGCCGCGGTGAACAGCGCGGCCACGGTGGCGATGCATGCGATCGGCGGCAACCTCGCCATCGCCGCGGGCGGATCGGTCACCGGCGGCACGGGCGCCACGCTCGGCACCAGCGCGAACTTCACCAACGCGGCGGGCGCCGCGGCGGTGACGACGACGGCCGGCAACTGGTTGATCTATTCGACCAATCCCACACTGGATACGGCCGGTGGCCTCACACCCAGCTTCGTCCAGTACAACGCGCCATTCGGCACGGCCGCGCTGGGCACTGGCAATGGCTTTCTGTACAGCCTCGCGCCGACCATCACGATTACCGGCCTGACCGGTAATGTCGCCAAGACCTACGACGGCACCACCGCCGCTACGCTTGCCCTCGGCAATGTCACCACCAGCGGCCTGGTCAACGGCGATGCGCTCAATGCCCTGGCATTGTCGGGCACCTACGCCTCATCGAATGCGGCCACGGGCATCAGCGTGACCAGTGCGGCCAGCCCGACGTCATTCAGTGTCACCACGACGGGCGGCCTTACCGCTTACGGCTACCAGTTCGCCGCAGGCGCCAAGAGCGCGAATATCGGCACCATCAACCCGTTGCAACTGATCGGCACCATTGTCGGCAATCCAACCAAGGTCTACGACGGCACCACCACGGCGACGTTAAATTCATCGAACTACAGCTTCAATTTCGTGGCCGGGCAGGGCGCGACGGTAAGCCAGCCCAGCTCGGTCGCCTATGCCGGTGTCGATGCGGGCCCTGAGACCATCACGGCCACGCTCCGACCGACCAACTTCACCGCCAACGCCGGCACCAATTTCGCCAACTACATCCTGCCGACCACCGCGACCGGTCCGGGCACCATCACGCAGGCGCCGCTGAATATCCTCAA
>Ga0302228_10001865_pt1 | contig 14959 bp, 11 predicted proteins | sample II_Palsa_N1_2_FD_193519 | JGI IMG/M metagenome (GOLD analysis project Ga0302228, IMG submission 193519) | Peat permafrost microbial communities from Stordalen Mire near Abisko, Sweden - II_Palsa_N1_2 | ecosystem: Environmental > Terrestrial > Soil > Palsa > Peat permafrost | place: Sweden...
CAACTTGAGGCTCGACGCCGGAGTCAACCGGCTGCGCGGGTCGTGCTGGTAGAGCGTGTTGCCACTGCGAGCATCACGCACCATCAGCGAAACGCTGGCACCGTTCAGTGCCGGGTCGGCCAGCAGGTGGTCAAGGGCCTGACGGGTTGAAGGTGTCGGCGCCGTGGCGCAACCGCCCAGCAATAAGCTCAAGCCCAGCAGCATGCCACCGGCGTGTGTCCATCGTCCCAACCGCATAAGCCGTGTGTTCCTTGATGTGCAAGAGTGCGCAGCTTGGTGAATTCACCTCGCTCAATCAAGTGCCAGGGTCGTCACCGAGAACGTATCGGCCTGAAATAATGGGTCCGGCTTGGACTCAGCCGGGCTCGGCGCCGGTTGAAAGAAGTCCATCGCTGGCAGAAAAACCCGTCGGGTCTGTGGCTCGAACGCCATGTTGTAGGCCATCGGCAAGGTGCTGATACTCGCGCGCAGCACATAGTGATCGGCGTCGTGTTGCTCGATCACCGTCAAGCTGGCGTCCACACCGCTGGGGATCAGTAGCCGACGATGCGGTACGTCGTAGGCCAGGGCGTTGACGTCGCGGGTGATCGGCAAGCGGGCTTTCACTTCGCCGGTTTCACGGTCGGCGACGATCAACTGCGGCGCCTCCCCACGACAGGCGATGAACAAGCGCTGACGCTCCATATCCTGGGCCAGGGCGCTCGGCTTGGGGCAACCAGCAAACTGCCAGGTATCGAGCACGGCAAAGGTCTTCGCATCGAAGCGCGCCACCTTGCCTTCATCCCGCATTGGCAGGAAGAAACTGCCATCACCCTTGACCAGCAATGGGTCGATTTTCTTCACCGCCAATTCATGAGCCCCGGTGATCCGCTCCTGCTTCGGATCGAACTCAAACAGCGTCGAACGATCTGCCCGCCGTCCGCTGACAATAATCACCTTACCGGTGATGGGCTCGTACACCGCACTGTTGAGGTTGCTCTGCGCCACCGGGATGCGCTTCAACAGTGTGAGTGTGGATAACTGCACCACACTCAAACTGCCGTCGGTGTTGAGCCCAAACACCCGGTCCACTTCCGGCACAAACACCACACCATTGGCGCCTTCGGACTGCTCCACCGTCTTGACCAACCGCTGTTGCTGGGTATCGAACACACTCAAGCCGTTTTCGCGTCGGGCCAGGAACAGATAGGGCCGGGCCGGGTCCAGCGCGACAAAGCCCCAACTGTGGCCGGAACCGGGCAATGTCACCCGGTGTTCACGGTGATACAACGCATCATCAGCCAACGCGGTCCCGCTGATCAGCAAAAGTGTCAGTAGCCAATTTTTCATCAGAACTCCAGGGTGCTCGAGACCGACACCTGCCGCGCATCGCCAATGGACACAAATGACGTGCTGACGGCGGAGGTGTAGTAGGTGCGGTCGAACAGGTTCTTCACGTTAAGCTGAAACTTGACCTTCTGCCCGTCAACCTTGGTGTCGTAGGTGGCAAACACATCGGCCACGGTGTATCCCGGCAGCTCGAAACTGTTGGCGGCATCACCCGCGCGCTCACCGACGTAACGCGCACCGGCGCCGACGCGCAATTGGTCGCCACCGACAATGCTGCCGAAGTCATAGACGGCCGACAGCGAACCGGTGTTCTTCGCCACGTTCTGCAGGCGGTTGCCCTGGTATTTTGGATCTTGGGTGACTTCGGCATCGGTATAGGCATAGCTGCCGATCAGGCTCCATTGATCGGTCAATTGGCCGCTCACATCAAGCTCCAGGCCACGCGAGCGCACCTGGCCGGCAACGCTGTATACCGAGGTCAAACCATCGCCGACGGAGACCAGGACATTGCGTTTTTCGATATCAAACACCGCCGCACTGGCGGTGATGCGCCCAGGGATGTCCAGCTTGCCCCCCAACTCCCAGGACTTGGACTGTTCCGGCTCAAGACTACCGTCCAGCACGCTCTTGTTGGCCAGCGGTGCGATGGTGGAGTTGGGTTTGAACGACTCGGTATAGCTGCCGTAGAACGACAACTCATCGGTGTAGCGGTATACCAGGCCAACCCGCGGCACCCACTTCTGGCCATTGCCGTCGGTGTTGGCGGTGAACGGCACGCCTTTGCCGGCGTACTGGTCGTATTTCTGGAAGCGTGCGCCGCCCACCAGGATCCACTGGTCGGTCAGGTGGATGGCATCCTGGAAGAACAACGAGTCACTGCGCAGCAAGTCGGTCTGGTTACTGTCCGGGGCACTGACGGTGGTACCGGCCACTTCCCGGCCATACACCGGATCGGTGTAGCTGAAGACGCTACGGCTGGCCTGGCGAATCAGGTCGGCGCGGTAGATCTTGCGGTACTCATCATCCAGGCCGAACACCAGGTCATGGCGCATGCCGGCCACCGCAACCTTGCCTTCAAGGCTGGCGGTAGCGAAACGGTCGGTAGTCAGCGCCCCCTGGGTGCCGTCCATGCTGCGGGTCAGGGTACCGTTGGCGTTGACCTTGCTCACACGCACCTGACTGGCGTCATAGGTTTCGCGGTTCCAGCTGTAGCCGAAGTGGGCTTTCCAGTCATCGTTCAAGTCGTGGTCGGCTTCAAAGCGGTACAGGTCGGAGCGGCCTTCCATATTGTTGAAAGGCTCATCCAGGCGGCGGGTGGCCGGGATGTCCAGCGGGTGATTGGTCTTCGGGTCGATGGCGGTGCCACGGTCGAAAGGCGAGAGAAATTCCCGATGTTCATACGCGAACAGCAGCTTGGTGTTCTCGCCATACCAGGCCAGGGACGGCGCGATCAGGCTTTCACGGTAGGTGCCAAAGTTACGCCAGTAATCTTCATCTTCATGGTCGACGATCAGGCGATACGCCAGGCCCGAGTCACCGATGGGCCCGGTGGTGTCGAGGTTGCCACCGCTGCCGTTCTTGCCGCTGCCGAAGGTCGAGCCGCGCACAGTCAGAGCGGTGGACTGGGTCAGTTCCGGCTTTTTGCTGACGATATTGACCACACCGCCCGGGTCCTGAATGCCGTACAACAACGACGCTGGCCCCTTGAGTACTTCGACCCGCTCCGCCGTGGAGTTCAGCGCCCGGCCCTGCACCACCGGCATGCCATCGCGCATGATCGAGCCATTACGGTTGTCGCCAAAGCCACGCAGCATCACCGCATCCTGAGTACTGCCGAGGGTGTTGGCTTGAGTGATACCGCTGACGTTGGCCAAGGCATCGTCAAGATTACGCGGCACCTGATCGCGAATGACCTGAGCCGGTACCACGTTGACGGTTTGTGGGGTTTCCAACAGCAAGCCTTGGGAACGCATCACCGAACTGGTGGGCGGTGGCTGATAGCTGGTGGTTTCCTCGGATTGGCCCAGGCCACTGATGGTGGTGGCGCCCAGGTTCACCGCACCTTCAGTGGGTTGCGGCTCCAGGGCCAGGGTACGGGCATCGATCTGGCGGAAGGTGAAACCGGAGTTGCCGAGCAAACGCTGCATGGCCTGGGCCGCGCTCATCCGTCCGTTAACCGCCGGGGCGTTGAGGCCATAGGGCGCTTCATCGGTGTAGACCACGCTGATCCCGGTGACCCGGCTGAACTCACTCAACGCCTGGGGTAACGGCTTGGCAGCCAAGGCAAAGCTGAACACGGCGCTTTGCTGCTCCGACTCCACCGCCCGTGCCACCGACAGGGGCAACAAGGCCAGCCCCGACATCACCATCACCGAGGCTCCCAGCCATTGCTTAACCAAACCACCTGTCGCCGACGTTACCCTGGACTTCATGCTTGAGAACCCGTGTAGAGAAGCGCTGTTAATGCGAATTAATCGCAGTTTCAAGCACTACACGGATGGGGGGCAGGTTTACCTCATGGGAAACTGAAAATATTTTTCAGAAACCGTGATGAGGAGGTCTTTGTGGCGAGCCGGCCTCCCGTGGCAAACGGACTTTCTGTGGCGAGCGGGCTTGCCACAGGAAGCCCGCTCCCCACAGAGGTTAGAAATTGGCTTCCAGGGAAACCATCGCCGTACGTTCCTCACCCACGTTGTAAAACGCCGTACTCGCCGCCAGGCCATTGACCGGTGCCGAGTTGAACGACACGGTGCGCGCCGAGCTCAGGTATTCCTTGTCGAACACGTTGAGCATCGAAAAGCGCAGGGTCGCCGACTTGATGACTTTTTTATCCACCGGCAAGTAAATACCGGCGTTGATGTCGAACACCGTACGGCCTTCGATTTTCTCGTTGTTGGTCAAGTCGCCATAAAAGCTACCGACGTACTTGCCCGCGATGTTGCCGTAGAACCGCGCGTCGTCATAACCGAAGACCAGGTTGAACATGTTTTCCGGCACGTTGGCCAACTGCTTGCCCGAGGTGGGCAACAGCACGTTCTTGCTGACGAAATCGTCTTGCTGCTCGGACTTGGTGTAGGTGTACGACGCGTAGTAGTTGAAGTTGTGCGGCAGCAGGCCGCTCCACTCCAGCTCCAGGCCCTTGTTGGTCACGTCGCCGACGTTGGCCATCACGAAGTCGCCGTTGAGGTCGGTGGTCGACAGTTGACGGTCCTTGAAGGTGATGTAGAACAGGGTCGCGTTCAGCGCCATCTTCTCTTCGGTGTAGCGCCAGCCCAGTTCCTGGTTCCAGCTCAACTCGGGGCTGAGGCTTAAGGAATCACCCTTGTTGTACAGCACGTAGTTGGGTGGCGTACGCATGTTGCGGGTGACGTTGTAGAACGCCTGGTTACTCTCATCGACCTGGTATTTGGCGCTGAAGTTGGGCAGGAACTGATGGTAGCGAGCGTTACGTTTTTCCGCCTGATCGTACAGGCTGCCGAGGTTGTTGCCGTCACGCTCGACATACTGGTACGCCACGCCACCGACAAAACTCAGGTCCGGGGTTGCTTGCCAGCTGTCCTGGACCCAGAGCTTTTGCGACGGCGTCTCGGTGTAGTAGTGACGGCCCTGAACGGTCGCGCCATTCTTGTCGACCACTTGGTTGCCGCTGTTGTAGTCGCCCCACACATCATCGGGTGCGCCTTCGCTGTTGATCCCGATAAACGGCTGGGTCTGGCGCTGGCGGGCGCGTTCGTACCAATAGCCGTAGTCCAGACTGTGCTCTTCGTTGATGTCCCATTTCATTTTGGCGGTGACGCCAGGACGCCAGGTCTCGGTCCACGATGGGCGGTAATAGTTGGCCGACTGCAAGTTACTCAGGTCGTAGTTGCCGGCCTTGTCGGATTTCGGCCCCAGGTTGGAAGCGGTCTGGCCACTGAAGCTGCCGCCGCTGGCCCAGTAGTAATACGGCGTAACGGTCAGGGACAGGTTGTCACGCAGTTGCCAGCGCTGGGTGAGTGTCGCGTTGACGCTTTCAAACGGGTTGCGGTTGAGTTTGTAGGATGATGACAACAAGCCGCCCTTATAGACCGGCGTTTCGGCGTAGTCCAGCTTCCGCCCCTGCTGCTGGAACTGTGCCTTGCTCAAGGTGTTGTAGTTGTAGTTTTCCTGCTTGTTGTATTTCACAGTGGCCAGGGTGGAATTGCCGTTGTCATCTTCAAACAAGCCGCTCCATTCAACCTTGTTACTGCGCATGGTGCCCTCGCCACGCCACTTGTCACCTTCCAGGTGGGACGCCGAAATCCAGGACTTGAAACCACCCATCTCACCGGTATTGATCCGCGCGAAAGTCTTGCGCAGGGCGTTGGCGCCGACGATCTGTTTGACGAAAACCCCGGACTCCTTGGTCGGCCGAACCGTGATCATGCCGATGTTGCCACCGCTGGAACCGATGTGCGGGCCGTCCGCCTCCGAAGAGCCCTGGGTGACAAACACTTCTGCCAGGTTTTCCGGGTCGCCGAACTGGTTTGAATAAACGTTGTAGTTGCCGGAGTCGTTGATCGGCACACCGTCCATGGAAACCCCGACCTGATCGGAGTTCATGCCACGCATGGTGAAGTTGGTACCGCTGGTACCGCTGGCGTCATCGCTGGAAACGTTGATGCCCGGCGTGTATTTGAGTTTGTCGATGGCGTTGGCCGTGGCCGACATTTCGTCCATGGCTTCCTTGGTCACCGTCGACCGCGCCTTGGCGCTTTCTTCCCGAATCATGTGGCCGCTGCCCAGGGTTTGTTTACCGGCCACATTCACCGAACCGACATCTTGGGTGTCGTCCGCCAGAACCAGCGGCGCAAAGCTGCCCAGGCCCGATGCTAAAAGCAGGGCAGAGAGTTTGTTGATCTTCACGAGTAGATCCCTTGCTTACATTTTTCTGTTGTAGAGAGGAATTTGCGTCGGGACTGAGCTGACAGATGACGCCAATCTTCCTGACCATCCGCTCAGGAATCCGGCGATCATCCGCGCCTCGTGTAACGGTTTGGTGACAGGTTTGGGTGATTGCGATGAAGGTTAGATGAAAGGTCTGCATGCGCCGTAGTGCATGGCCTGTAGCGATAGGCAAAAGAGAGATGCAGGAGAAATATTGATGCGCATGGGGTGTCCGCGCGGCAATTGATGTCTAACGCAACACAATCACGCGACCCAGCACGGTGTGCTGCTCGAACCCCAAAACCGCCTGCAAGGCGCTGATCACTGATTGCGGATCCTTGCTCGGAAAGCTGCCACTGACGCGGCGATTACCGAGGTCGTCGTTGAGCAGCAGAATGCGCCCCGGGTAGTAGCGGCGCAGGTCCCGTACCACCTCGGCCAGGGGCGCCTTGTAGTAGTTGAGCCAGCCGTCGCGCCAGGCCAGGCGTGACTCGCTGTCGACCGCATGCAGCTCATCGGCGACGCCGTCGGCGTAGGTCACTTGCTGGCCGGCGGTGAGAATCTTCTGCTGCCCGCTCTTGGATGGCGTAACACCCACGCGCCCGGACAACACCGTCACCTGGGCGCCTGCCGGTTGCAGGCGTACTTCAAATTGCGTGCCCAGCACCCGTGCTTCACCGTTGCCCGCCCCCACCACAAAGGGTTCGCCGGTGTGGCTCACGCTGAAAAAACCGGCACCACGACGCAGCTGGATATGGCGTTCGCCATGGCTGAAATCCACGGCGATGGCGCTGTCAGCATCCAGGGTGACCCTGGATTGGTCCGCCAGAGTGACGGTCTTCACCTCCCCCGGCGCCGTCACATAATCGGCACCCAAGTCATCAACCCAGCGTGACGGCTGCCAACCGGCACCGACGGCCACTATCAACAGCAGGCATGCCGCCATGGCCAAGGCACCCGACCAGCGTCGTACGCTTGAGCGTTTTGAACGGTCCATGGCATTCAGATAACCCTGCAACGCCACGGCCTCTTCATCGGCAAGTGTGCTCGCGGGCACTTCGCTCAATTCCCACAGCACTTGGGCTTGGGCGTAGGCACAGGCGTGAGCCGGGTCGGCCCGCAACCAACGGCTGAACGTGGCTTGATCGCCGCTGCTGGGCTGGTCGTGGAGCAGACTCAGCCAGGCCAATGCAGCCTGTTCCTGTTCCTGTTCGGGCGTCGGGATGACGCTGGCGGTGGCGATCACGGTGCTTTCCCTGGCGAGCGTGGTAATGAGGGCTCCCGAAGGCTGGCTTTGCAGGCTTCGAGGGCACGCATCATATGTTTTTCCACAGCGCTTTGGGACAGGCCCATGACCTTGGCGATCTCGACATACTTGCGACCGTGAATCCGGTTGAGCAAAAAGATCTGCCGCGTACGCTCGGGCAAGCTGCGCAAGGCGGCTTCGACATGGCGCAAGTCGTTGCCGGCTTCCAGTGCGGCCTGGGGTTCACAACTCTGGCTGTGCTGTTGTTCCGGCAGCCAGCCTTCGTTGCTGCGCACCCGTGCGCCTTCGCTGCGCAGGTGATCGATGGCGATATTACCGGCACACCGCAGCAGGTAGGTGCTGAGTTCTTCGACCTGTACCAGCGGCCGGCGCCAGAAGCGCAGGAAAAGGTCCTGCACCAGATCCGCCGCCGTCGCCCGGCAACCGACACGACGGCTGACCAACGCCTCCATCTGCGAACGCTGGGACAAGAACACCTGCAGAAAATGCGCACGTCCACCCGCCGATTCAGCGTGCTGACGATCCTGGGATTCGGGTGGTGTGGTGATCATCAAGGGTGCGCTCAGAGTATTGCGACGGCCGCAACCGGGCTGGCCAACAGGCTGAAGCCCGCCAGGATCAAGGCCAACCTTGGCCGGTACGGCAACAGCAACACCAGCAGCAAAGCACTGCACATCAGTACCGCGCACCACTCCACCAGGCCCTGGCCCCAATCGGTGGTATGCACCGCTGGCCAGATCGACACGATCAACAGCAACCAACCTGCGAGACGCAAGGCCAGTCGCCGGTTCGGCGATGGTTTGCTGTGCAGCAACTCGCCATGGTGGCGGTCCGTGGACAGGCACAACGCGGTGAATCCGACGTAACACAACAGCAGCGCCAGCAGCATCAGTTCACCCCGCCCTTCAGATGCATCGCTCGAGCGCGTTCGGCTTTGGGCTGCGCAACAGCGCGATGCTGCATTTTCCAGGCGGCCCAGGCGAGGAATATGCCGCAGCCCAGGCAGGTCAGGTCGAAACCAGCCATGGCCCAGTCGCCCTGAACCAATGACACCCCAAGGTGCTGGGAGGTGGTCAAGGCGTTCAGCAACGGCACACCGATAAACAGCAACGCACCCAGGCTCAGTTGCTCGACCCAACCCTGGCGACCGCGTCGTAGCATGGCGTGCAGCACGGTCAGGCCCCAGGCAATAAAGAAGCTCTGCACCTCCCAATTCGAGCGCTCGACAAACCCGACCGGCAGCAGCCGATTGGCCCAGAAGAACGCGCCGATGGCGATCATCAACCCCGACATGCTGGCGATGTTCAGCACTTCCACCAGCCGTAACTCAAACGGCATGACGCCAGTCTTGGCATGTTTGAGCTGACGCTTGCCCAACCAGATCACCAACCCGGTGCCGATCATCGCCGTACCCGCCAGGCCACAAATGAAATACAACCAACGCAACACCGGGCCGGCGAAATGCCCCATGTGCAAGCCATAGAAACTGCCGCTGATGGCCATGGGCAGGGACTGCTCGGTACTGACCCGCACCACTTCACCGCTGGCGCCGTTAAACGACACAACGCTGCCAAAGTCATGCACTACTCGGTCCGATCCTGCACGGATCACATTGACCGAAGCGTTCACATCCCCCGGGTTGTTCACCACCAACCGTTCGACATGGCCGCCGCCCCATTGCCGGCGCGCCTCGTCATACATCGGGCCCAGCGCCAGCAACGGTGCAGGCTGGCCCAGGGCTGGCGCATTAGTGGTCGCCGGGAACAGGTCATCGAAGAACGCGTCGGTACTGCCGTAGGAAGCCACGATGGTTGCCGGCATCACCAGGCTCATGAAAATCACCAGGCTGCTGTAGGTGATCATCAAATGAAACGGCAGCACCAGCACACCCACCGCGTTATGCCCGTCGAGCCAGGAGCGCTGGCCCTTGCGCGGGCGGAAGGTGAAGAAGTCCTTGAAGATCTTCTTGTGGGTGATGATCCCGGTGATCAACGCGATAAACATCACCATCGCCGCCATGGTCGACAGCCAACGGCCCCACGGGTAAGGCATTTGCAGTTGGAAGTGGAAGCGGTAGAAGAACTCGCCGCCCATGCTTTCCCGAGCCTGGACCTCGCTGCCGGCGAGTGAGTCGAGGCGTTTGCGGATGAAATTGCCGCGCTTGCCGGGGTCGACCTTGTCCTGCCACATCACCGACAGACCCGGCTGGCGGCTGTCAGGCAACGTGATAAACCAGCGGGCGGCATTGGGTGCCTGTTGTTGCAAATAGGTCTGGGCCATCGCCAGGCTGCGGGCGTTGTCCAGAGGATGGGCCTGTACCTCGGGCTGCATCCAGTGGGTAATTTCATCCTTGAAATAGGACAAGGTGCCTGTCAGGAAAATCGCGAACAGCAGCCAGCCAAAGATCAGCCCAACCCAGGTGTGTAACCAGGCCATGGCCTGGCGAAAGCCCTCTTTCATGGCTGGACCATCCAGTGGCTGACACCCGCCAGCGTCGCCAATACCGCACTGGGTACCAGGATGCCAAACCAGGCGCGCCACGCGCTGCGGCAGGCGAAACACCAGATCACTGCCAGCAGGTAGAACACGAAGGAACTCATCATCGCGCTGACCACCGCATCGGCCCGTGAAATGGGCAGCCAGAAAGCCATGCAGATACTGGTCAGCGATGCCAGCAGGTAACCGCCGAAGACAGCCGCCAACGCGCGCGATGTCACAGCGAGGCGGTAGGAGACGGGAAGTGAGGCCTTACTTTTCATGCGGGCAACGCCTGATTTATCAGGGCGCAATATTAATGATAAATATTCTCATAAGCAAAAGAGAACGGATGCATTCGCATTCCATCGGTCTGCCACTGATTGCCGAACGCCATCCGCTGCCACTACAATGCGAACAATTCTTGTTCTCTAAAGCATGCAGATGCTGCCGGAGTATGCACGTTGCGGCCGTCCACTCCTGTCGAAGTCCTCTACCACGACCATCACAACTGGCTCACCGGCTGGTTGCGACGCAAGCTCGGCTGCCCGGAGAGTGCCGCCGACCTGGCCCAGGACACGTTCATCAAAGTGCTGACTGCACCGCAAACACCGACGCTGATCGAGCCCCGAGCCTTCCTCACCACTATCGCCAAGCGCGTGCTGTTCAACCATTTGCGCCGCCGCGACCTGGAGCGCGCCTACCTCGATGCCCTGGCGCAAATGCCTGAATGCGTGGCGCCTTCGGAAGAAGACCGGGCGATCATCCTGCAAACCCTGATCGAACTCGATCAATTGCTGGACGGATTGCCGGCAGTGGTCAAGCGCGCCTTCCTGCTGGCCCAGCTCGACGGTTTGACCTACGCGCAAATCGGTGCCGAATTGAAGATCTCCATCGCCACCGTCAAACGTCACCTCAACAAGGCAGCCATGCGCTGTTACTTCGCCCTATGAATCCGGCCGCGAACTTCTCAACCCAAGTCGCCGAACAGGCGGTGCACTGGCTGATGGAAATGCAGCAGGCACCACTCACCCCGCGCAAACAGGCCGCCTGGCAGCAATGGCTGGACGCCCACAGCGAGCATCAACGCGCCTGGGACCATATTCAACGGGTCAACCAGCGGTTGCGCGGCATGCCGTCACCCTTGGCCCACGCGGCATTAAATGCACCGACGTCCAGCAGCCGACGCCATGCATTGAAACTGTTGTTGATCCTCGGCGCCGGGTCAGCCTTGGCCTGGGGCCTGCGGGAAAAACACCTGCTACCACCGTTGAGCGCCGACTACCGCAGCCCGGTGGGCCAGCGCCGCAAAGTGCAACTGGCCGACGGCAGTCAGTTGCAGCTCAACACCGGCAGCGCGGTGGATGTACATTTCGATGGCCAGCAACGCCTGATTCGTTTACTCGAAGGCGAAATTTTGCTCACCAGCAACGCGGGCACTACCCCACTGCGCGTCCTGACCGGTCAAGGACTGCTGAGCACCCAAGCGGCGCGGCTGAATGTACGGCAATTCAGCGATCACACCCAGCTGGCGGTATTTGCCGGCCACGTTGAGGTCACGCCCAGGGCCTACTCCGGCCTGCCGCTGAGCGTGGAAAAAAACCGCCAGGTGAACTTCACCCGCAAAGGCTGGGACACCGCACAACCCGTCGAAGCCGGCAGCGGCGCCTGGGCAGACGGCATGCTGGTGGCGGCCCACATGCGCCTGGCAGACTTCCTAGACGAACTGGGCCGCTATCGCCGTGGCCAACTCAATTGCGATCCGCAAGTGGCCAACCTGCTGATCTCCGGCAGCTACCCACTGGACGACAGCGAGCGAATTCTCGACCTGCTGGAAATCAGCCTGCCGGTGAAAGTGCGGCGTTTTACCCGCTACTGGGTGACGGTCGAAGCCCGCGCCTGAATTATTTTCTGCACCTGTGAGCCGTTTTCCACACCTCGCGTGACAGAGAAGGAAAGCCACCCAGACTTCCCCTTCCCAGGACCGCCTTCCATGTCCCAGCAACCGACTCGCCTGACGCCACTCGCTCGCACCCTGCGCCACCTGCTGCTGGGGGCCAGCCTCAGTTTCACGGTACTGCCCCACGTCGCCGCCGCCGAGGCCAAACCTTACCGCATCGCGCCCTCCTCCCTGGAAGCGGCGCTGAACCAATTTGGGCGTGAAGCTGGCGTGTTGATTTCCTTTGGGTCCCACGTCACGGCGGGCGTGCAGAGCCAGGGGCTTGCCGGCAACTACACCGCCGAAGAAGGCTTGCAAAAGCTGTTGGAAGGCACCGGTTTACAGGCGCGTGCCGAAGGCGATAACGCCTACAGCCTGCAATCGGCCAACACACCCGCCACCCTCGAACTGGGTACTTCCAGCGTGGTCGGCGACTGGTTGGGCGATGCCGCCCAGACCAACGTCTTCGAACATCCCGGCGCCCGTGACGTGATCCGCCGCGAAGAATTCGAACGCCAGGACGCGACTCAGGCCCGCGACGTGCTCAACCGTATTCCCGGCGTCAATGCCCCGGAAAACAACGGCACCGGCAGCCACGACATGGCGCTGAACTTCGGCATTCGCGGACTCAATCCACGGTTGGCGTCACGCTCTACGGTATTGATGGACGGCATCCCGGTGCCCTTCGCGCCGTATGGCCAACCGCAGCTGTCCTTCGCCCCGATCAGCATGGGCAACATGGACGCGGTGGACGTGGTGCGTGGTGGCGGTGCGGTGCGTTACGGCCCGCAAAACGTCGGTGGCATTGTCAACTTCGTGACCCGCGCGATCCCCGATGCGCCGACAGTCAAAGGCGGCTTGCAGACCGAGACCAGCCCGTCCTCCAGCCATGACGGCTTCAAGACCACCGGTAACCTGCTGGCGGGTGGCACTGCCGACAACGGCCTGGGCGGCGCAATCCTGTACTCCGGCACCCGTGGCGGTGACTGGCGCGAACACAGCGACACGCAAATCGACGATCTGATCCTCAAGGGTAAATATCAGCTGGACGAAGCCAACAGCTTCAACGCCATGGCCCAGTACTACGAAGGTCAGGCCGATATGCCCGGCGGTTTGAGCGCGGCGGACTACAAGGCTGATCCGTATCAGTCCACCCGTCCCAACGACAAATTCTGGGGCCGGCGCACGATGTTCAACTTCGGCTATCGCTACCAGGAAGATCGCCGGGAATTCACCGTCAATAGCTTCTTCACCAAGACCCTGCGCAGCGGTTACCTGGACCAAGGCAATTTCCTCTCGCTGTCACCCCGCGAATATTGGGTGCGCGGCCTGGAAACCCGTTTCGCCCAAGGCTTCGATCTTGGTGAAACCAGCCACGAAGTGGGCGTCGGCTATCGCTACATCAACGAAGCCGGCCACGAATTGCGCTACCGCACGCCGATGACCGCCAACCAGCAACTGCCCACCACCAACAGCCGTAACGATCGCGACACCCGCGGCGGCACTGAAGCCCATGCGTTCTTCATCGATGACCGGATTGATATCGGCAAGTGGACCATCACCCCGGGCGTGCGCTACGAGATGATCGAGTCGCAACAGACCAACAACCTGACCAACGTCAAATACAAGGGTGACTACAACACGGCCCTGCCGGCATTGAACGTGCTCTATCACCTGACCGACGACTGGAACCTCTACGCCAACACCGAAGGCTCCTTCGGCAGCGTGCAGTACAGCCAAATGCCCAACCGCGTGAACAGCGGCGAAGTGAAACCGGAAAAAGCCCGCACCTGGGAACTGGGTACGCGCTATGACAACGGCACCCTGCGGGCGGAAATCGGCGCGTTCCTGATCAACTTCGACAACCAGTACGACAGCAACCAGACCAACGACACGGTGATCGCTCGCGGTGAAACCCGCCATCAGGGCATCGAGTCCAGCATCAACTACGCCCTCGACGGGTTGAGCCCGGCATTGGCCGGTTTTGATGTGTACGCCACCTATGCCTACGTCGACGCCACCATCCGCGAAGACGGCCCGAACAAAGGTAACCGCGTGCCCTTCTCGTCCAAGCACAAAGGCACCTTGGGCGTCGGCTACACCGAAGGCCCGTGGAAGCTGAATGTGGACAGCAGCTACCAGAGCAGCCAGTTCGCCGACAACGCCAATACCCAAGCAGAAAGCGCCGACGGCAGCACCGGTCGGATTCCGGGCTACATGTTATTCAGCAGCCGGGCGGCGTATGACTTTGGCCCGCAGTTGTCGGATTTGAATGTGGCAATCGGGGTGAAGAATATCTTCAACACGCAGTACTACACGCGCTCGTTTGACGATAACAACAAGGGCAAGTACGTGGGCGAACCGCGGACGGTGTATGTGCAGACGTCGATGGCGTTCTAAATCGCTGGTGACCGTCTAAAGGAAAAAAACGATCAACCGTGGGAGCTATAGGTATCGACACCACTGCGCAGGGGTCTGTTTTTGTAGCCGCTGCCGAGGTACGAGGCTGCGATGCGGGCCGCAGGACCGCCCTCGGGGCCTGCTTCGCAGCCTCGTACCTCGGCAGCGGCTACAGGGCGGGGATTCAAATTCCAATGCCCATCGCGGGCAAGCCCGGCGCCTACAGTTGATCGGTTTTGCATTGAAGACGATATTTCAATTGGAAAACCAAAACGGGCCTGCATCTGCAGGCCCGTTTTCAGTAGGGTTGAAAAAAACATCAGCTATCAGCCGTTAAGCGCAGCCTGTTCGTTTTCCAGGAATTCCTCTTCAAGCTCGGCCTCGTCGGCCTTGGTGTTCGGCAAACCTTGGCCTGCGGCACGCGGTTTGCCACGCAGTTTGCCGTACAAGTGCTCCAGCGCATGATCCAGCTTGGTGGCCGCACCATCGATCGCTTGTTCCAGCGTATCGGCTTTATGGCAGACCGAAACCGGTTGATGGCCCTTTGGCCGTGCTTCCAATCGGCAACTTAAATCGTGGGGACCGGGCTTGTCGCCGTTCTCATCCCGCAGGTAGACCTCAACGCGGGTCAGGAACGGCGACAA
>Ga0302228_10001866_pt1 | contig 14951 bp, 6 predicted proteins | sample II_Palsa_N1_2_FD_193519 | JGI IMG/M metagenome (GOLD analysis project Ga0302228, IMG submission 193519) | Peat permafrost microbial communities from Stordalen Mire near Abisko, Sweden - II_Palsa_N1_2 | ecosystem: Environmental > Terrestrial > Soil > Palsa > Peat permafrost | place: Sweden...
CACGCCGGTCAGTATCCTTGCCGGCTCCGCAGTGATGCGGGAAAAACCCGGAGAGATGCCCGAGTGGCCGAAGGGGCTCCCCTGCTAAGGGAGTATAGGGTCAAAAGCCTTATCGAGGGTTCGAATCCCTCTCTCTCCGCCAGATACGCAACTAAGCCTCTGAATTCAGGGGCTTTTTTGTGGAAAATAGTTTTCTACCCATAATTTTACCCATGGACTGCATGGTGCTTGCCTGAAGACTTTTGCGGATTGGTGCAGCGGATCAATTTCGATTGTCACGGCATATGAACGGTTGATCCACGTCGGTCTCTGCCTTTCACAGGTTTCCCGGTTGACGTCAGGCCTGCAAGGGCTGAGATCGGCCAATGTCGGACGCTCAAGATCTAAACCCACCTAGTTTCGTTGCTCGATAAGATCGTATTCGCGGCTCAAAGTCACACAGCGTTACGTTGTCTTTTTTCAGCGCTAGCCCAAATCAGGGAATCAAGCTCTGCCAGGCTCTTGGCTGGGTAATCCGGGTTTGCTTTTAGAGCCATAAGGAGCTTCTTGGACAAGTCGATATACCGCGCGCCTTCACTAGCTCCCCGCGGTGCGGAAAAGTGGTTTTCCGATAGGAAATCTCTCACTGGATCGTTAAGCACCGGGTACTCATTTGGAAAGCGCAAACACAGCATTTCGGAGAGGAACGCCTTTCGCGCGGTGTTACCGGAAGCATGCAGGTGATCTAGCTGTACCCGAACCACATCGTCACATTCGTGCTTGTTGGTTTCCGCGATGATCACGAATGCTGCAGCAAGCTCGTTGAAGTTCGCGCTCTTGCCCAGCCGCTCCCAGCCCTTTCCCTGCAGCCGGTTGCCAATATCCCAACTCCAGTACTTCGGCAGTTCATCAAAAAACTCCTGGCTACTGATGGATCCCGCCGCACACTTTCTGAAGAACCTCATCAGGCGCGGACGCACTCGCGTATAGGCATCAAGCTGCTTTCGCCGTTCGTGTAGCAGGCGCGCCGTGCCGCGTGGTTTCGGCAGTTTGAACACTACAATCGGCGACTCGGGCCGAGGCGGCTTGTGCTTCCCCTTCGTTACTATGGGATGCGACGGCGCTTCAATGTACTGGGCTAGCCAATCCTCTGACACAGGAACGGAGCGCTCTGCGATCCACTCCACCCAAAACCTAGCTGCGAGGAACTCTTCTTCGGAGATTGCGGAGAAGACGTTGGCCTCCACGTTTCGTTCAAAGGCCGCGCGGGTCAAATTTGAAGACCCCATAAGCATGAAGCTCTCGCCCTTGGTGTTGCGCCAGAAGACTGCCTTGGGGTGAAAGCCAGCAATCTGGTCTGCAACAAGAAAGTCGGACTTCCGACTTGGAGGTAGCCACTTGAGCACACGCTTACAAGCCTCTTTTCGAGTGATCCCGAAGTCCTTGCCAACTATTAAGCGAAATCGTCTGCAATCTGCTTGCAGCTCCAGACCGGGATCCCACTCAGTGAGATGCGGAAACAATGTAGAGCTCGACCGCCTCCTGTAAAGCACGCCGATAATGATCGCTCAGCGCGCTCGGTTTATCGTGCTTGTGCAAAATAATTTCTGTCACCGAAATCCCCAGCCGAAATGAGACGCTCGAAGAATAGTCGCATTCCTCGGAAGTGCAGATCAGAGTGCCTTCTCAGCGGCCGCTATGGCTCGGACAGCGATCATCGGGTTATGTGTCAGCTCGCGATCCATCGTGATAGCGTACAGCCCGTTGCTGAACGATCCGGCACAAACCCAACACGCCGAAGCTGAGCTCAATGGAAAACCAAAGCGGTAATGCAGATCCAAGCCTATTGATGCTTCGACAGTGTCTAATCAGCACGTTTTCGGAGATTCGGAATATCTATGTGGAAAGCTATTCTGCTGAGACCTTCACCGAAGACCAAAAGATGATAGACGCATTGCTTGAAACTCGAGAGATAAGTCCGAGCTTGCTAAGGGTGATGTACGGTATGACTCCAGCACAGCTCGGCCGGCTTGACGAGACTATGGAGCAGGCGGTGTTTGGCTTGCTAACTCCGGACCAACTCTGTCGACTCGATGAGGTGATGGGGCAGCGACAGCTTCGAGGTCTAAGTTCCGCACAGCGTCACCAGCTTGATGAAATAATAAAGTACAAAGTATTTCACGGACTAAGCAGCGAAAAGCTTCGTCGAATTGATGAAGTCATGGCACAGCTTGGGTTTGCTGGGCTAAGTCAGAAGCAGATTTGGCAACTCGATGAAGTGGTTGGTCCTAAATACCGCGACTCCCCAACTACTAAAGAGCGCCGCCGTCCTCCAGATGTGATCATGTCGCTCCGCCTCGCAATCGCCTATTGGCGGGAAGCAGGCAAGGAGTGCGAGCGGACGAAATATGGAGCCGCTTGGTCCTCGTTGGTTCAGGCAAATTATTTTCTGGGTATGGCGAGCGGCCCCAAGTCCGCGGCCGATGTTGGCAGCAAGGGCTCCGAAGGGAAAGACAAGCTATTTGCACCACTCATGGACTACGCAGCCGCCCTGATTCGGGACGAACAAAACTGGCCGTCTGGCGGTTTTGCAAACCGTACCAGCGCTATGGGCAGCGGTTCCGACGTAGTGTCCATCCTATCTAGGGTAAATGCCGAATACGAGAGGCTATCCAGAGAGTGGCAAGGTAAGGATCCCAGCGGTGAGCGAAAAGGAAAGGGGCTTTCCGGGAGGCCGCTTGAAAACGTCGACTGCACTCAGCTGCTTGAAAGTTGGGACCGAAAGGGTGGAGTAATAAAGGAAGCCTTTGACCTAGCGATAAGGTCACGCAGACCGCGCTAGCTTCAACCCGCCAAGCGGATCAGTCTTCGAGACATGTATTCTGCTGGTACCAGCCAACAACTATGGTGCCAGATCCACCACCTACGTTGCTCACAATGCGACTGCCTTCAGTGTTTCAAACTCGTCACGGGCTACTCTGAATTCTTCAGTACACTGATCCCTTGGAACGCTGGCCAATACCGAGCCCTATACCTAGTTGAATGCGCCCGTGATCCGCGGCACAGCCGTGATGCGAATGTCTACATCTTCAACGATAGTGGCTGCCCGTATCAAGCGAGACTCCAACGATCGTGAACAAGGCGGCACAAGGTACGCCATCGCGTCGGGCCTCAAATCCGCGGTGATCAGTCTTCATCGGCCAAATTTCCGGCGATTGTCCCCGATCAAAGTTTCAAGGCATCGCGGACGACTTGCGTGAGCCAGTAGTTTAACCCGCCGTCCTTTTCAGGTTTAGGAAATTTTCCGGAGTCCATTCGAGTGTACAGCGTCGAGTGACTCCAGCGACTCAGGGCAAGTACGTCACGAGTCAGAAGGCGACCTGGCTTAGAGAGATCTATTGCATGTGGATCGAGCTTCATGTTGCTGCGACTTTGAGGTTCGGGTTTCAGGCTTTCAAGGGGTGACTTCATCATCTCGTTTCCACGTGGTTGAATCGGCCCACTCGTCGCTGGAGGGGAATTTCGGGTGCCACAGGAGCTTCAAGCGGTTTTCTTGGGAGTTGCAGTCATCGCGATCCTCCCTCGTCGCAGGCCAGACAATAAGCGAAGCGAGTGCGGAAAATAATTCGTTTGCCGGCAAACATACCTCGCCCGCGAAGAGCGATTCGTCGCCCGTGATCGCCTCCAGGCAGGGGGGCCGCTGCAGAGACAGTCTGCACCAGATTCCTTGAGGCCTAAGGCCAAAAAGCCTGGACTATCAAAACAGCGTTCTGCGTTGTGGAAGGGTCACGCAGGAGCTAGCCCGCCTTCACTGCCAAGGATTCGAGCTTTGTAAATGCTTCGAATGCAGCGAGAGAGGGACAGCCAGCAAAGTTCGGAAATGTGTCGGTGTGCTAGACAGCCAGCTAGATCATCAGCTCCTTATCGGCGTACCGCTCGCGCATCACGCGACCTCAATGAGTTCGACCCCGGACCAAGCAGACATCTCATCGTCCGAACCTCGTGCTACACCTGCTACGCCTGCTACGTGTAGCAGGCGTAGCAGGTGTAGCAGACCTCTAGATTGTCTAGCCAACGCAAGAAAGTCTCTCCCGTCTGGTGTCAGTGCCTAGACGGGCAACGAGTTCCTAGACCTTGACACCAGGCGAGCGACGAGCCCCGTAAAGCTCCGTTGCGGAAACGAAGATCCATCGGATACGACCGAGGGGCTGGATGGCCATCTTGAGCGCATCCCATATCGCTACCTCTACCGAATTTGCGCTGGGTTCCCATTGATCGGAAAACTAGCTTCGGTGAACTCATTCGGTTCACAAGCGGCCAGAAAACTGAACCTACCATTTGGCGGCATTGGTGACGGCGACGTTCTAGGTAAATGGACTATGAATGTCCAGCGGCGTTCAAGGAGATGCAGCCACATCCGGTAGCGTCCAATATGTCTACGCACGCACATGGAAATGCGTGTCAGCGGAGTAGATATTGCCGCAATGCAATGAAAGAATGATCGTGCCTGGCGGGGCGAAAAGCTCTGCGCCATTGGCCCAAGTACGATTATTGTTGACGGATCCGAAGCCAGTTGTGGACTTCTGAAACGTCCAATACTCCGATTTCCTTAAATTATTTATTTCACTGGTGCAGAAGATGCAGACGGCATGGCAAATCGAGGATTTTCCATTTTCGGCGTTGCCATCATTCATCCAAGCCGCGGTATCTGATATCGGAGCGAAGACTAAGTCACCACTCGGATTGGTGGCATCCGTTGCCCTAGGCTCCGTTGCACTCGCAGCTCAAGGGGCAATTGATGTCGTAAGGCCCGACAGCGATCCGTCGCCGGTTGGTCTGTATATAGACGTCTTGGCAACCTCCGGCGAAGGTAAAACAAAGCCTTTTGATATGGCTTTTGCTGGGCACAAGCAGTTTGAGGATTGGGTTGCGGAGCATGCGCTTCAACAAGCGGCCGATTTCGACGTGGACACTGCGGAATGGAAAGAGGAGCTCACAGGCATCCGCGCGGATTTGGCACGGGCAAGAAAAAAGGGACAGTTGACCGAATCTGTGCGCTCAGCTCTCCGGACTCACCTACAAAAAAGGCCAGTTCTGCCATTGACGCCAAAAATCATTTTTTCCGACACGACGCCAGAGGCCATCGCCTCCGCCGTGACGGGCAAATGGCCGTCAGTCGGCTTGATCGCAGGCGAAGGGGACGGGCTGCTCAATGGCCGGGCCTTCCAAGACATGACGCTGTTGACGCAGACTTGGGGTGGAGAGCGCCTTTATATCGACCGAGTCGACCGGACAGTCCGGCCGATCTCCGATCCACGCATGACGATAGTTGCGCTTATCCAACCTCATCTTTTCTTCAAAAAATTTATGGGCCGCAAGGGTGACGAGGCGCATGAGCTGGGACTGTTTGCCCGAACCCTCATTACCTACCCCCGATCCAACAAGGGCTATCGCTTCCGGGAATACCAGGGCCGCGCCGTGGCTGCAAATGGCCTTAACGCGTTTAGCGCACGCATCTTCGAGGTGCTGCAGCGCACCTGGGACCCAGTGCATGGGCCAAACTTCAAACGCCAGAGCGTTACCTTCAGTGAGGAGGCCGCCATCTACTGGGTTGCCCTGTGCAACCGCATAGAGGCACAAATGGCCCCGATGGGCTGGTTTTGCAACATGAGTGCCTATGCCTCAAAAATGGGCGACAACGTGGCGCGCATTGCTGCGCTATTTGCATTCTTCTGCGACAACAGGATGGAAATTTCGCTTGGCGACGTGAAGCGTGCGGAAGCGATCGTTAACTTTTACACCGCCGAGCATATTCGCCTGTTCTTTCCGCCTCCCCAGATGCGCGCAGAACAAGCCGATGCCTACGCCTTGGAGGCGTGGCTGATCAAGCAAATCCAAGTAAAGGCTACTTTGTGCTTCAATCAACGATGGGTCCGACAAAGCGTTACACCACTGTCCCTGCGCAGCAACGCGTGCCTGCTGCCCGCGCTTTACTGGCTAGTTACTGAGCGCAAGGTGTTGCTGAAACAGGAAGATGGAGCGCAGGTGATCGAGTGCAACCCAGATTTTTACCTACGTTATTTAGTCTAACGGGCTAACTAAATACTGAAGTGCACTACATCCAGCGATAGTGGGCGGAGAGCCGCGCGCTGGTCTCTTCGCGTCTCGGACAGAAGTTCCGGAGGAAACCGGGAGCCGACGATCAAAGCTGAAAGGATCGAAAGTTCGGAAACTGATCGAGGTGCCCATAGGACGGCAGGAGATGGTGTATGAAAAATGCTCAATTGCAAAAGCATCGACGCCTCGGGCAAAAAAAGAGAGGGGGACATGGAGCGTGCGCACACCGATGAAGTTGATCAGTAGTACCGATCGATCATGATCAGCGCGCAGGCATCCTGATCAGCGCGAGGGAACCGGCTGGGATCACCAAAAGCGGACGCATTACCTTGAGCTGAGCCCAGCTCCCGCTAGCCTTGCTACGACGTCTGGTCGTCGAACGCGGACGGTTCAGTAGTTGGACTTGTGCAATTCGTTTCCTACGCCCGGATAAGTACAGATCGCCCCATTAGCGGTCACATTCACCACCGCAGTCGTGTGCCAGTACTGAGTAGACCGACTGCTGTTGCCGGAATCGGTCTGGCGCAGGATAACCAAGAGCAACAAGTTGGCCTGCTTTGCCGCCAGGTATCGGCGAACGAAATCGGTACTACACAGCAGTCTGGCACCGGCGCTTCGTCCGCCATCGCGTCGATCGGCGACCTGGCACCAAACCTGCGCTTGGACGACACTCACGCCTGCCGCATCGACCCAAGTTCGACCGAACGGATCGCTAGGCGTGAGCTGCCCGAAGCGAATCGCATCTCTCGACAGCCTTGCCCGATGCGCGGTGCCCGTGACACCCAGAACATCCGCTCCGTCGATCCCAGACGATTCTTGAGGCTGGACAATCCACGGCCGATACGGTTCATGCGAGCTCCCATAGCGGCCTTCAGCCTCGTCGTCACTTTCCACGTGCGGCAAAAATGCCTGAAATGGCTCCAATTTCGCCAGGCGCGCGGCGACCATGTCCGCTGCCTGGGCCGACACCAGCGCCGATTGGACGTGCACCCCGAGGCCATCCACCGAACTCCAGTCGCCGTCGACGACCAGCCATTCCCCTAGCGCCTCGCCAATGCCCAGCACCGCCCGCAACTTGCCCAAGTCGGTCGTCAAACCAACTCCCTCTGGCCCGATCTCGCGCAGGTTGATTCGCGTCTCCAAAGGCCGCCAATCGGTGCCGTCGGCAAGCCACAGACCGCCCTCGCCCGTCAGCGTCCGGCGATGCAGCCACGCCTCGAAGGGCTGGTCTTCGTCATACGGCGTCCGCGCGATCGGGTGCGCAGCCAGGTATTGTCCGGCCACGGCAAGGAAGCCATGCCAACACAGTTGCTCACCATAGGTGTGGTACTCGTCGGTAATCTCGCCGCGTCCTTGTCGCTGGTTTGGCGCGCGCCCGGCCGAGTCGTACATGTGGGTGATCTGTGCATCGTGCGCGCGCACCCAGTGATTAATGCCGTCGCGGGTCTGCCACTTGGGCTGACCGAACAGCCGACTCAGATTGGACACGTCGTACTTGTCGAAGTCGTACTCCAAGTGAAGTTCCTTGGCTGGGACCGGCGCGCCGAGAGGTCGCGATTCCGCAAGCGACGCTTGCGGGTAGTCGCGAGACGTGATCGGAGCGAACAACGAACAGTTCACCTCCCGCAAGGCCTTCGATTCGGTCAGCCTCAAGCTCAAGATCCCTAGACGCTCGCACGCCACGAGCGCGGCCTTGGCGAAGTGTTGTCGAAGAACGTGCGGGCCATCCCGGCCCAGGGCGATACGCAACAGCCATTTTGAATGGCGTGCAATAACCGCGGGCTCGTCCAGTGCGATGCGCGCCATGGCGATCAACAGCCACAGTTGGGCGTGCAGATAGAAGAAAGGCAGTTCCTTGGCGTTGAATGGCCCAGCATCCGTCGTGTCGAAGCGACTGGCCACTGCATCGAGTACGTCGTGTCGCCCCAACCGTACCGCCGTTCTGAGGCTATGGGCAGCCATCCAGCGACGTTTGGCCTTCGGCGACCCCAGTCCGAACCAGATCAGTCCGGCGGCCACTTCCACCGAGTCTTCCTGCGGATACAGGCCCTCTTCCCAAGCGCCTTCCGTCACTAGCGGGGCCAATTTCGCCGCCCCGCCGCGCAGCAGCCGATGAAGCGCCTTCTGGCCTGCACCCGGCTCGGCCTTCGAATTGAAGCACGCGGCGAAGGCCAGCCAAACCGATGCCGGCACTTCCGTGTTCGGTCGGGAAAATTCCCTGAGAAGTTCCATCGTCAGCGCGTGTCGATCTGTGCCGGTTAGTTCTGCTAGTTCCTTGAGGTGCCAGCCGGACAGGCTGCCGGAGGAGACAAACTCCCCTGCATTGGCTCGGATGACCAGCTCAGCGCTGGCCTTGAGCGCTTTGGGCACGGCGTTCGATACCCCAGACCAGCTGGCCTTGCACTGACCAAGTTCGTGGAGCTTGTCGTAAAGGTCGAGGAATTCTTGCCGAGCGATTATTTCGATGTAGCGCGCCCATCCTGCAAGCGGAACCCGCGCCCGTAAGACGTCCAGAACATCGCGCTCCAGACGCCGCCACTGCACCGCGCCAGCGAAGTCCGCAAGCACTTGGGCAACCGCGGCCTCGTCCTGTGGATCAATCGCTTCGGCTCGCGCTTTGGCGGCAGCCACGTGAGCGTCCTCTTCCGCCTGCCTTTCCTCCCGGCCCGATACGGGCGTAGAAACGCGCCAGTTATTCAGGTCGTTGTACTCGTGCGTCGTGGACTCAATGGCTTCGGCTGCCAAGATAAGCCGCGGATAGGCCTCACACGTGTCGCCCAAGAATCGCTTTGCAAGGCGCGCGAGAGCCAAAGGCGCCTTCACCCCAGTTGACGATGGATTGTTCTGTTCGTACTGGCGAATCAATTCGTGCACGATCGCTGGCGAAGGCGCGGGAGACAGCATCTCCAAGGTTTCGATCAGGTGCTCTGTGCCACAGATGTACAGTTCTGCAGATTCACACACGCGCAACATGGTCAGCGCGATTTCCGGTTCGATCTTTCCTGCATCAAGCAGAGCCTTGATGTAGGGCAACAGGGTGTAATCCAGTGAAATCCTCTCTCGATCTTCCCAACGACAAAGTCGCGCCAGACCCTTGACGCCCGCCGCCCGCGCAAGCGCCGTACCGTATCCGGCCCAGTTGAACTTGTATTCTTCGCCCAGGTTCAGGTCACAGATGTTGGACAGCGTGTGACTGTCCTCATCGGCGAGCGCGCTGCCGCGTAGCGAGCTGGCAAAGTGCATCAATTCGTTGACGAACTCCCAGTCGCCCGAACCGATCGCGTCCATCTGTTCGAGGCCGCTTCGGAAGTAGTCCACCGCTTCGTCTTTGCTCGCGGGCGAGATCGCCCTCGACAGCCTCGCGTACAACGACGCCCTTTGAGTCACCTCATCCTCGCGCTCAATGGCGTCGCGCACCCTCAGGGACGCCGTTGCCGCAAGAACGTGGCAGCGAGTCCGGCCCGCCAGGATGCCAATGATCTCGATGACGTTGGACGGCGGCGCCACGCCGGGACCGCTTACCCGCTCGACGAATTCGCCCACCTCCACAAGATCCATATCGGGGCTGGCACCCAATACCAGGGTTATCAGGCGCTCGCCGACCACATCGTGTTGGCGCTGGGCTGCGGCACCTCCCGAGTGGTAGTCGTTCTTGCACCGAAGCTCGCTCCACACGGCAACTAATGGGGCCAATCGCCCCTTGCTCCGGCCGCTTGCGTCAATGGCTTGCGCGAAGGCCGTTGCAACTCGCTCCCAAGCGCTCAGGCGGCTGTCAATGAATCGCTCCGCTGAACTTTTCGTCTCATAGCTCAGACGCCGAGTCGCTTCGGGCTCGCTGATCGCCTTCTGGTAGCTGTCCTGCAGTGCCTTCTTCAGAGCGTCTCGGAAATCCTTACCCTTCAACGCGCCCGGAAGAGTGGCGGCAATTTCGACCAATTCCTTGGGAAGAAAGTGCTTTTCCTCCGGGACCAAACCCTGAGCCAGGCAGCCCAAGACTTGCATGGCGATATAGGGGTAGACATCCCCCGTCCAGTATTCGTCCATGAAAGTGTGAAGCGCCGGGATCGGCAGCTTGGCGGCCACTGCGACCTTGGCGGACTCCTCGCGCATGCCCAGCACCATCGCGACCGTTGCGGCCCGCAGCATGCCGCGAATAATCGGACGCTCATGGGGGCGATAGTGTCGCTCGCCGTAGCTGGCTTTGTGACAGTTCTTCGCCAGCGCAGCGATGAGCTCTCGCTGCAACGGCGCGTCGCCGTCAGCCTGTGCGATGGCGGCCGCGAGTATTCCTGGTTTCATGGCCTTTGAGGTCATGAACTGTCGCACCGCGGCGGCGGCGATCAACCCGTTTGCCTGAGCGGCCCTGATGAAGGCCAACAGGTGTGCGGCGACTTCGTACCCAAACCAGTCATACCAGCTCGCCATTTCGTGGGCGGCGGATTCACCCTCTCCCCGCGCCAGCAGGCACAGCGGCAGGGACGCCATGTCCAAGGCAGTCGGTCCATGCTTGCGGGCACGGTCTTCATCATCTTGGTCGAAATGGTGGCGCTGCCACTCGTAAACACGTTGCGCGTGGCGGTGTGCGTCAGCCAGGTCTCCGGCGAGGACATGCGCAATCGCCAGCCGTGCGTGGCGCGCCCCCGGCCAGTCGGTCCGCGCCTCGAAGAGACGTCTTAGCGAATCCACATCGCCCGCGTTGACCGTCAGATCCGGGTGGTCCAGTAGATACTGGGTGCCCCGTTGGTTGACGGCGGTGATGGTTGACAGTTCAACCAGCAATCGAACCAGGTGCTCGGTCTCATTGCTTTGCGTCGCGTAAGCCACCGCGGCGCGAATTCTGGCCTGACGAATGGCCTGTTTGCCGGCGGCACTGGTGAGCGTCGCCGGGAGTCTGTCGTCGAACGCCAGGTTGAACAACTGCTCTCCATCGCCCAACTGTTGTAGCAGCTCAGGAAGCGTGGTGGCGGCATAAAGCGACTTTGCCTGCATGCCATTGAGGTTGCGGGCCAACGTGCGCAGTGTTTCCTTGTCTGCGGCGTAGGTCTCGCGAATCAGCGTTTCAGTCGGCTCATCGCGAAACATCAATCCGTGCTTGGTTTGTTCCAGCAAGGGCGCCAAATCGGCGGCAAAGCTGTTCACCGCCCCTTCCGACAATCCGTTGACTTCGGAGAACTCTCGAATGGGAACCGGCGGTGGTAGCGTAGCCAGGCCGGCCAGGAACGACCTGACCTCCGAATCCTGATAGCCCTGTCGCCGCGCCTCCCCCAAGGCATCGTCGATTCGCTTGCGAAGCAAGTCGTCGAGCTCGATGACCTTCTCAAACTCGGTCGGTGCCAAGAGCCCCGGATCGTCCTTCGCCAGGTGCTCGAGCACGCGCGCATTGCCTCGGGACCGTGATTGCGCGACCTGCAACTTGGCCTCGGTTAGCTCGTCCACACGGGGGCGCAGATAGCCTCGGGTCTCGTCCAAGGTAAAGGGACGTAGCTCAACCTCCTCGCATGGAATTGCCCCGGTGGCCTTTTCTCGCCGATGAGTGCGCGAACTGACGACGATCTGAACGCCAGGGAGGGATCCCGCGATACCGATCTGTTCCACCAGCAGTTTGGGAAACGAGGTCTCGCCACGGAACGCCGCGTGCTCGCTCGAGTTGTCGATGGCATCGATGAGGAGCACGAGCTGACGATCCGGGTTCGCCCTGCGTCCGGTCTCGGCGGCCTGAGCGAGCCGGGAACAAAAGATCCGAATCAACTCGTCGTCGCGACTGGGGCCGGGCAACAGCGGATCGCACAATCCTTGGCAGGCAAGCAGATTGGCGATGTGAATGAGCCCTCGCTGCGGCAAGTGTCGAGCGTCACTCGGTGCTCGGTACTGACCACTTCCGAAGCAATCAAACAGCACCACTTCATGATCTGCCGCCAGTCGGCTCGCCAAAGAGCGCATGAACACGGTCTTCCCCACCCCGGCGTCGGCATGGACGATCAGTGGGCGGGTCAACCCAGGAACGCGTTTGGCGACGTCGGCAAGCTGCAAACGCTCGACGATCTCCTCGACCTTCGGAAAGCTCGCCGGGCACGGCAGCAGGTCGTCTTCGTGCGCGACTTCCAGCGCCGTCAGGATGTCAGCCCGCGTAATGACATTACGGCCCTGGGCGATCAAGCTCGCCTTGGTGCGGGCGAGGTTGCATAGCAAGTTCAACCGCAGGCGTGCCAACGAGTCGCGAGCCGGAGACCAATCTGCGACGGCAAGCGCCAGCTGCTGCTTATGCGTGGTCAGGTCACCGGAGACGCCGGTGATCTGAAGGCGAGAGACGAACTCGGCCAGATCCTTGCCCCGCAGCTTGCACGCCACCTGCAGCTGCTGGGCTTGTGCATTGACCACGCCGCGCGTGGGCAGTCCCTTACCCACAGCCTGTATCGCCTGAGTGAGTTCGGGCAGGATCGGGCGATTGGTGACGAGCTCGAAACGCAAACGGCCTCTTGTCTTGGCGGTGCCATGGTCACGCTTGTGCGCGCGATAGGTCTTGGCGAATTTCGCAATGGTGTACTTGGCATCTGTAGCTCGGAAAGGCTTGTTCTCCGACGCTTTCGAGTACTTGACCTGCACGACGACAACTCGAGTTGCACCCTTGAATGATGCGTGGCGGCCGTAATAGAGGACGGCATCCGCGATCTCCGTGGCTTCCTTGGTCGCCTTGTCGCCCGGCGAAAAGCCTTCGATCGCGATGCCGACGAAGGTGTCTCTGGGAAGCAACAAGCCCAGACTTTTGCGCGCTACCCACGCCTCGTGGAACTCATGTCCGTCCCGGGACGCTCGTACACTGTCGACGCGAATGTGAGATTTTGCCACCTAGCTTCAATCCAAAATGGTGTGTGCAGATACCGCACGGCGCACACTGCAGAACCTTATTTTTGCGAACAAAATTGGCGCGAATTCCTCGACCTGCCAGCATCCGGAATTTACCGGGTTACACGAGCTCGCGCACCTGCCTCCGAAATAGCCAGTCCCAAACGCTAGTCCGCTATCCGGCAAAATCGGCCGGGTAGACCCCCCGAATGAGTTCGGGCCAAGGATGTCCGCTTCGGGTGGTTTCCGCCGGTCGACGTGGACCTACAGCTGAGCATGCTGGTCGGCAGGTAGGTCATCGTCGATCGGTCGTCGGTATGTTCGATCTGGTGCAAGCATGGACCATGAACTCTTGCGGGCTTATGAGTCTTTGCCGCATGGAATAGGCCACTCTTTCAGTCCTATTTCTCCGAATGTAAATTTTTACATCTGATCACCCTATTGTATGCCGACGAGTTCACCCGGCGTCGGCGGGGTGTTAGTTGCCAAACATTAGCTCTTGCTCTTGCTCTTGCTCTGCTGTGCTCTTGCTAGACCAGATGGTCGGTGGGGATAGCCCGAGCTAGACCCACACCGCTCAATGAAGGCTCTTGCTCTGCTGTTGCTTTGGGGGAGGGGGGGGTTAAAGAGAGGGCAGGAGGGTGAGAGCACGAGAGAGGGAGGAGGGAGAGAAGAAGGGGAAGAGAAGCTCTAACTATGAGTGCTGGATACTAAGCTAGCGCTCGAGTAGCGACTGGGACAACACCCGAGCCCCTCGCAAGAGAGAAAGCGTGCGCGAGGCCACAGGCGAGCCGTGCGCTTTTTACAGACCGCCGTAGGCAAGGGCTGACAAGTAACCTTAGGCGCCAGCCGAAGAGCTGGCGACGACCGGTTTTATGCTGGCAAGCAAAAATCCGAAGGGATGGGGACATCTCACCCCAGTCAGCTAATCCACGCCGCAGGGGAAGTTCATGAGCAGAGAGCCAGACATCGAGCGTGCCTAGCCAGAAGTGATACTAGGCGATCACTCGATGAACTGTTTCGCTGGTCGCCTAAGACGCAAACAAGGGACCGTGTCGGGCCGATCTCTTTTGCTGACACGCCGAGCACTGGCAACGCATTGACCTAGCTTGCCAAGGTCGGCCTTTTTCATAGCGATGGCTGACCCACGACGTTGCTCAGGGCGTCTGAACAAAACACCGCGCACGTCAGGTGGTAATCCACTGCAGCCTGAGGATCAACGGCTTCCAACTGATCAGCCACCTGTTTGACAGTACCCTGAGGCTTCCCCGCTGAGTCATGGCACTGACAATCAAGGCCACACAAGGCGTCATAGATCGGAAAGCCATCTTGATTGATCCCGCTCACCGGGATATCCGAATCACCGCTTTCACGCTTCATGGCTGCCAAAACAGCCAACGGCTGAGTAGCCGACTTGCTCCACTGCGACGGCGGGTAAGGCGAAGGACGGCCAATGATGTTGCCTGCCTTGTCAGTACAGATCACATCGCACTTGTAGCCGTAACGACGGATGTCGACTTGACGAACATCCGTCATAGCGACCGATACCTGTTGCACGGTGCCCTGGTCGCCTAGTGTTCCATTGGAGCAACGGCCGTTGGCACAGGTAAGTGCATAGACCGGATAGCCTTCGTGGTTGATAGCGGTGACCGACAGCATAAGCTTGGAGCCGTGCTTGGCAGCTATCTGCCAGGCGACCTTGCTGTCGGTGGTTGCGAACGACAGGGGATGACCGTCCACGCCCGTGCCGTCGGCTTCGACAGCGGGTAGATCCATGTCCTGCGCTGAGTCAGCCGTTGCGGTGGTAGCAGCCGGCTGTTGAACGGTAGCGGATTGCACCGGCACGCTTACTGTGCCGGCCAGAGTAGCGGCGACCTGGGCCGACGCGTCTTGGTCGGTGGTCCCATTGGTAGCAGGGCTGTTGTCCACTGGGACCGTTACATCACCGGATGCCGAGTTGGAGTTGATACTCTGGTAGCCAAGGAAGGCAACGGTAACGCAAATGACGATGA
>Ga0302228_10001867_pt1 | contig 14947 bp, 12 predicted proteins | sample II_Palsa_N1_2_FD_193519 | JGI IMG/M metagenome (GOLD analysis project Ga0302228, IMG submission 193519) | Peat permafrost microbial communities from Stordalen Mire near Abisko, Sweden - II_Palsa_N1_2 | ecosystem: Environmental > Terrestrial > Soil > Palsa > Peat permafrost | place: Sweden...
CGCCAATCTTGAGTACGACACGGCGTTCATCGAATTGCAGCAGGCGGCGATCAGCAAGCGCGAACAACAGTTTGGCGACGCCGTGATCGCAGCCGTCCCGCCCGACTGGCGACAGGTGGAGCGGCAAGCCACGCGCCTGCTCGAACGCACCACTGACCTGCGCGTGATCGCGCTGCTGACGCTTGCCTGGACGGAGATCGACGGGCTCGCAGGCTACGCGAACGGTCTCGCGCTCGCCGCTGACGCGCTCGAGCGGCACTGGGACGAGGTTCATCCGCAAGTCGAATCAGCCGGTGAATCCGACCCCATGGCGCGCGTCAACGCGCTCGCGTCGCTGACCGATGCACAGACGCTTGGAGCCAGCCTGCGCAACGCCACGTTGCTGCATGTGCAAACCGGTGCCATCACGTTGGGCGACGCCGCTACGTTGCTTGCGAACGGCACGACACGCACGATCCTGCCCGCTCCGCTCGAAGACGCTGCGGCGCTGCGCTCGGCGCTCAAGGCCGCGCATGCCGAGCTTGGCATCGTCCACACGCTGCTCGGCATGATCAAGCGGACCGAGTCGCGCGTCGCCACGATGCTCGATGCATCGTGGGTGCCTGACTCGAGCGCCGTGACCGGCATGTTGCGCATCGTGGCCGAGGCCATGCGCGAGCCGGAAGCGGCGGCGTCCGGGCGCGCAGAGCACATCGAACCTAACGGACAACGTTTCGGACAACGTATCGGAGAACGTTCCGAACCGGCGTTCGTGCCGGTGGCGGCCGCACAAACAGGCACGCTCGGCTCGCGCGCCGACGCCGTGCGCGCGCTCGATCAAGTCTGCGCCTACCTCGAAGCCGCGGAGCCCGCGCATCCGGCGCCGCTCTTGATCCGGCGGGCCCAGCGCCTGTTGCAGATGAATTTCCACGACATCGTCCGCGACATGGTGCCCGAGGCCCTGCCGCAGATCGAAGCGCTTGCCGGCCGGACTGGCTGAGCGCGACAACGCAATCAACCGACAACTTCAGGGAGAGCACCACGATGGCAAAGGACACCCTATCGGCAAAGCAGGCGACCGGGCAGAAGTTCATCGCCCGCAACCGCGCGCCGCGCGTGCAGATCGAATACGACGTCGAACTCTACGGCAGCGAGCGCAAGGTCGAGATCCCGTTCGTGATGGGCGTCGTCGCCGATCTCGCGGGACAGTCGGAGAAACCTTTGCCCGAATTCGAGCAACGCCGCTTCCTGGAAATCGACATCGACAATTTCGACGAACGGCTCAAGGCCATTGAACCGCGCGTCGCGATGAACGTAAAGAACGACATCGCAGGCGAGGGACACCTCGCCGTCGACCTGCGCTTCGAGAGCATCGACGACTTCTCGCCGGCGAGCATCGCGCGCCAGATTCCTGCGCTCGACCAGTTGCTGCAGGCACGCTCGCAGTTGTCGAACCTGCTCTCCTACATGGACGGCAAGAGCCGCGCGGAAGAGCTGATCGCGCAGGCGCTCGCCAATCCAAAGCTGCTCGCCGCGCTCACCGGTGCCCCGAAAGCCCGAGGCTCCGGAATGGAAGAAAAAAAGGAGGAAGGGAAATGAACGCGGCAATCACCTTGAACAGTCAGGAGCATCGTCAATGAATCATGCAAATGTCATCGAACGGGAAGATGCCGAAGCCTTTTCCGCAGTCCTGATCCGCGAGTTCAACCCGCGCACTGAACAGGCGCAAGAAGCGATCGACGGCGCCGTGCGTACGCTCGCGTTCCAGGCGCTCGAGAATGCGGTCGTCATGTCCAACGACGCCTACGAAACCATCCGCGCGATCATCGCGGAAATCGACCGCAAGCTTTCGACGCAGATCAACACCATCATCCACGACGAGACGTTCCAGAAACTCGAATCGTCGTGGCGCGGGCTGCACTATCTCGTCAACAACACCGAGACCGATTCGCTGCTGAAGATCCGCTGCATGCCGATCACAAAGAAGGAAATCGGACGCATGCTCAAGCGCTACAAGGGCGTCGCGTGGGACCAGAGCCCACTCTTCAAGAAGGTCTACGAGGAAGAATATGGGCAGTTCGGCGGCGAACCGCTTGGCTGCCTCGTCGGCGACTATTACTTCGACCACAGCCCGCCCGATGTCGAGATGCTCGGCGAACTCGCAAAGATCGCCGCGGCGGCGCATTGCCCGTTCGTGACGGGCGCCTCGCCCGCGGTGATGCAAATGGAGTCGTGGCAGGAACTGTCGAACCCGCGTGATCTGACCAAGATCTTCCAGAACAGCGAGTACGCCGCGTGGCGCCATCTGCGCGAATCGGATGATTCGCGGTACCTGGCATTGACCATGCCGCGTTTTCTTGCGCGCTTGCCGTATGGCGCACGCGAGAATCCCGTCGACGCGTTCGACTTCGAGGAAGACACCGACGGCAGCAACCACGAGCGCTATTCGTGGATCAACTCGGCCTACGCCATGGCGGCCAACATCAACCGGTCGTTCAAGCACTACGGCTGGTGCACGTCGATTCGCGGCGTCGAATCGGGTGGTGCCGTCGAGGGCCTGCCCACGCACTCGTTCCCGACCGACGACGGTGGCGTCGACATGAAATGCCCGACCGAGATCGCCATCAGCGACCGGCGTGAGGCCGAGCTTGCGCGCAATGGATTCATGCCGTTCGTGCATCGCAAGAACTCGAACTTCGCCGCGTTCATCGGCGCGCAATCGCTGCAAAAGCCCGCTGAATACCACGATCCGACCGCTACCGACAACGCGCGGCTCGCCGCTCGCTTGCCGTATCTCTTCGCCTGCTGCCGCTTCGCGCACTACCTGAAGTGCATCGTGCGCGACAAGGTCGGCTCGTTCAGGGAACGCGGCGAGATGGAGGCGTGGCTCGACAACTGGATCATGAACTACGTCGATGGCGACCCCGTCAATTCGTCGCAGGACACGAAGGCGAGGAAACCACTGGCGGCAGCGCACGTGGTGGTTGAGGAAGTCGAGGGCAATCCAGGCTTTTACGGCGCCAAGTTCTTCCTGCGGCCGCATTACCAGCTCGAAGGGCTGACGGTGTCGCTGCGACTCGTGTCGCGCTTGCCTGCGCTCACTCATGGGCAGCCCGCGGTTCCCGCATTGCAATCAAGTCGTTAATTTCAACCAGCAACACAACGAGGAGGATGGACCATGTCAGTAGATATGTACATGCGCGTAGACGGCGTGACCGGCGAATCGAAGGACGCGAACCACAAGGGCTGGATCGATATCCAGTCGTATTCCTGGGGCGCGGCTCAACCCGGCAGCATGTCGACGGGAAGCGGCGGCGGTATCGGCAAGGTGAGCTTCAACGACCTGATGGTCGAGACGTTCATGGACAAGGCCGCGCCTGCTGTTTTGAAGTACTGCGCGAACGGCCGGCATTTGCCGAAGGTCGAGATCTCGGTATGCAAGGCGGGTGGCACGCAGATCGAATACCTTCGCATCACGCTCTCGGAAGTGCTTGTCACGTCGGTCCTGCAGGGCGCGGACAAGGGATCGGAAGCGGTAAAGGTGAACTATGCCTTTCAGGCGGCGAAGGTGCGCAAGCAATACTGGGAGCAGACCGACCAGGGTACGAAGGGTGGCGAGAGCATCCTCGGCTGGGACATCAAGGAAAACCGCGAGGTTTGAGCATGAATGCCCCCTTCCGTCCGGTGCGTGCCGTCCGTTCATGGAGCCGCGCGTGAGCCGGCCTCCTTCCGGTGCACGCGCGTCGCTGCTCGATCGACTGACCGGCAGCGACGAGGCGCACACGCGGGCGCGCGATCCGATTCTGCGCGACCTCGGGTGGCTGCTCAACAGCATTCCGCTCGAAGTGTCGTGCGGTCTCGCGGCGTATCCGCACGTACGACGTTCCGTGCTGAATTTCGGGACCACCGCGCTCGGCGCGGCGGCCGGCGCAAGCACGATCGAGAGCGCCGTGCGCGAGGCGCTCGTGCGCTTCGAACCGCGCATCGAGGCGGACAGTATCGACGTTCGCTATATCGCCCGGGCGGAGGACGCGCAACACCCGTCTCTCTCGCTTGCTATCGAAGGTACATGGCGCACGCCGGACGGCGAGGAACACATCCGCGTCGTGCCTCGGATCGACGCCGACAGCGGGCATGCCACGCTCGCCGGACCCGGAGCCGACTGATGGACGCGCGACTGCTCGACTACTACGAACGCGAACTTGCCTACCTGCGCGAGCTGGGCGGTGAATTCGCGGCCGCTTTCCCCAAGGCGGCAGGCCACCTCGGCATGCAGGGCGGCGCCGTGTCCGACCCGTATGTCGAACGCCTGCTGGAAGGTTTCAGTTTCCTGAGCGCACGTATCCATCTCAAGATGGATGCCGAATTCCCACGCTTCACGCAGCGCTTGCTTGATATCGTTTATCCCAACTATCTGGCGCCGTTGCCGTCAATGGCGATCGTCGCGATGCAGCCCAACCTGCGCGAAGGCAGCCTGCTGGCCGGCTACACGCTGCCAACCGGCACGCCGATGCGCGCGGGACTCGGTCCCGGTGAGCAGACGCCTTGCGAGTTCCGCACCGCGCACGAGGTCACGTTGTGGCCGCTGACGCTCTCCGAGATCAGGATGGGCGGCCGCCCCGTTGACCTGCCGCTCGCCCGGATGAATGACGGCGCCCAGGTGCGCGGCGCATTGCGTCTGCGCCTGGACACAACGTGCCTGGCGAAAGTCGGCGAACTGCCAATCGAACGTTTGGGCTTCTTTCTGAGCGGTCCCGAGACGCAGGCGTTCCGGCTGCTTGAACGCATTCTCGGCGACACAGTCGGCGTGGTATGTCATCCGGCATCGCCATCGGCGTCGGGCGGCGAAAGTACGCTGCTGGCGCCGGACGCGATCCGCCACGAGGGCTTCGACGCCACACAGGCGCTCCTGCCGCATACGTCGCACGCGTTTCAGGGTTATCGCCTGCTGCACGAGTACTTCGCGTTTCCCGCACGCTACCTGTTCTTCAGCATCGGCGACTTGCGCCCGGCGCTGCAACGCATCTCTGGCGATGCGTTCGTCCTCACCATACTCTTCAAGACGAGCGACCCGGAACTCGAACGCTCGGTCGATCTGCGCAGTCTCGCTCTCCATTGCACGCCCGCGATCAACTTGTTCCCGAAGCGCACCGACCGCATCGCCGTATCGACGCGGCAGCACGAGCATCATCTCGTGGTCGACCGGACCCGTCCGCTCGACTATGAGGTTCACAGCGTCGCGGAAGTTACCGGGCATGAGCAACAACACGGCAGGTCGCTCGCGTTCCGGCCGCTTTACGGCGCGCTTGGCGCGACTGCGGAGGACCACGGCCGCTATTTTTCGACGCGTCGCGAGCCGCGGGTGATTCCCGCGCAAGGTCGGCGCGCACCGCGTTCGGGCTACGTGGGCAGCGAATTGTTCGTGTCGCTGGTCGATCAGCACGACGCACCGTTTTCTGAAGCATTGCGCCACATTGGCGCCGCGACGCTGTGCACCAACCGTGATCTGCCGCTGTCCATGCCACTCGATAGCGCAAGCGACTTCACCCTTCGCATTTCAGCCCCGGTCACCGCAATCAAGGCGATACGCGGGCCGACGTCGCCGCGGGCGGCTATCGCGGAGAACGACACGACATGGCGGCTCATCGGCCATCTCGGGCTCAACTACCTGACGCTCGCCGACCTCGACGCCTCGAGCGGTGCGAAAGCGCTGCGGGAATTGCTGGGACTGTATGCCGGCGCCGCCGTGCCCGGCGCGCTAGCCCAGATCGAGGGAATTCGCGCTGTCACGGTGGAAGCTGTTACGCGGCAACTGCCTCAGCCCGGGCCGCTGATGTTCGGCCGGGGCGTCGCTGTGTCGCTGTTGATCGACGAACTCGCGTTCGCGGGCGCGAGCCCGTGGCTGTTCGGCGCAGTGATGGAGCAGTTCTTCGCGCGCCACGTGTCGCTCAACAGCTTCAGCGAACTCGTGCTCGTCACCCTACAACGCGGCGAGATCCGGCGGTGGCCCGCGCGTATCGGCCGGCGTCCCACCGCATGAACGCGCGCATCGCCGCTTTCTGGCAACGCGTCGCCGACGCGCCGCACGCCCATGGTCTGTACGCCCTGCTGCGCTGGCTAGACGCGCGTGGCGACAGTCCCGTGCGTCTCGGCCACGCATCGCATCCGGATGACGAACCGCTGCGCATCGGCCAACTGCCATCTCTTGCCTTCGCGCCTTCAACGGTCGCCGGCGTGACGCTGCCCGATGGGGCAGCAGTCGGAGCCGAAGCCGGGACCGTTGGCGAAACCGAGGCCGCGACCGCTGCCGATGACGGGGCCTTGGCGGAAGCATCAACAGAAGCCGAAGCAGAAGCAGAAGCAGAAGCAGAAGCAGAGGCTGGCACCAAGTCCGAAGCAAGGGGTGAAACCAAGGCTCAAGGAAAGATCGCCGCGGGTATCGGCCTTGTCACGGGCGTCGACACCCGCCCCCAACCCAAACCCAAAAGCCGTCCCCCTCGCGTCTCGATCCACGGCTTCGGCCTGTTCGGCCCGAACGGCCCGCTGCCGCTCCACCTCACCGAATACGCTCGGGACCGTGCCCGCCATCACGACGACGGCACTCTCACCGCTTTCGCCGACCTGTTCCATCACCGCCTGACCCTGCTGTTCTACCGCGCGTGGGCCGATGCCCAGCCGGCGGTCAGCCTGGACCGCGCCGGCCATGCCCGCTTCGACGACTACCTCGCGTGCCTGATCCACCTCGGCCAGCCGTCGCTGCGTCGACGCGATTCCCGGGCCGATCACGCCCGCTTCTTCATGGCCGGCCACTTCGTCAGGCAGACGCGCAACCCCGAAGGCTTGCGCGCCGTCTTGCATGCGGCGCTCGGCGTACCGGTCGAGATCGTCGAATGGGTGCCGCGGTGGCTCATGGTCGACGCGAACAGCCGCACTGCACTGGGACGCCACGGCGCGCCGAACGGGCTCGGGTGTGGAGCGATCGTCGGCATGGCGGTGCGGGAGGCGCAGGGAAAGTTCGAGATCAGGCTGGGCCCGCTGACACGGGACGAACACGCGAGCCTGCTGCCCGGCACGCCACTCGCGCGCCAGCTCGCGCAAAGGGTACGGGACTACGGCGGCATCGAATGGGACTGGGACGTGCGCCTGATGCTGGCCGCCAGCGAAATGCGCGGCGCGGCGCTCGGCGCCCCAAACCAACCGCTCGGGCTCGCAAGCTGGCTCGGCTCGCGCACGTGCCGCGACGTTGCCGGCGATCTCGCCTACTCACCGGAACGCCGGGCAAGCCGTCGCGCCCGCCCCCTAAATCTTTGAGGAAGCCACCATGGATCACATCATCACGGCCGACACGCCGCTCGACCCTGACATGCTCCGCTTCCGCTCGCTGCACGGCAACGAAGCGCTGTCTTCGCTTTACGACTTCAGGGTGGAACTCGTGAGCCCGTCCGCGTCGATCGACATGCATGCGCTGCTCGGCAAGCCATTGAATCTGCGCATCGCACTAGCCAACGGCGACGTGCGTCATCTCGGCGGCCACGTCGCGCGCTGTGAGTTCGCCGGACGCGAGACGGTGACCTCACGCTCCTATGTCTACGAAGTCACCCTGCGTCCGTGGCTCTGGTATCTCTCGCTCAACAGCGACTGCCGCATCTTCCAGAACCTGCCGGTGACCGGCATCCTGCGGGAGGTGTTCGGCAGCTACGGCTTCGCGGTGGAAGAGCGGCTGATCGCGACGTATCGAAGTTGGGACTACTGCGTGCAATACCGCGAGAGTGACTTCGCGTTCGCGAGTCGCCTGATGGAGCAGGAAGGCATCTATTACTTCTTTCGTCACGAGGCGGGCCAGCAAGTGCTCGTCCTCGCCGACGACATGAGCGCCCACGATCCGCTGCCCCACTACGCCACCTTGCCGTATCTTCCGCCAGAGCGTCTCGCCCTGCCCGACGAGGATGGCATCGACGCGTGGCGGCCGGCCGCGCAGATCAGCACGGGCGCTTGTACTGTCGACGACTATGACTTTCGCAAGCCGAATGCGGACCTGTCGCAACTGCGCGCGCAACCGCTCACCGCCGAGCACGGCAGTTATGCGAAGTACGTGCCGCAAAGTGGCTACATTGACGCCGACGAAGGCGAGCACTACGCGCGCATGCGGCTGGAAGAGGAGCAGGCCAGCCACGCGCGAGCCCAGGCGCATACGCACTTGCGCGCGACGGCGCCCGGTTTTCGCTTCACGCTCGAGCGCTGTCCGCGTCAGTCTGAGAACCAGGAATATTTGCTCGCCGGCGTGCGCTATCGGCTGCAAGAAGGCGGCTACGCAAGCGGCAGCGGCGAGGCACGTTATGACTTCGACTTCGTCGCGCAACCGGCGTCCGTGCCTTATCGTGCGCCGAGCGTGACGCCGGTGCCGAAAGCGAGCGGGCCGCAAACGGCGGTCGTCGTGGGCCCGGCGGGCGAGGAGATCTGGACCGACCGATTCGGCCGCGTGAAGCTGCAGTTCCGCTGGGACCGGCGCGGGCGGCGCGATGAAAACAGCTCCTGCTGGGTGCGCGTGTCCGATGCCTGGGCGGGCTCGAACTACGGCGGCATCCACGTGCCGCGCATCGGGCAGGAAGTGGTGGTGGACTTCATCAACGGCGAACTCGACCGGCCGCTTATCACGGGCCGCATCTACAACGCCGCGCAGATGCCGCCGTTCGCGCTGCCGGATGCCGCGACGCAGAGCGGTTTCGTGACCCGCACGCCGGGCGGTACGGGCGCCAACGCCAACATGCTGCGCTTCGAGGACAAGCGCGGCGCCGAGCAACTCGCGCTGCACGCCGAGCGCAACTACGATGTCTCCGTCGAGAACGACGCGAGCCACGACATAGGCCGCGACGAGGGCGTGACCATTGCCCGCAACGCGACCCGGGCGGTCGGCAACGATGCAAGCACGAGCATTGCGCGCAACGAGACCTATGCCATAGGCCAGGATTCGCAAACCAGCATCGCTCGCAACGAAACCCGCAGTGTCGGCAACGATTACAGCGCAAGCATCTCGAATAACGAGACGTACACCGTCGGCAACGATCGCAGCGCCTCGACGGCGAACGACGAGACGCATAACGTCGGGCATGACTACGGCATCGTCGTCGGCCACGACATGACGCATCGCGTGGGCTCCAATCACACCATCGCGGTCGCGCAGGACGCAACGCAAAGCGTGGGCGGCAATTCGGGCGTGTCGGTCGCGAGCAATTCAACGACGACCGTCGGCGGCAGCTCGAGCAGCACCGTTGACGGCAATTCATCCATGATTGTGAGCGGTACGCTGCTGATGGAAACCGCCGACATGGTGTCGATCGCCGCTGCCGCCTTCGGTCTAACCGGATTGAGCATGTCGGCAATAGGCAGTTCGGTGATGGCGACGGGCTCGTTCGTTACCGCCACGGGATCGAGCGTCGCCGCAACGGGCAGTTCGGTGTCGGCGACGGGCTCGTCGGTGAGCAGCGTGGGCTCGAGCGTCAGCGCGACGGGCGTGTCGTTCAACACGGTCGGCCTTTCGGTCACGTTCTGAGTGTCTCGATGAAAATCATCAAGCCCACTTCCCTCGGCATCCTGACCCGCACTTACCGGTCCGCGGCGCGTGAGCATCTCGGCATCGCGATCCCGCTCCTGGCGACGCTCGGCGACACCCCACGTCTACTTGGCGAATCCGCGCTCTGGGACGTCGTGCGCGAAGAACTCGGGGCCTACACGCTCGATGCAGCGCTGCCCAAGCCGCACGGAGAGTTCCTGGTCTCGGCGCGCGCGTACGGCAAGTATTGCGGGGCGACTCACGCGTGCGAGGTGGGAGCACGTTTTGCCGGCATCGAGAAGCGCTTGCGGGTGACCGGCGATCGCGCGCCCTTCGACGAATTGCCGATCGACTGGCCGCTCACCTACGGTGGCCCGGGTTTCGCGGACAACCCGCGCGGGCGCGGATTCGCTCCGGGACCGCAGACAACATCGCCATCCGGGCCGCCATCCGCACCTCAAGTGGCATACGCGGCTCCAGGTCCGCTCAGGCCAGCCAGCTTTACCCCGATCGCAGCCGACTGGCCCGCGCGCCGCACGCTCTACGGCCAGCTCGACCAGCAATGGCTCGACGAGGACCGCCCCGGTTTTCCGCGCTCGCTCGATCGCCGCTATTTCAACATCGCGCCGCTCGACCAGCAGTTGCCCGCGCACTTGGCCCTGCCCAACGCCGCCGCCTACGAATTCACGCGCTTGCATCCCGAACGCGAGGTGCTGCGCGGCGTCTTGCCGGCGTTGCGCGCCCGGTGTTTTATCAAGCGACGCGAAAGCGGTTCGCTCGAAGAGATCCCGATGCGTTTGACGACCGCGTGGTTCGTGCCGCATCGCGAGCGTGTTGCGATGATCTTTCATGGCGAGACCGTCATCGACGAGTTCGATGCGCGCGACGTCGAATGCCTGCTGCTCGCCGCAGAAACATGCGGCGACACGCGACCGGCTGGGCATTATCGGCACGTGTTCGACCTGCGTCACGATCCCGAGCATGGCGTGCTGCACGCGTTGCGCGACGCCGACCTCATGCCCGAATCCATGCTCTCGCGCGATGACGCGCCGCAGGCCTCGGTGTCCGCATGGCAGGGCAACCTCATGCGGCGCGCGCGCCGGGAAGCCGAACTTGCAGGCACGCGGGTGCCCGCCGTCGCTGCAGCGTTCGAAGGCGATGGATTCACGCCGCCGCGCCTCAGCGAGCTCGCCGAGTTCGTGGCGCGCAGTGAACGGCAAGCGAGCGAACAGCGCGCCGCGCTGGAAACCAGGCGCAAGGAAGTTGAAGCTAAGCGTACCGCATTGAAACCGCTGCCCAACGCGCGACGCGGTCCGCCGGCGGTGCCATCGGCGCAACACGTAAGGCGCTGCGGCATGCCCGACGCCGGGCGCCGCCTGCGCGACGTATACCGCCACGCCGCGCATTATCAGGATGCCGCGTCTTCGCTCAGCACGGCGGCATCGCAGGCGTTGCGCGCGCGTATCAGTGCGGGCGATTGCATAGCGGGCTTCGACCTGACGGGCGCGGACCTGAGCGGCATGAACTTGCGCGGCGCGAACCTCTCGGGCGCGCTGCTGGAGAGCGCGGATCTGACCGGCGCCGACCTGAGCGACGCAACCCTCACCGACGCGGTCCTCGTACGCGCCACGCTGACGCGCACGCGCTTGTCCGGCGCGAACCTCGCCGCCGCCAACCTGTCGCTCGCGCAATGCGAGGACACGGACTTCACTGGCGCGACGCTCGATGGCTGCGTCGCCGAGCGCACGCGCTTTTTGCGCTGCTGCTTCAGACTGGCATCGATACGACGGGCGCAGTTGCGCGAGTGCACGTTCGACAGCGCCGATTTCAGCAACGCAACACTCGCCGACCTTGCTTTCACCGAACAGGTCCTGAGCGACGCCAACTTCAAAGGCGCCACGATCCGCAAGCTCGCCTTCGTGAACTGCCACCTCGAGCGGGCCTGTTTTTCCGGCGCGGACGTCGAAGGCTTCGGACTCGTCGAGACCATCGCGCGGGACGTTGACTTCAACATGGCATCGCTGAAAAAGGCGTGTTTTGTGAAGGACACCGTGCTGGCTGGCGCCGATTTCACGCAGGCGGTCCTGGTCGAAGTCAACCTGCGCGAAGCGGACCTTCGCGGCGCGCGATTCGATCATGCATCGATCGTCCAGAGCGACTTCTCCGATGCCAACCTGCAAGCGGCGAGCTTGCTGAGCGTGCGCATCGAGAACGGCTATCTCGTGCGAGCCGATCTGCGCGGCGCGGCGTTATCGCGGGCCGACCTGATCAACGCATGCCTGCGGCGCGCCGACCTTCGCGGCGCGGATTTGCGCGAGACGAATCTCTTTCGCGCAGATCTGGCCGAGGCATCGCTCGATCGCGCAACGCGACTGGATGGCGCTTATCTGGAACAGGCTGTGTTCCATCCGCTTGCGAGCGCACGCGCATGACGCCCGATCGCGAGCAACTCCAGCAAGCGATCCGCGACGGCGAAACCATCCGTGGACGCTCGATCGGACCGCTCGACCTCGCCGACTGCGACCTGTCCGGCGCGCTGTTCTCGAACGTCACGTTCGACGGCACGCGGCTCGCCTGCGCGCGCCTCGACGACTGCGTATTCGAGAACTGCATGTTCACCGACGTCGATTTGACCCGCGCGCACATGGCGAAGAGTGTCTTCATCGGCGGCGAATGGCTGCGCGCGGACCTGAGCGGCAGCGTGCTCGAGGAATGCCGCTTCCTCACAACCCCGTTGAACGGCACGTGCTTTTCGGGCGCACGGCTCACGCGCGTCGCGTTCCTCAACAACGGCCTGGGTCGCTGCCGCTTCAACGGCGCGCAACTCTCGCTCAGCTTCTTCGACCAGTCGACGCTCGACGAAGCGGACTTCACCGCCGCAAAAATCAGCCAATGCCTGTTCTACCGGACCGACCTGCGCACGACGCGCTTCGCGCGAGCGAGCTTCGACAACGCCGTCTTCACGGAATCGGATCTGTCGGAACTGACGCTCCGGGGACAGGCGATGCCGCGTTGCCAGTTCATCGGAAGCCGGCTCGAAGGCGCCGATTTCACGTCGGCCACGCTCGCTCAGTGCAACTTCCAGGGCGCAGCGCTTGGACACGCAATATTCGATGACGCCAATGCGCCCTACGCCAACTTCTTCGGCGCGCAGGCAAACGGCGCGCGCTTTCACGGCGCGCGCCTGCTGGACAGCGTGTGGGTCGACGCGTCCATTGGCGACGCCGACTTCAGCGCGGCGGACCTGTCGGGTGCCGTCATGCATCGCGCCAATGCAAGCCGCGCGCACTTCGCCGGAACCCGCTTCGACGGCGCGGACCTGTCGGACGCAACGTTGACGCACGCCGATTTCAGCCGCGCCACCTTCCTGCGCACCCGCATGCAACGAGCGCACGACGCACCGGCACGTCGCGAAGGCATCGCCGAGGACGACACGGCGCATGCCGCCGCTCTCGCGTGGTCCATCCGCCGCAACGCACGCCCTTCCACTCATGAATGAGGCTACAACAGTGTTTCAAAGCGTAATTGAACCCGAACGCGTCGCATCGCGTGCGGCCGACACCGTCGGCACCGTGCTCGCCCATCTCGACGACGCTCTGATGCTGGTCGCCGTCAATGGCCACGCCGTACGCTGCCGGCGCGCATTCAGTTGCCTGGTCGAGCCGGAACCCGGTGACCGCGTGACGGTAAGCCACGCCGACCCGCAATGCCGTTACGTGCTGGCCATTCTGGAACGTGCGAACCCGGGCGTGACGCGCATCTCGATCGATGGCGATCTCGTGCTTCAGGCGAGCCGCGCGGTGCGCATCGTCGCGGCGAGCGAATTGAGCGCACAGGGTGAGCGGCTCGCGCTGAGCGCCAACGCGGCGGAGTTCGATTGCGGCGACGTGGAAAGCCGCATTGGCGCGCTGCGGCTCATCGGCCGGACGATCGAGACGGTAGTCGAGCGCGTCGTGCAAATCAGCCGTTCGAGTTTTCGGAGCATCGAGCGCATCGACCATCTGCGCACGGCCCATCTCGATCACGCTGCAACCGAGACCGCGCGACTGCACGGCAAACATCTGCTCCTGAGCGGCGAGCGGCTGTCCAAGCTCGACGCCGAACAAATCCATCTAGGTTAGGAACATCCCATGGTCATGGTCAATTCCAGTGCCGCCGGCACCAACGACGCCATCAGCGTCAACCTGACGCCGCCCGTCGGCGTGCCGGTTCCGTACGACAACAAGGCACAGCGCGTGCAGGCAATTCCGAACGTCGCCAACATCCTGATCGCGGGCGCGCCCGCGCACAATCTCGCGACCATCATCCCGGTCACGAGCGGCGACGCGCCCGGCTCGATGGGCGGCGTGAGTTCGGGCACGGTCTCGTCGACCTCGCGCAACATCAACGGCGCGAACACGGTCCTGCTGCACGGCATGCCGACGACGCGCATGACCGATCCGACCCAGCAGAACTCGACCAACGCGATCGGCACCGGCAGCGCGCCCAGCCAGACGCACATCCTCAACCTTGCCGGCTGAGCGCGCATGTGCTCTCCACGATGGCGCTCGCTCCTGCCACTCGCCGCGGCGGGGCTGCTCGCCGCCTGTAGCGCCACGCCCGCCACGCCCTCCCATTCGCCCGCATCCTATGACGTGCGCGTCGACGTGAGCCCCGGCGTCAATCGCGACGGCCTCGGCCGCGCGGCGCCGGTGCTCGTCGGCGTGTACGAACTGAAGAACGCCAGCCGTTTCGACATGGCGAGTTACGTCGCCTTGCAGGACGACCCGAAAGCCACGCTTGGCGACGACCTCGTCGCGTTCACGCAATTCATCGTGCTGCCGGGTGAGACACGGCGTCTCGAACGTCCGCGCGATGCGGCGGCGCACGCGATCGGCATCGTCGCCGGATACCGGGAACAGCATGGGCGCATCTGGCGGCGCGTCATCGCAATACCCACACTACCCGCGACACAAGCGTCGAACCCCTGGCTGCCGTTCTGGCCCGCCGCCTCGCCGCAGCGCTTTGCACTGCAAGTCGATCTCCGCGATAACGGCCTGGCCGTCTCCACACTCGATCCCCGCACACCATGAATCACGACTATCTCGCCCCCAACGACGCCGGCGCCTCGCGCAGCAAGGTCGTCTGGTCCGAAGGCATGTTCCTCCGGCCACAGCATTTCCAGCAGTTCGAGCGCTATGTCGAAAGCTATATCGAGCAGCGCTGCGTTGGCCTGCAGGGCGCGTATTGGGGCTTTACCGGTATCGAGGTCGATCCGGCGGCGCTCGCGCTCGGCAAGATCGTGGTGTCGATGGCGCAGGGCGTGTTGCCCGACGGCACGCCGTTCCTGCTCACGAGCCCCGACGAACTGCCGCCCGCGCTCGACTTTCCCGCCGATGCGAAGGACGAGACCGTGCTGCTTGCCTTGCCGATCCGCCG
>Ga0302228_10001869_pt1 | contig 14937 bp, 14 predicted proteins | sample II_Palsa_N1_2_FD_193519 | JGI IMG/M metagenome (GOLD analysis project Ga0302228, IMG submission 193519) | Peat permafrost microbial communities from Stordalen Mire near Abisko, Sweden - II_Palsa_N1_2 | ecosystem: Environmental > Terrestrial > Soil > Palsa > Peat permafrost | place: Sweden...
AACGCGCAAACCCGCAAGCTCGGTGCGTTCAAGACGTCGATGCTGCAGGACGTGGAAGCGGGCCGTCAACTGGAGATCGAAGCGATCCTGGGTGCACCTCATGAGCTGGCCACGAAAGCTGGAATCCCCGTGCCGTTTCTTAGCGTGCTGTATGGACTCGCCGGCCAGTTGAATGCCAATCTGGCCGGCAACGCGAACGCGTCGACGCGCTAGGCATTTGCGCGCGTCGGCGTGTCAAAGCGCAGATCAAGTCAGCGCAGGACCGTAAGGCGAATGCAGCGGCTTCGCGCACATGCGCCTCAGCTTCTGCTCGAAATGCTCCAGCAGTCGCGTTGGGTAAGCCGGATCGAATGCGGCGCCATCGTACTTCTCGCAGAACTCGATGGTCCGCCATCTCGCGCACGCCAGTGCGACAAACTCCAACCAAACCGCACGAAACACGACTTCGCCCAACCTCATACTGGCGGCAGGCGGGGGGGCGTCGTCGCGGCTAGTCCCGTCTTTCTCCACAAGATCTATTTGGTGTCGGGGACAATTAATGCAATAATATTACATCGCATTTAGAGCAGCCTCGACGCTGGGCATCGTGCACCTCTCCCATCAACCTTCCTCTGGAACGTACCGCCATGGCGATGACCGCGCTTGTGCCAAGTGCGTGAACCGGCTTCGTCGATGTGATCGCTCGGGCCAGTGCCAAGCTCGAACCAAGGGTCGTGCGAGCGCCCCACCAGCTTCAGAAATTTTGTCCTGCCATAGATTCTTTCGGACGTAAAATGCGCGGCTACGACGTTCGGAAGCCGGTGAAAATCCGGCGCGGTCGCGCCACTGTAACTGGTCCGAAAAGGGCCAGAAGTCAGACCTGGGCGTCGTAAACCAGCTATTTATTTATGGGGCGCGAAACCCCTGGAGATCTCCGCATGACCCACGCTGCCAGCGTTGTGACACTCCCCGCACCCCTGCTTCTCTTGATCGACTGCTGATCGACCCCGCTCCTGCTAACACCCTCGCCCGGGCTTTCAAGCGCGCCGCAGAACAAAGCGGTATCCGCTGTATCTGCGCAACCTGGCGAACCGCGCTTACGCCCTGACGTCGTCCAACGACGGCGCGCAATGGTTGCTTGGCCCCGCGCGCTCCGCTGAAATTATCGCCACCATGAGCTTCTGATCCCATGTCCTGCGGACTTCACATCGATCATCTGAGCTGGTCGCCCGCTGAACGCGAGCGGCATGAGCAAGCGCACTTGCTGCGCGAGATCACGCTCGACGCTGCGGACGGCGAGTTCGTCGGTTTGATCGGCCCGAACGGAAGCGGCAAGACGAGCTTGCTCCGATGTGCGTTTCGTTTCTCGGCGCCCCACGAAGGCTCCGTCGCGCTGGACACAACGGATGTCTGGGACGCGTCGCCGCGCTGGGCCGCACAGCGTATAGCGGTCTTACTGCAGGAATCGCCCGACGACTTCGGTCTCACGGTCGAGCAGCTCGCGCGCATGGGCCGCACGCCGCATAAGCGCCTGCTTGACGGCGATACGGCTGAAGACGCGCGGATTGTGGAAGGCGCGTTGCGTGACGTCGATCTATGGGATGAGCGAAACCGTGCGTTCGCTTCGCTCTCGGGTGGCGAGAAACAGCGTGCGCTGCTCGCACGTGCGTTGGTGCAGCGTCCGTCTGTGTTGATGCTGGACGAGCCGACGAACCATCTCGATCTTCGTCACCAGATCGAGTTGCTGAAACTGGTCAAGAACCAGAACATCACCACGCTGGCGACCATCCACGACCTGAACCTTGCGGCTGCTTTCTGCGATCGGCTCTACGTGATTGCGAACGGCGCGATCATCACGCACGGCACGCCCGAGGAAGTCCTGACGTCATCCATGCTCAAAACGGTTTTCGATGTTGAAGCAATCGTCGACCGTCATCCGGTCTCTCAATGTCCTCGCATCACGCTCATCCATTCGACATGATCCGATCCTTCCTTCTTGCATCTGCAGCATTGTTCCTGGTCTCGGTTTCTACGCAGGCGAATGCCGGCGGCTACCCCGTGACCATTCAAAGCTGTAATCGCGAAGTGGTATTCCAGCATGCGCCCGAACATGCGGTCAGCAACGACGTGAACCTCACTGAGATGATGCTTGCGCTTGGCCTGAAACAGCACATGGCGGGTTATACCGGCATCAGCGGATGGAACACCGGCAATCAAGCGCTGCGGGCCCAGCTCAAGGGGGTGCCGGAACTGTCGCGGCAATATCCTTCGGTTGAAATACTGGTCAACGCGGGTGTCGACTTTTACTTCGCGGGCTGGAATTACGGCATGCAGGTCGGCGGCCCCATCACGCCCGCCAGCCTCGCGCCGCTCGGCATTCAGGTGTACGAGCTGAGCGAGTCGTGCGCCCATGTGATGCGCCGCCCCGCTGCCTCATTCGACGATGTCTATAACGACCTGCGCAACCTGGGCCGCATCTTCAACGTCGAAGCCCGGGCAAGCAAGCTGATCGGAGAGATGCAGGCGCGGCTTGCCACGGTGACGCAACGGATTGGCGACAAAGCAGCTGTACCTCGCGTGTTCGTCTATGACAGCGGCGAGGACACCCCCTTCACGTCAGGCGCGCTGGCCATGCCGACCGCGCTGATCAAAGCGGCCGGTGGCCGCAACGTAATGGACGACGTGCAGGAAAGCTGGACGCGCATGAACTGGGAGAGCGTCGTCGCGCGCAATCCGCAAGCGATTGTGATCGTCGACTACGGCACGATCACGGCCGCGCAGAAGATCCAGTTCCTGCTCGATCAGCCCGCATTGCACAATCTCGATGCGATCCGAGAGCGGCGCTTCATCGTCATTCCGTATGACGGCGCCACGCCCGGCATTCGCAACGTCGCGGCTGTCGAAACCATGGCTCGCGGACTGCATCCCGAGGCGTTCGCGAAGTGAAGCGTGTCGCTCCGGCGCTGGTCATCGCAGGTCTCGGTGTCGCGCTGCTCGTTTCAATCGTGCTCGCCACCGGGCTCGGTCCAACATCGATCGCACCGCGCCTTACCTCCCGCATCGTGCTCGCGCACTTGTCGAATGGGAGCGGCGACTGGAGTACGTCGACGGACACCATCGTATGGTTGATCCGCTTGCCGCGTGTGCTGCTTGCGGGAATCGTGGGGGCGTCGCTCGCCATGGTCGGGGTCGCGTTGCAGGCCGTCACGGCCAACCGTCTCGCCGATCCTCATCTGCTCGGTGTCAGCTCAGGCGCCACGCTCGGCGCCGTGGCTGCAACCTTATTCCTTGGCGCGATCTTCGGTCCGTTCACGCTTTCGCTAATGGCGTTTTTCGGCGCGCTGCTGGCGACAGCAATGGTCATCGCGCTCGCGCATCGACGCGGCCGGCTCGACTCCGACCGGTTGCTGCTTTCCGGCGTGGCGGTATCGTTTGTGATGCTCGCAGCGGCCAACCTGCTGCTTTATCTCGGCGACCAGCGCGCTGCGTCATCCATCCTGTTCTGGACGCTTGGCGGCGTCGGCCTCGCGCGCTGGAGTCTGCTCGGCGTGCCTGCGTCGCTCGCCTTCCTCGGCGGAATTTTGCTGCTGGGGCGCCGCCGGGAACTCAATGCTTTGATGACCGGCGATCTGGCGGCGGTATCCCTCGGCGTACCGGTCAGCAGGATGCGTTGGGAGATATTTCTTGTCAGCGCACTCGTCACGGGCGCGATGGTGGCAGTGAGTGGAGCGATAGGTTTCGTCGGGCTGGTCACGCCACACTTATGCCGGCCATTGGTTGGCGCGGAACATGGGCGCTTGTTGCCGGTGTCGGCGCTGGGCGGCGCGATCCTGCTGATCTGGGCGGATGTGGCAGCCCGTACGCTCATTGCGCCGGAAGATCTGCCGATAGGCGTAGTCACCGCGTTGCTGGGCGGGACGTTTTTTATCGTGCTGATGCGTTTCGGCGGGCGCTCGGGGTGATCAGCGAGTACCCGCCGCGGCGGTCTTGTCTCGTTAAAAAATCTTGCCCGGATTCATGATGCCGTGGGGATCGAAGACCTTTCGAATCTCGCGCATGAGGCGGATTTCCAGCGGGTCTTTATAGCGGCTGAAATACTCGCGCTTGAGTTGTCCGATACCATGTTCCGCGCTGATGCTGCCGCCATAACGTGCCACTTCGTCCAGCACTTCCGCCGTCAATCCCTCGCCATGAAGCTTGAAGAAATCGCGCGGCGCGCCCACAGGGCGCGACAGATTGTAGTGAAGATTGCCGTCGCCGAAATGACCGAACACGATCAGGCGCACACCAGCGTGATGTTTGTCGATGCGCGCGCCCGCCGAGGCAAGGAAAGCGGGAATGGAAGCAATCGGCAGAGAGACATCATGCTTCACATGCGGACCATCGGCGCGCTGCGCTTCGGAGATTTCCTCGCGAAGCCGCCACATGCTGTTCACTTGCGCAATTGATTCGGATACCGCAGCATCTACACATAACTCACGTTCAAGCGCATCGCCAATCACCGTCTCCACGAGTTCGCGCAACGCGGCTTCATCAACCGTATCGGCGAGTTCGATCAGCACGTAAGCGGGATGACGTTCGGCGAACGGCGCACGCATGCCATCGACTTGTTCGAGCACCATGTCCAGGCATTCGGCAGTAAAGAATTCGAACGCCTGCATGCGCGGACCGCCGCGTTCGAACAGCAGCTCGAACAGATCGAGCGCTTGCTGCGACGAATTCACGGCCGCCAGCACGACTACACGCACGTCGTTGCGCGGGTAGAGCCGCAGCGCCGCGGCGGTGATGATGCCGAGCGTGCCTTCCGCGCCGATCAGCAATTGCTTCAGGTCGTAGCCGGTGTTGTCCTTGCGCAGCGTGCGCAGGCCGTGAAAAATCTCGCCGTTCGGCAGGACGGCTTCGAGGCCAAGTACCAGTTCCCGCGTCATGCCATAACGCACGACATTGACGCCGCCCGCGTTCGTCGACAAATTGCCGCCCAACTGGCACGAGTCCTCAGCGGCGAGGCTGAGCGGCAGCAGGCGATGTTGATCGGCAGCTGCCCTTCGCAGGTTGCCGAGAATGCAGCCGGCTTCGGCAACCAGCGTGTTGCCGGTCGTATCGATACTGCGAATTGCGTGCATCCGGTCCAGGCTCAGGATCACGTTCAGGGAACTGGAGTCGGGCGTGGCGCCGCCACACAGGCCCGTGTTGCCACCGCGCGGCACGACCGGCACGCGAGCCTCCGAGCAGAGCGCAAGAGCTGCTGCGACGTCACCGGTGTTCGACGGGCGCACGACCGCTTGCGCGTGGCCTGTGTACATGCCGCGCCAGTCCGATAGCCACGGAGCAATCTCATCTGGCGCCGTGATGACGGCGTCGGGTCCGAGCTTGTCGATCAAACGTTGGGGAAAAGAGGAGTCGGTCATTGATTCGTTCACTCGTTTATCAGGGTGCTGAGGCTGGCGGCGCCGGTGAGCGCGTCGCGGCCGGGAATCGCGAGGTTCAAGCGGGCGGCCGCGTTTTGCAGATGTGAGGTTGCCGCCATGCGCGCGTCCACGGGATCGCCGGCACGGATCGCTTCGAATACGCGGACGTGTTCGCGGTGCACTTCGTCAGGCAGACGCTGGCGCGCAAGCGAATGCGTACGGGCTGTCTGCACGGCCTGGCGGATCTGCAGGTTGAGGTACTGGAGCAGATCGACGTAGTAGCGGTTGTGGGTGGCATCGGCGATCGCTACATGGAACGCAATGTCCAGCTCCACTGCGTGGTCCGGGGTGTGGAGGTTATCGGCGAGCGATTTGAGAATGGCCGCCAACGCGTCGATGTCGGCTTGAGTCCGGCGCACCGCCGCCAGCGCCGCTGCTGCGCCTTCCAGATCGAGCCGCAGCTCGTAGACGTCCGCCAGGTCCGCCCGGTCCGCGCCGACCGCGTGAGGGACGCGAAAACCGCCTGTTTCGGTGCGAGCCTTCACGGTACAACCCGCTCCCTGCCGGCTGTCGATCAGCCCATTCGAGCGCAAGCGCTCCGTCACTTCGCGGATGACCGACTGGCTCACGCCGAAGCGCACCGCCAGATCCTTGCCGGAGGGGAGCTTGGTACCCACCGGGTAAACCCCATCGCGGATATCGCCGGTCATTTGATGAGCGACCTGCTGGGTCAGGGTTAGCGCTTTTGTCACGAGAGTCCAGGCTTCAGTCGATCGTTTAGGTTATCCGGTTTGCATGTTATATGAAAACTTTTGACGCGTGAATTGGAGAATGGCTATGCCGTGGTGAGCCGTGTGCCAGAAGTCGGCCGGACGACGGCTGCCCCCCCGCAAAGACCGGTTGCGGTTTTCGCTGCCGCAAACAGATGTGCTGGCACAGGCTAGAAACCGCGCTTGCCTACCGTGTGTCACTCGCTGTGCGTGACACCACCGCGCGATGTGCCGGCGCGACGCCGCATCTAACAATTTCTGCGGCGGCCGGGTCCGGATACAAAGGCTTTGAAACGGGGCTATGATCGCCAGATCTGATGCCCTTGGTCTTGAAATTGATGGAGATAACTTTGAAAGCTAAAGCCAATTTCATCTTTTTTCCTGAGAACAAAACGCCGAATCCGGTTCGAGCCGCAATCGCGATTTATTGGATAGCACTGGCTGTTTTTGTCGTCCGTTTCTGTCTCGAGCTTCGCGCGTTACCTTTCAGTGTTCCCAAGGCTGCGATGATCGTGGTGTTTGGGCTGCTCTTTGCAGTTTTGATCTTCGAAGCATTCACCATCGCACGGCTTTCGTATGGCAAACTTTGGGCAAGAAACGTTGTGCTTTTTTCGACGGCGTTCGCCATCGTTACAACCGTCTATAGCCTGTTTGCGAACGGACTTCACGCCGAGCAGAATGACGTCGTTGGGTTGCTAAGCGTTGCAGCGGAAACCATCGCCGGCTTATTTTTGCTGACGTCGAAAAGTACTGCGTGGTTCAAATCAAAAAATTAAATGAGCCGGCACTCGCAGACGGTTTGAGATTGGTTTATCGACTGCTTTTAAGCAGGATATTTTTGTAATGCATCCGAGAAACATAGATGGAAGCTTGCGAAAAGATGAACCCACCTATACCTCCGCCGATAGCTGCCCCGGGCACAGGGTGACCCAGGATAAACCCCAGACGACAACCCAGATAGGCGCATGCACAGCAAGGAGCCAGACCAATCCAGGTTTGCCAATGGCGGAACGTCCGTGGATATGCCTGCATCCAGGTCGAGCGCCGCTCTTTCGATGAGAGTTGCGAAAGCTCCGGGATACTCTTGAGGGTCCAGTAAATCGTAGTCACGCCTGCGCCTCCGAGTATTGAAAAAGCACTAGCGTTTGGACAAACAACGATCTGCGACGGCCGCACGATACATCACGGCGCTGGACGTCTTGCGCGAATCGGGCTCGTCCGTTTACAACCCTTAACGCGCCAAATTTCCGGTGTGGGTCACCTTAACACCGTCACGATCGGATTTTCGATGCGTACGAGCGCTCGCCGTCTTTCCAGGTTTCGCAAAAGCCTCGCATCGCGCGATTCAGCCTCAATCGATCCGCATTCCGACGCCGTGACCGATGCTATCGTCCGAGCTCGATTGGCCGGCCATGCGGAGTACGTTGCGCCGCAGCGTCCCACTCATTGCGACGCTGCAAAAGCAAGTCGCTTGTCACCAGGCCCTTATTGGTGCTGATGCGTTCCAGCGCCGTCAGCCAATGGCCGTAGTAGGTGTTGCCGCGATCCGGGTCGCCGGCGGCCTGGGCGTCGCTGATTGCCTGGTTCAGACATACCGCCCATTCTGACCAGGTGAACATGCCACGCTCGTACAAGGCCAGCGTCATCGCGAAGGCTTGAGCTTCCCACGGTGCATTGAAGACGGGACCCGCGGCGTCACACGGCAATTCCGGCAAGGTAGTGCGCAGTTCAGGCAGATTCAGCTTGGCAGAAGTCATGTCAGTCAGGCTCGGCGTTCGGGTGATCGAGGTACGGTTCCCAGCAATCGACGCATACCGATGCTGCAGTCGTATCCGCACCCCAGAGTTCAACGGCATCGAAGCGCACGGTATAGAGCCATTGCGGTTGCTCGCCCAGCCCGATCGCGTTGGTATCGGGAAAGACATGTGCGCCATGCCCGGCGATAATCCTTCCCCGTTTGCCGCGGCAATAGCGCGGCAGCCGCGTGTGCGTCGATGGATGCATCTGACAGGTTCGCACGATATCGCCGACCTTAAAGCGTGCTCCGACAGTCGCCGGACGATCGGCCGGACTGCCTCGCAGCAGCGCGGCTGTCACCTGGTCGGCCATCAAAACGCGAGGTACCGGGCTCGTCGCACTCTTCAACTCCCCCGCCTCGATTTCCTCCGCCGTCGCGAGCCCGGTACTCAGCAGGAGCCTTTCCAGTCCTTTGAACCATATCTCGTAGTAACTGCTCGCGAGGTACTGTGCCGGCGGCAAGCTCTCACGCGCGGCCCGAGACGTGTCGATATTCCACTTGCCGGTCGCGCCCATCGCCAGTGTGATCGCCAGCACCCGACGCTCCCAGTCCGCATGAAAGAGAGAGCCGTCTTCTTCGCAATGGATTGGGCCGAATCCCTGCATGCCACCTAGATCTTGAGCGCCGTTCATGCCGGCTCCCGTTTCGGTTCGGGCATCCTCGGCAAACCGGTGCCGATCATCGAGTCACGCGTTACCCAATCAGCCAGCCCTTCTTCCTGCAAGCCGTTGGTTCCAGCGGGCCGCATTGGCAACACCAGATAGCGGACCTCGGCGGTGGAGTCCCACACGCGGAACTCCGTTTCGGCGGGCAATTCGAAGCCGAACTCCCTCAATACACCGCGCGGATCAATGACCGCACGAGACCGGTACGGCGCCGACTTGTACCAGACCGGCGGAAGTCCGAGCACCGGCCATGGGTAGCATGAGCACAACGTGCAAACCACCATGTTGTGCACAGCCGGCGTATTCTCCAGCGCAACCATGTGTTCGCCCTGCCTGCCGGTGTAGCCGAGCGAAGCGATGGCAGCGGTGGCGTCATCGAGCAGCCATTGCCTGTACGCCGGATCGCTCCAGGCCTTCGCGACCACACGCGCACCGTTGTGCGGTCCAACCTTGTGCTCGTATGTCTCGATCAGGATATCCAGAGCCTTTGGATCGACGTATCCCTTCTCCACCAGCACGGATTCCAGCGCGCGCACGCGCAATTCCATTTCGGACAACGCGCTGCCTTGGTGATCGTGGTCATCGGCGTGCCGATGCCCTGGTCCATTCCCTTGAAGATCGCTCATCGAAGTTCGCCCGAGAAATTATCAAACAGGACCAGTATGGTTGGCTCTGTACGCGAATGCAAACCCACCGGACAGAACCTGGCGTGGTGCCCCGTGCTGCTGCGCTACGTCAGCGCGAACACTAGTCTGCCACCAGCGATAGAGAGCCGCCAACGCATAGCCGGTGTAGTTGAAAGCACAGCGTGCGTGGTCCTTCCAACTGGGAAAAAAGTCATCAGGTACTCTCCCTCACAACCACCTTGAACTCCACTCGCCGCTTCTCCGAAGGCACGTCCAACCCGCTCTTGCGAGCAGCCGCTCCCGCCAATAACATCTCGCCGGCAATCCGCCCGATGGCATGCGGATCGACCGCCACCGTCGAGATACTCGGATAGCAATATCGCGACACTTCAAAATCCCCGAACCCGGCAACCGCCATCTGCCTGGGCACCGAAATCCCGCGCCGATGACACTCCATCAGCGCGCCGAACGCTGACATATCGCTGACACACATCACGGCGTCGGTATCCGGCCATGTATCGAGCAATAGCGAAAACGCCTCGCCGCCATGGCTCATGGTCACGGGTGAACCGCCATGCTGAATCACTCGCGGCTCGCCCAGCCCGAACAATTTCAAGCCTTGACGATACCCCGTTTGCCGATCCAACCCGCGACGGTCAAGCCTGGTCGCGCCGCTGATAAATCCGATCCGCCGATACCCACGCTCATGAAGATGCCGCATCATTTCGCACGCGGCATCGACGTTCGAAAATCCCACCGCCTGCTGGATCGGCGTGCGCGGCACGTCCCATGTTTCGACGACCGGAACCTTCGAACGCTTGAGCATCGCCCGCGTGGCAACGGTGTGAAACGAGCCGGTCAGCATCACGCCTTCCGGCCGATGCGCGAGCATCACGCGTAGAAGCTGCTCTTCCCGCTTCGGGTCGTAGTCGGTATCGCCGAGTAAGAGTTGCAGGCCATGCGCCGTGACCGCCGCGTTCAGGCTATGGACGGTGTCCGCGAAATTCGAACTCGACATGGACGGCACCAGCGCGACGATAAACGGCGAGCGCCCGGACGACAGCGTGCCCGCCGATGCGTCCGGCACATACCCCAATTGCTCGATCACCGCGAGCACGCGCTCGCGCATGGCGGCAGATACATCGCGGTCGGCCAGCACGCGCGACACGGTCATTTTCGACACACCGGCCTCGCGCGCGACGTCCGCCATCGTCGGCATGAACTCTGACATTAACTCGCCTGATCTCGTTGAATGACGCTAGATCATACAGCCCGAGCCGGCGCGGATTGCACCGCACGCGATGCCTGGATAGTTTAGCTGCCCTTGCCCACGGCGTCGTTGAGTAACGTCAGATCGCGCTCACGCGTCTCGGTAGAAAGGAACGTGCCGATAAGCGTCAAGATGCACAGCACTGCCATATACACGCCCATTACCCAGAACGCACCGCCCGACAAACCGATCAGATAAACACCGAGCAAAGGTGCAATGCCGCCCGATAAAACCGCGCCCAGTTCGCGCGCCAGCGCAACGCCTGAGTAACGATAGCGGTTGCCGAAGAGTTCGGTGAAATGCGCGCACTGCGCGCCGAGCATGCTGTTGGCGCCGAATGCCAGACCGCCGACCATCGAAACGGTAACCCAGACCGGATCGCCCGTGCTGATCATCCACCATGAAGGCACCGACCAGATGAGCAGGAAAATCGCTCCGCCACGGTAAACCGTTAGGCGTCCGATCCGGTCAGACAGCGCACCGAACAGCGGCGTGGTGACAATACTCACGATGCTCGCAATCAGCGCGCCGGTCGTACCGATCGCGGCCAGCTCACCCCGCGGTACGCCGATCTTCGTTGCGACAAAACCACCGAGGAATGCAATCACGATCGTGTTGTAGATGGTCGACCCGCCCTGCTCCGCAAAGCGCATCAGCGTTGCGGCGAGCAAGGGCCGGCGTGCGGTGGCAATGACCGTTTTCATCGGCGAGCGGATCACTTCGCGCGATGCTTCAAGCTTCGCGAACACCGGGCTTTCACGCAGGCGCAGGCGAATCCAGATGGCAACGCCAATCAGTACGACGCTCCCGAGAAACGGCACGCGCCATCCCCATGAAAGCATTGCTTCGTCGCCGAGCAGCTTTTGCATGGTGCTGAACGTGAACGTCGCAAGCGCCAGCCCGGCGAATACGCCGACGAACGGCAACGCCGCGAAGAAGCCGCGCCGCTTGATCGGTGAAACTTCAGCCATCAGCGTGGATGCACCGGCCTGTTCCGCACCGGCGCCGAAACCCTGCGCGAGCCGCAATAGCACCAGCAGCACTGCACCCCATGAGCCGGGCGGCAAACAGCCGATCAATGTCGTCGATGCACCCATGATGGCGATGGTCACGAGCAGCACGAACTTGCGCCCCTTCCGGTCACCGATTGAACCGAAAAACAGGCCGCCGAACGGGCGCGCGAGGAAACCGGCGCCATAGGTCGCGAAGCTCGCCATCAAGCCTGCGGTCGCGCCCAGCGTTGGAAAAAAGATATGCCCGAATACGAGCGCGGACGCGAGCCCGTAGATCGCAAAGTCGTAGTATTCGAGCGCACTTCCCACAGCGCCCGTGAGCGTTGCGCGTTGTAACTGCTTGGCTGAAACGGGGGGCGACGCGACATCGGCATGCTGGTTGCCCGATGGTAGTGGATCGCCTGCGAGAGTCGACGGCTGAGAATTCACTTCTGTCTCCTGATTATTGGCTTACGCCTTTTTATGCATCTACGTTCTAAAGCCGCGCGCGGTTCCGAACCGTCGCGCAGCAGATAAAAAATTCGTAGTGTTCGCGCGTGCCTCGCGATCGTTGTCGTTATTGGTATCACGCGTTTGTTATGACGTCGGCGGTACCCGCTCTGTCGTGTCTCTTTTGTTCTGGACATCCCGGCATGCGTTTGATACTGTTACCGGTAACAACTGAAACCAATTTAGCATGCGAAAACAACATGCGCAAGCGACCATCGCCTCGCCGGCGCGGCACTCGATGTATTCTGGAATGAACTGTCGATTGATCCGGGCTTCGCCGAACTCGACAACGTCGTGCTGCAACCGCACAGACCCAGCGCGACAGTAGAAACCCGTACGGCGATGGCCGGCTTCGCTCGAGACAACCTATAAGCGTTCTTCAACTGCGAACCGCTGCTGACCGAAATACACGCGCCAAGCCGCACGGCCGTTGCCTACATAACGAACCTGAGACATGCACGCTTATGAACCCATCTAACCCCATCAATACAAACAACACCGACAACATCGAAACACCGCGTCTGCGCAGCCGCCGCTGGTTCGACGATCCCTCCGACCCCGGCATGACCGCGCTTTATCTCGAGCGCTACATGAACTACGGCATCACGCGCGAAGAACTGCAGTCGGGCAAGCCAATCATCGGCATTGCGCAGACGGGTTCGGATCTCGCGCCCTGCAACCGCCATCATCTCGAGCTTGCGAGCCGCGTACGCGACGGTATCCGCGACGCAGGCGGCATTCCGCTCGAATTCCCGGTTCACCCGATCCAGGAAACCGGCAAGCGCCCCACCGCCGCGCTCGATCGCAACCTCGCGTACCTCGGTCTCGTTGAAATCCTGCACGGCTATCCGATCGACGGCGTGGTCCTCACCACCGGCTGCGACAAGACCACGCCCGCGTGCCTGATGGCCGCCGCTACGGTCAACATTCCTGCCATTGTTCTGTCGGGCGGACCGATGCTCGACGGCTGGTATCACGGCAAGCTTGCAGGCTCCGGCACGGTGATCTGGGACGCTCGCAAACGCTTGTCCGCCGGCGAGATCGACTACCCCGGCTTCATGGACATGGTGGCTTCTTCCGCGCCCTCGGTCGGGCATTGCAACACGATGGGCACGGCGCTCTCCATGAACTCGCTTGCTGAAGCGCTCGGCATGTCGCTGCCCGGTTGCGCGGCAATTCCGGGGCCGCATCGCGAGCGTGGATGGATGGCGTATGCGACTGGCAAGCGTATCGTCGGCATGGTGGCGGAGAATCTTCGGCCGTCGGACATCATGACCAAGGCTGCGTTCGAGAACGCCGTGGTCGCGGCAGCCGCGCTCGGCGCTTCATCGAATTGTCCGATTCACATGATCGCCATCGCGCGTCACATGGGTGTCGATCACACGCTGGAAGACTGGCAACGGCTGGGTCCCGAAATCTCGTTGCTGGTGGACTGCCAGCCCGCCGGACGCTTCCTTGGCGAAGCATTTCATCGGGCGGGGGGGGTGCCGGCCGTGATGAAGGAATTGCTCGATGCGGGCCGTTTGAACCCGGACGTACGCACGGTCACTGGCCGCACGTTGGGCGAAGACCTGACCACCGTTCCCGCGCCCGATCGCGAGGTGATCCGTGCCTACGCGAACCCGTTGAAGGAGTCGGCCGGATACGTCGTGCTGTCGGGCAACCTCTTCGACAGCGCCGTCATGAAGGTCAGCGTGATCGACGAGGCGTTCCGCAAGCGCTTCCTCGCCGACCCGGATCATCCTGATGTGTTCGAGGGCAAGGTCGTCGTGTTCGAGGGTCCGGAGGACTATCACGCGCGCATTGAAGACCCGGAGACGGGTGTCGATGAACGATCGATTCTCGTGATCCGCAATTGCGGTCCGGTCGGCTTCCCGGGCGGCGCCGAAGTGGTCAACATGCAGCCGCCCGCGGCGTTGCTCAAGCGCGGTATCGATACCCTGCCGACGCTCGGTGACGGCCGTCAGAGCGGCACGTCGGCGAGTCCGTCCATTCTCAACGTGTCGCCGGAAGCGGCCGTTGGCGGCGGCCTTGCGTTGCTTGTATCGGGCGACATTATTCGCATCGACCTGAAGACGCGCAAGGTCGACCTGATGATCCCCGACGCTGAACTTGCGCAACGCCGCGCGGCCTGGAAGCCGCCTGTGCTGAAGAACATGACACCGTGGGAAGAGATCTACCGGAGCATGGTCGGACAGCAAGGCAGCGGCGCATGCCTCGAACCAGCCACGCTGTACCTGAACATCGTAGAGACGCGCGGCGAATCGCGCCACAACCACTAAGGCGCACCGACGCCTGGCCATCATCCTTCTGGAAACCTTGTGGAGACACACACCATGCCTCACGCTTACCTCCCCTCCGACCTTGACGACGCACTGCTGATCGGTCGCGTCTGGCGGCCCGCGCCCATAGACGGGCCGTCGGTGATCGTCGTGCGGCGCGGCGAAGTATTCGATATCACGTCGACGGTCGCCACGACGGCCGATCTTTTCGATCGCGACGATGCCGTGGAGATCGCGCGCCATGCACCCGGCGAGTCGCTAGGTTCAGTCGATGCGCTGATAAGCGCGTCGCTCGATTTATCGACCCATGCAATGCATCTGCTCGCACCGTGCGACGTACAAGCGGTCAAGGCGTGCGGCGTGACGTTTGCGGTGAGCCTGCTCGAACGCGTAATCGAAGAACACGCCGGCGGCGATGCAAGCAAGGCGCAGGAAACCCGCTCGATGATCAACGAGTTGATCGGTGCGGATTTATCGAAGATAAAACCCGGTTCCGAAGCGGCAGAAAAGTTGAAGACCGAACTCGAGCGGCGCGGCGCGTGGTCGCAATACATGGAAGTCGGAATTGGTCCGGATGCCGAAGTATTTTCCAAATCACAACCCATGTCCTCGGTTGGATTCGGTGCGGACGTGGGCT
>Ga0302228_10001876_pt1 | contig 14915 bp, 17 predicted proteins | sample II_Palsa_N1_2_FD_193519 | JGI IMG/M metagenome (GOLD analysis project Ga0302228, IMG submission 193519) | Peat permafrost microbial communities from Stordalen Mire near Abisko, Sweden - II_Palsa_N1_2 | ecosystem: Environmental > Terrestrial > Soil > Palsa > Peat permafrost | place: Sweden...
GACCGAAGGCGGCGCACTTTGCCGCCGCAGTGAAGAGCCCCCGCAATTGTCGTTGTAGCTGTAGCTGCAGTTCTGATCTACCCCACGGCGAAAGACCGAAAGCGCTACTTCACCGTCGCCGACCTCAGTGAATCCAGCATCTCCCGTCGCAGAATCGCATTGATACGAGACTGGTACCCCCTGCCATGCGCTCGCAGCCACAGCAGCACATCGGAGTCGATCCGCACGGTCGTCGAGGTCTTCGTCGGTTTGTACAAAGGATTACGTACCGCCTTCTTCCAGAAGGCATCATTCAAAGGTGGTATATCGCTGTAGTCAATCTCACGCTCTGTCTTACCCTTCAGAGCCTTTAACTCAGCCTTCTGCGCCGCCGTCAGGGCCGGCGGATGAGAAAGATCAACCTCGTACTTAACCATTTTCTTCTTCATAGCGCCTCCTCTCTTTGCGATCGGCACGTCGCGCCGAGATGATGCGAATCACCTCGGTCCCATCCTGCTCCCGGACAACATGCGCCACCAGCAGCATCATCGAACCCTCCACGAAACCGAGCGCCTGCCAGCGTTTTTCGCCATCCTCCATGCGGTCCTGTTCCACCAGAGCGGCAGGGTCTGCAAAGACACGAGTCGCGAGCTCGAAGCTCACGCCATGTTTCCGTAGATTGCTGGCCGCTTTGTCCGGGTCCCATTCAAAGCGGGTGATCACCAGGTTATAGTACTACGAATTTGTAGTAACAAATAAGTAATGACACTTTAAGTGTGGCACATCGTTTTCTAAACAGCGAGTTCAGTTCGCCCGATCAGGCTCTTTCCACGAAACAGCACGCAAAGCTGCAACCACGGTTTGCAGACTTGCCCTGCTTCCGTCCATCCCCGCCGCCAGCCTTACGCCAGCCCCGTCGACTCCGCCTGCTCCTGCGCATGGTAGCTGCTTCTCACCAGCGGCCCGCTCTCCACATGCTGAAAGCCCATCCCCAGCGCCTCATGCTTCAGAAACGCGAACTCCTCCGGCGTGTAATACCTGGCCATCGGCAGATGATCCCGCGAAGGCCGCAGATACTGCCCAATCGTCAGAATATTCACCTTCCGGTCCGCCAGATCGCGAAACACCCCCAGCAGCTCGTGCATCTCCTCGCCCATCCCCACGATGATGCCCGTCTTCGTCACAATCTGATCGCCGTCCCGATCCGAGAACATCTCCGCCGCAATCTCCTTCGCATGCTCCAGAAACCGCAGAGACTTCTCATACCGCCCACCCGACTTCGCCACCCGGTACAGCCGCGGCACCGTCTCGATATTGTGGTTCAAAATCTCCGGCCGCGCCGCCACCACCAGCCGCAGAGCCTCTTCATTCCCCTGAAAGTCCGGCGTCAGCACCTCCACCCGGCACCCCGGAGCCTGCAGCCGAATCTCTTCAATCACACTCACAAACGCCCGCGCCGCGCCCACATTGTCGTCATCGCGATTCACGCTCGTAATCACCGCATGAGCCAGGCCAAGCTGCGCCACAGCATAAGCCACCCGCCGCGGCTCATCGAAGTCGATCGGCTCCGGCTTGCCCTTCGGCACCGCGCAGAACCCGCACCGCCGCGTGCAAAGATTTCCCAGCATCATGAAGGTCGCGGCCTTCTGGTTCCAGCACTCGCCGATATTCGGACACTGCGCGCTCTCGCACACCGTATGCAGCTTCAGCTCCCGCGCCATCTTCTTCAGCGCATGAAAGGTCTCGCCCATCGGCGCCTTCGCCTTCAGCCACGCCGGTTTCGGCGCAGGCTTCCTCGGCGTCAGATCGATCTGAACCAGCTCAGTATTCAACTGTGTTCCCAACTGGGCAACCGGCGGAGTCATCTCTTCGATTGTATCCGTTCGCCCGCAAAAATCATTCCCAACACCCCGCACCCCCCGAAGCCTGAAAATAAAGTTGAAAAATCTGGCACATTTTTCGTCGCAAAATAAGCGTCGTCAAAACACCACGAATGCACCACGTTTCACCACAAATTCACCACAAAAAAACCACGTTTTGCACGCGCTTTTTCCAAAACCACCCTCAAAAACGCCTGCAAATCCGCAAAAAACCACCCTGCACCAGCCCAAAACTTTTTTCTGCACTTTTTTACCGCAGCCGGTCCCGAACCTCCGTCCGTACCAGGTACAAAAAGAACACCAGCGCAAACAATCCCTGCAGCAGAAACTGCCCCGCATGAATCTTCTCAAACACAAACAGATTCCCCAGGCAAAGCGTCAGACACCCCGCCAGCACCAGCGCCCAGCCCCACCGCCGCATCCGCAGCTGACCGAACACCCCCACCGCCAGCAGCGTACACAACGCCAGCACGCCATACTTCCCGCGGCCCAGCCCAAACTTCCCCTGCAACGCCGCAACCGCATTGATGATCGTCAACACCGCCATAAACAGGCATATTCCCGCAACCCCCGGCAACATCCCATGCGCCCGCGCTTCGAGCTTCTTTACCTCATCCGTCTCACTCATAGCGTATGCAGATAAGCCAGCAGATCATCGAGATCCTGCTGATCCAGCCTGCCTCCCTGCGCCGGCATCATCCCGCGCCCATGCAGAATCGTCGCCGTCACGCGCTCGTCGTTGGCCGGCGCGCCACTCGGCAGATACTGCTTCTTGTACACCCCCAGCATCGCCGGCCCATGCAGCGACCCGCTCCTGCGGTCGTAGTGGCACACCGCGCAATGCGTCTGATACACCGCATGACCCTGTGCCTGCTGCGCATTCAGCTCCTCCAGCGGAATCGGAGGCGGCAACGACTTACACCCCGCCATCCCCGCCACCACCAAACCAGTCAATAAAGCTTTCGTTATCCTCACTCCACCATTCTCGCATCCGGCAAACGCCTGCGCCCACCATCCCCACATCCCTTTTAATTCGCCGCCGCAATCACCGCCACGATCTTATCCATCGCATCCCGGTCCGCATTGTTCTGCGGAGCATGGTTCCCCACCATGATCGAAAAGATCACCGTCCTCCCACTGGCGCACTCCACATATCCACTCAGCGCCCGCGCCTCACCCAGCGTCCCCGTCTTCGCAAACAGTTCTCCTTTCAGCAAAGTCTTTGCAAAGCGTCCCTCCAGCGATCCATCCACACCACCCACCGGCAGGCTCTTCTTCCACTCCGCAAACCACGTCTGCCCCGCCGCATACTGCAACAATCGCGCCGTAGCCCGCGGCGTCACCAGGTCATGCCCGCTCAACCCTGATCCATCGAAGAAAACAAAATCATCCTTGTCGATGCCTGCAGCCAGCAAAAACTGACGCACCGTCTGCGCTCCCGTGGCCACTGTGCCGAGGCACGTCGTCGCCTTACCCACATTGCGCAGCAGTATCTCCGCATGCAGATTCTGGCTCACCTTATTCGTCAGTACGATATCCTCGCCCATCGGCACTGAGGTATGCGTGGCCAGCACCGTCTCCTCCGGCTGCAGATCAGGACGCCCTGCATCGCTGCATCCCACTTGCAGCGTCCTGTTCAACAGGCCATCGAAGTTCACCATCGGCTGCCGTGTCTCTTCGAGAAAGCTCCCGCTGTCATGCTGCTCCCAATGCTTCACCCGTACCGTGCCCTGCACCACCACGCCACGTGCCTCCAGCATCTCCTTCAGCGCCATCGCCGCATACTCTGCCGGATCGGCAATCGCCATCTCCTCTGTATCCGGTGCAGCATCCACTGCAATGCTGCCGTACACCTCCAGCACCTTCGAACCCGGAGCCCGCTCGATGCTCAGCAGCGTTTTGCTCTTCGCGCTCGATGTCGAAACCCGCGACACCACCGTGTAGTACGCCAGCGCCGGATCGAATGTCACTACCGCATCTTCACCAGTCCTAGCTCCCGGCGTAATCGTCATCCTGATCTGGTTGTCGTTCACCGACAGCGCACTCACCGGCGCACCATATCCCCACGGCAGATCGTCCACCGCCCAGTCTGCTCCAAACGGCTCCCATGCGAAGTAGCTATCGTCCCCCACGACATCTCCGCTGACGACCTTCACGCCCTTCGCGACCACCTGGTCTGCCATCTCCGCCAGATAACGCAACGGATCGGGTGCAGGAGGCGCAGGCTTCGGCCTCTCCGGCGGCGCGAGATAAGGAAACACGCGTCCTGACAGATTCGCATCTCCACCGCCCACCAGTTCCAGGTCTCCGGTCAACGTCCCGGCCACCAACACCCCCTTCGCCACCACGCGTGTCTCAAACGTCTTCTCCGGCCCCAGCAGCGCCATTGCCGTTGCCGTTGTAAACAACTTCGCATTACTTGCCGGCTGAAACAGTTGCCCCTCATTCAGCGAATAGATCGGCGCTCCGTCCATCGCCTCCACGTCGATACCCCAGTGCGCCCGCGCCACAGCAGGATCTTCCACCAGCGCCGCAATCTGCTGTGCCAGTGTTGTACAGGGTCCACTCCTCCCGGCCTTCAGGGCCACCGCGCCATCGCACCCGACACTCTGCTCCTGCGCCTGAACAGGTTGCACCCAAACCACGGCCACAGCCAACGCCAACGCAGCCGCACTACGCACAAAGAACGTCATCATCCGCGCAGTCTAGCATCCTCCATCAGTTGTAAGGTCTTCGCTATAGAAGCTATGGAGAGACCATGTCCTGCCGGACGGGCCCACTTCGCGTGGGGCGAGCGTTCGCACGCCTTTTTAACTGGTCTCGGCAGCACAAACAGCATCGGCCCTCCCGTTGGTCGGAATCATGCGTTCGCCGACCAACGGGAGGCCCCTAAAAGATTTCCCCCGCAAGACCGGTACACACACCACGAAGTGGTCGCGCGCCGCGCAGGCGGCCCGTCCGGCAGGACAAGGTTCCTGGGTGAGATTTGCGGGAGTGGCGTACCTTTAAGGGCGACGGAGGTTTTTTGTATGGCGTATACGGAGGCTTTGGCTGGGCTGCATGTGAGTGAGCTTGCGCCGCGGGTAGTGCAGTCGGAGATTCGCGCGATGAGCGTGGCGTGCGATGCAGTGGGTGGGGTAAATCTGGCGCAGGGTGTTTGCGATACCGAGGTGCCGGAGGTGGTGGCCGAAGGGGCGATTGCGGCGATTCGTGGTGGGCTGAATATCTATACCCGGCTCGATGGGATTGCACGTCTGCGAAAGGCAATTGCCGAACAGGTTGCCAGGACGCACGGGATGGTGGTCGATCCGGAGCGCGAAGTGCTGGTGACGAGTGGGGTGACGGGCGGGTTTCAGGCGGCGGTGATGGCGTTGCTGAATCCAGGCGACGAGGTGCTGGTGTTTGAGCCGTGCTATGGGTATCACGTGAGCACGCTGCGGTCGGTAAGGGTGACGCCAGTGCTGGTGGCGCTGGCTGAGCCGGGATGGGGCGTGGATCTGGATGCGGTGCGGGCGGCGATTACTCCGCGAGCGCGAGCGATGGTGATCAATACGCCGTCGAACCCAGCGGGCAAGGTGTTTACGCGGAAAGAGCTTGAGGGGCTGGCGGAGATTGCGCGAGAGTTCGATCTTTTTGTGTTTACCGATGAGATCTATGAGCACTTTATCTATGGCGGCGCGAAGCATGTAAGCCCGGCCGAAATTCCGGGGATGCGGGAGCGAACGATTCTGATGTCGGGGTTCTCGAAGACGTTTTCGGTAACGGGGTGGAGGGTGGGGTATCTGATCGCCGATGCGAAGTGGACGGGGGCGATTGGATATTTTCACGATCTGACGTATGTGTGCGCGCCGGCTCCGTTTCAGCATGGCTGCGCGGACGGGGTGGAGAAGCTGGGGCCGGAGTTTTATACAGGACTGGCGCGGGAGCATGAGGCGAAGAGGACGATGATCGTCGATGCGCTCAGGGCCGCGGGGATGAATCCGCATGTGCCGGATGGGGCTTATTATGTGCTGGCTTCAGCGAAGAATCTGCCAGGTGTGACGGCTGCCGAGAAGGCGAGGGCGTTGCTGGCGAAGACGGGTGTGGCGGCGGTGGCAGGGTCGGCGTTTTTCAGGCCCGGGAAGGGTGAGGATCTGCTGCGGTTTTGCTTTGCGAAGAAAGATAAAGATCTGGCGGAGGCTTGTCGGAGGCTGCGCCAGGCCTGAGGAGACAGGCAGGAATGGCATGGCTCCGATGAAGCGATGCTGCACGGAACGATGGAGAGGGCCCCTTTCGGAAAGAGAGGAAGAAATGAAGCAGATATTACGCAACCTGCTTTTGGTACTTCTTGTCGTCGAGTGCGCCGCTCATGCGCAGAGTAAAGCCGATGAAGCCGCGGTTAGTCATATTCCGCAGGCGTTTGCGGCGGCGTGGGCGAAGCATGATGGGCATGAACTGGCAAAGATCATGTCTGACGATGTGGACTTCGTCAACGTCGGCGCCGATTGGGTGCATGGGCGGGCCGATTTCGAGAAGTTTCACACACGGCTGCTCTCCGGCCGTTTCGAAGATTCGACGCTGACGCCTCTCGATGTCGTGGTTCGTTTTCTGCGGCCCGATCAGGCAGTGCTTCACTGGAACTGGAGAGTTGATGGGGATAAGAATGAAGACCTGACGCCGCGTAAGCCGCGGTTCGGCCTGTTTACGATGATCGTTGAAAAGCGAGATGGGAAGTGGCTGGTTGCCGTGGCGCAGAATACGAATCGGATTCCCGCTCCGCACCCTGATCCGGAGATGGAGGGGATTAAGCTGCCGATTGTTTTTCCGGATGTTCTGGAGAAGCCCTGACGACGCTATGCCCACTTACCTGGCTGCAGGTCTGTAGGATAAATGAGTATGCCGTCTTTTTCTGAAGTGACGCGGATTGAAAACGCGATCAAGAACAAAAGCGCGAAGGAGCTGGAGTGGTCGCTATGGTACTGCAGGATGCGGCAGACGGTGTCCTCTGCGCGACCTGCGGATGTGAAGTACTGGAGCGGGATTGAGGCTCTGGTAAAGGAGACGATGGCGCCTGCAGTGGCGGCGAAGGCTTATCCGGCGAGGAAGAAAAAGGCGAATCGCGGGTTGGGCATGGGGCCGGTCGAAACGGACGAATCTTAGAAGGTGTTGAAAGATTATGTCCTGCCGGACGAGCCTCCTGCGCGGAGGGCGGGCGTTCACACGCCTTTTTAAGTTGTCTGGGCCGAACAAGCTACATCGGCCCTCCCGTTGGTCGGGATCATTACTTGCCGACCAACGGGAGGCCCCTAAAAGATCATCCCCGCAAGACCGGTACCCACGTCACGAAGTGACCGCCCCACGCGCAGTGGGCCCGTCCGGCAGGACAAGGTTTCTATTTTTTGCCTGCTCGCCTCGCAAGGTTGTGAGCGTCTCTGTAAAATATCGATTGCGGCAGAGGAGAATGTATGGCATCGGCAATGGCAGGGATTGAAGCGTTGAAGGGCACACATCAGCAGCTGAAGGCGAAGATGGAGAGCACGGTGGAAGACTTCCGTGGGCATCTGCTGTCGGCGCGGACAGGGCGTGCGAACGTGCACATGCTGGACCAGATCAAGGTCGACTACTACGGCACGGATACACCGGTCGCCCAGATGGGGCAGGTGAGCACACCGGAGCCGACGCTGATTCTGGTGCAGCCATATGACATGGGGATGGTTTCGGCGATCGAGAAGGCGATTCGCACCTCGAGCAACGGGCTGAACCCGATGACCGATGGCAAGGTGATTCGCGTACCGGTGCCGCCGATGACCGAGGAACGGCGGAAGGACGTCGTGAAGCAGCTTAACAAGACGCTTGAGGATCATAAGACCGCGATTCGCAACATTCGGCGCGACGGAAATGATCAGATCAAGAAAGCTGCGAAGGATAAGCTGATCTCCGCCGATGACGAGAAGCGGGCGAACGAAGAGGTTCAGCAGTTGACGGATGCAGAGATCAAGCGGGTCGAAGATCTGTTCAAAGCAAAGGAAAAAGAGATCATGACCGTCTGAGCGCTACGTGCACGGCGCAGAACGCCTTTGGCGCAAAAACAGGAAGGGTCGAGCATGAGTGCTCGGCCCTTTTGCTTTGCGGCCGGATGAGGCGGGCAGTTTCTACTGATGTCTTTCGCTCACGTTTTGCGCGATCTGTGCCGATGACGAAATGAGGCGCGCTGGCCGCTGCGGTGCGCGACGGAGCGAACAGGTGGCAGAGGGCGAGATAGAGGTCGAGAGACGAGGCGTGCTCCCAGCAGAGCCTGAGGGCTTAGTGGAGCGGAGGAAGCATACCCGCTACGCAGTCGATGGCGTCGCCGAGGTGGTGGTGGCCGACGGCACAATGCTGTTTCGCGGGCGGGTGCTGGATATCAGCGTTGCGGGCTGCTATGTCGAGACGCAGGCGCGGCTTCGGCTGCCACCGGGAACACAGGTCGAGATGGTGTTTCGCGTGAACGGGATGGTATTTCGTCCGATGGCTACCAGCCGGATGGTGAGACCGGGTGAGGGTGCCGGGTTTCTGTTTTTGAATATGAACGCGAAGATGCAGACCGAGTTGGAGGCGCTGATCGCGGAGCTGAGCGGGTCGAGATCGTAAGAAGATTCCAGGCGGTAGGGTTGTGGGCATATACTTTCGCGCTATGAAAGATCTGCGATGGTTGCGCGCTATGACGCCTGGAATATGTCTGGGCTGTTTTTTGGTCTGTGGTCATGCTCAGGAGAAGGCTGCGGGAAAGCCTGAGCTTCTCGTGGTCAATCAGGGAGATGTGGATCTCAGCGTCGTGGACCCGGCGGCAGCGCGGCAGGTTGCGACCGTGCCGGAGGGCGTGACGGGGGTGCATGGGCATGAGGTGGTAGCTTCGCCGGATGGGCGTTTGGCGTATGTGCCGGTCTATGGAAGCACCGGGGTGGGCAAGCCAGGGATCGATGGGCACGCGATGCTGGTGATCGATCTTGCCAGCAGGAAGGTGAAAGGGCAGCTCGACTTTGGCCATGCCGTGCGGCCGCATTGCGTGCTTTATAACGCGACGACCGGATTGTTGTATGTGACCACGGAGCTGGACCAGACAGTGACGGCGGTCGATCCGAAGACGCTGAAGATTGTGGGAACGATTCCTACGGGGCAGACGCAGTCGCATATGCTGGCGCTGACGCGGGACGGCAAGCGCGGGTACACAGCGAATGTGGGGCCGGGAACTGTGTCGGTGCTGGATATGGTGGGACGGAAGACGGTGGTGGTGATTCCGGTGTCGTCGGGGACGGTGCAGCGGATTTCGCTGTCGGCGGACGAGAAGACGGTGTTTACGGCAGACCAGGGAAAGCCGCAGCTGGCGGCGATCGATACCACCACGAACAAAGTGAAGAGTTGGGTGGCGCTACCGGCGGTGGCGTATGGGACGGCAGCGACAAGCGATGGGAGGTGGCTGCTGGTGACGATTCCGACTGCCGCGCAGGTTGTCGTGGTGGATCTGAGCACGATGAAGGTGGTGCGTTCGATTTCGGTTCCAAGCGCGCCGCAGGAGATTCTGATGCGGCCGGATGGGAAGGTCGCTTATGTTTCGTGCAATGTGAGCGGCAAGGTTGCGGCGATCGACCTGGCACAGTGGAAGGTGCAGGATGTGATCGATGTGGGTAAGGGCGCGGATGGGCTGGGTTGGGCGCGGTAAGATTCTGTCCTGCCGGACGGGCCGCCTGCGCGGCGCGCGACCACTTCGTGGTGTGTGTACCGGTCTTGCGGGGATGATCCTTTAGGGGCCTCGCGTTGCTCGGCGGATGATGATCCCGACCAACGGGAGGAGTCTTGCTGTCTGGTTCGCCTCGACCAGTTAAAAAGGCGTGCAAACGCCCGCCCTCCGCGCAGTAGGCCCGTCCGGCAGGACATAATCTTTGCAGGCTATGGCTGACGGAGCGAGGGTGGCAGGAGCGGACTGCTGAGGGATTCGACGGACTCGGTGAGATAGTAGGTGGGGATTTCAGGGAACTGCTCCTCGACGAGGACGAGGGTGCGGAAGTCGAAGCTCTGGACCTCGGCGCGGCTCTCCATGTGGTTGCGCATGATCGCTCCGCAGAGAGCGGTGACGAAGGCCTGGGGGTCGGTGGTGTGGTTGGTGGTGGGCTCGGCGCCGGGTTTGGGGAAGGGGAGCGCGGCGACGGAGCGGCCGGCGGGGTCGTTAGGAAAGGGAAGGATTTTGGTTTCGAGATTAAAGCGGACCTTTGCGGCGTTGGCGGCGCGAGTGGCAGCTTCGGGGTGACCTTTGCCGGGGCCGGTGCGGTAGTAATCCGTGTAGAAGCGGGTGAAGCGGAAGAGCTGCTCGGCCGTGGTGGGGACGTAGGGGCTGATGAGATGCTCGTGTGCGGCAAAAGCCACGGCTACCGGGGAGAGCACGAGGTCGCTCTTCTGGTCGGGAAACTGGGTGGAGTGGAGCTTGTCGCAGATGAAAGTGTTCTGGGCTTCGGCGACGGAGATGTCACGGGTGTAGACGCGGTTTTCGAGGGTGTAGGGTGCGCCGTCGGCGCGGCGGCAGGACTGCGGATTGAGGAACTGATCGTGCCAGATAAGCGAGACGTGATCGGCGGTGACGCCGGTGTCAGTTTCGAGCGTGGTGCTGAGGTGGTCGAGGCCGTTTTCAAAGGAAGGGAGGGTGTTTTCCGGACGGAGGCCGCGGCCTCCACGATGAGCGGCGACGTCGAAGGAGGCGAAGTATGCGGCGTCTTCAGGGTGGGCCGCGGACTCTTCCTTCAGGACGGCCTGGAGGATGTCGGGGCGGTCGGAGATGATGCCGTCGACGCGGAGGACGATGAGGGCGCGCATCTTTGCGGGGTCGTTCGTAGTCCAGGGGACGACGCGGAAGCCTGCCTGGTGGAGCTGGGCGACGTCGACCCCGGGATGGTCGCCGAGGAGGGTGGCGTCCTGCGGGGAGAGAACCGGGGTCGGCGCGCCGTGAGCTTTGGCGTGGACACGGGCGGCGATCATAAGGGCGAGCCAGGGATTGGTGGGCATGGTGGTGGCCTGCTGGGCAGCGAGAGTTACGGGCATGGCGAGGAGCGTGGCGATCAGGGCTCGAGAGCAGATGGTGAGATGCATTGGAGCCGATGATAGCCTGGTCGCCTTGTCCGCTTAACCGTTTCCGAATCTCCGGGAACGGTTCTGCTAACTGAAGGCCGCGGCGGTTGCGATGCTGATGATCAGGATCAGCACCCACCAGCCGACCACGATAGCTGCTGCCTTGCCCCGGCTTACCTTCGCTACGATCGACGTGCCGATGATCAGCAGGATCACGTTCCAGATACCAATAATGTCAAAGAAGCCGAGGGCGCTCTTTAGCCACGGAGCAGCGTCGGGCAGGTAGTAGGCGATGTTGGTGCCGACGGGATTCTTCAGGTCGAAGGAGTCCGCATTGCCGCCAAAACAGAGCGTAATGATAGTCAGAAGCCCGCTGAGCAGCCTCGGCAGCGCAGCATACATCCACACGGAGAACATCTGCGAATAGGTAGTGCGCGCACCCAGACCGAAGTTGAAGCTGCCCCAGTTCACGAGCGCGCCGATCGCGGAGAAGATCAGGATAAGAATCGGCGAAGCGTAGGAGGTGTAACGGTAGCCGACGGCCATGCTTTTGATGCGGGTGGCGCGCTGCTCCGGCGTAAGGCTGGCAAGCTGATCTTCCTGCTTTGGGCTGGAGTGGATTATGTTTTCGACGACGCGGTCGAAGCCTACCTGTTTATCGATGGTGTAGGTGACGCCGACAGAGACCAGCACCGCGAGCAGGAATGGCAGCCACCAGCTGGTGCTCCGCAGAATGTCGGTGAAGGTTTTGGTGGGGGCGACGAAGGTGTCCACGACTCGCGCCACCTGGGTTAAACCTGGCTGCATCGCCTGTCCATCCACAACAGCGGTATCGCTCATCAATCACTCCTGGCCCATGGCTGTCGCACGTCTACGCCAGCGGGATGATGTGTAGTATTCGTGCTTTCGGATTGTAGCCTGCGCCGGAACACCGCCCAACAGGAATCTTCAGAAGGCCTGAATGATTGCGCCGGCGATTCGTTTGATTACTCCACGATCGCCAGCACGTCGCCCGCGCCAACTGTGTCGTCCACAGCGACGGCGATGCGCGCCACGCGTCCGGCCTTCGGAGACTTCAGCTCGTTCTGCATCTTCATCGCTTCAATGACGACGATGCCCTGACCCTCCGCGACCTCGTCGCCTGCAGCAACCAGCACACGCACCACGCGGCCCGGCATGGGAGCCTTGACGGCCCGGGGTCCTTCCGTGCCTGCGCCAGCCCCGCGACGGCCCTGGAGCGAGCGTGGGTCTTCCACCTCGAAGGCAAACCGACGGCCGCCAATGACGACGCCGTCGCCATCGAGTACGCAGCGGTACTGACGTCCCTCAACGAGCAGCGACATCACACCGGGCTGCAGCATTCGCACATCCACCGTCATGGTGCGACCATCAACGACGCATTCCATCGTGCCGCCAGCCGCACTGGAAGGCAGCTCCACGCGGCGCTTCTTTCCCCCGATCTCAAGCCATACCGTCACAGGCGCAGGCCCTCCCTCCGGCTCGCGACGGCCCATCGGCTCTCTGTCGCGGCGTCTGGTGCCGACACACTTGTCTTCGAAGAGGCAGCAGTGAACCAGGCTGCCGCTACTGCGATCACATCGTCTGGAACTGTGTCCGGCGTCGGCGCAGGTGCTTCGGCCAGCAGCCGCTCCAGATAGCCGGTGTCGATGCGGGCTGCACGAAAGTCGTCGTCCATGAGGATGCGGCGGAAGAGCGAGATGTTCGTTTTGATCCCGCCGACGACGTACTCGTCCAGCGCGCGCAGCATGCGGTCGATTGCGGCCTCGCGGGTCTCGGCGAAGGCTACGAGCTTGGACAGCATGGGGTCGTAGTCCAGCGGCACACGCCAGCCTTCATATACGGCGCAGTCTTCGCGAATGCCCGGTCCGCTCGGCTGCACCAGCCGCGTGATCAGGCCGGGCGATGGGAAGAATTGATTGTCTGGGTCTTCGGCGTAGATTCTGCACTCGACCGCATGGCCGTGCAGGTGAACGTCCTTCTGTTTGAGGCCTAATGGCTCGCCCATGGCGACGAGAAGCTGCATGTGAACGAGGTCGAGACCTGTGACCAGCTCAGTCACAGGATGCTCCACCTGCAGGCGCGTGTTCATCTCAAGGAAGTAGAAGTTTTCGTCCGCATCGACGAGAAACTCCACAGTGCCTGCGTTGATGTAGCCCGCCGACAGCGCCAGCCGGACCGCAGCCTCGCCCATGCGCTGGCGAAGCGATTCGCTTACGACGGCGGAGGGAGCCTCTTCGATCACCTTCTGATGACGGCGCTGCACAGAACACTCGCGCTCGCCCAGATAGATGCAGCTGCCATGCTCGTCGGCCATGAGCTGAATTTCGATGTGCCGGGGGCGCTCGATCAGCTTTTCGAGGTAGACCTCGCCCGATCCAAAGCTGCGTTGCGCCTCGCTGCTGGCCGCCGTGTACGCTGCCGGAAGCTCCTCCGGCCTCGTCACTGCCCTCATGCCCTTGCCGCCACCTCCTGCAGCTGCCTTCAGCATCACGGGATAGCCGATTCCAGCCGCCACCTGCACCGCCTCATCGACGCCGGTCAGGCCGGTCACACTGCCCGGCACGCGAGGCATCCCTGCAGCATCCGCTGCCTGTCTTGCTTTGGTCTTCGAGCCCAGCACCCGCATCGCACTTGCAGGCGGCCCGATAAATACCACTCCCGCCGCTGCGCAGGTCTCGGCGAAGTCTGCGTTTTCAGACAGGAATCCGTATCCCGGATGAATTGCATCAGCACCTGTTCGTCGTGCAACGTCGAGGATCAGATCGCCCCGCAGATAGCTCTCCGCCGCCGGTGCGGGGCCCAGCCGATACGCCTCATCCGCATGCAGTACATGCAGCGCGGCGCGGTCGGCATCGGAGTAGACGGCCACCGTGGCCAGCCCCATCTCACGGCAGGCGCGAATCACCCGCAACGCAATCTCGCCGCGATTCGCAATCAGCACTTTTTTTATCGTTCGTCGCAAGCGGCCATTTTACCCCAGACACTCAATGATCTTCGCCAATCGCACTATGCAGCACCCCGCGGCTTCAAACCAAAAGCAAAGAGCCTCCGGTGAGGGAGGCTCTTTGCTTTGACAAAACGGAACTGCGACTACTGCATAGTTACGCCGCCCTGCGTTGCCTTTTCCTTCTTCTCTTCATTTGCCTTGCGTGCGCCCATCGCCTTCTGAATCCACTGATCGACCTGAGCCATATCGGCCTTGCGCGCTGCTTCATCACCGCACTCAAGATCGGCCTTGCGACGATACGTAAGCTGCAGGTACTGCATCGCATCATCGTAGGTGGGGTTGAGCTCCACGGCCTTGTTCAGATACTGCAGTCCTTCGTTGACCAGATCGGTGTTTGCAGCCTGCAGCTTCTGGCAGGCGCCCTTGCTCTTCTTCGGATTGCCATCACCCGCATCCGTCAAACCATCCGCCGCAAGAATCGTGACCGCGTTCTTGTAGGCCAGCACCCAGTCCACAAAGCCAACGGTGTAATAGGCCTCGGGATCGTTAGGAGCGATCGCAATGACCTTCTTCTCGTATTCTTTGGCAACATCGAACTTCTTAATGTTGCGGCTGATCGAGGCGATCTGCTTCAACGCAGTCAGATCGTTCGGGTCTTTCGCCAGCACCGCATTAAATCCGTCCAGCGCCTTCTGCGCGATCGCCAGATTCTCCGGCGTATCCAGATTCGGCACGACCTGATACGAGTACGCGGTCGCCAGATACAGCTTCGCATCCGCGGAGTTAGGATCGAGGGCGATCGCATTTTGAAAGTGGTTTACAGCCTCTTCATAGCGTGCGTTCTTGAAGGACTGCACGCCCTTGGTCAACTGGTCCCGTGACTTCAGAATCTTGCAACCGGTTGCAGTAAGAAGCAGCGCCAGCAGAGCGGCCGTAACCGGAATCCGTGCGGTGAGTTTCATTTGGCGAATCGTCTCCTTCGAGTAGGCACGTGTTTTTTTTAGGACCGTAAA
>Ga0302228_10001882_pt1 | contig 14885 bp, 17 predicted proteins | sample II_Palsa_N1_2_FD_193519 | JGI IMG/M metagenome (GOLD analysis project Ga0302228, IMG submission 193519) | Peat permafrost microbial communities from Stordalen Mire near Abisko, Sweden - II_Palsa_N1_2 | ecosystem: Environmental > Terrestrial > Soil > Palsa > Peat permafrost | place: Sweden...
GAAGGGCGGGCGACTCTCAAGGATTTCATCGACATCCCTGGCATCTATCCCGCCGGCCGGTTGGACCGTGACAGTGAAGGCCTGTTGTTGCTGACCAATGACGGCCAGTTGCAGGCTCGGATTGCCGATCCCAAGCACAAGCTGGCGAAAACCTATTGGGTGCAGGTAGAAGGCGAACCGAGCGAGGAACAGTTGCAACGCCTGCGCACGGGCGTTGAACTCAACGACGGCATGACCCTGCCCGCCGAAGCACGGCAGTTGGATGAGCCGCAATTGTGGCCACGCAATCCGCCGGTGCGTTTTCGCAAGAGCGTGCCGACCCATTGGCTGGAGTTGGTGATTCGCGAGGGGCGCAACCGTCAGGTACGGCGCATGACCGCCGCCGTTGGTTTACCGACCTTGCGCCTGGTGCGGGTGCGTATTGGTGACTGGTCGATCGATGGCCTGGATCAAGGCCAGTGGAAAGAAGTACCGGCGCGCTTATAAGGCGCCGGACTCGATGAGGCCGATCACCACGCTCTTGATGATGAATGCCGCTATACCCAGGCCCAGTACGAAGAACAGGATGAAGGAACCAAAGCGCCCGGCCTTGGATTTTTTCGCCAGGTCCCAGACGATAAAACCCATGAAAATGATCAGGAGGGTGACCAGGCCAGTCATCATCCATTCTTCAAATACAGCGGGATCAATGGAATTCATTGGGCAGTTCCGGCAAGGGCGGGGCGCAAAGTATACGTCAGGGCAATCAGCTCGATATTGACCTGCGTCGGTCAGTCGCATGTGAGCCTACTGTTGAAACACGCACCCACCTTTGATCCATTGGCTTGAGTCAGGTGCGCAGGTGCGTCAGCGGTAACTCGGTACTGTTGAGTACCTGGTTCAGCACAAAGCTGGAGCGCACGCTGGTGACACCTTCGATGCGGGTCAGATGCCCCAGCAGCAGTTTCTGATAGTGATCCATATCCGGTACCACCACTTTCAACTGATAGTCGGCGTCCATCCCGGTCACCAGGCTGCACTCCAGTACTTGCGGCAAGGTGCGTATGGCGGCTTCGAAGTTTTCGAAACGCTCGGGGGTGTGTCGGTCCATGCCGATCAAGACGTAGGCCGTCAGGCTCAGACCGAGCATCTTGCGGTCCAACAACGCCACCTGGCGCGCGATGTAGCCGTCGTCTTCCAGTTGCTTGACCCGGCGCGAGCAGGGTGACGGCGACAGGCCGATTCGCTCGGCCAACTCCTGGTTGGAGATCCTCGCGTCGCGCTGTAATTCCGCCAAAATACTCAGGTCGTATCGGTCAAGTTTGCTCATGGGGCTGGCCTTTGTCGTAACTATTGCTGCGAATTATCTATCCAGGGTTAAAAATTGCGCAAGCTCTGTTTATTGACGCAATCTTCGCAATCATCTGTCGGCACCTCACGCCTATGATTACCAACAGAATCACTGCCCGGACATAGAGTCCACTGCAGCCCGCCTAATCAGGCCGGCTGCGGCCCGCCAACCCCACCGGGTTGCGCCGGCCCCCGGGCTGCACACTGTCCACAAGACGGGGTGAGGTGAGCCAACGTCAAAAGCGTTGAGCCAGGACGAAAATCTCAAGGGGCGACCGACGGGTCGCCCCTTTTTATTGGTGCGAAAATTGTTCTCGTGACTGATAACCTGTTGCAGAACCGGGCCCCTGTTTTCCAGTCTCATGTATAGGCCCTAATCCGCAGTGAGGAAGAGCATGAAGCGCATCTGGCGTTTGGCAGGTGTTGGTTTGCTGATGGTGACCGTTGGCACGCAGGTAATGGCCGACGAACGAGATAACGGACAACGCTCTGAGGGCGGTGGCCAACATGAGCGGGGACCGGAAGGCGGGCGGCCAGGTGGCAACCAGCCGCGCCCGGCAAACAACCAGCCCCGGCCGGAAAACAATCAACCACGCCCGCAGAATCAGCATTTCGAGCACGGTGGGCAGAATGGCGGCGGTCAGTGGCAAGGCCGGCCTCAGGGCAACGAGCAGGGTCGACCTGCGCCGCAACCGGGCAACAACCTGCCGATCCAAGGACGTCCGGACTCCGTGCGCCAGACGCAGGAGCCCCGTCCCGGCAACTACCGTGACATTCCTCGGCGCAACGACGGCAACCAGCATTGGGATGCAGGTGGCCCCGGTTCGCGCCCCGGTTACAACGGCCACCCCAATGACAACCGCTGGCCAGGCCGCCCTGATGGGCATGGCAATGGTTGGGGCCCAGGCCCGCAACATCGTCCGGGTTATATCGTCGACCGCTTCCCCGACCGCAACTACCGTGTGCCCTATCGTGGCCAGGATTATTTCTTCTCGGGCGGCTATTGGTACCGTCCCCAAGGCCCACGGTACGTCGTGGTAGCGCCGCCTTACGGAATCCGGGTGCATTACCTGCCGGATTACGCACGGGAAGTCTGGGTGGGCAGTGCGCTGTTCTTCCTCGCCGCCGGTGCCTATTACACCTACGAGGCCACTTCCCAGCAGTACGTGGTGGTTGAGCCGCCGACCGCTGTCCCTGCACCGCAACCTGCGCCCCAAGGCAATGGGTATGACGTGGTGGCCTATCCCGCCAACGGCCAATCACCGGCGCAGGTGCAGCAAGACGGGTACGACTGCTACCGTTGGGCGGTGCAACAAAGTGGTTTCGACCCACGGACCGTCACTTACGCCCCCGACCCGGCGGTGGTGCAAACCTACCGCCAGGCCCAAGGCAACTGCCTGAGCAGTCGCGGCTATCAGGTGCAGTACTAGGCCTTGACGCCCTTGACCACTTCCTGCGGGTCGGCGTGCACCAGCACTTCGGCACGCGGGTAGGCTTGATGGATGGCATCAGCGGCCTGGTCGCTGATGCCGTGGGCCACTGACAGACTCAACTCCCCCGGCAACTCCAGGTGCAGCTGCACAAACCAGTGGCTGCCGGAGATGCGCGTGCGCAAGTCATGGGCACCGAGCACGCCGGGGACGCTGCACGCCAGTTCCAGCATGTGTTGGCTGACGTCGGGCGGCAGTTCCTCGTCCATCAACACCGCAAAGCTTTCCCGGGCAATCTGGATCGCGCTCCACAGGATGTAGGCGGCGATCCCCAGGCCGAACCAGGCATCCACCTGATGAAAGCCAAACCCGGCCAGTATCAGTGCTATCAGGATGCTGCCGTTGAGCATCAGGTCAGAGCGGTAATGCAGCGAGTCGGCGCGCACCGCATTCGACCCGGTTTCACGAATCACCCGGTGTTGCAGGATCAGCAAGGCCACGGTCAGTGCCAGGGACAACAGGATCACGCCGATGCTCAGCCATGGCGCCCCCACCGGTTCCGGATGCTGCAAGCGCTGGAATGCCTGGAATGCGATCAGCACCGCACTGCCGGCAATGAATAACGCCTGCGCCATGCCCGACAGCGATTCCGCCTTGCCGTGACCATAACGATGATCATCATCGGCCGGGCGCAGGGCGTAATGCACCGCCAGCAGATTGAGCAGCGAGGTCACGCCATCGAGCAGTGAATCGGTGAGTCCGGCGAGCATGCTCACCGAGCCGCTGAGCCACCAGGCGATGGCCTTGGTCACAATCAACACACAGGCCACGCCGACTGAAGCGCGGGTGGCCAGGCGCAACAGCCGGGCGTGTTCGGGAGTGCTGGTCATAAGGTGCTCAAATCCTTCAAGCGGCGGGTTGCAGGCCCAGGGTGGCCAGCTGTTGAACGCTGCCCTTGAACTGAATCATGCGGGGATCGTCCAGCGGCAGGTTGTGGCCGGTTTCCTTCTGGATGATGGTTTGCAGCTTGGCGTTGTCGACTTTGCCGTCGACGCCGATGGCTTGTTGCAGTTTTTCCGGGGCCACTTGGGCGGTCTTGCCAGGCTCGAAATAAATGGCGCCGGTGGCGAAGTCGACACCGAAGGCGATCAGGCCGGGAATCACGTAGAACAACAGGCCAATCGCGTCGAGTACGGCAATCGCCGGATCGACCTTGCCGTCGATCTGGCCACGACGGTCGGGGTAGAAAATCGAGCCGCAGGCCGTCAACTGGCTTAGCAGGGTGACGGCCAGAACACCGCCAATGACACGGGAAGCAATACGCATGGAACTCTCCTGAACACGCTTGAAGGGTAACTATAAGCCAGTTCCGCCAGGCAACACCGTCTAATGTGGGAGCTGGTTTGCCTGCGATGGCGCTGGTTCAGTCAGAATCTGAGGCACTGACCCACCGCCATCGCAGGCAAGCCAGCTCCTACCGTTAACCGTATTCACAATCGGATCCTGATGTGTTTTTCAGACCACCACCGACACCCGGCAGTTCGCCGTTATACTCGCCGCTCTGCTTTGGAGCCAGTATGAATTCGTTGCCAATCGATGATGTTTTACCCGCCCTGCGTGACGCCTTGGCGACGCGCCATGAAGCCGTGCTCGAAGCACCGCCCGGCGCCGGTAAAACCACGCGAGTGCCGTTGGCGCTGTTGAATGAAACCTGGCTCGCCGGGCAAACCATCTTGATGCTTGAGCCTCGGCGCCTGGCCGCGCGTGCGGCCGCCGAGCGCCTGGCCAGTGAGTTGGGTGAGAAGGTTGGCGAAACCGTCGGCTACCGAATTCGGCTGGACAGCAAGGTCGGCCCCAACACCCGCATCGAAGTGGTCACCGAAGGCATTCTCACTCGGCGTTTGCAGGATGACCCGGCGCTGGACGGTGTGGGCTTGTTGATCTTCGACGAGTTCCACGAGCGTAGCCTGGACGCCGACCTGGCCCTGGCCCTCAGCCTTAATGGCCGGGATCTGTTTCGCGATGAGCAGCCGCTGAAGATTCTGCTGATGTCGGCCACGCTCGAGGGCGAACGCCTGGCCAGTCTGCTGGATGACGCGCCGATCCTGCGCAGCGAAGGCCGCATGTACCCGGTACAGGTGCGCTGGGGCCGGCCGTTCCAGCCCGGTGAATTTATCGAGCCACGGTTGGTGCAAACCATTCTTGAAGCCTTGCATGATGAGTCCGGCAGCGTGTTGGTCTTCCTGCCGGGCCAGGCGGAGATTCGTCGGGTCAATCAGCAGTTGGCTGACGCCCTGGGGAATCGTGGCGACGTGCTGCTGTGCCCGCTGCATGGCGAATTGGACCTGGCGGCGCAACGGGCGGCTATCGACCCGGCGCCAGCGGGCAAACGCAAAGTGGTGTTGGCGACCAATATCGCCGAGACCAGCTTGACCATCGATGGCGTGCGGGTGGTGATTGATGCCGGGTTGGCGCGGGTGCCGCGTTTTGATCCCGGCAGCGGCATGACTCGCCTCGACACCCAACGTATCTCCCGTGCCAGCGCCACCCAGCGTGCGGGGCGGGCAGGGCGGTTGGAGCCGGGCGTGTGTTATCGCCTGTGGTCCGAGGATCAGCATGAAGCATTGGCGGCGTACGCCAGTGCGGAAATCCTCGCGGCCGATCTGGCCGGGTTGGCCTTGCAACTGGCGCGCTGGGGTGTGACGCCAGGCCAACTGGTGTGGCTCGATGTCCCGCCGACAGCCGCCTATGCCCAGGCCCAGGATTTGCTGGCGCGTTTGGGGGCGCTGAATGAAGGCACATTAACCAGGCACGGTCAGAAGATGGCCGAGTTGCCCGCCCATCCGCGTATCGCCCATTTGCTGCTGCGCGGTCAGGACCTGGGGCTGGCGAGCATGGCTTGTGACGTGGCCGCACTGCTGGGGGAGCGCGATATCTTGCGCGGTGTCGGCGCGGATTTGCACAGCCGTCTGGCGTTGTTGTCGGGCGAAGAGCGTACACGTGGCACTCAAGGCGGTGTGCAGCGGGCCAGGCAACTGGCTCGGCAATACCGGGGCTATTTACGGGGCAAAGCCGAGCAGGCGGTTGTCGACCCGGATCACCCGCGCTGGCTCGGTGCTTTGCTGGCCCTGGCTTACCCCGACCGCGTTGCGCAACAACGTCGTGCCGGTGGCGCCGAGTATCGTCTGGCCAATGGCCGCGCGGCGCTGTTCGCCGAGGCTGACAGCTTGATGAAACAGCCGTGGTTGGTAATCGCTGATTTGGGCAGTCGTCAGGGCCAGCGGGAAGAACGCATCTACCTGGCGGCGGACTTTGATCCGACACTGTTTGACTCAGTGTTGGCCGAACAGGTACGTGTGGTCGATCAACTGGACTGGGATGAACGCGAAGGTGTATTGCGCGCTGAACGCCAGCGCAAAGTGGGCGAATTGGTACTCGGCCGAGAGCCTCTGACGGGCCTCGACGAAGCGGCTCGCAGCCAGGCGCTGGTCAACCTGGTACGCCGCAAGGGGCTGGAGTTGCTGCCCTGGACTCCGGAGTTGCGTCAGTGGCAGGCACGGGTGATGTTATTGCGCCAACTGGATGCTGGCAAAGACAGCCAGTGGCCGGACGTTAGCGACAGCACGCTGCTCACCAGCCTTGAGCATTGGTTGATGCCCTACCTGGGCAAGGTCTCGCGCCTGAGTCACTTCGCCAACCTGGATCTGTCCAGTTTCCTGCATAACCTGCTGCCGTGGCCGTTGCCACAACGCCTGGACGAACTGGCGCCCCATCATCTGAAGGTGCCGTCGGGCTCATCGGTGCGTCTGGACTACAGCGAGCAGCCGCCGATTTTGGCGGTGCGCTTGCAGGAATTGTTCGGCCTGGCCGACACACCGCGCATTGCCGGTGGCCGGCAGGTGGTCAAGCTGCACCTGTTGTCGCCGGCGCGGCGGCCGGTGCAGGTGACTCAGGACCTGGCGAATTTCTGGCGCAGTACTTATGCCGAAGTGAAGAAGGATTTGAAGGGGCGCTATCCGAAGCATTACTGGCCGGATGATCCGTTGGTGGCAGAGGCCACGGCGCGGATCAAACCCAGGAAGTAAGTGCGGGGGAAATCAAATGTGGAAGCGGCGGTGTTGGTTATTGCGCCGTCGGCAACAGAAACCGTGCAATCACCGGCAAGTGATTGGAGGTGCGCAAGGTATCAGCCTGCCGTACCTGGGCTTCGACCCGTTTGATCCGCGGGCTGTAGAACAGATAGTCCAGCGTACGATCCGGTCCGTCGACAGTCGGGTCATTGGGGAAGTACGTCAGCCATTGGGCCCGGTCCACCCCGCTGGATTCGCTGTTGCTCGGGATCATCGGGTATTTGTCCCACAGCAGATGCAACTCGCTGTCGGGGGAGTATTGCCCGCGCTTGCCCGCATCCAGGCGCAGGAATTGTCCCAGTGCGAGCAAGTTGAAATCCCCGCCAATCAGCCAGGGTGTGCCACGGCTCTCGAACTTATCCAGTAACTTGCCGGTCATCTGCACCTGTTCCAGCACGGCGTTGCTTCCGGGAGCTGCGCTGTCCAGCCGGGTATTGAGGACGGCCAGTTGGCCGCCGTCACTCAACGGCAGGTAGGTCAGCAGCAGCGCCGGTTTCGCCTGGAACTGGCGACTGATCGGATTGGTCGAGGCCACAGGCAATTGCAGGCGCTCGGCGTGTTCGATCTGGTAGCGGCTCATCGTCACCAGCTTGCGGCCGATGCTGCCGAAGATATGCAGGTCCGGGACGAAGTCGGCCTTCCAGTCGAAGGCTTGGGTACTGCAGGGGTAAAGATCGGCCACGCGCTCCTGGAGCAACCCGAGTTGGTCCTGATAGCGGGAAGGTTTGGCGCCTTCATCGAGTTCTTGCAGCAGCAGGATATCGGGTTGTTCGTCGCGGACGACTCGGGCTACTTCATCAAGGCTGAAGGCCATGTCTTCAACGGTGGGACGATCATCCGGGCCGCTGCCGTCCGGGGTGTCGTACCAGAACACATAGTTCTTGCCGGCCAGGTACTGCACGTTCCATGTCATCACCTTGAGTGCCTGGCCCGGCAGCAGGGTCGGTGCCCGGGGGGCGACGCAGCGGATGGGCAGCGTTTCCTTATCGTCAGGGCGCCAGGTCAGGCTGTAGATCAGGGCGGCCAGCAGGCCTGCGAGAATCAGCAGGCCCAACAGGGTGATGCGCAATAAACGGGTCATCGGCTCAGCTTATGGCATTCCAGGATAGGGATGGAGCATATCACCGCGCGTCAGCATCGCCACCGATCAGCATGAATAGACGAAACAGCACCACGCTGGTAAACAATTGCAGGAAGCTTTGCGCACTGTCGATCAGCACGCCCAACACCGGATTCGGCTCAGGATACACGGCTACTGTGGCGCCCTTGAGCAGCCAGAGCGGCGTCATCACGCACAGCAGGCACACCAGAATCCGCCAGAAATGCCCACGGGTCAGGCGAAAACTCTCCTTCATGGCCGACAGCGCCGACATACCCCGCAGCACCAGCAGGTACTCGGCGAAAGCCAGGGTGACCATCAGCCACAAGCCCGGCAGGAAATACAGCGATAAGCCCAGCAGGATCAGCAGTGTGCTGATGGCCGTCAGTAGGGCAAAACGTGGCCACAGGGTCACGGCCATGGCCAGCACGTCCAGGGTTCGCGGCGATTCGCCACGGGTACGCGCGTCGAGGAACAGGATCAGTGCCCCGGTGTACAGCGGATACACCAGCAGCCCCACCACCACGCTATAGCCGGGGAATGCATCAGGTCCCAGCGAATGATCGAGCACCTGTTGCAGCAGCGCCTCCAGGATCACCAGCGGCAGGCACAGTTGAACGATGGCGCCCAGGTTGCGCTGGAAAAAATAGAAAGAGTCACGCAGTACGTCTAACGGATTCATCAAGGTCATCACAGGCCGAAAAAGCAGGGGCACACTTTAACCGATCACCGGCAAACGTAAACCTTGCGTAAAGACCATTGAAACCTTGGAAGGCAGCCCCATTACTGGGTACGTACCCTACCTATTTTGGGCAGGGCGAAGATTTCTACCGGCAATCTAACGAGGTCGCCATGAACAGCGAAGAGCAAACCCTGATCGATGGACTGTTTTCACGGTTGCAGCAAGCCGAAACGGACTCAGCCCCCCGCGACGCCCAGGCCGAAGCGCGGATCAAGGAGCACATCACTCGCCAGCCGGCCGCCGGGTACTTCATGACCCAGGCTATCCTGGTGCAAGAGGCTGCGATCAAGAGCCTTGATGCGCAGAACAAGCAACAGGCGCAACAGATCCAGCAATTGCAGGACGAACTGCAACAGGCCAAGTCCCAGACCGCACAGCCTGCGCCCAGCAGCGGTGGTTTCCTGTCGAGCATTTTTGGCGGTGGCTCCCGCGATTCGCAGCCTGCTGCAAGCGCTCCCGCTTCCTCGGGGAGTGGCTGGCGCGAACCGGCCCGCCCAGGCTTCAACAGCCAACCGGCGCCGCAACAGAACTTTGGCGCACCGCAGCAGAATTACCAGCAGCCCCAGCAGCCGGCAGCAGCCCCCATAGGCAGCGGCTTTTTGGGGGGGGCGCTGAAAACCGCCGCAGGCGTGGCCGGTGGTGTGATGCTGGCAGAAGGCATCAGCAGCTTGTTCAGCCATAACCAGCAACAGCCGCAGGTGGTGGAAGAAATCATCCGCGAAGAGCCGGCGCCGGCGAGCGACAACAGTGGCTGGGGCAATAACGACGACCAGCGTTTTACTGGTAATGACAGCTTCGGCAGCAACTCGGATAGCTTCGCCGACAACGACTATTCCGACGATTCCTCTTCCTTTGGCGACGACGATTCCTTCGTCTGATGCGCATTCATCCGGGGCGCTTTGTCGCCCCGGGCTGATTTTTCTCGGAAACCTCCTCCTGACTGGCATACTGGCAACCTTTCCGGGCTCTTGAGTCTGGGGTCCCAGCCTGTGCCATGAGGATTTACGGTGAAAAAAATTGCAGTGTTCGCCGATGTCCAAAACCTCTATTACACCGTGCGCCAGGCTTATGGCTGCCACTTCAATTATGCCGCCCTGTGGGCTGATATCAGCCAGCGCGGGCAAATTGTCGAGGCGTACGCTTATGCCATCGACCGTGGCGACAGCAAGCAGCAGCAATTCCAGCAGATCCTGCGCAACCTCGGTTTTACCGTGAAGCTCAAACCCTACATCCAGCGCAGTGATGGCTCGGCGAAGGGTGACTGGGACGTGGGCATCACCATCGATATCATGGACGCCGCCGCCCATGTCGACGAAGTGGTGCTGGCCTCCGGCGACGGTGATTTTGACATGCTGCTGGACCGCATCATCAATAAGCACGGTGTCGAAGCCGTGGCCTACGGCGTGCCAGGGCTGACGGCCAACTCATTGATTCGCGCCGCCAGCCGCTACGTGCCGATTGAAGGCGCGTTGTTGCTCAAATAGATGTTTAGACGGAGTTGGAACAGGTTTGGAACGTATAGCGGTCATCGACTTTGAAACCACCGGCATCTCGCCGAGCAGTAGCTGCCGGGCCACGGAAATCGCCGTGGTCATCCTGGAACAGGGCCAGATCGTGGACCGCTACCAGAGCCTGATGAATGCAGGCGTGCGGGTGCCGGGTTTTATCGAGCAACTGACCGGCATCAGCAACGCCATGCTGCGTACCGCGCCGCCGGCGGAACGGGTGATGAATGAGGTCAATGAGTTTGTCGGGACCACGCCCTTGCTGGCCCACAACGCGGCGTTCGACCAGAGGTTCTGGGACTTCGAATTGGGCTTGATCCGCCGTACCCGCCTGCAAAAGTTTGCCTGCTCGCTGCTGCTGGCCCGGCGCCTGATGCCAGCGGCGCCGAACCACAAGCTCGGCACCTTGACCGCCTTTGCCCAACTGCCCCATACCGGAAAGGCTCACCGGGCCATGGCCGATGCGGAAATGGCAGCTAACCTCACGGCTCACTTGGCTCAAGAGCTGCGCCGTCACCACGGCTTGCGGGAGCTGTCACATGACTTGCTGTGCAGCTTGCAGAAAGTGCCGGCGGCGAAGATCAATGACCACTTGAAGAAACATCGCGGCCTCTAAGACGCCTGAGCTGAACTCCATCTTCAACATCGCGAAGATCCAAATGTGGGAGCGAGCAAGCCCGCTCCCACACTAGTTTTGCGGTGCTATCGAGGCTGTAAACAGCCCCAAGACCGGTCCACCATCACCTTCGCCATCTCCACCAAATGCATCACCGCCCGCTGCTGCCCGTTCATGGGCTCGCCGGGTATCTGGGCGGTCGCTACAGCGCAGTGCAGTAAATCGGCAGCACGTGCCAAGGCATCTTCGAAACGCAGGTTGTCGTTACGGACAAAGGGCGGTCCATCTGGAGCAGAGGCTTTGAGGTAGTAATTGATAGCGCGGTGGGTGAGGGCGCTGTCGCGAAGGATCTCTTCTTGGAAGTGGGCTGCTTCGATCATGGTGGAACTCCTGAGATAGAAGCTATCAACCCCTGCAAATCGGAGTTGCCCATCCGGATACCGAACTGTCGATGACCGGGCGAGACCAGCGGTGCGACACGACGAGAACAAGGCTTGGAAGTTCGCTCGGAAACGTCCTGCAAATGAAAGGGACCAGTCTTGCTGACCCTCAAAAAGTAAGGTCACCACAGTGGCTAATGCCGGTCAGCTAAGGTTTTTGTAGGAGCGAGCTTGCTCGCGAAGAACTTGAGAGCGCCGCGGTTACCCAGTAAACACGCGTTATCGTTGACGTCCTTCGCGAGCAAGCTCGCTCCTACAGTGGGCCTTGTTCGGCTACAGTGGCTTCTGTTGGCTAAGTCTATTCCTCGGACATTGTAGGTCGTGTCTGATTTTCCATTGCTTTCAAATTCTCGCCCTCTCAGTCTCTTAACATCCCGCATGTCGTTCACACGTGGATGTCTTCATGCAGGAAAATGATCTTCACCGGGCGATTATGCAGAGTGAGTCTGAACTCAGACGTCACAAGATCAATTTGGGCTCCCCTTCACGCATCGCGTTTGATATGAATAACACGATGACTAGTTGCCCGGCTGTCATGTTGTTACCTGCCCAGATGGGCACCATCAACATTCCGAATTACCAGATGCTGAGGGCAATTCACGCTGATCCTCGTATTCCCAACACGACTATCGAGGACCTTTGGAAATGCACACAAGAGCACTATGGTCTGACGGCAGCAACCCTTATCACTGGGGCTGCTGGAATACCGATAAGTAAAATATCAGTGGGCGCCTGGGTTCACGTCGGCTCCAGCAAAAACGACCAACCTGACAAGCTATATCGGTATGCGATTCTTCCCTCGGACGCTGATCAGGCAACCGACATTGGCCAAAATGGCCAAGGCAACCTTTGGTACGGTTCGAGTATTTGGCATTATTGGACGAGGTATTCCCTTTGTCGCTGCAGGCTTGGCTGTCTTTGATCTAGTCAGTATTGGCAAGTGCGCTTATGAGGCAAGAAATGGAAAGTAACCTGGCGAGAGCAGAGGTCAGCGACAAGGTCATTCAGCTTTTCATCGATATCATTGGATTTATCGACCGTAGCCAAGTGACAGAGCAAACAGACTTTATTCATGACTTCAAAATCATTGATGACGACCTGACCTGTTTCGTCATGCAGATCAAGTGGCAATTCAATCTGCGCGCTACTCAGGAAGACTGGAACAGCATCACCACGATCAAACAAATCATCGACCTGATTGTTCAACGTTCCAATTAGGCAGAAGAGTGACTGCCACACCCCGTCTCCCATGCAGTCAGGGAATAAACGCCATGACTGACGCCGGAGACCCCGACCCGTCCTGCAAGCCCAAAATACCGATCACCAGTGTTGTGCCCTTGGCCGGTAATTGGTCCAGGTTGGTCAAGCACTCCAGCACAATTCCATTCCTGGCCAGCACCAGATGGTTGGTCGCGAACCTGCTGCTTTGGCCGGGATCGACGCCATGAGTATCAATACCTACCCCTGCGACCCCGCGCTGTTCAAGCAGCAGCAGGGTTGCTGATTCACCGATACCTGGGAAATGCAGGCCCTGTTCGTCCTCGCCGAAAAAGGCTGCCGGGTCGTTCCACAGGCTTTGCCATTCGGTGTACATCAATACCACTGAGCCGGGTTCTATAAGACCGTGCTCGCGTTCCCAGTTTTCAATATCTTGCACACTGATCACATAGTCGGGGTTATTTCGGGTTTTACTCCGTACATCGATAACCACCGCGGGTCGCACCAAGTCTTCTGGTGGGTAACCTTCTATCCCGAGTCCATCGGCGTAGAAACTATTGGGTGCATTCATGTGGGTCGCACTGTGTTCCCCCATGCTGAAGCGTCGTAGGTAATAGCCATCTTTTTCTATTGAGGCGACTTCTTCGAACGCTACCGGTGGGTCGCCAGGCCATAGCGGGATTGTCCGTGTGATTGGATGGCTGAGGCTGACGATCTTTTGAAACTGGATACTGTGATTACCCGCCATTTTTGCCATTCCCTTCCAACTGCCCCAACGGCACCCGCCGCTCTATTGCACTCGACAGAATGATCGACGTTTTGCTGAAGCCAAACTTCGCCACGCGATTAATCAGGTTTTCCAGTTCCGGCATCGAGCCCACTGCCGCTTGCATGATCACGCACGGGTCGCCGGTGACCCGGTGACACTCGGTCAGTTCGGGGATTTCGCTCAGGGCGTCGTAGACCTTCTGATTGCCGTGGTTGGTCAGGCGCAGTTCGATCACGCACTGAATCGGCAGGCCGATTCTGGACAGGTCGACCTTGGCCTGATAACCCGTGATCACGCCACTGGCTTCCAGTTTGGCAACCCTTTCGGCCACGGCCGGGGCCGAAAGGTTCACTGTACGGGCCAGTTGCGCGTAGGAGGCGCGCCCATCCTCCAGCAGGGCGTTGAGGAGCATACGATCGTATCTGTCCATGATAAGGCTCCGGGAGCGCGTAGCTTTCGAAAGCACGGGTTATAGCCTTGATAACCATGCTTTGAAAAGTGTACTGGCGCTTTAAACAGGTTTTGTAACTTATGTTTACGAGGCTGACTTTCTAGAATAAGCCTCCCTTGTCCTGCCGTAGAGCTGCCCCATGCCTGGCCCACGTCGCTTTCCCTTACCGTTGATCGCCGCTTTTTTTGCGCTGTACGTGATTTGGGGGTCTACCTACCTGGTGATTCGTATTGGTGTGGAGTATTGGCCGCCGTTGATGCTGGGGGGGATTCGTTTTCTTGTGGCGGGTGCGCTGATGTATGGCTATCTGCGCTGGCGCGGGGCTCCGGCGCCGACCTGGGTGCAGTGGAAGGCCGCCGGCAAGATCGGCATCTTGCTGCTGACGTTTGGTAATGGCGCGGTCACTGTCGCGGAGCATACCGGCGTGGCGTCCGGCGTCGCCGCGTTGGCGGTGGCGACGGTTCCGTTGTTTACCTTGCTCTGTGGTTTTTTCTGGGGCGCGCGTAATACCCGTCTTGAGTGGGCCGGGGTGGTGTTGGGAATTATCGGTATTGCGATGTTGAACATGGGTTCCAACCTGCAATCGAGCCCGATTGGCGCTGCTTTGCTGATTTTTGCCGCTGCTTCCTGGGCGTTCGGTTCGGTGTGGAGCAAGCATCTGCCGTTGCCTCAGGGGGCCATGGCCAGCGCGGCAGAAATGCTGATTGCCGGCGCAGTGCTGCTGGTGGGTAGCGCACTCAAAGGCGAACACCTCGACACCCTGCCACCGGTTGAAGGGTGGTTGGCCTTGGCTTACCTGGCAGTGTTCGGTTCAATCATCGCCTTCAATGCCTATATGTACCTGCTCAAGCACGTGCGTCCGGCGGCGGCCACCAGCTATGCCTACGTCAACCCTGCGGTAGCGGTGTTGCTGGGGATTGTGTTTGTCGGCGAGACCATTGGCATGGAAGAAGCGTTGGCGATGCTGGTGATCATCAGTGCGGTGCTGCTGATCAGCCTGCCACAGTGGCGCAAGCCCAAACCGGATTTAGGGTAAACTGCGGCGCATTGCGACCTTGCGCTGACTTTTTCCTACGGTACTTCCATGACTTTCGCCACCCTTGGCCTGATCGAACCCTTGCTGCGCGCCCTTGAGACGCTTGGCTACCAGACCCCG
>Ga0302228_10001893_pt1 | contig 14849 bp, 13 predicted proteins | sample II_Palsa_N1_2_FD_193519 | JGI IMG/M metagenome (GOLD analysis project Ga0302228, IMG submission 193519) | Peat permafrost microbial communities from Stordalen Mire near Abisko, Sweden - II_Palsa_N1_2 | ecosystem: Environmental > Terrestrial > Soil > Palsa > Peat permafrost | place: Sweden...
GGCGTACAAGGAATACATCACCGATCACCTGCCGGCGCACGAGCACCTCGGCGAACTGGTACAGGAAAAGCTGCTGTATTACCCCACCGTCACGCGTGAGGCGTTCCAGAACCGCGGCCGGATCACCGAGCTGATCGAAACTGAAAAGCTGTTCGCCGACCTTGGCGTGCCCGGCTTCTCACTGGAAAACGACCGCGTCATGCTGTGTGGCAGCCCGCACATGCTGCGCGACACCCGCAAGCTGCTCGACGACGCGGGCTTCCAGGAAGGCAGCAACAATTCGCCGGGGCACTACGTCGTCGAAAAGGCGTTCGTGGGCTAAACAGCCGCGCGGCCTACTGCCGCCGTAGCCACCACGCTCACCGCAAAACGGTCGAGCCTCAAGAAACCGGAGCCTTCGCGCTCCGGTTTTGCTTTTTGGCGCGAGCGGATCCCGAATACTGTTGGCACTTTTCCTGGCGCCCTGCGACCCTTCGCGGCGACTGCCCGAATCTCACATACCAGGAGAACGCCGCCAGCAACGTCCAGTTACAAATCCGACGCCTAGCCTCACCTTGCGTGTCAGCCTTTTTCCTACATGCAAAATGCATATAGCATGTCGACCGCATTAAAGTCCTGGCGCAAAAAACCCACCCTAACCCTTGTTCTATCTGCCCCTTTTCTTTTTTTTGAGATATGATCGCGACGCATCATCGGTTGCTGTGAAACCCACCAGGGTTACATCCGATATGTAACTGAATGTAAATTTCGTTACGCTACACTGTAGCGAATTGTCCGTCGCAGCTATGCGCTATGGGCAAATCACAAGGCCGGAGATTCGTATGCGTCCCCTCGTCTTCGCGCCGTCGATGCGCACCCGGTTTGCTGTGCCAGAGGCATCCTGAGCGGGAGAGTCATGGATACGTCGATTGTCGTACCGATCACTGCGCATGTGCCCCCTTCGATTGTCCGCGAAGAAAGCAGCGCCGAGCTTGAGCTCGCGCGTCTGCGCGCCCGCGTGCGCGAACTGTCTGCTGAACTGATCCACGCCCAGGAAGCCACCTGCCAACGCGTAGCGCGCGAACTGCACGACAGCGTCGGCGCCGAACTGACCGCGACACGCTTTGCGCTCGCCGGTGTCGAAACCTGGCTGCCCGCCGATGCGCCGCCGCAATGTGCCGCCGCGCTCAAAGTAGCCAGCCGCTCGCTCGACACGGTCTGCGAAGCCGCCCGCCATGCGGTTGCCGAGCTTCATGCGCCCGCCCTCGAAGCGGGCATCATCGGCGCGCTCTCGCAGTGGACCGGCGACTTCACCGCGCGCACTCAGCTACGTACTAGCTTTGTCTGCGCCGCCGACGTGCGGCTCACGCGCTTGCCGGCGGACGCCGCGCTGGCGATTTTCCGGGTCGCCCAGGAAGCATTGAACAATATTGCCAAGCACGCGCGGGCCAGCGCTGCGGACGTCCGCATCGAAGCCAGCCGCCGCCATCTGACGCTGGTCGTCAGCGACGACGGCGTCGGCCTCGCGCCGCGCGCCCGCATACGCCAAAGCCATTTCGGCCTCGCCGGGATGCGCGCCCGCTGCGCGGCGTTCGACGGCAGCGTGCAGATCAGTGCGCGCCGCGGCGACGACGCCACGCAAGGCGGCACCACGGTGCGCGCGCGTTTCGCATGGGATGCGATGCTCGCCGACGCGGCGTGCGTCGAGCGCCGTGCGGTCAGCGCCACCGTACTTTCGTTGTGAGCGCACCGACATGAGCCTGCGTATCCTGCTCGTGGACGACCATGCCGTCGTCCGTCAAGGCGTTCGTCAACTATTGCTGGACCGTGGCGTTGCGAACGAAGTGGCTGAGGCCGAAACTGGCGCCGAAGCGCTCATTGCCGCGGCAAAGCATGTGTACGACGTGATCCTGCTCGACATCTCGCTGCCCGACATGAACGGCGTCGAAGTGCTCAAGCGCGTGAAACGCAAGGCGCCGCGCGCGGCGGTGCTGATGTTTTCGATGTATCGCGAAGACCAGTACGCGGTCCGCGCACTGAAGGCCGGCGCGGCCGGGTACCTGTCGAAGACTGTCGACGCCGCGCAGATGATCGGCGCGATCCAGCAGGTGGCGGCCGGCCGCAAGTATGTCAGCCCGGCGATGGCCGAGGCGCTCGCCGATTACGTCTCGTTCGACGGTGAGCAATTGCCGCACGAAAAACTCTCCGACCGCGAATATCAGACGCTGTGCATGCTCGCCTCGGGCAAGCGGCTGACGGATATTGCGAACACGCTGTCGCTGTCAGTCAAAACGGTCAGCGTGTACCGCACGCGCCTGCTCGAGAAGATGAAGCTGCGCAATAACGCCGAGCTCACCTTCTATGTGATGAGCAACCGGCTCGTCGATCTCAATCCGGCCATGGCCGGATAAGCGGCATAAGGGCACCGCAAAAGGCACAAGACACGCTTGAGGTACGGCGCAAGGCCGTACCTGCCATCCCGAAAAGGCCTCGGGGTGCACATCCGCTAAAATCGTGGGTTTCTCGACATTCGGTGCGCAAGATGCGTGCACTACCGGAGACCCACACCAATGTCCCTGTTTCGCAAGAAAAGCGTCGAGCACATGCTCGCCGCCAGCACCCAAAGCGGCGGCCTGAAGAAAACCCTCGGCGCACTTGACCTCACTTTCCTCGGTGTCGGCGCCATCATCGGCACCGGCATTTTCGTGCTGACCGGTACCGGCGCCGTGCAGGCCGGCCCGGCGCTGATGCTGTCGTTCATCATCGCGGCCATCGCCTGCGGCTTCGCGGCGCTCGCCTATGCCGAGTTCGCCTCCACCATTCCGGTCGCCGGTTCGATCTATACCTATTCGTACGCCACGCTCGGCGAACTGGCCGCGTGGATCATCGGCTGGGACCTGATGCTCGAATACGGGCTGGCTACCTCGGCGGTGTCGGTGGGCTGGTCGGGTTATCTGCAGTCGCTCCTGTCGGGATTCGGCATTGCGCTGCCGGTCGCCCTGTCGGCCGCACCCGGGGCGCTACCCGGTCACATGACCTTGTTCAACCTGCCCGCCTTTCTGGTCATGATGGCCATCACCGCGCTGCTGTCGGTCGGCATTCGCGAATCTGCGCGCATCAACAACATGATGGTGGCGATCAAGGTGATCGTGGTGCTGCTGGTAATCGGCGTCGGCGTGTTTCATGTGACGCCCGCCAACTGGCATCCGTTCATGCCGAACGGCTGGAACGGCGTGTTCGGCGCGGCGGCGGTCATGTTCTTTGCGTTTATCGGCTTCGACTCGGTGTCGTCTGTAGCAGAAGAAGTGAAGAATCCGAAACGCGATTTGCCGATTGGCATCATCGCCTCGCTCGGCGTGTGCGCAGTGCTCTATGTAGCGATCGCGGCGGTCGTCACGGGCATCATGCCGTCGGCACAGTTCGCCAATATCTCGCACCCGGTGTCGTACGCATTGCAGGTGGCGGGTGAAAAATGGGTGGCCGGTTTCATCGACCTCGGCGCCGTGCTCGGCATGTTGACCGTGATTCTGGTGATGGCCTATGGCCAGACCCGCGTGATCTTCGCGATGTCACGCGACGGGCTGCTGCCGGCCAGGCTTTCGCGACTGCATCCGCGTTTTGCGACGCCGTTCTTCACCACGTGGCTCGTCGGCATCTTCTTCGGCTTGATCGGCGCTCTGGTGCCGCTCAACGTGCTTGCGGAGCTGATCAATATTGGCACGCTGGCGGCGTTTTCGATGGTGTCGATCGCCGTGCTGATCCTGCGCAAGACGCATCCGCGACTGCCGCGCGCGTTCCGTTGCCCGGGTGTGCCGGTGGTGCCGGTCCTCGCGGTGGCATCGTGTCTGTTCCTGATGGCGAATCTGAAGTTCGTCACTTGGGTCGCCTTCGTGATCTGGCTGTCGATCGGCATGGTGATCTACTTTGGTTACTCGCGCCGGCACTCGAAGCTCGGGCACGGGTTGCAAGATCACTAAGCCTTCCCGCTTGCAGCGGTGAACGCCGCCCACTGGCGTACACCTTCCTGAAAACGGCACGTCTGCTCGCGCAGCGTGCCGTTTTTTCATACCCGGCCGCCGTTCCATGCGCACCGACCGTGCCAGTCCGCCGGACGATTTCCCCGAATAGCAAGCCCGTTCGATTTGTGCTTTACTTTTCGGTGGAATCATAAAAAGCACAAACCGAAGCGAGCCCTCGTAGCAGGCAGGCGGAAGTTGGTGAACTTGGGCCCGCGCCGGTCTCGATCCCCCTCGCAACCATGTTGCATGTGACCAGAGTAAGCGCTTTGCATCGGACCAGAGTAGGCGTTGAAGCGCCAACTCTGGCCAACAGCTGAAGCGCTAACTCTGGTCGACAAAGGAGACAGTTCATGGCGATCAGCATCAGTCTGACGGTGAACGGCGCGCCCGTTACCGCCGAAATCGAGCCTCACACCCTGCTTGTCCAGTTCCTGCGCGATCAACTGCGGCTCACCGGCACCCATATCGGCTGCGACACCGCCCAGTGCGGTGCATGCACGGTTGATCTGAACGGATACGCGGTCAAATCATGCAATATCCTCGCCGTGCAGGCCGAAGGCGCTGAGATCACGACCATCGAAGGGCTCGCCATAAACGGCGAACTGCACCCCATGCAGGCCGCTTTCCGCGCCTGTCACGGCTTGCAGTGCGGCTTCTGCACGCCGGGCATGGTGATGAGCGCGATCTCACTGGCCCGCTGTCAACCCGATCTCACCGAAGCGGATGTGCGCGCCCAGCTCGACGGCAACCTGTGCCGCTGTACGGGCTATCACAACATCGTCAAGGCCGTGCTCGAAGGTGCTGCCGGCATGAAGTCCGGCGCTGCCACTCTGGCGACCGACAAAGTCACCGCCTAAGGAGCCGACGATGAACGCACCCGACCCGCATCCGCTGATTGGCGCCTCCGTCCAGCGCAAGGAAGACTACCGGTTCCTGACCGGCAATGGTCAGTACACCGACGATGTCGTCCTGCCCCAGCAAACCTACGCCGTGTTCCTGCGCTCGCCGCATGCGCATGCGCGGATCAAAAGCATCGATACGGCCGCGGCGAAGCAATCGCCCGGCGTCGTGGCGGTGTTCACCGGCGCGGATATGGCCGCTGACAGCGTGGGTGGCCTGCCCTGCGGCTGGCTGATCCATAGCGTCGACGGCACGCCGATGCACGAACCGCCGCATCCGGTGATCGCGCATACCAAGGCACGCCACGTCGGCGACCAGGTGGCGCTGGTGATCGCCGATTCGATCAAAGCGGCGAAAGACGCGGCCGAGCTGATCGAAGTCGATTACGACGTGCTGCCTGCGGCAGTCGACACCGCACACGCCGCAGACCCCGGCCAGCCTGCCGTGCACGATGAGGTGCCAGACAACGTCTGCTACAACTGGGGCCATGGCGACAAGGCCGCCACGGACGCCGCCTTCGCCAAGGCTGCACACGTGACGACGCTCGATATCGTCAACAACCGCCTGATCCCGAACGCCATCGAACCGCGTGCGGTCAATGCAAGCTGGTCGCCGCATGACGACAGCTACACGGTGTATGTGGCGAACCAGAATCCGCACGTCGAGCGGCTGCTGATGGCGGCGTTCGTGCTGTCACTGCCGGAATCGAAATTGCGCGTGATTGCGCCGGATGTCGGCGGCGGCTTCGGCTCGAAGATCTTTCTGTACGCCGAAGATGTCGCGCTCACGTGGGCATCGAAGAAGATCCGCCGGCCGGTAAAGTGGACTGCCGAACGTTCGGAGGCCTTCATATCCGATGCGCACGGCCGGGACCATGTGACGAAAGCCGAACTGGCCATGGACGCCGACGGCAAATTCCTCGCCATGCGCGTGCACACCATCGCCAACATGGGCGCGTACCTGTCGACCTTCGCCTCAAGCGTGCCGACCATCCTGTACGCGACGCTACTCGCCGGCCAGTACACCACGCCCGCGATCTACGCCGAGGTGAAGGCGGTCTTCACCAACACGGTCCCCGTCGATGCCTATCGCGGCGCCGGGCGGCCGGAGGCTACGTATGTGGTGGAGCGGCTGGTCGAAACCGCGGCGCGCGAGATGAATCTCGATCCGGCGGAAATTCGCCGGCGCAACTTCATTCGCTCGTTCCCATATGCGACGCCGGTGGGCCTCACGTACGACACCGGCGATTACGAAACCTGCCTCGCCCGGGCGCTGGAACTCGCCGACGTGAAGGGTTTCGCAGCCCGCAAGCAGGCCTCGGAGCAGAACGGCAAGCGACGCGGACTCGGCTACTCGTGCTACATCGAGGCCTGTGGACTGGCGCCGTCGAACATCGCAGGCGCGTTGGGCGCACGGGCAGGGCTGTTCGAAGCGGGCGAAGTGCGCGTGCATCCTACCGGTTCGGTGACAGTATTCACCGGCTCGCATAGCCACGGTCAAGGGCATGAGACGACCTTCGCCCAGGTTGTGGCGGACCGGCTCGGCATTCCTTTGAACAACGTCGAAATCGTGCACGGCGACACCGGGCGCATTCCATTCGGCATGGGCACGTATGGCTCCCGTTCGATTGCAGTGGGCGGCTCGGCAATCATGAAAGCGCTCGACAAGATCGAATCGAAAGCGAAGAAGATCGCGGCGCATCTGCTGGAAGCGGCGGCGGAAGACATCGAGTTCAAGGACGGTATATTCCGCGTCGCCGGCACGGACCGCACCAAGGCCTTCGCCGATATTTCGCTCGCCGCCTACGTGCCGCACAACTATCCGCTAGACAAGCTCGAACCCGGCCTCGACGAAAGCGCGTTCTACGACCCGACCAATTTCACCTATCCGGCCGGCGCTTATATCTGCGAGGTGGAGGTGGATCCGGATACCGGCGAGTGCCGCATCCAGCAATTCACCGCGGTCGACGACTTCGGCAACGTGATCAATCCGATGATTGTGGAAGGCCAGGTGCATGGCGGCCTCGGCCAGGGGATCGGCCAGGCGATGCTCGAACGCTGTGTGTACGACAACGAGAGCGGACAGTTGCTGACGGGCTCGTACATGGACTACGCGATGCCGCGCGCCTCCGACTTGCCGAGCTTCACGGTGGAAACCGCCAAGGGCACGCCATGCACGCACAATCCGCTCGGCGTAAAGGGCTGTGGCGAAGCGGGAGCCATCGGCTCGCCGCCGGCGGTGATCAACGCGATCATCGATGCGCTCGCGCCGCTCGGCGTGACGGATCTGCAAATGCCCGCCACGCCGCATCGCGTGTGGGCTGCCATCCACGCTGCGCAACAACCCTGACCGGAGCAAGCCGACATGTACACATTCGACTATCAACGTACGGCCGACCCGAAAGCGGCGGTCGCAGCGCTCGCGGGTGACGCCGACGCCAAATTTCTCGCCGGCGGGCAGAGTCTGCTGCCTACGATGCGTTTGCGCCTCGCACAGCCCTCCAGACTGATCGACATCACGCGCATCGCCGCACTCAAGGAGATTCGCGTCGATGCCAACACGGTGACCGTAGGCGCCGCCGTCTGCCATGCGGATGTCGCCGGGCACGCCGACATCCAGCGCGTCTTGCCAGGGCTCGCCAGCCTCGCAAGCCATATCGGCGACCGCCAGGTGCGCGCGCTCGGGACCATCGGCGGTTCGCTCGCGAACAACGATCCGGCTGCATGCTATCCGGCTGCGGCGCTGGCGTTAGGCGCGACGATCGTGACCGACCGGCGCCGCATCGCGGCTGACGATTTCTTTGTCGCCATGTACGAGACCGCGCTCGCGCCCGACGAACTGATCACCGCAATCGAGTTTCCCGTGGCCGAGCGCAGCGCCTACGAGAAATTTCGCAATCCCGCTTCACACTTTGCGCTGGTCGGCGTGTTCGTGGCGAAGCACGCCGACGGCGTGCGGGTGGCGGTGACGGGCGCGGCGGCGTCGGTGTTTCGCGCGTCGGAGCTGGAGAGCGCGCTCACGGCGGACTTTACGCCGGCGGCGGCACGAGCGGTGACGGTATCCGCAGATGAGCTGAACACCGACATGCACGCAAGCGCCGAGTACCGGGCGCATCTGATTCCGGTGCTGACGGCACGCGCGGTGGCGACAGCAAACGGCTAGTGCGCGGGCCGCACGGCTTCAGGAGAATCATGCAGCCCGCTTCAATCGACGACACCCTCGCTCAGCTCGCCGCCCAAAGCTATTTCGCGAGCCGCGAACTCGCGACCGCGCTATTCCTCGCGCTACGCATGGAACGGCCGTTGTTCGTCGAGGGCGAGCCGGGCGTCGGCAAGACCGAGCTGGCCAAAGCCGCCGCTGGCCTGCTCGGCACGTCGATGCTGCGGCTGCAATGCTACGAAGGCCTCGATACGGCGAGCGCGCTCTACGAGTGGGACTATCCGCGCCAGATCATGGCCCTGAGGCTCGCCGAAGCCGCCGGCGAGCGGCCCGGCAACGACACCCTGTATCGCAGCGAATTCCTGCTCAAGCGCCCGTTGCTTCAGGCGCTGATGCCCGACGAACAACACCCCGGTGCGCGCCGGGTGCTGCTGATCGACGAAATCGACCGCGCCGACGAACCGTTCGAAGCGTTCCTGCTCGAACTGCTGTCGGACTTCCAGGTGTCGATACCGGAATACGGCACGGTGCGCGCGGAGCAGCCGCCGCTCGTCGTGATGACCTCGAACCGCACGCGCGAAGTGCACGACGCGTTGAAGCGCCGTTGTCTGTATCAATGGATCGGCTATCCGGAGCGCGATCGCGAACTGGCGATCGTCGCCGCGCGAGCGCCGCAAACCAGCGCGGAACTGCAAAGGCGTGCGGTCGACTTCGTGCATCAGTTGCGCGGTATGGACCTGTTCAAGGCGCCGGGGATCGCGGAAACGATCGACTGGTGTCGCGCGTTAGCCGCGTTGAGCGTGACCGAGCTTGATCCGCAATCGGTGCAGGACACGCTCGGCGTGCTGCTCAAGTATCAGGACGATCTGGCGCGGATCGACGCGGCACAGATTGCGAAGTGTCTGGCGCTGCCGGGGTAATGGCAATGAACAGGATTCCTGATGATAGCCAGGCCGCCGAGGCCACTGGAATCACCGGCACCGCCGGTGTCTCCGAAGGCGATGCTGCCCCGCCGCCCACGCTCGCACACAACGTCGTTCATTTCGTGCGTGTGCTGCGTGGAGCGGGCCTGCCGATGTCTCCCGCACACGCGGTCGACGCGATCGGCGCCCTGCGCTGGATCGATCTCGGCCGCCGCGACGACGTACGCGCAGCGCTCGCCGCCCTGCTCGTCTCCGCGCCCGACGAACGCGAGACCTTCAACGCCGCCTTCAACCTGTTCTGGCGCGATCCCGACTGGGAGGGTAAGTTGCGCGCGCTGTTATTGCCGAAGGTACGCAACGGCCTGCCGCCTCCGAAGCGCAACAATCGCCTCGCCGATGCCCTCGCCGCGCGTCCACCCGGCTCGCACAACGCTCACGCCAAGTCCGAAACCGAGCAGCACGAACTGCACGCCCACGTCACCTTCAGCGCCGAAGAACGTCTGCGTCACCGCGACTTCGATACTCTCAGCGCCGACGAATGGCGCACGCTGCGTCATGTGATTCGCGCCCACCGCCTACCGCTCGCCACCGAACCGACGCGCCGCCTCAAGGCCGCCTCGCACGGCACGCATGCGGATCTGCGCGCCACAGCCCGTCACGCGGTGCGCTCGGGCGGCGACTGGACGGTGTGGAAATACCGTGCGGTCATCGAGCGCAAACCGCCGCTCGTGTTGCTGCTCGACATCTCCGGATCGATGAGCGCGTACTCGCGCGCGGTGCTGTATTTCTGTCACGCCTTGTTGCAGTCGCGCGAGCGGCTACAGGTGTTCCTGTTCGGCACGCGCCTGACCAACGCGACGCGCGCGCTGCGCGAGCGCGACCCCGACGTGGCGATCGCGACAATCGCCGATCAGGTGGTGGACTGGTCGGGTGGCACGCGCATCGGCGCAGCGCTCGCCGAGTTCAACCGGCGCTGGGCACGCCGCGTGCTGACCGGCAGGGCGACCGTGCTGCTCGTCACCGACGGCCTCGACCATGAGGCCATCGACATGCTCGACACGGAAATGGCCCGTCTGCGCCGCTTCGCCCACCGTATCGTCTGGCTCAACCCGTTACTGCGATACAGCGGCTTCTCTGCGAAAGCTCGCGGCGTGCAAGCGATCCTTCCCTATGTCGATGCGCACCGGTCAGTTCATAATCTAGATAGTCTGGCTGCATTTGGCCGCGATCTGGCGCAGCTGACGCGCACGCCCCGCGCCGCTAAGGCGGCCGGCACCCCAGGAGCCAGGCAATGGAATTGACCGAAAGCTATACGTTACCTATCTCGCAGCAACGCACGTGGGAAGCGTTGAACGACACCGCCGTCCTGCGCGCATCGATTCCCGGTTGCGAGAGCATCGAGGCGGACGGCGAGAATGCGTTTGCGCTCTCGATGAGCGCGTCGGTCGGTCCTGTGAAGGCTCGCTTCAAAGGGCGTATGCTGCTCACCGATATCAACGCGCCGCAAACCTATACCATCGTCTTCGAGGGTCAGGGTGGCGTGGCGGGCTTCGGCAAAGGCAGCGCCCGCGTCATGCTTGAATCCGAAGGCGCTGAGGCAACGAAGCTGACGTACACGGCGAGCGCGCAGGTTGGCGGCAAGCTGGCGCAAATTGGCTCACGGCTCGTCGACGGCGCGGCGCGCAAGCTGGCCGGCGAATTTTTCAGGCGTTTCATCGCCCAGGTGAGCGGGGACGGTGACGCCGAGGCGGCAGCCCAAGCCGTGGCGGCCGCAGACACAGCATCAAACGACGGCGCCGATGCAGCATCCGGCGACGATCAAACGAAAAGGAAGAAATCATGGACAGCGTGGATCTCGAAGTCCTGAAGTCCAGTGCACGCTGGCTCGAACAGGGACATCGCGCGCTACTGGTAACAGTAGTGAAAACGTGGGGCTCGTCACCGCGCCCTGAAGGCGCCATGCTCGCCGTGCGTGACGATGGCCTCGTGGTGGGATCGGTGTCGGGCGGCTGCATCGAAGACGACCTGATCGAACGCGTACGACAACGCGGCATCGAACAGAATGTGCCCGAGGCGGTCAAGTACGGTATCTCGGCGGAGGAAGCACATCGCTTCGGACTGCCTTGCGGCGGCACGATCCAACTGGTGCTTGAGCCGCTCAGCAAGGCAAGCCTGATCGCCGATTTGTGCGACTCGGTCGAAGACGGCCGGCTGCTCGCACGACGTCTCGATATGGCAACCGGAGCGGTACAACTCGGGCCCGCGCAGGCCACTGATGGCGTCGACTTCGATGGCGAGCGTCTACTGACGATCCACGGGCCGCGCTACCGGATGCTGGTGATCGGCGCGGGGCAATTGTCGCGCTACCTCTGCCACATTGCCGTCGGCCTCGACTATCAGGTGACCGTCTGCGATCCGCGCGAAGAGTACACCGACGAGTGGGATATACCCGGCACGAAGATCGTCCGCACAATGCCCGACGACACGGTGCTCGAGATGAAGCTCGACGAACGTTGCGCGGTCATTGCACTGACGCACGATCCGAAGCTCGATGACCTCGCGCTGATGGAGGCCTTGAAAACGCCCGCGTTCTATGTCGGCGCACTGGGCTCACGGCGCAACAACGCGGCCCGTCGTGAGCGGCTCAAGGAGTTCGATCTGAACGATACGGAGCTGGCCCGGTTGCACGGGCCGGTAGGTATTTATATCGGCAGCCGGACGCCGCCGGAGATCGCCGTATCGATTCTCGCCGAGGTGACAGCTGCCAAGAATGGCGTTTCCCTGCCCACGCTGCTGCAGGTTGAAGGCGCGAAGGCTGCACGGGAAGTCGCTGCGAGCGGCGGAGCGACTTGTAGCGCGTAGTCGTTCGCAATCCTCTTCAACGTTAGCCATTCGGCTGACTGGTATCCCACCCGCAAATCCATAGCATGGCCTCATGCACGGCTCGTCCGCGGTCGGGCGAAACGTTCGTCGCATTAGTCGTTGTGACGCCGGTTTCGACCGCCGCGTTCCGTGCACATAAATTGACAATTATTCCTTTGACGGAATATTCCATGGAGGCTATATTTATGGCGTGGGACGTTGAATACACCGACATTTTCGGTGCGTGGTGGGACGGTTTAACAGAGAAAGAGCAATGGTCGGTCGACAATGCAATTGGATTGCTTGAAAACGTAGGGCCTCATTTGCCTTACCCACACAGCAGCCAGGTCAAGGGCTCGAAATACAGCCGCATGCGCGAATTGAGAGTCCAACATGCAGGCAGGCCCTTCCGCGTGTTGTACATCTTCGACCCGCTGCGCACCGACATTCTTTTACTCGGTGGCGACAAGACCGGCAAGGATCGCTGGTATGCAATAAATATCCCGCGTGCTGATGCTCTATACGGTGCGCATCTGGCGCGACTAGATCAAGAAGGAGTCAATGATGGCGAGAAAGTATGCGGAATTGCGCGCGCAACTGTCACCGGAAGCACGTGCCCGATCGGAGCAGGCAACCAAAGACATGATCGCCGAAATGGCGCTCTCCGAATTGCGCCGTGCGATGGGTTTCTCGCAGGAAGGCCTGGCAACCGTGATGAACGTGAAGCAACCGAGCATCGCAAAACTCGAGCAGCGAACGGACATGTATGTCTCCTCGCTGCGTGACCATATTCATGCGTTGGGCGGCGAGTTGGTTCTGATCGCGCGCTTCGCCGATCACGATGTGAAAATCAGTTCGGTGAGCGGACCGTCTACGTCGAAAGACGCAGCGGCCTGAACCGCCGCGGTCGCACGAGCCGACAGGCAGCTAAACCGGCCAGAGCGGCCCTTCCTGCATCGCGCCGAGTTGCTCACGCATCTCGAGAATACGGTCTTCCCAGTAGCGCTGCGTATTGAACCAGGGAAAGGCAGCGGGAAACGCGGGATCATCCCAGCGGCGCGCCAGCCATGCCTGGTAGTGAATCAGCCGCAGCGTGCGCAACGCTTCGATCAGATACAGCTCGCGCGGTTCAAACTCGCAAAAGTCTTCGTATCCCGCCAGCAGATCAGTGAGCGCGCGCGACGCTTCCGCACGCTCGCCCGGCAGCAACAGCCAGAGATCCTGCACCGCCGGCCCCATGCGACTATCGTCGAAGTCGACGAAGTGCGGACCGGCATCGGTCCACAACACATTGCTCGGATGGCAATCGCCGTGCATACGCAAAGCGCGTATTTCGCCGGCTCGCTCAAACGCCTGTTGGACGCCTTCAAGTGCGAGGTTGATCACCGTTTCCCACGCCGTGCGCACATCGTCAGGAATGAAGCGTTGCGACAGCAGGAAATCACGCGGCTCATAGCCAAACGTCTGAATGTCGAGCGTGGGTCGTGCGGTGTAGTCCTGCGTCTGTCCCACGGCGTGGATGCGGCCGATGAAGCGGCCCAGCCATTCGAGCGTATCGCGCCGGTCCAGGTCCGGAGCGCGGCCGCCGCGCCGCTCGAAGATCGAGAAGCGAAAGCCGTCGAACGTATGCAGCGTGCGGCCTTCGAAGACACGCGCCGGCACCGCCGGAATCTCGCGCTCCACCAGTTCGGCCACGAATGCATGCTCTTCCAGAATCGCTTCGTCGGTCCAGCGCTCGGGCCGGTAGAACTTCGCGACAACGGGTGGGCCGTCCTCGACGCCGATCTGATAGACGCGGTTCTCGTAGCTGTTGAGCGGCAGCATGCGGCCATCGGTGCGCACACCAATCGCGCTCATCACGCTGTCGATAGCGTCGAGCACACACTCCGGCTTGAGCCGGGCAAAAGGCACGGTGCCGGAGGCATCGTCCTGCGAATCGTGAGGTTCGTAGTTCATGCCCGCATTGTGCGCCGCGCCGCCGTCAAAGACGAGCGTTGCAGCGACACACGCAGGCTACGAGCCGTGTTCAGTGCATCTGTGCACTGGCCGGGCGCACGAGTTCGCCCGTATCGATCAGGTCTTCGAGGAAGAAGGGTTCCGTATTGAGTTGCAGCGAAGTGCCGGGTTCACCGGCATACCACGCCACCATCGCCATGTCGCCCAGAATGCGCATGACGATCCCGCGCGCGCCTTGCGGCACTGCGATATGCACGGATCGGACGATAGAACCGACTTGCATGATGTTTCCCCGTTCTCACGTAGCCGGCTATATGAAGATCGTGCCGGTCGAGGTGATGATAAAAGCGCCGCTTCGCCGAACACGTTGCGCACGCACCTAAGTTTCTCCGCGTCGCACGCGGTGGTGGTGAAGCTCATTGTTGCCGTTTTGCGGGTAAGGGGAAAGCGGAAACTGGCGGCACATGGCCCTTCATTTCAGCGCTTTCGTCTCATCGACACCGGCAAAACGCCAAGCCGATGGCCTTACTGTACCGCATGATCACAAGCCATCATAAACCTTGCGGCACTGATACATCAAAAACATGGGTCCAGGGATCTTGCCTGGGCTGAGCCACAAGAAAGCCACGGTACAGTGTGAGTGGGAGGTCTAACGGACACCGTTGGTTCTCAGAAAGGACAATGTAATCGAACGCAAGACTACGGCGCTACCCGATGGTGCTTTGGCAGAACGCGCTCAGCCCGGCCAGGCAAGCCTTCGATGGTCCACAAAGCGCCGCTGCAGTGCCACAAACAACGCCGACAGCAGCTCAGCCGTCGCCTATACTCGAAACAAGCGTGACAGCCATCTCAAACTAAAAAGACCGCCGCTGGCCGCGCAAGGACACAAGGAGACGAGCATGACGACCTACTTTACGATCGCCGATTTCATCCTGATCATTCCGATGGCACTAGCCGGCGCCCTGTTTGTTGGCGCGCTACCCTGCAAGACGGAACTGCGGCACAACGTCTTCCGCCTGATCGGCGCCCTGCTGGGCGTGGGCATTGCGGT
>Ga0302228_10001902_pt1 | contig 14821 bp, 10 predicted proteins | sample II_Palsa_N1_2_FD_193519 | JGI IMG/M metagenome (GOLD analysis project Ga0302228, IMG submission 193519) | Peat permafrost microbial communities from Stordalen Mire near Abisko, Sweden - II_Palsa_N1_2 | ecosystem: Environmental > Terrestrial > Soil > Palsa > Peat permafrost | place: Sweden...
GGCTGGAAGGATTGGTGAACGACTTCGATGCCGCTTCCGCCCATGCCGTAAGGGGACTCAACATGGCCCGCTGAAACTCGTGGAATTGATAGAGCATGTCTGACCTGTATAAAACCGGCTGCGCCCGTGTTCGGGAGCGTGTCCGGCGGTTGGCCTCTATCGGCGGTGGCGTCATGCCGGGGCAGGCTTTCGCTGGTTCCCGGCTCGGCGTGCAGTTCGTCGATTGCACCGCATTGCTGGTGCTGGCAGTTATTCGTTATTACTTTCGTTGTTGCTTATTTGCTTCATGAGGGGTCGCGGGGAATGAGGCAGGGACCGGGAGCGGGCATGAGCCGGCGTTGCGCCTTCTGGGCTGAAAATGGAACAGCACACGAAACACATGCCGGCTAAGCCGTGACACCAGACCCCGATTCAATATTCCGGATTGAAGCCCCGCTTTGAACCCTTGCTTCGAAGCCTCGCTTGGGAACTCCAATTCGCCGAACGACCGGTCGGAAAGCCTCTTCGATCATAGCCAAGAATGCGCTTTTGTGCAACGCAACATACGTGCTCTTTACCTCTATTCAGCATGAATTTTGCGTCGAAATCGTCAATTTCCGTTAATCATTCGAATCGCATTACGTTTTGCTTTCTTTTGTTGGCACTGCGTCCGAGGGTTTGTCCTGACGCGACGCAGGCTGGCCTGTTGCCTTCGCCATGCCTTGCTCGTGGCGCATCAGGTTCATGCCGGTATGGACGAGCGCGACATGGGAAAACGCCTGCGGAAAGTTACCGACCAGACGTTTCGCGACCGTGTCGTATTCCTCGGCCAGCAGGCCGACGTCGTTGGCGAGACCTAGCAAACGCTCGAACATCGCATACGCTTCCTCGAGGCGTCCCTGCAGCGCGAGATTGTCGACCAGCCAGAAGCTACACGCTAGAAACGTGCCTTCCCCCGGCGGCAGGCCGTCCTGTACTTCCGAAGTGTGATATCGCTTGACCAGTCCGTCGTGCGTGAGATCACGCTCGATGGCGTGGAGCGTGGAGATCACGCGCGGATCTTCCGGCGGAAGAAAACCGAGCAGCGGTATCAGCAGCAAACTGGCATCGAGATCGCCGCCACCGTACGTCTGCGCGAACGAGTTCATTGCCGGATTCCAGCTTTTCTCGCACACGTCCGCGTGAATGGTGCTGCGCATCGTGCGCCAATGGTCGATCGGCCCTTCGAGGCTGAACTGTTCCGCCGATTTGATCGCGCGGTCGTACGCGACCCACGCCATGACCTTCGAGAAGGTGAATTGTTGACGGCCGCCGCGCGTTTCCCAGATGCCTTCATCCGCTTCCTGCCAGATGGTGTCGAGATGATCGAGCATGGCGCGCTGGATCGACCATACGGTGTCATCGCCTTGGAGGCCGCCCACGCGCGCGAGATGCAGCGCATTCATCACTTCGCCGTAGACATCGAGCTGCAACTGGTTGACCGCGCCGTTGCCAATGCGCACGGGCTTGGAGTTCTCGTAACCCGGCAGCCAGTCGGCTTCCCATTCGGGCAAACGCCGCTCGCCCGCAATGCCGTACATGATCTGCACCTGGTCCGGCGACCCGGCCATCACGCGGCCAAGCCATGCCCGCCAGGCACGCGCTTCGTCGTAGTACCCGCTGCGCATCATCGCGAGGAGGGTGATGGTGGCGTCGCGCAACCAGCAGTATCGATAATCCCAGTTGCGCGTGCCGCCCAGTTGCTCCGGCAACGACGTGGTCGGCGCCGCGACAATACCGCCGGTCGGTTCGTAGGCAAGCGCCTTGAGCGTAATCAGCGAGCGGCGGATAGCCGGACCCCAGCGGCCGTCAAGATTGCTGCGTCCCGACCATTCCAGCCAGAAGTTCTCGGTGCGTGCGAACTGCGTATGCGGATCGAGCGCGCGCGGCAGGCGCAAGTGCGATTGCGAATACACGAGCGAGAAGGGGACGCGCTCACCCTCGCTCACGGTGAATTCGCCGACGGTGCGCATGTTCTCGCCGGTGACGTCGATGGGGGTGCGCAACACGCATAGGTCGGGACCGGCGATCGCGCGAATACCGCTTTCGTCGGGGAGACGGCTGACCCAGGGAATGGAGGAGCCGTAGTCGAAACGCAGCACCAGCTCCATTTTCATCTTTACGGTACCGCGCCGGCCCACCACGATGCGCACGAGGTCGGATGCGCCGTCACGGACCGGCATGAAGTCGATGAGTGACACGCGGCCGTCGGGCGTTTCGAAATCGGTTTCCAGGATCAGCGTATCGCCGCGATACCGGCGGGTGATCACAGGGGGTGGGGCGCCGTCCGGCAAGTCGGGCGTGATCAGCCAGCGGCCGTTTTCCGGCGTGCCCAGCAGGGCCGCAAAACATGCGCCGGAGTCGAAGCGCGGCCAGCACAGCCAGTCTATCGAGCCCTCTTTTGAAATCAGGGCGGCGGTGTGGCCATCGCCGATCAGGGCGTAGTCCTCAATCAGTGCGGGCATAGGCTAGGAGATATCGATGCGGCCGCGGTACAGGCGCCGCGTGGTTGTGGGAAGCCAAGCTGTTCCAGTCCTTCGAGCGTTCGATTATGAAGCGCATTCGTTTTTCGCGTTTTTCACGCATGTCTGTCCCACGCGTGTGCCGCCAGTTCCAGTCCGCCACGCCGGATGCAAGTGAGCTTGCAAAAGGCCAAGCAAAACCGCAAGCGCAGGAAGGTTGAAAAAACTTGTGACAAATGTCTAGAATGAATCTTCGCGCCAGACGGTTTCGCCCAAGGCAGTATCGCCGTGGGTCCGCGGCACCGGACCTGTGATGAACGTCACGCGCTCCTTGCTTGCCTAACGTTTTCGAGGACATCGAAAGTGAAAGCCATGCTGAATCCGTCGAGAGCAGATTGCATCGCCATCCTGTCGGCCGCGAGCCGTATCGTCGATCACACCACGCTCCTGGATCTCAATTACAAGAATCTCGGCCTGTCCCGCAACGGGATGGAAACCGCCGCGTCGTTCCTGATCGAACGCGCCTGTTTCACCCGGCATCGCGAGGTCGACGGGCTTACTGCCGTGGGCGCCTTGTCGCTGCAAGGCAGGATGCGGCTCGACCAGCTCGCCAACAACTGATACTGATTGCGCTGCAGCACGCTGCGCCTTCATCTGTATTCAGAACATTCTTAGCGCGGGATCGCGGATTGCGATCCCGCGTTCAGCGTTTGCGCGTCTTTCGGAACCTCGCTCCAATAACAGCGTCTTATGGACGCGCATTTCGACTATCAGCGCGATGGCGGTGTTCGGGTCGAGGCCGTCAGAAATGTGTCCCGCTCAGTCCGAACACGCCAATCAGTCCGATGATGATGAGGTAAATCGCGACGATGAAGTTGAGCAGGCGCGGCACGATCAGGATCAGAATGCCTGCTATCAGCGCGACCAGCGGTCCGAGGCTCAGATGGATATCCATGGTGACTCCTTGTTGATTTTTTGATGGGAATGGGTTTGCATCAGGTCTGCATCATGCGCCGAAGCAGTGACCGGTGACAATTGGGACAATCGGGCGCTTTCCACGGCTCACACACCTTGAAACAAGCCCTGAAACAAGCCGTAATAACGAACGATCAGGAGGCGGTATGCAATTGGCGGATTTCACTCATTTCCCTCGTTTGACGCGTTTTACCCGTCGTGTTCCTTCTACACTCCGTGTCCGGGGTTTCGCTCCCACGCAAACATCGTGCCTCGCCGTTGGGCCAGCGCGTTTGTCGCAGTCCGAGCGTCAGGCTGACCATCAATCCGAGCGTCAGCCCCAGCGGCCGCGATTGATGTCGAAAGGTGTCGCGGCGGGCGTGGCAGCTGTGTTGTCGCTTGCTGCTGCCCAAGCCTTCGCACAAGGGGCGGGTACGGCTGCCGGCACGTCAACAACGGCTTCCGGTGCTGCCGATAACGGCGTATTCGACTTGCTCGTGGGCACGTATACCGGCAGCGGCAAGAGTGAAGGTATTTATGTGTACCGGTTCGATGCAGGCACCGGCGCGATCACGCGCCTTTCATCCGCGCAGACGGTGAATCCGTCTTATCTCGTGGTGAGCAAAGACCGCCAGCATGTCTACGCGGTCAACGAGCTTCCCGGCGATAACGGTCCCGCTTCGCAACGCGGCGGCATCAGCGCATTCCGCTTCGATCCGCCCAGCGGGCAGCTCACCTTCGTGAACCGTGTCTCCTCCGATGGCAACGATCCCGCGTATCTCGCTCTATCGCCGGATGGCCGTTATCTGCTGACCGCCAACTACTCGGTGGCATCGAATCCGGGCGGCAGCTTTGCCGTGTTTCCACTGGAAGGTGACCGGGTTGATCCGTCGGTACTCACCGTGCATCACGACGGCAGCGGTCCCGTGAAAGGACGCCAGGACAATTCGCATGTGCACTCCACGGTGTTTTCGCCCGATGGCCGTTATCTGTTCGCGCAGGACCTGGGTGCGGACAAGATCTACTCTTATAGATACACGCCCGATGGCAGCCGTGGTTTATTCGGGCCGACCGAGTCGCGTTATACGCTGGTGAAACCGGGTTCCGGGCCGCGTCACCTGATCTTCGATCAGGCCGCTAAACACGCTTACCTCACGACCGAAATGAATGCGTCGGTGTCGGTGTACGACTATGACGACGGCAAGCTCACGTTGAGGCAAACGTTGCAGATGACCGCGCCCGGTTTCAAGGGCAAGGTGGGTGGCAGCGCGATCCATCTGTCGCCGGACGGCCGTTTCCTCTATGCCACCAATCGCGGCGATGCGAACGAAATCATGACCTACGCCGTGAATCCGTCCGATGGTCATCTCAAGCTGCTCGACCGGCGTTCGACGCTTGGCAAGTCGCCGCGCGAATTTGCTATTGATCCGACCGGACGCTGGCTGATCATCGGCAATCAGGATAGCGACAGCGTCTATTTTTTCCGGCGTAATCCGGACACGGGCGAACTCGCGTCCGATCCGAAGCGCCTGGAGATTGGTTCACCGGTCGATTTCAAGTTTGTTTCGCCATCCTGATGATTATTTTTCCAGTCGTGCGAGTCGTGGATCGTCAGTGGTTCCCGGCTCGCACGTTTTTCCTAAGTAACGTGGTTTTGGTTTAACCGGTAAGACCGGGGTTGTCCCGCGGGTTCGTCCCGCGGGGTTGTCCCAGTATCGAAGGAATTCAACGTTGAACATTACGTCAGCAGTAAGCAAGCAGTCGGGTCCCACCGGCGGGCGCACCGCCCGGAGTACGGAGCAGGACGCGCCCACACCGCCGGGTTTCATTTGTGCGTTCCGGTTTGCCGGCGCGGAAGCGTTACGGCTGTCCTGGGACGAGGCGCGTCGCGAGATCGCGGGCGACGGCCCGACATGGCTGCATTTGAGCGCAAACGACGACACCGTCGAAAGCTGGCTGACCGGCGTGACCGCGATGCCCGATGTCGCCCGCGAATTCCTGAACGGTGAGGACAAGCGCCCGCGCGTGCACATGGGCGGGACGTTCATGTACGGCGTGGTGGCGGATCTGGAGCGCGTCGCGGAAACCCCCGACGCGGATCCGAACGCGCAGGCCACGCGCCGGGCGACGGGCGCGCTGCGCTTTTACGTCGATAAAAATCGCATGATCACGGTGCGCGCGCAGCCGCTGCAATCGACCGACCGGCTGCGTCACGCCGTGCTCGAAGGCGCCATGTTCCGCGATACCGTCGATCTTTTTGCCGGTTTGATTCGCGCGTTGAACGAGACCTTCGCGGATCGTATTGATGAAATCGGCGACCGGCTCGATGACGTCGAGGAGGGGGTGCTCGACGGCCGCCATTCAAACTGGCGCGCGGAGCTGGGTTCGGTGCGCAGGCGGCTGGTGGAGGTGAAGCGGTTCGTGGATCCTGAACGCAACGCGCTCACGCAACTGGTCATGCGGCGACTGGAGTGGGCGGAACCCCGGTCGATGGAAACGCTGATCCAGGCTATTCAGGTGCTCAACGGGCTGGCGGCCGGACTCGAAGCGCAATATGAACGCTCCAAGCTGCTGCAGGAAGAGATCGCTGCGTTGCTTTCGGAGGATATCAACCGCAAGCTGCTGTGGCTTGCGATCATGTCCGCGTTGCTGATGCCCGCAACGCTTGTGTCCGGTATCTTCGGCATGAACGTGGCCGGGCTGCCCGGCACACACGACGGTCATGCGTTCTTCATCGTGATGGGCGTGATGGCCGTTTGCGCCGCCTTTACGCTGTATCTGTTGCGGCGATTCCGGTTGTGGTGAAGTGATACGGTCGATGGTCGGTGCCCAGGCGCTATAACCGCTTGGGCTTTAACCGAAACATGTTTGATCCGTCAGTAAAAAGCCAGTAGCGAGGTGAATTGAAGTTCAGTGGCGAGTGGCCAGCGCCCGGGCACAACGCCCGGCAACGAAAATCCGCTAGCCGCTTATTCCGATGGTCCCGGTGCGAGCACTTCGCGGTTTCCATTCGTGCCCATCGGTGAAACCAGGCCCGCTGTTTCCATCTGTTCGACCAGCCGCGCCGCACGGTTATAGCCAATCCGCAATTGCCGCTGCACCGACGAAATCGATGCCCGGCGCGTGCGCAACACGAACGACACGGCTTCGTCGTAAAGCGGATCAGCTTCGGCATCCGGCGTATCGCCGAACAGGTCCGGCGTGCCACCTTCGGGCGTCGGTCCCGACAAGATCCCTTCCTCGTACTCCGGTTCGCCGAACTGCTTCAGATACTCCACGACACTGTGCACTTCTTCGTCCGCGACAAACGCGCCATGCACGCGTTGCGGATAACCCGTGCCGGGCGGCAGGAACAACATATCGCCGGCGCCGAGCAGGGACTCCGCGCCCATCTGGTCGAGGATCGTGCGCGAATCGATTTTCGATGACACCTGGAACGCCACCCGCGTCGGAATGTTCGCCTTGATCAGCCCGGTGATCACATCCACCGACGGCCGCTGCGTCGCGAGAATCAGGTGAATGCCGGCGGCGCGCGCCTTCTGCGCAAGCCGCGCGATCAATTGCTCGATCTGCTTGCCCGCGACCATCATCAAGTCGGCGAGCTCGTCGATCACAACCACGATCATCGGCAGTTTGGCGAGCGGTTCGGGTGCATCGGGCGTGAGCGAGAACGGGTTCGTCAGCTTCTTGCCCGCAGCTTCGGCATTGCGTATTTTCTGGTTGAAACCCTGCAGATTGCGCACGCCCACCGCCGACATCAGCTTGTAGCGCTTCTCCATTTCTCCGACACACCAGTTCAGTGCGTTCGCGGCCAGCTTCATGTCGGTGACCACCGGTGCGAGCAGGTGCGGAATGCCTTCGTACACGGAAAGTTCCAGCATCTTCGGGTCGATCATGATCAGGCGCACGTCTTCCGGTTTCGCCTTGTAGAGCAGCGAGAGGATCATTGCGTTGATCGCCACCGATTTGCCCGAACCCGTCGTGCCCGCGACCAGCATGTGCGGCGCGCGCGCGAGGTCGGTCACGACCGGATTGCCGACGATATCCTTGCCCATCGCAATCGTGAGGAACGACTTCGAGTCGCGATAAACATCGGCTTCCAGGATTTCGGAGAGCCGGATCATTTGCCGTTTGGCGTTCGGCAATTCGAGCCCCATGCAGGTCTTGCCGGGAATCGTTTCGACCACGCGTATGGATGTCAGCCCGAGCCCGCGCGACAGGTCCTTCATCAAGCCGACGATCTGGCTGCCGCGCACACCTAGCGCCGGTTCGACTTCGAAGCGCGTGATGACCGGTCCCGCCGATGCACCGACCACGGTCACCGGTACCTTGAATTCCTGCAGGCGCTGCTCGATCAACTGGCCTGTCTCGGCGAGATGTTGTTCGGAGACGGGTTCGACTTCGTCCGATGCCGGTTCGAGGAGATCGAGGCCGGGGAGATCGACGGCCGATGCCGCGGGCGCGTGGAACTCGAATTCGGTCGCGATGAAACCGCGTACCGGCGGCCGGGAATCGGGTTGCTGCGGGGGCGTTTCAGGCACAGGGGCAGGAGCCGCGCTCGTACTCGTACTCGCGCGCGGGAAGTGGACGACGTTCGAAGCGTGGTCCGTGTTCGGCTCTGGTTGCGCTCCGGGCGCGGTTTGCCATTCCGTTTGCGCGTGTGTTTGCGTCGCGTATCCGTTCGGGGCGGGAGGGGCGGACGGGGTGTCGGTGCTGGTTTCGACGTTTGCGTTGGTGTCGTCCGGCGTGGCGTCTGGCGTATCGACGACTCTGAACGGCGGACGTGCAGCGCCCGCATCTGCTTGCCACGGCGGCGTGTGGACCTGACCCGTGGACGCGGTTGCGGGGCTTTCCGATATCGGAGATGCCGGTGTCGCCGGGGCGTTGTCACGCGTCGTCTGCACGGGGTGCGATTGACCGGCGCGGACGGCCCATGGCGGGAGATCGGCGAGATGAACCGGCGTGTTCGCTGGTGTTTGCGTGTGCGTAGAGGGCGACGTATTGGGCGACGTCGTCGTGTTCGGCGTTGCCGGTTCCAGGCGCGTATATGAACCGTTCAGGTCATCGGTTTCGACTGGACCCGAACCGTTCGATGGGTTGGGCGCGAGATTGCCCGCAATGCCGGAAGACGCCAGAGGCGCGCTTCCATCGATGTCGGCCGGCCATGTCTGATTCGACGTCTGATTTGTGGTCTCGTCGTTATCGGCGCGCTGCACGGGCAGGTTCAACAACAGGTTCGATCGTGCATCGACGGATTGCGTCGTGATCGGCGCGGTTGCCGGTGTTTGTTGGATGCCGATGTTGTGAGGCGCCGGCGATGGGGGATAGGGCAGGGCGCCGTTGTCGCAGATATCCGCGTTGCTCGTGCTTGCGCTCTCGTTGGTCTCCGGCGGGGTCGGCTCGCGCACGATAGTCTGAGCGCCCGAGGTGAAGGTGTAGCCGTCGCGTGACGAAGCGCTCGACGAATACGTGCCCGCAATACTCGATGCCACCATCGACGCAACGCTTTCCGCCGTTCCCTGCTGGTCGGCTTGGTTCGCGGATGGGTTGGTTTCCGGCGATGGACTATTCGTGCCTGACGTCGGGGGCGAATCGGAGGTGATTGTGGCGTTCGCAACATCCGTCGCGTTCGGTGTCGGTGTGTTGGAAGTCGCGTGACTCGCGAGACCAGCACTTAACAACGACGCAGAAACGGCAGGGGGCGCAAACACCGACGCCAGAGACGCTGCGGGCGTAGTGATAACTGAGGACACTGGGGGAACGGAACCCGCAGAACCAGCCGAAGCGGCCAGCCCATTGGAAGTACTCGAAGTACCCGAAGCGTTCAACGCCGCTGCATCGTGTCGCTTTTCCCCGCCACTTGCGTCTGGCGACGTTCCCGCTTCCCGCGCGGCATCAACGCTACCCGCGCGCGTGGTCCACTGCGCCGTGCTTTGCTCGATGGAGCGCAGCGTCTCCTTGATTCGTTCAGGTGCTGGCGGCGGACCGGCGGGCTTGGCAGGAACAGACGTGGCTGCTGTTGTCGCAGCAAAAAAAGAGTCGCTCGACAGGACCGGAGGAACCGATTTGCCGCGGACCGGGTTCATCGATGTATTGCGCGAAGCCGCGTGAGAAACGCTGGAAGAACCCGATGCACGAGCGGCGCCCGGCACACTCCCGTTCAGCGACGAACGCGATACTTCTGGACGCCGTGAGGTGGCTTTATCCACAGGATCCACAGGACGGCCGGTTCCCCACGTCGTCGATGTCCGGGCAGCATTCGGCGGCACGGCACCCGCCGTTCCCACGTTACCTGCCGCGGGCGCGACCCGCGTGATGCCAGCCGATCCCGCGCCCGTCGCCGCTGCGGGCGCGTTCGTGGCCGCAGCTCTTTCCTGCGTTCCCGACGACGATCCCGACCCGGTCTTCAGCCAGCCAGCTGGCGCGATCGGTTCGAGCGGCTCTCGAGGCCCTGCTCCACGACCGCTGTGCGAAGTGGCAGGGCGTGCATCGGGGAAGCGGTCCGAATAACTGTCTTTGCCGGCACCCGGTTCACGATGTGTCGGCGACAAGGGTTCGATCGGGCGCGCAGCCTCGGGGCCGCGCAGCGGCCGCTCGGCGTCGCTGCGCCGTGCGGGCGGCGGACGCCAGACGGTCGGCCGCTGATAGCGGCCGCCCTGGCGTTGCGTTGCGGTCGGCAAGCCGAGTGCCGGAGCATCGTGCGAGGTTCTACCAGAAGCTGCGACACCGCTCCCAACCGCGCTTCCCGCCTTGAAACTGCCGAGCCCACTGCTTGCCGCCCGCGTTTCCGCCTTGTCGCGCGATGCCCGGGCACGCGCCGGTTTCTCGCGGACCGACCGTTCCCGTGGCGTGAACCACTCGGGTTTGAGGCCCAGGCCGAACGCGCCGTTTGCCCAGCCAAGGGTCTCGCGCCATTGGAACCCGCAGAGCCACGGCAAGCTGATGAGAAACACGACGGCCGCGCCGGCCCCCACGCTCAGTGCAGCCAACGTGCTCACGACGCCGGCATGTCCGCCCAGGCCGAGCAGCAGCGCGTGGCCGAGATGGTCGACATCGGCTGCGAATGCGAACGAATGAAATAGCGCGGCTTCAAGCGCGCAGCTCGAGAGAAGCACGCAGAAGAAACCGAGCCAAAGCCGGATCGTGCCCGGACCGCGCAGGCCGCCGCCGTTGGGGAGAACGGACTTGACGATGCGCCAGAGAAGGGGGATGAACCAGACGGCCGAAGCACCGAACCAGCCGAAAACTACCGTGTGCATGCAAGGAACCAGGAATGATGTAAGCGATGTGAGCAGCGAACCCAGGCTCAGACAAAGATGAATCGATACCGCCGAGTTTAACCGCCATGAAGGCGGCGAGGGCGGGCGGTGGTCAAGCGATCAAGCATTCGGCCGTAGGTGACGATTGGTGTATGGAGACAGTGTTGGCCGGGTCAGGCGGACGTTCATTGGACGTTCACGTTCCGTATCGAAGACGAATGGCCAAATGAGCAGCCAAACGAAAAACCAACGCGTTTAACGACGTCAAACGCCTGGATGCCGAATACCGTGCCCGACCAAGCGCCAACGTCCAACGCCCATCACACTCCACGACGACCGCCGGAAACGCAGCAGCCTCTCCTCAACCTGCACCTTCAAAAACCTCAACCCTCCAACCCGGCCTTCATCGACCTTAAGGCTTTGCGGCTTGTGTGAATGTCATCACGTCGCCGTTCTTGAGCGTGATCTGCAATTGTTGCGGCGGCTGCATTTGCACGCCGGTCTTTTCGATATCCGCCAAGCCCTGGAGGAACGGTTGCTCGAGCGCGCTGCCCGGTCCCGCGGCGCAAGCCATCCGCGTGCTGGCAAGGGGGCCGAAGGAAAGCTCGCCGCCGGCCAGATCGTAGGTGCTGGTGAAACGGTTGCATCCGGAAAAGCCGTTCGCTTTGCGTTGGCCGCCTTGCGTCGAAAAATTCAGGGTGATCGGCGCTCCGCTAGCGCTACCAGCAGCACTACCCGCCGGATTGGACGGGACCGGGCGCGTCTTGCCGTCGGCATTGGCCCAGCTGGCGAGTTGCCATTGGGTATCGTCGAGAAGCTGGGTCGCGGCCGGGTTGTACGGATCAGTTGGCGGCGCGGCGCTGTCCGGATGCGTTGGCATCGTACAACCTGCTAACGCCGCACCGAAAGCGAGGGTCATGATCGACACCACGGCTGCCAATGAGGGCCGGGAACGCGGGAACGCAGCATGGACCCGGCTGCGCGACGAAACACGCGCAGGTTGCGAACGGGAAGGCTGCATCGACATGGAATTTCCTCGGGAGCTGGCAAAACCGTAAGGGTATCGCACTCGTCCTAAGATTGACCAAGGCAGATTGCGGCAAAGTCATTGCAACATGTAAAGAAAAGTTAACCGAGCCTCCCGCTCGATGAAGCGAAAGCCCCCGCGCACACGGCCGGCGGCCAACCTCGATGCCATCGCGGGTCTGGCACTCCGTGCCCGGAAACGCAACACCGATCGCGTCCGGAAAAGGGTGCGCGTGTTAACATCGCGGGCTTAACAGGCCTCTTTTTCTGGAGCATCCATGCAGAGCGCGAAGTCCGCTGCGTCCGCCGTTTCTTCCCCTCAATCCGGCGCGCAGCCGATGCAGCAGCCGGTGAAAATCGGCACGCCGCTCACGCCCGGCGCGACACGCGTGATGCTGCTCGGCGCGGGCGAACTCGGCAAGGAAGTGATCATCGCGTTGCAGCGGCTCGGCGTGGAGACGATCGCGGTCGATCGTTACGCCAATGCCCCCGGCCATCAGGTCGCGCATCGCTCGCATGTGATCGACATGACCGACGGCGCGGCGTTGCGTGCGTTGATCGAAGCTGAACGGCCGCATTTGATCGTGCCGGAGATCGAGGCCATAGCAACCGATACCCTCGCTGAAATCGAAGCCGAGCGGCTCGCCGTCGTGATCCCGACCGCGCGCGCGACGCAACTCACGATGAACCGCGAAGGCATTCGCCGTCTTGCTGCCGAAACGCTCGGCCTGCCGACGTCGCCGTATGCGTTCGCCGAGTCGCTGGACGAGATGACGGCGGCCATCGGCAACATTGGTTTTCCGTGTGTGGTGAAGCCGGTGATGTCGTCGTCGGGCAAGGGGCAGTCCGTGCTCAAAAGCGCCGCGGATATCGAACCGGCCTGGCAGCACGCCATGGCCGGCGGCCGCGTCAATCACGGGCGTGTGATCGTGGAAGGTTTTATCGACTTCGAGTACGAGATCACGCAGCTCACCGTGCGCGCGGTCAGTCCGGAAACGGGCGATCTGCAGACGTATTTCTGCGAGCCGATCGGCCATGTCCAGGTGGCGGGCGACTATGTGGAATCGTGGCAACCGCAGGCAATGAGCGCCGCGGCGCTTGCAAAATCACGCGATGTTGCCGAGAAGGTCACCACGGCGCTTGGGGGCCGCGGATTGTTCGGGGTCGAATTGTTTGTGCGTGGCGACGACGTCTGGTTTTCCGAAGTCAGTCCGCGACCGCATGACACAGGTCTGGTCACGCTCGCCACGCAGCGCTTCTCTGAATTCGACTTGCACGCGCGCGCGATCCTCGGCCTTCCCGTCGATACAACCTTGCGTGCGCCGGGTGCATCGGCGGTGATTTATGGCGGGCTGGACGAAACGGGCGTCGCGTTCGAAGGCGTCGCTGACGCGCTCGCCGTGCCTGATTCCGATCTCCGCCTGTTCGGCAAACCGGAAAGTTTTGCGAAGCGCCGCATGGGCGTTGCGCTTGCAACCGGACGCGATACCGACGAAGCGCGGGAACGCGCGAAGCTGGCCGCGTCTAAGGTAAGACCCGTCTCCACTCGATGACGGCAACACGCCGCTGGCGGCGAGCTTTTCGCGAGCGGCACGGAGGTTTCAAGTGAAATGGTGTGCAATGGTCGCGCTGTGCGTGACGTTGGTTGGTTTGGCCGGATGCGGCGTTGCGGCGGCGCCGTGCCGGGTGGCATCGGCGGGATTGAAGATGGTGCCGCTGATCGGCCATGTGGCGGCGGCGCCGACCGATGCGTGCGCGGGCGTAATCGATCCTTGATGGGTGTTGGGTGAGTAGTTTGAAGGCGTCGGCTAGTCCGGCAGACCGGATTCGACGCCGCTCCGTGCATCTGAAGCTTCGCCGTTGCACGGCTGGTTCACCGAGAAAGAGGTAACGAAAGGATAGAAGATGAAGGATGGAAAGAAGAAAGCGCTGTTCGAACCGATCGCACGAATGATCAGATTAATCGCTTTGACGGTTAGTACGCTGTGCGTGATGTCCGTGACCCATTCGGCTGTGGCGATGCCGCTGACCGTGCCCCAGATTCAGACCGCGACGACCAACACGCTGCGCTACGAATGCCACGGCGGCAGCACGCTGACCGTGCAGTACATGAACACGAAGAACAAGCAGAGTTTTGCGCTGCTGACCGTCGATGGCCGGAAGATGCTGTTTGTGAACGTGCTGGCGGCATCGGGCGCGAAATATGTCGGCGATCACTACACGTGGTGGACCAAAGGCCCTGAAGGTTCGCTCACCGACGACACCGCCGATCCCAAGTCCTCGCCAATGCTCGCTGACTGCAAGACGGGCAGCTAGCGACCCGTTCGGCCGCATGATGGAAAAAGAGCCCGTTCCGATTCACGTCGGAACGGGCTCTTTCAATTGGACGTCCGATCCTTCAAGAACCTTAAACCCCGACACGCGTAAGGTTTGAAGGCTGACGCTCCCACTGACTTGCATGCGCGTCTTCGTTCCCGGCATCGAATGGCTATCCGGAGTAAGGTTGTATTCGCGCGCGGAAACCGCGTGCGGGTCTACTGACCATAAACGGACGGGCGGGTGCCGCGCGGCCTCATTCAGCAGCACCCGGTCCATTTCATTTCCGTCTTTTGCACGACATTTACCGTGCACGCCGTCCCAAGCGAGACTCTTCATGAAAGCATCGGATCTGTTCGTCAAAGCGCTGGAAGCAGAAAAAGTCGAATACGTATTTGGCATTCCCGGCGAGGAAAATCTCGATCTCCTCGAGTCGCTGCGCCGCTCCAAAATCAAGCTCGTCCTGACTCGCCACGAACAGGCTGCGGGTTTCATGGCCGCCACCTACGGCCGCCTGACGGGCAAGACCGGCGTTTGCCTGGCCACGCTCGGGCCTGGCGCGACTAATTTTGTGACCGCCGCCGCCTACGCGCAGCTTGGCGGCATGCCCATGCTGATGGTGACCGGCCAGAAGCCGATCAAATCGAGCAAGCAGGGCAGTTTCCAGATCGTCGATGTCGTGCGGATGATGGAGCCGCTCACCAAATACACGCGCTCGATGGTGTCGATCGGCAATATTCCGGCGTCGGTGCGTGAGGCGTTCCGGCGCGCGGAAGAAGAGCGTCC
>Ga0302228_10001903_pt1 | contig 14817 bp, 14 predicted proteins | sample II_Palsa_N1_2_FD_193519 | JGI IMG/M metagenome (GOLD analysis project Ga0302228, IMG submission 193519) | Peat permafrost microbial communities from Stordalen Mire near Abisko, Sweden - II_Palsa_N1_2 | ecosystem: Environmental > Terrestrial > Soil > Palsa > Peat permafrost | place: Sweden...
AGCACGTGATCTACAAAGAAGGCAAAATCAAGTAATTGGTTTTCTTTCTTGTGAAAAAAGCCCGTATCTCACGATGCGGGCTTTTTTTTGTCTGGATAAAGGCAATCAGCCAAAGGTGATGCCGGTTATCGCATCCTGATCATCCATCTCCAGGTTGATCCGCTCCGGGCAATAGTCGGTGGTGCCGTAATGGCCAGCCCGCACCGGGCGACCACTTTCCTGCTGCACCTCGTAAAGAATGGCCTGTGAGTATTTTTGGCCGATGATGTGCTGAAAATCGTCGATTACCTGTTCATCGGTAAGCCGGTTCATGCTTTCTCCTGCTGTGTTGATCTGTTGCGCTGCCTTGGGTTCAAGGCGGCGCAACAGAGTCGCGCAGGGCGGATGGGCCAGGGAGGTAGATAAATCAGGCCTTCTCTTCGAACACTACGTAGATCTTGCGGCACGTCTCCAATACCTCCCAGGTGCCGGTAAAACCCGCAGGAATCACGAAGCGATCACCTGCGCGCAGGGTCTTGGCGTTGCCGTCGGCATCGCGCAGTACTGAGACGCCCTGGACGATCTCGCAGTACTCATGTTCGCTGTAGTTGACCTTCCACTGTCCGACTTCACCTTCCCAGACCCCGGCGCTCATCTGGCCACACGGACTGTTGTAGTGGTTGTAGAGGGTTTGTTCGGGGTCGCCCTTGAGGATTTTTTCCGCGGCCGGGCGGTAGCGATCAGGCTCGGTCTTGGCCTGGCTGAAATCGACGATATTCTGAATGTTCATGAGCGTGTCCCGTCTGGCCTGCGGTTGGAGTGGCCAAAGTCTATGTTTATTAAAATGAACATCGCAAGGGCGTTTACCACAGTTATGTCAAATATATTGAAACATCCCTGGCCGCTGGTTTAGGGTGGCGGGTGCCTTGAGCCAAACAGATGGCTGGCCGGGCAAGAATTCTTTGAAGGTACCTGAGTACTCACCAGGCCCTTTGTATTCAATAAGAGGAGGACACTCGCATGACCACCCTGACCCGTGCCGACTGGGAACAACGCGCCAAGGATCTGAAGATCGAAGGCCGCGCCTATATCAATGGCGAATACACCGCCGCTGTTTCCGGTGAGACATTCGAATGCGTCAGCCCGGTCGATGGCCGGCTGCTGACCACCGTTGCCAGCTGCGACGTCGCCGATGCCCAGCGCGCTGTTGAAAATGCCCGCGCCACCTTTAATTCCGGCGTCTGGTCGCGCCTGGCGCCGAGCAAACGCAAGGCCACCATGATCCGTTTCGCTGCACTGCTCAAGGCCAATGCCGAAGAGCTGGCGCTGCTGGAAACCCTGGACATGGGCAAGCCTATCAGCGATTCCCTGAACATCGACATCCCCGGCGCGGCGCAAGCGCTGAGCTGGAGCGGTGAGGCCATCGACAAGATCTACGACGAAGTCGCCGCCACCCCGCATGACCAACTGGGTCTGGTGACCCGTGAGCCGGTCGGCGTGGTCGGTGCGATCGTGCCATGGAACTTCCCGCTGATGATGGCCTGCTGGAAACTCGGGCCGGCGCTGTCCACCGGTAACTCGGTGATCCTCAAACCGTCTGAAAAGTCGCCACTGACTGCCATCCGCATCGCCGCCCTGGCGGTTGAAGCCGGCATCCCGAAAGGCGTACTCAACGTGTTGCCGGGCTACGGCCACACCGTGGGCAATGCCCTGGCGGTGCATATGGACGTCGACACTCTGGTATTTACCGGTTCCACCAAGATTGCCAAGCAGTTGCTGATTCGCTCCGGCGAATCGAACATGAAGCGCGTCTGGCTGGAAGCGGGCGGCAAGAGCCCGAACATTGTGTTTGCCGATGCGCCGGACCTGCAAGCGGCTGCCGAGTCCGCCGCCGGTGCCATTGCCTTCAACCAGGGCGAAGTCTGCACCGCCGGCTCGCGCCTGCTGGTGGAGCGTTCGATCAAGGATAAATTCCTGCCGTTGGTGATCGAGGCCCTCAAGGGCTGGAAGCCGGGTAACCCGCTGGACCCGGCTACTACCGTCGGCGCCCTGGTGGACACCCAGCAAATGAACACCGTGCTGTCGTACATCGAGGCCGGGCATGGCGATGGCGCCAAGCTGGTGGCCGGTGGCAAGCGCATATTGCAGGAAACGGGCGGTACCTACGTCGAGCCAACGATTTTCGACGGTGTGACGAATGCCATGCGGATCGCCCAGGAAGAAATCTTCGGCCCAGTGCTGTCGGTGATTGCCTTCGACAGCGTGGAAGAAGCCATCGAGATTGCCAACGACACCCAATACGGCCTCGCCGCTGCGGTGTGGACGTCGAACATCTCCAAGGCACACCTGACCGCCAAGGCGCTGCGCGCCGGTAGCGTGTGGGTCAACCAATACGATGGCGGCGACATGACCGCACCGTTCGGCGGTTTCAAGCAGTCGGGTAACGGCCGCGACAAGTCGCTGCACGCGTTCGACAAGTACACCGAACTGAAGGCGACCTGGATCAAGTTGTAAGCAACAACTGCGATCCCCTGTAGGAGCGAGCTTGCTCGCGATGGACTTGAACGATGATGCGGGCATTGTGAATGCACGCGGTGCTCTCAAGTTTTTCGCGAGCAAGCTCGCTCCTACAGTGCTTTTTGGGCTCTAAAATTAATTATCCACAGGAGCGTGGAAATGCGTTGGGCGACTTACTTCGCCGTCCTGGCCTCGGTACTGAGCGTCGGCCTGGCCTTGGGCGTGAGCATGCCGCTGGTGTCCTTGCGCCTGGAAAGTTGGGGCTATGGCAGCTTTGCCATTGGCGTAATGGCGGCCATGCCGGCCTTTGGCGTATTGCTGGGCGCCAAGGTCTCCAGTCGGTTGGCTTCACGCTTGGGCACGGCGAACCTGATGCGCTTGTGCCTGTGGGCCGGAGCGATCTCCATCGGTTTGCTCGCGGTGTTGCCCAGCTATCCGCTGTGGCTGTTGCTGCGGTTGCTGATCGGCGTGGTTCTCACCATCGTGTTTATCCTCGGTGAGAGCTGGATTAACCAGCTAGTAATCGAGCGGTGGCGCGGTCGGCTGGTGGCGCTGTATGGCAGCAGCTATGCCTTGAGTCAACTGTCGGGGCCGTTGCTGTTGGGCGTCCTGGGGACTGATAACGATGCGGGCATCTGGGTCGGTGTGGGATTGCTGACCCTTTCGCCGATCCTGCTGCTGGGCCGTTCAGGGGCGCCGACCGCAGAATCCTTCAGCGTGACCTTGGGTGACTTGCTGAACTTTTGTCGAGGCTTGCCGGCGATTGCCTGGGCTGTCGCCTTATTCGCTGCCTTTGAGGCGATGATTCTTACACTGTTACCGGTGTATTGCCTGCAACAAGGCTTCACCGCCGAGATTGCCCTCGCCATGGTCAGTACCGTGGTGGTCGGTGATGCGCTGTTGCAACTGCCCATCGGTGCACTGGCGGATTACCTGCCCCGGCGTACCCTGTTTCTCGGCTGTGCGCTGCTGTTGCTGGCGTCGAGCCTGGCGATTCCAGTACTGATGGATACGCTGTTGATCTGGCCCGTGTGGGTGCTGTTCGGCGCCAGCGCCGGTGGTTTGTTCACCTTGTCGTTGATCCTGATCGGCGAGCGCTATCGTGACGATGCGCTGGTGCGCGCCAATGCTCATATTGCGCAGCTGTGGGGGATTGGCTGCTTGATCGGGCCATTGGCAGCCGGTGCGGGTAGCCAGTGGATCAGCGGGCATGCCTTGCCGTTGTTGATGGCGGCGGGCGCGTTGGGGTTGGTGGTGCTGTTGTTGCGCCAGGGCGCATTCGGCGCAACCCAGCCGGCCTAAAGCATGCGCTCCAGGCCTACGGTGGTGGCGAACCAGGCATTGAACCGGCGCCACCACGTTCCCGGCTCCCGGGTCAGGGTGTGCAACTGGCCGTTATCTTCAGTCACCCACACCACCTGGCCATTTTGCAGTTTGGCCTGATAGCTCAACTCTGGGGCCATACCTTCCAGCGCCAGGTTGCGCACGTGCTCTGCCAGTTCCGGGCTGTCCACCAGAACGCCTACCTCGGTGTTCCACAGCACTGAGCGTGGGTCGAAGTTGAACGAGCCGATAAACGATTTTTCCCGATCAAAGATCATCGCCTTGCTGTGCAGGCTGGAATCGGAGCCATGCAGTGAGCCGCTGCGAAACAGATGAGGGCCGCTACCACCGCCATTCCCTGGTTGGCGGCGCAACTCATAGAGCTTAACCCCGTGTTCCAGCAAGGCCTTGCGATAGGGTGCGTAACCGCCATGGACCGCTGGCACGTCAGTGGCTTCCAGGGAATTGGTCAGCAAGCTCACCGACACCCCGGCGTCGGCACGGCCAGTCAAGTACACCAGGCCGGGTTGCCCAGGCACAAAGTAAGCCGAAATCATCATCAGTTCATGGTTGACGCGCTGCAGCTCCGGCGCCAATTGGGTGGTCAGCAGCAACTGTGGATCGGGGTCGGCCTTGGCCAGGACTTTACTCGGCGCGTCCCACAATGCCTGGTTCCAGGCCCAGATCAACTCGCGGCGCCAGATGTCCATGCGTGGCTGGGTCTTGTAGGTCCTCAAGCGGTTGTATAGGGCATGGTTTTGCTGGCGGGATTCGGCGAGGGAGTCTGCCAGACGCAGGCGAGCGGTAGCCAAGTCTGCTTTCGACGGTGCACTGGAGATAAAATCGCCAATGGGTTTGCTCAGGGCGCTGTTCCAGTACTGGTCGAAGCTATGCCCCAACTGCTCGGCTACCGGACCGACGCTGAGCATGTCGATATCGGTGAAGTTCAGGTTGGGTTCGGCATCGAAATACTCATCCCCCAGGTTGCGCCCACCGACGATGGCCACGCTGTTGTCCGCCAGCCACAATTTGTTATGCATGCGCCGGTGTTGCAACGACAGGTTGAACAGCCGGCCCATGGCACGAGTCACCCCAGTGCTACGGCCCAAGTGCAGCGGGTTGAACAGGCGAATCTGGATCTGCGGATGGGCGGCGAGGGTGGCGATGATCTGGTCCAGGCCGTCGCTGGCAGTGTCATCCAGCAGGATGCGCACGCGCACGCCACGGTCGGCGGCCTTGAGCAGCTCATCCACCAGCATCCGCGTGCTGATGCCGTCATGGACGATGTAGTACTGCAAATCGAGGCTGCTCTGGGCGTTGCGGATCAGTTCGGCGCGGGCCATGAAGGCTTCGCTGCTGTTGGGTAGCAGGCGAAAGCCGGAGCGACCTTGATAAGGCGCGGCCTGGGCCTGGATCGAGCGGCCGAAGGAGGACTCCTTGGCGGGGATGGCATCGCTCGGGGTGCGTGGTACATCCACAGTAGCGCAGCCGCCCAGGCCCAGAACCCCCAGCAGGAAAAATGGTAAAAGCCGTTGGATCATCAAGGATGTCGGTTCCGAAGCGGGGCGGTTGTCGGCATATGACGGGTATTTCTCGCGAAAGGTCAGTCCAGGCCCTGTTCGGTTTCGGCCAGCAGCTTGACGGCTGCCGCGCCGACCTTGCGCACGGCCTCCTCAACCTGAGGTGTCGGCTTGGCAGCGTAGTTCATCCGCAGGCAGTTACGGTACTTGCCGGAGGCGGAGAAGATGCTGCCCATTGCAATCTGTACGCCTTGATCGATCAGTATTCGATTGAGTTTCAGGGTGTCGAAGCCTTCCGGCAGCTCTACCCACAGCATGAAACTGCCCTGGGGGCGGCTGGCCCGGGTGCCCGCGGGGAAGTAGCGGCTGACCCAATCGAGCATCAAGTCGCGATTGCGCTGGTATTGAGTGCGCATCCGTCGCAAATGAGGCTCGAAATGCCCGCCCTTGAGAAATTCGGCGATGGCGATCTGTGGCTGGGTGGCGGTGGCGCCGGTGCTGATGTATTTCATGTGCAGTACCCGCTCCAGGTAACGACCGGGCGCGACCCAGCCGATCCGCAGGCCGGGTGCCAGGGTCTTGGAGAACGAACTGCAGAGCAGGACTCGGCCATCTTCGTCGAAGGATTTGATGGTGCGTGGTCGCGGGTAGCTGTAGGCCAATTCGCCATACACATCGTCTTCGATGATCGCCACGTCAAAGCGCTGGGCCAGGGTCAGCAGTGCGCGTTTGCGCGACTCCGGCATGATGTAGCCCAACGGGTTGTTGCAGTTGGGGGTCAACTGGATGACCTTGATCGGCCACTGTTCCAGAGCCAGCTCAAGGGCTTCGAGGCTGATGCCGGTCAACGGGTCTGTGGGGATCTCCAGGGCTTTCATACCCAGGCCTTTGAGGGTTTGCATGGCGCCGTGGAAGCTTGGCGAATCCACCGCAACGATATCGCCGGGTTCGCAAATGGCGCGGATACTGGCGGACAGCGCTTCATGGCAGCCGGTGGTGATCACCAGCTCTTGAGGGCCCAACTGGCAGCCTGAGTCCAGCATCAAGCGGGCGATCTGTTCGCGTAAGTCGAGGCTGCCGAGGATGGTGTCGTAATACAGGCCTGGCATGTCCTGGCGCCGGCTGATCCGGGCCAGGCTACGGAGCAGGGGTTTCATGGTCGGTGACAATACATCCGGCATGCCTCGGCCCAACTGTATGACGTCTTTGCGTGGTACCGCGCGGATCAGTTCCAGCACTTGGTCCCACTGGGAGATTTCCACCGGCCGCTGGGCCGGACGACCTACCGCTGGAAGTGCCGGCAACTCGCGTCCTACTGGCACAAAGTAGCCGGACTTGGGCTTGGGCATCGCCAGGCCGTTGTCTTCCAGCAGCCGATAAGCCTGTTGTACGGTACTCAGGCTGACTCCATGTTCAACACTCAAGGCTCGCACCGAAGGTAGTCGGTCGCCGGGGCGATAGAAGCCTTGTTCGATGCGGGTACCCAACAGTTCGGCGAGGTTTACATAAAGAGTCATGGTGGTCGCTCCCGGGAGACCAGTACAGATAGACCGAAAATACAGGATTCAGTGGCAGATAGGCAGTATCTGTATGGACTTAATACAAGCTTGTTGAATCTGTCATGGTTTTTGCGGCTGATTCATTCTGTTCACTCATGGCAACAAGTAAATGAGGGGCAGGAAAATGAGCGGCTTGAGCGATGTGCGGCTGGCGTTACACGGTCAGGAACTGGAGGCAGGGCAGGAGCGGTTGATGTCGACGCGCAATAGCCCTTCCGGATTTAGCCGATGGACCTTGTTCTGGCAGCGCCGGCACACGCGCCAAGCCCTGCTGGAGCTGACGCCGGAGCAGTTGAGAGATATCGGCCTGAGTGCCGAGCAGGCGCGCCAGGAAGGACTGAAACCGTTCTGGCGGGGTTGATCAGACCAGTTCTTTCAATCGGTGCCAGAGCATCCCTAACGCCAACAGTGGCGAGCGCAAATGCTTGCCGCCAGGGAAGGTGATGTGGGGCACCTTGGCAAACAGATCGAAGCGCCCAGCCTGCTGGCCGCTGATGGCTTCGGCCAGCAGCTTGCCAGCCAGGTGGGTCGCATTGAGGCCATGGCCAGCGTAGGCCTGGGCGAAATACACATTGGGTTGATCCGCCAGCCTGCCGATCTGGGGCAAGCGGTTGGCACCGATGCCGATCATCCCGCCCCATTGGTAGTCGATTTTTGTATCGGCCAATTGTGGGAATACCTGCAGCATCTTTGGGCGCATGTAGGCGCCGATGTCCTTCGGATCCCGTCCGGAATAATGACAAGCACCGCCGAACAGCAAGCGCCGGTCTGCTGAAAGCCGGAAGTAATCCACCGTGACCCGCTGATCACACACCGCCATGTTCTGCGGCAACAAGTCAGCGGCTTGTGCTTCGCTCAAGGGCTCGGTGGCGATGATGTAACTGCCAGCGGGCAGTACTTTACCGCTCAGATGCGGGTTGAGGCCGTTCAAATAGGCGTTGCAACCCAGTACCAGGGTTTTGGCGCGCACACTGCCCTGGGCAGTGTGGACTTTGACCTCCGGTCCGTAGTCGATGCGCAGCACTTCGGATTGTTCGAACAGTTTTACGCCCAGTTGCTGGGCGGCGGCGGCTTCGCCCAGGGCCAGGTTCAGTGGGTGCAGGTGCCCCGAGCCCATGTCGATCATGCCGCCCACGTACCGCTCGGAACCGATCACGCTGCGCATGTCCGATGCTTCCAGCAGGCGCAACTCATGGCGATAGCCCAGGCTGCGCAGTTCTTCGGCGTCGGCGGTGAGGCCTTCGAGGTCACGGGGTTTGTTCGCCAGGTCGCAGTAGCCCCAGGTCAGGTCGCAGGCGATCTGCGAACGGTCGACCCGCTGGCGCACGATCTCCACTGCTTCGAGTCCCATCAGTTTCATCTGTCGTACACCGTCGGTGCCGACGACATTGGCAAACTGATCAAGACCATGACCGACACCGCGAATCAACTGCCCACCGTTGCGCCCGCTGGCGCCCCAGCCAACCTTGCGCGCTTCCAGCAGCACGACGCTGAAACCGCGCTCGGCCAGTTCCAGCGCAGTGTTAAGCCCGGAAAAACCGCCGCCGACCACACACACATCGGCCATCACTTCTCCTGTCAGCTCCGGATAATCGGGCTGGGGCAGGCTGCTGGCGGCATAGTAGGAGGTGGTGTGCCGGGCGCTGGCGATCATGGTGAGCATCCGTGTTTGGAAAATTTGACGCAGGATACAGCGGTCGGGCGGAGCTGTCTCGGCGGGGGCTTTTAGGGCAAAATCCACGCCTATTCGCGGTTTGGTATGTGTTTCGATGAGTTGCAACAGTCAGAAAGTCAACGCCCTGCGCCGCCAGATTCCCTCGTTCGAGTGCGTCCCGGGTTGCCACGACTGCTGTGGGCCGGTGACCACCTCAACCGAGGAAATGTCGCGCTTGCCCCGCAAGACAGCTGCCGAGCAGGAAGCGGCCATGGACGAACTCAACTGCGTACACCTGGGACCCAACGGCTGCACCGTCTACGACGAGCGGCCGCTGATTTGTCGGCTATTCGGGACCACGGCGACCTTGCCATGCCCCAACGGCCGCCGCCCGGTGGAGTTGATCCACCCACGGGTCGAAAAGCAGATTCATGAGTACATGGCGAGCACGCGCCAAGTGCTGGTCTGAAGATCATCCTCAGGTTGTAGCCGCTGCCGAGGCACGAGGCTGCGACGGGTTGCGAAGCGACCCAGAGGGCGGCCCTGCGGACACGCATCACAGCCCTGTGCCTCGGCAGCGGCTACGGGCTTAATCCGGGATGGGCAGGTTCAAGCTCTCCTTCACCTCTTCCATCACGATATAGCTCTTGGACTCCCGCACATGGGGCAGCTTGAGCAGGATGTCGCCCAGCAGCTTGCGGTACGAGGCCATCTCGGAAATCCGTGCTTTCACCAAGTAGTCGAAATCCCCCGATACCAAGTGGCACTCCAGCACATGGGGCAGTTTCAGCACGGCCCGTCGGAACTCTTCAAAGGTGTCGCCGGACTTGTAGTCGAGGCTGATCTCGACAAACACCAGCAGGCTGCCCTTCAAGTGTTGCGGATTGAGCCGGGCGTTGTAGCCCATGATGATCCCTTCGCGCTCCAGACGCCGGACCCGCTCGGTGCACGGCGTGGTCGACAGCCCGACCTTTTCCCCCAGCTCTGTGAAGGAAATTCGCCCGTCTGCTTGCAGGATTCGCAGGATGTTACGGTCGATCTTGTCCAGCTCCCGCTTGGTCTGGGTGTTGGTACGCATAGGGGATGCGCCTCCGTGAAAAGGGTTTTTGCCGAGAATTCTCGCCAAATATAGGCAGTTATATAGTGAAATGCACTGGCGATTGCTTTTTATACTGCGCATATCTGTGTACTGAACAACAAACGTCAGCGGCCAAGCCGTGATGAGGATATAAAAATGCGCGTTCTGGTCTTGGGTAGCGGTGTCATTGGCGTGGCCAGTGCCTACTATTTGGCACGGGCTGGTTTTGAAGTGGTCGTGGTCGACCGTCAGCCGGCAGCTGCCATGGAGACCAGCTTCGCCAACGCCGGGCAAATCTCGCCCGGTTACGCCTCACCATGGGCCGCGCCGGGTGTTCCGCTCAAAGCCATCAAATGGCTGTTGCAGCGTCACGCACCGCTGGCAATCAAGGCCACTGCCGATATCGACCAATACCTGTGGATGGCGCAGATGCTGCGTAACTGCACCGCCAACCGCTATGCAGTGAACAAAGAACGCATGGTTCGCCTGTCCGAGTACAGCCGTGACTGCCTCGACGAATTACGCGCCGAAACCGGCATTGCCTACGAAGGCCGTAGCCTGGGGACGACTCAACTGTTCCGCACTCAGGCCCAGCTTGATGGCGCGGCCAAGGACATTGCGGTACTGAAAGAGTCCGGCGTACCGTTCGAACTGTTGGACCGTGCCGGCATTGCCCGCGTCGAACCTGCCCTGGCCAGCGTCACTGATATCCTCGCCGGTGCCTTGCGCCTGCCGAACGACCAGACCGGCGACTGCCAGATGTTCACCACCCGTCTTGCCGAAATGTGCAAGCAACTGGGTGTCGAATTCCGCTTCGAGCAAGACATCCAGCGCCTGGACTACGCCGGCGATCGCATCAACGGTGTGTGGGTCGACGGCAAGCTGGAAACCGCCGACCGCTACGTCCTGGCCCTGGGCAGTTACTCGCCGCAGTTGCTCAAGCCGCTGGGGATCAAGGCGCCGGTGTACCCACTCAAGGGCTACTCGATGACCGTGCCGATCACCAACGCGGCGATGGCCCCGACCTCGACCATTCTCGACGAAACCTACAAGGTGGCGATCACCCGTTTCGACAACCGCATTCGCATTGGCGGCATGGCTGAAATAGCCGGTTTTGACCTGTCGCTGAACCCGCGTCGGCGGGAAACCCTGGAGATGATCGTCAACGACCTTTATCCTCAGGGCGGTGATTTGAGCCAGGCCAGTTTCTGGACCGGCCTGCGCCCGACTACCCCGGACGGCACGCCGATTGTGGGTGCTACCCCGTTCAAAAACCTGTTCTTGAACACCGGCCACGGCACCCTCGGCTGGACCATGGCCTGTGGCTCTGGTCGATTGCTGGCGGACTTGATGGCGAAAAAAACGCCGCAAATCAGTGCCGAAGGCCTCGATATTTCCCGTTACAGCAACCACCAGGAGTCTGCAAAACATGTCAATCCAGCGCCAGCTCACCAATGAGCGCATGAGCCAGATCGTTGTTCACAGCGGTACCGTGTATCTGGCAGGGCAGGTCGGCGACGACATGAACGCCGGGATTGAACAGCAGACCCGTGAAACCCTCGGTCATATCGAGCGTTTGCTGGACCTGGCCGGTACCGACAAGAGCAAACTGCTGTCGGTGACGATCTACCTGAAAGACATCGATGCCGATTTCGCCGGCATGAACGCGGTGTGGGACAAGTGGCTGCCAAAAGGCGTCGCCCCGGCCCGGGCCACCGTTGAAGCGAAGCTCTGCGAGCCGGAGATCCTGGTTGAGCTGTCGGTCGTGGCCGCTCTGCCTTAAGTAAAATCCCTCTCCCGGTGCCGGCGCTGTCGGTCGGTACCGGTTTTTCTTCCCCTTGCCGCCTAGAAGCCTGCCGCCATGCGTCCTGCCCGTGCCCTGATTGACCTTCAAGCCCTGCGCCACAACTACCAACTGGCCCGTGAAATCACGGGGGCCAAGGCCCTCGCGGTGATCAAGGCTGATGCCTACGGCCATGGCGCCGTGCGCGTTGCCCAGGCACTGGAAGCCGAGGCCAATGGGTTTGCCGTGGCCTGTATCGAGGAAGCGCTGGAACTGCGGGCTGCCGGGATTCGCGCGCCGGTACTGTTGCTGGAAGGCTTTTTTGAAGCCGACGAGCTGCCGCTGATCATCGAGCATGACTTCTGGTGTGTGGTGCATTCGTTGTGGCAATTGGAGGCGATCGAGCAGGCCCGCCTGAGCAAGCCGCTGACTGTCTGGCTCAAGTTGGATTCGGGCATGCACCGGGTCGGCCTGCACCCCAAGGATTTCCAGGAGGCTTACCAGCGCCTGCTGGCCAGCGGCAAAGTGGCCAAGATTGTCTTGATGAGCCACTTCGCTCGCGCTGACGAACTCGACTGTGTTCGCAGCAATGAACAGGTGGCGGTATTTGAAACCGCACGCCAAGGCCTGGCGGCCGAGGTTAGCCTGCGCAACTCGCCGTCAGTGATGGGCTGGCCGAATGTCTCCAGTGATTGGGTTCGTCCGGGCATCATGCTCTACGGTGCCACGCCCTTTGGAGAGGATCAGGCGATCGCCGCACGTTTGCAGCCGGTGATGACCCTGGAATCGAAAGTCATCTGCGTACGCGAATTGCCGGCGGGTGAGCCGGTGGGCTACGGCGCCAGGTTTGTCACGCCGAAACCGATGCGCATCGGTGTGGTCGCCATGGGTTATGCCGACGGCTACCCACGCCATGCGCCAACGGGCACGCCGGTGTTGGTGGCGGGGCAGCGCAGCCAATTGCTCGGTCGCGTATCGATGGACATGCTGTGTGTCGACCTGACCGACGTCCCCCAGGCCGGGCTTGGCTCCACCGTCGAACTGTGGGGCAAAAACATCCTCGCCAGTGACGTCGCCACCGCGGCTGAGACCATCCCCTATCAGCTTTTCTGCAACCTGCGACGAGTGCCACGGCTCTATTCCGGCGCTTAAACGCCGGCTACGAACAGAGCCGCTGAGGATTTAGGTCCAAGTGTTGTAAATACTGAACGCTGTCGCCATGATAACGCTCAATTTCTTTACGACCTGAATCCTAGGAGGCTCCTGCATTGGACGTCGGCGAACGACTGCAATCCATCCGTAAACTGAAAGGTCTTTCCCAGCGCGAGCTTGCCAAGCGTGCGGGTGTTACCAACAGCACCATCTCGATGATCGAGAAAAACAGCGTCAGCCCCTCCATCAGCTCCTTGCGCAAGGTGCTGGGCGGCATTCCCATGTCCATGGTCGAGTTCTTTTCCGAGGAGATCCTCCAGGAAAAACCGACCCAGATCGTCTATAAAGCCAATGAGCTGATCGACATCTCCGACGGCGCCGTCACCATGAAACTGGTGGGCCGGGCGCATCCGAGCCGGGCGATTGCGTTTCTCAACGAGATCTACCCGCCAGGTGCTGACACGGGTGAAGAAATGCTCACCCACGAAGGTGAGGAGACCGGGATCCTGGTGGAAGGTCGCCTGGAACTGGTGGTCGGTCTTGAAATTTTTGTGCTCGAAGCCGGCGATAGCTACTACTTTGAAAGCACCAAGCCGCATCGTTTTCGCAATCCGTTCGACGTGCCGGCGCGACTTATCAGCGCAGCCACACCCGCGAACTTTTAAGAACAGAGGCGTCCTGCCTGCATGGCAGAGGTGCCCGACGCAGTATTCCGTCGTGATGAATCTCCCCTTGGATAATAGGGTTGTTTCAGCGGGGCGGGCTAACCGTTATACTTTCGCCGCCTGCGAAACCGTGGCCGCAGGCGTGAATAGCCACCATTGAGGGTGAACGCGTGAACCTAATTATGAAAATGCTGGCTGCACCAGCAATTGTATTGGCCCTAGCGGGTTGTGGGCAGAAGGCTGAGCCCCCTGTCAGTAAAACAAGTAGCGATGCCATTGCTGAGCGTCTGGACCCAGTGGGAAAAGTCTGTGTTCAGGGCGAAGAGTGCAAGGGGATGGAAGTCGCTGTAGCCGCAGGCGGCGGTGGCGGCGCGAAAACGCCGGACGATGTCATCGCCAAACATTGTAATGCTTGCCACGGTACCGGGCTGCTGAACGCTCCGAAAATTGGTGACACGGCTGCCTGGAAAGAGCGGGCTGGCCACGTGGATGCTGTACTGGCAGAGCTCAAGATTGAGGCCCCCGAGAAAGGAACCAAGGGGTTGGCGCAGGTTGCAAAGCATGGCTTGAACGCTATGCCACCGATGGGTACCTGTGCTGATTGCAGTCTTGAAGACCTTGAAGGTGCGATCAAGAAGATGTCCGGCTTGTAATAAACCGATCTTCGCTAAAAAAGCCGCTGACCAGCGGCTTTTTTGTGCCCGCGATTTGTCGTTGGAGGCTGTTCTTTGCAGCAAAGACCCGGCAAGCTCGGTCCAACCCCAATTCATGGAATGTTCGGGAGGGTCGGATGGTGCAGTTGTGTTCAATCGAGCAAGCGGTCGATGACGTACTGGCGCGGTTGCCGGCGCATATTCACATGGGCATGCCCCTGGGCCTGGGCAAGCCCAACCTGTTCGCCAATGCGCTGTACCGGCGCATCGCCAAACTGCCGGACCGGGCGCTGACGATCTATACCGCCTTGAGCCTGGGCCGTCCGACCATGGGCGACGGTTTGCAGAAACGCTTCCTCGGCCCCTTTATCGAACGGGTTTTTGGTGACTACCCGGAGTTGGATTTTCTTGCCGACCTGCACAAGGACAGCCTGCCGGCGAATATCCACATCGAACAGTTCTTCATGCAACCGGGCAGCCTGCTCAACAGCGCGCCGGCGCAGCAGGACTATGTCAGCAGCAACTACAGCCATGCCGCCCGTGACATCAATGCCGCCGGTTTGAATCTGGTGGCGCAATTGGTCGCCAGCAGCAGCGAACACCCGGACCGCTTGAGCCTGAGCTGCAACCCGGACATCACTCTCGACCTGCTGCCGATGATCGCCAAGCGCCGCGAAGCCGGGGAAATTATCCTGGTAGTGGGCCAGGTTCACGGCGATTTGCCCTACATGCCCGGTGACGCCGAGCTGGGCATGGATGAGTTCGACTTCTTGATTGATGAGAAAGACAGCACCACGCTGTTCTCCACGCCGAACATGCCGGTGGGTTGCCAGGACCACTTTATCGGACTGCACGCCAGCACCCTGGTACGCGATGGCGGCACCTTGCAGATTGGCATCGGCTCCATGGGCGATGCGCTGACGGCGGCATTGCT
>Ga0302228_10001904_pt1 | contig 14816 bp, 12 predicted proteins | sample II_Palsa_N1_2_FD_193519 | JGI IMG/M metagenome (GOLD analysis project Ga0302228, IMG submission 193519) | Peat permafrost microbial communities from Stordalen Mire near Abisko, Sweden - II_Palsa_N1_2 | ecosystem: Environmental > Terrestrial > Soil > Palsa > Peat permafrost | place: Sweden...
ACCGTAGCGCGATGTCTAAACGCCGGGTCGATGGAGACATCCTCCGGACGCACGCCGAGCACGCACGGCTGCTTCTCCGGAGGTGACTGAAGAAACGGGTACGCGGTGACGTCGATATCGACGTGCTCATTGCGAAACCGCACTCCACCGCCCTCGCGATGCAACGCGCCCTTCAGCAAGTTCATACCCGGCGAGCCAAGGAACGTGGCAACGAACAGATTATTCGGATGCGCGTACACCTGCGCGGGCGTGCCGATCTGCTGGATCACGCCACCGCGCATGACGGCCATGCGGGTCGCCAGCGTCATCGCTTCGACCTGGTCGTGGGTCACGTAGATCATGGTTGCGCCGAGGCGCTTATGCAGTTGCTTGAGCTCACGCCTGAGTTCCGTGCGCAGCTTTGCGTCGAGGTTGGAGAGCGGTTCGTCGAAGAGGAACACGTCCGCTTCCCGCACGATGGCCCGGCCGATCGCCACACGCTGACGCTGGCCGCCCGACAACTGCGCGGGCCTGCGCTTGAGTAATGGACCAAGCTGCAACATCTCGGCCGCCCGTGTGACGCGCCGTTCGATCTCGGCTTTGGGCGTACCGGCAATGCGCAAACCGAACGAGAGGTTACGCTCGACGTTCATGGTTGGATACAGCGCGTAGGACTGGAACACGAGCGCGATACCGCGGTCTTTCGGATCGGCCCACGTCATATCCTGGCCACCGATCTCGATGCTGCCGCCGCTCACATCGATCAGTCCTGCAATGCTATGCAGCAAGGTGGATTTGCCGCACCCCGAAGGACCGAGCAATACGAGGAACTCACCCGGTTCGACCTCAAGATCGAGCGACTCGATGATCTTATTGGAGCCCAGCTGGATCTCCAGGTCGCGGATTGAAACGTTCGACATGACTGTAGACATGAATGAGCCCTGGACTAACCCTTGACCGCACCGGAAGCAATGCCGCGGACGAACCAGCGACCCGAAACGAAGTAGATGACAAGCGGCACCATGGACGTGAGGATGGTCGCCGCCATGTTGACGTTGTAGAGACGCTCGCCTGTCGTGGTGTTGATGATGTTGTTCAGTTGCACGGTCATCGGCAGGTTCTTCGTGCCCGCGAAAACGAGACCCAGGATGAAGTCGTTCCAGATGCCGGTGACCTGCATGATGACGGCGACCACGATGATCGGTGTGGACATGGGCACCATCAGTTGCAGGAAGATGCGCCAGAAACCGCCACCGTCCACGCGCGCCGCCTGGAAAAGTTCATGTGGCAGCGCCGCATAATAATTGCGGAACAGCAGGGTCATCACAGGCATGCCGAAGATGGTGTGGATCAGCACTATGCCGGGCAACGAGCTGAACAAATGCACCGTTGCAAGCACCCGCACGAGCGGATAGACCATCACCTGCACGGGGATGAACGCGCCCACCAGCAGGATCGCAAACAAGGTGGAGGCGCCGCGCGGTTTCCAGTACGACAGCGCATAACCGTTTACCGCACCCACCAGAATGGACAGGACCGTACTCGGCACGACAATGCGAACCGAGTTCCAGAAGCCGACTTGAATGCCCTGGCAATCCAGCCCCGTACACGCGGATTGCCACGCGACACGCCACGCATCCAGCGTGAAATGCACCGGCAGCGACAGGATGTTGCCGAGACGAATTTCCGTCATCGGCTTGACCGACGTGACGAGCATCACGTACAGCGGCAGCAGGAAAAACAAGGCTGAGGTCAACAGGAACGCATACACGCCCAAGCGCGCCGGCGTGAAGCGCGACCTCCGTCTTAAAGGGTGGCGTGGCGCGTTCATCGGGAATCCCTGAGCCGTAATGCACGGCTGCGAATATAAAAGACAGGAGCCAGGATCGCCAGCACGGTCACGAGAAGAACGATCGACGCCGCCGACGCCAGCCCGAGATTCGCGCGTCCGAACAGATAGTCCATGATGAACTTCGCGGGCACTTCGCTTGCCGTGCCGGGACCGCCTTGCGTCATGGCGACCACTGCATCGTAGAGCTTGATGACCATCACGAACAGCAGGATGAAGGCCGTTGAAATGGACGCACCGAGCATGGGGATGACAATGCTGACATAGACACGCCAGCGCGGAATGCCATCTATGCGCGCCGCCTTCCAGATTTCTTCATCAATACCGCGCAGCCCCGCGAGCAACAGCGCCATCACGAGCCCCGACGCCTGCCAGACCGTTGCAATCACCAGCGTGTAGATCACGCGATCCTGATCGACGATCCAGTCGAAGCGTGCGTGCGTGAAACCGATCCGGTGCAGCACCTCCTGAATACCCAACTCCGGATTCAGGATCCACTGCCACACGAGACCCGTCGCGACGAACGACATGGCGTACGGATACAGGAAGACCGTGCGCAGCGCGCCCTCCGCCACCACCTTCTGGTCGATAAACACCGCCAGCAGCAACCCGATCGCGAGGCAGATGACGATGAACAAAACCCCGTAGATCACGATGTTTTGCAGCGACAGCATCCACCGGTCGTTATTGAAGAGCCGCACGTATTGCGACACGCCCGCAAAACTATTCGACGCGAACGTGCGCGAGTTCGTGAACGACGTGCGCAAGCTCCATACCATCGTGCCGAGATAAGCGAACACCACCGTGAGCGCCATCGGCAACAACGCAATATAAGCGGCCAGCGCAAACCGCTTCTTCAGCGGCTTGCGCTTCGCGTGAGCAGCCGAAGCGCGCAGGGTCTTGCCGGCAGGCGTCGCCGCCATCAGCTCTTCAGCCCGCTGGCGAAGGCCTTTTGGGCGTCCTCCACCGACTGGTTCTTGTTCCAGAAGTTGGTGATGACGTCCTGCAACGCACCGTTGATATCAGGCGGCGTCAGCATTTCCGGATTCGGCAACTGCCGCGACTTGTCCTTCATGATCGCGATGCCCTCCTTCGCGCACATGTCGAGACTCGAATCGTCGATGTCCGAGCGAATCGGAATCGACCCCTTCTTCGCGCTGAACGCCACCTGCGCAGCCGGGGACGTCATGACCGTCGCGAGCAGTTTCTGCGCCTTGATTGCGTTGGGGTCGTCGGTCTTCGGAAACACGAACGCGTCGCCTGCCACAAGATACGGCGAATGCGGACCGAAGCCAGGGAAGCAGCCGAAGTCCTTGCCCGCCGTTTGATTGGCTGCGGAGAACTCGCCCTTCGCCCAGTCGCCCATGATCTGCACGCCGGCCTTGCCGGAGATCACCAGCGCGGTCGCGTCGTTCCAGTTGCGACCCGGCGAGCCGGGATCAACATAGTTATGCAGACGCTTGAACTGCGTCAGCACCTTCTTGAACGCGTCGGACTTGACCGCGTTCACATCGCGATCGCGGTATACCTTCAAATAAAGGTCCGGGCCGCCGACATCGGCGAACACGGCGTCGAAGGTGATCTTCTCCTGCCATGCCTGACCACCGAGCGCGAGCGGAATCACGCCAGCCGCTTTCAGCTTGTCGAGATCCGCGATGAACTCATCGTAGGTCGCCGGCTCCTTCGTGATGCCGGCCTTCTGGAACGCCGGCTTCGAATAGAAGAACCAGGCCGGCATGTGGATGTCCACCGGCGCCGCGTAGTAATGCCCGTTCGACTTGATGCTTTCAATGATCGACGCCGGAAAGATCTTGTCCCAGTTCTCCTTGGCCGCGACATCGTCCACGTTGTTCAGCAACCCCTGGTCGATGATGTCGTGGAATTGCTTCGACGTATTGAACTGCGCGGCGGTCGGAGGGTCCCCACCCATGATGCGGTTGATTGCCGTGGAGCGCGCCTGGTCCGCGCCGGCCACGGCTTGGTCGATCCACAACCCACCCGCCTTGTTATAGGCATCGGCGAACTGCTTGATGGCCGCTGACTCGCCGCCCGATGTCCACCAGTGGATCACGGTGGCTTTCAACGGATCCGCGTGCGCCGCGCTCATCGTCGCAACGGCTGCAATGACACTGACGACCAGTTTTTTCATGCTGTTCATTAAGTCTCCTCCGGGCTATGTCTTCTATTGGCCCCGTCATTCACAGGGTCCAACGGCTTCGGCATTGAAACGAACTACGGGTCAGGCGCGGGCTTTGGTGTTGCGCTCCTCAAGGAACTTCGCGATCAGTTCGGCGCTGTGTTTCATGGTGCGTTTCTGCGTCTTGTAGTCGACATGAAATACTCCGAAGCGGTGTTCATAACCGAAGGCCCATTCGAAGTTATCCATCAGCGACCAGATGAAATATCCGCGTATGTCGACGCCTGCTTTGATCGCGCTATCCACGGCGGCAAGATGGCGCTTGAGGAACGAGATGCGCTGCGGATCGTCGACGCGTCCATCGATTACCTTGTCGTCGGAGGCCATGCCGTTTTCAGTGATATAGATCGGCGGCAATGACGCATACGTCTTGTTGAATCCGATCAGCAGGTCGCGCAGGCCATCGGGATGAATCTCCCAGCCCATCTGCGTGCGCTCGACGCCTGGCAGTGGCACTTCCGTAAAACCATGCGCGCCGTCGCTCTTCACGTTCGTACGGAAGTAATAGTTGATGCCGAGGAAGTCGAGCGGCGTGCCTATGGTTTCCATATCGCCGTCGAGCACCAGCGGCTCGGTGCCCGGCCATAGTTCGAAAAGGTCCTTGGGATAAGCCTTTTTCAACAGCGGGTCGAGTATCCACGCGTTGTGCTGGACTTCAAAAAGATGCGCGGCACGTGCATCGGCTTCGCTGTTGGTATCGGCGGTACCACGGCCCACATTCGCGACAATGCCCTTGAGCGACGCCGGATCGTTTGCCCGCAGGACCGGCACGGCCGTACCGTGCGCGAGCAGCAGGTGATGCATGGCCTGGGTCGCGTAGCGGTCGTTCGCCAGACCCGGCGCATGATGGCCGTTGCCGTAGCCAAGGTACGCGGAGCACCAGGGTTCGTTGAGCGTGGCCCAGGCATCGACCTCACCGCTCAGTTCGCGGCTCATCAGGTCGGCGTAATCGGCGAAGCGATACGCTATGTCGCGATTCAGCCAGCCGCCGCGGTCTTCCAGATATTGCGGCAAGTCCCAGTGATACAGCGTGACAAAGGTCTTGAGGCCCTTCTCTTTCAGCCGCCCGATCAGGCGCTTATAAAAGTCGATCCCTTTGCGGTTCGGACGCCCTGCTTCATCCATGACGCGCGGCCATGCAATGGATAGGCGATATCCGTCGACGTTAAGCGCGCAAAGCAAGTCAAGGTCCGATTCCCACCGATGATAGTGATCGCAAGCGACCTCGCCGGTGTCGCCGGCCAGCACTTTGCCTGGCGTGGCCGAGAACGTGTCCCAGATCGACGGGAGCCGGCCGTCTTCGCTGGCGGCGCCTTCGATCTGATAGGAGGCCGTTGCTGCACCCAGTAGAAAGTCACGTCGCCAGAGGGCTGAATCGGACGGAGGGGAAAACGGATCGCTTGAGACAACGGATGCGTCGAGTGCCACGAGGACTCCTGTTGAGCGGTGGAGTGGAAGCGCTTCCACAAGTGCCAGCGAACGATAGCAGCGCCGAATTGAGGGGGACAATCCGGGTTTGTATGGAGAGGGTTGGGGGAGAATGACTGAAAGGCTCGATCGTCGCGAAAGCGTCAGCGACGAATCGGAAAAAGCGGAGCGCTACGAACCTGGTGCTTGGTGCTTGGTGCTTGGTGCTTGGTGCTTGGTGCTTATGGTGGCGGCGTGCGTTCACGCCCTGTCATTCACGGGAATCCGTGCCACAAAACAGGTCCCCGTCTCCACCGATGAACTCACGGACAACGTCCCGCCGTGCCCGTTGACGATCTGTGAGCAAATATAGAGTCCCAACCCGAGTCCGCCGCCCGGCTGACTGGTTGCCGGCCGCCAATACGGTTCGAAGACCTTTTCCAGGTCCGGCGGCGCGATCGGCGCACCGACGTTTGAGACGCAGACCGTAAGCTCGCCGGCATCCACCGATACCACCACCCGCACCGGTTGATCCGGGGCGCCATGCGTCAGCGCATTAGCCAGCAAGTTGGACAGCAGTTGCTGGATGCGCCCCCGGTCGCAGTAGACGCGGCCGTCCACCGCGATCTGTTCCAGTACGACACGTTGCGGATTCGCGTCGCGCAGTTCCGTGACCACATGGCCGAGCGCGTCGGGGAGATCGTCAACCGGAGCAAGTGACACGCCGATACCCGTGCCGAGGCGGCCGCGGGCGAAATCGAGCACGTCATCTATCAGCCGCGACATGCGCCGCGTAGTCGCCCGCAACCGCGTGCCGATGGTCACCAGTTCCGGTTCGCTGCTACGACGTGCCAGCCATTCCGCAGTTGCGCCCACGGCGGCAAGCGGATTGCGCAGATCGTGGCCCAGCACGGCAATGAACTGCTCGCGCAACTCGGCGGTCGTCCGCTCGCTGAGAAGCGCGGCTTCGGTCGCCGAGCGTTCGTTCTCGCTCTCCAGTTGCAGTGCAATCAGTTCTGCGAAGAGCGTGAACATGGTGAGCGTTCGTGCGTCCGAGACCAGCGCTGGACGCGGATCGATTGCGCACAGGTTGCCGAAATAATCGCCGTTCGGGAGAATGATCGGCACCGAGATATAACTCTCGATGTTGTAGATGCGCGGCGTATGGTGTTCGCGGTAGAGCGGATCGGTGCTCGCATGGTCGACGACGATAGGCCGGCGCATTGTGCGAGACTCGCTGCACAGTGTGGTATGGACGTCGAGTTGGCCGCCCGGCAACAGCCCGAACTGAATGTCATCCTGCACGGCACAGGCGGTCCATGTTCCCTCGGTGACGCGCGCCACGGCCGCGAAACCAAGGCCGGTATTTTTGCAGATTACGCTCAGCATGGACGGCACGGCGCCGATTCTGCCGATGGCGGCCACGTCGCGGGCAATGGATTCGTTGCTGTCGTCCATGGCGGCCTGCAAAACTCCATAAACAGGATTCAAGATTCTACCTCTCGGTACTCGATATTTTTTGCTCGGTGCTGCGCTCAATTGTACGGGTCAAGTGGCTCCTGCCAAGGGTTTAAAAATGACGCCTATCCCCGGGCACCGGCGAGCGTGATCTTCTGGATTGCATCGTGCGTACCGCGATGCCAAGATGCGCTGTCGCCGCGGACCAACTGGCGCAGGTATCGAGCCTGGGCCGGCTGTGGTGCCTTCCTGTTAATCCTTACAAAGAAAAACAATGACCGGAGCAGTGCTTTCAAAATCGCCGACAGGCATTTCAGGGTTCGACGACGTCACCCTCGGCGGCTTGCCGGCGGGCCGTCCGACCCTGATGTGCGGCGCGGCAGGATGCGGCAAGACCCTCTTCGCCATGACGTTCCTGGTGGAAGGCGTACTGAAGTATGGTGAACCTGGCGTGCTGGTGAGCTTCGAGGAATCCGCGGAGGACCTGGCCGCGAACGTGGCGTCGCTTGGCTACGACGTCATGTCGCTGATCGACGAGAAGAAACTCGCCATCGATCACGTCAAGATCGATCCCGCGGGAATCGAAGACACCGGCGAATACGACCTCGAAGGCCTGTTCGTGCGGCTCGACCACGCCATCAAGAGTGTGAACGCAAAGCGCGTCGTACTCGACACACTCGAAGCACTGTTCGCCAGTTTCCCCGACGCCGTCTTGCTGCGCACCGAGTTGCGGCGCCTGTTCGACTGGCTGAAGGAACGCGGCGTCACGGCCATCGTGACCGCGGAGCGCGGAACTGGCGACCCGAACCGGTTGACACGGCACGGCATTGAGGAATATGTGTCCGACTGCGTGATCCTGCTCGACAACCGGGTCGAAAACCAGGTCGCCACGCGGCGCCTGAGGATCGTTAAATATCGCGGCTCGGCGCATGGGACCAACGAATACCCGTTTCTTATCGATACCACCGGCATCAGCGTCCTCCCCATTACATCAGCGGGCCTGGCGCACCTGACGTCGAGCGACGTCATCTCGACGGGCATCGCGGATCTCGATTCCATGCTCGGGGTGGGCGGTTATTTCGTGGGCTCCAGCGTACTCGTGTCGGGACTCGCGGGAACGGGCAAAACCACCTTTGCCGCGAAATTCGTGGAGGCACGCTGCGCACTCGGCGAGCGCACGCTGTGGTACGCCTTTGAAGAATCTCCCGAACAGATCGTGCGCAACATGCGTTCAGTGGGCGTGGATCTTGCGCACTGCCTGGACGGCACGCTCAGGATCGAATCGGCCCGGCCCAGTTTTTTCGGGCTGGAAATGCATTTGGCGCGGATGGTTCGCGACATCGACCTGTTCAAGCCGAGCGCCGTGGTGATCGACCCGATTTCGTCCTTGCGGGGCGTGGAGTCGGAAGTGCACGCGACGCTCTTACGACTTGTCGATCTCCTCAAATCCCGCGGCATTACGGCAGTTTTTACAAGTCTCAGCAGCATCGACCAGGCATCCAGCTTGAACGACCGCAGCATTTCGTCGCTGATGGATACCTGGATTTCGCTATCGCATATTGAAACGAACGGCGAGCGCAACCGGCTTGTCTACGTGCTGAAATCGCGTGGCATGGATCATTCGAACCAGGTCCGCGAATATCAGATCAGCAATGAGGGAATCGCCATGGTGCCGGCATATATAGGCGCGGGCGGCGTGCTGACAGGCTCCGCACGGCTTGCGCAGGAAGCGCAGGAACGCGACCAATCCGCCGCGCGCGACGAACTTGTGATGCAAAAGAAGCGCGAGCTCGCGCGGCGCCGCAAAGCCGTCGAGCAGCAGGTCGCGGAACTGCAGTCGGCGCTCAACGCTGAAGCATCGGAACTTGATGCGCTGATCGAGCAAAGCGACGAACACAAGCGCCTGCATGAAGCCGACCGTGACCGGATGGCACAACTTCGGCGAACGAAAGAATGACCGAACAATACTCGTCCGCGCCCGCGGAACTCGAACCGGACGCCACAGGAACGCCCGGCGCTTGCTTGTATTCTCTAAGGTTATATATAGCGGGGGAAACGCCGAAATCCATGGCAGCCATTCGCAACCTGCGTGCGCTCTGCGCCACGCACCTGGCCGATGAGTATTCGATCGAGGTCATCGATCTGTGCATCAACCCGCGACTTGCAGCCGCCGACCAGATTCTCGCGATCCCGACCGTCGTGCGGCATCTGCCCGCGCCGCTCAGGAAAGTGATCGGCGATTTGTCCGATACCGAGCGCGTGCTGGTCGGTCTCGACCTCCGGCCGAGGGCGGGTTCGTGAACGCCCTGCCCGTCGAAGCCGGCGGCGCAGGGGGCGCAAACGCTGCGACGCCCCCGCCGCCATCGGACACGCTGGTACTGCGCCTCTATGTGACGGGTAATACGCTGCGCTCCACGCGTGCGGTCGACAACGCGCGGCGCTTGCTGGAAGTCCATGCGGCAGGCCGTTTCGAGCTTGAAGTAATCGACATCTACCTGCATCCGGAAGCCGCGGTCGCGGCCCAGATCATTGCCGCGCCGACATTGGTCAAGCTGCATCCGGGGCCGTTGCGCAGGGTGATTGGTGACCTCTCGGATTCGAACAAGGTGCTGGCCGCGCTCGGCGTGATGGTGTCGAACGCAGCCGGTGATGCGTACTCAAGCGCGTCCTCAGGTTCGTCCTCAGGTTCGTCCTCAGGCGCGTCTGCGAGCGCATCCATCAAATCCTGACACGTATGTCCGATCAATCCCACTTCGCTTCACTGGAAACCGCGACCGTCGAGGAGCTGCGCGAGCGGCTGCGCGAGGCGGAAGATACCCTCGACGCCATCCGTAGCGGCGCGGTCGACGCCGTGGTGGTCGGCAGCGACGACGACCGGCGCATCTACACGCTCGAGAGCGCGGACCGGCCGTATCGCGTGCTCGTGGAGCAGATGCAGGAGGGCGCGGTGATGCTCTCCGCCGACGGCATTATTCTCTACGCCAACGAACGTGCCGGACAGTTGCTCGACGCCCAGGTCGAGCACATGGTTGGCTCCGCGTTCAGCGCTTTTGTGCTCGACGGCCAGCACGCGCGTTTGCAGGAGCTGATCCGCGAAAGCGCTACCGGTACTGCCCGCGACGAACTCACGGTGCTGTCGCCCAGCGGGGAAACTCCCGTCCACTGCAGCTTCAAGGCGCTCGAGGCAGAGCGTGACCAGGACCGCCTGATCTGCGGCGTGATCTCCGATCTCTCGCAGCAACGGCAGATGGAAGCCCGCCTGCACCAGGCGCAGAAAATGGAGGCGGTTGGTCAGTTGACCGGTGGCCTGGCCCACGATTTCAACAACCTGCTGCAGGCCATTCACGGCAACCTGGAGCTTGTGAAGCGCACGCCCTCGGACCCCGAGCGCGTGCTGCGCTGGACCGACAATGCCATGCGGGCCGTCAGCCGCGGCGCCAAGCTGACCGCGCAATTGCTGGCATTTTCGCGCTCGCAGAAACTCGAATTGCAACCGGTCGGGCTGACACGACTCGTGCATGGCATGGCCGATCTGTTCGACCGCACGCTGGGCGCCGGGATTGACCTGAGACTGGAACTTGGCAAAGACGACGCCCTGGTCGTGGCGGACGCGACCCAGCTCGAACTCGCCTTGCTCAACCTCGCTATCAACGCACGCGACGCGATGCCCACGGGCGGCGTGCTGCGCATCAGCATGGTAGCGTGGACGATCACGGACGACGCCGATCTCGCCGATGGCGAGTACGTGGAATTGAGTGTCGCCGATACCGGTACCGGCATGCCCGCCGACGTCGCGGCCCGGGCGTTCGAGCCGTTTTTTACCACCAAGGAACTGGGTGCGGGAACCGGTCTCGGCCTCGCCCAGGTGTACGGAATCTGCCAGCAGGCAGGCGGCCATGCGCAGATCGAGAGCAGTCCGGGCGGCACCCGCGTGTCTTTGTTTCTGCGGCGTTCGCCTGCTGCGGCCGCCGCAGCGGACCCGTGCGCGGCGGCTATCGTCAATGCGAGTGACCTGAGTGCACCGCGAATCCTGGTCGTCGACGACGATCCGGATGTGCGTACGTTCATGGTCGAAACGCTGGTCGCGCTGGGGTATCGCGTGGACTCGGCGGCAGGTGGGCGTGCGGCGCTCAACATGATGGCGAGCGATCCACCCGACTTGCTGGTGCTGGACTTCGCAATGCCGCATCTTGATGGCGCTGCGGTGGCGAAACTGGCGCGGTCGCAGGGTCTGCACATGCCCATTGTTTTCGCGAGCGGCTACGCGGACACCTCCGCCCTCGACGCCGCGATGGGCAACAACATCTCGCTGCTTCGAAAACCATTTTCGATCGGGAATTTGTCCGCGGTCGTTGCGGCGGCGCTGGCGTAAGGGATGGTTGGCACCGGTCGCTTGTAGAAGACTGGCGCGCACGCCGGTGAACGGGCGCGGCGACAATTGTGCCACTGCTGACAGAAACTGGCAGTAGTCACGCTTACGATGGATTCGACTTCAGCACCGGGGCAGCTAACTGCCGCCTCGCTGCTCGATTCCCGGCCGCACACCCGGCTGCGTCCCATCGACCCTTTGCGAGCGAACACCATGACTAATCCCAACTTCATCATCCTGTACGTGGACAACCCTTCCGTCAGCGCCGAATTTTATGCGGGCTTGCTCGGCAAAACGCCCGTCGAATCTTCTCCGACGTTTGCCATGTTCATCCTGGAGTCGGGTCTCAAGCTGGGATTGTGGTCAAAGCACACAGTCGAACCCGCGTCGGCTGCGGCGGGAGGCGGTGGCGGCGAACTCGGATTCCCGGTGAACAACAACGACACCGTGCACAGCCTCTTCGCCGAGTGGGTCAAGCGCGGCCTGGAAATCATCCAGCGTCCGACAGAAATGGATTTTGGCTTTACCTTCGTCGCGCTGGACCCCGACGGTCATCGTCTGCGCGTTTTTTCCCCTTCCGGGCAATAAACGAAGACACGCGACGACCGCATTTGAAGCGGACGGCTGGCGGTTACCACCTGCTCGACGGCGTTATCGCTTTGGCCGCTTTAGCCGCCTTGGCCGCTATGCGCATGTGCGGATCGGCTTCGTCGAACGCGCTGCCCCCTCTGCGCCGCGTGTGGTCGAGTTCTTCCGCCAGCCGTTTCGCTTCCCAGTCGCGTTGCCACGCCTCCGCCTGATGGCGGTGCTCGATCGCGCGCCGCGCTTCGTCCTCGTGATCGATCCATGCAGCGAAGATCGAAAACACGCGGTCTATCGCTTCATATTTTCCTGCCGGACCCGTCACCGAAAATAACAGGCGATCACCGTGGCCCGGGTGCTTCCAGTACACGCCGATTGCACGTTCGCCAGCCAGCGCCGTGGTCTCGCCGGCATCGGATGCCGACGCCGTGCGCTCTTCCCCCGTCCATCGTCCTGCCGAAGCGCCGGACACCGCACCGACACTTCGGGCATTCGACACAAGCTCAGGTTCAAGCGCCAGCGCCCGGAACGGCCATTCGAAGCGGCCGGAGCGCAAGCGTTGAAACTCGCCGGGAGCATCAGTCGAGACAAATCGCTTCGCCACCTTGTTGACGGTGAGCGTTCGCGACGCGAGATGCAAAATGAGATCGACACCGCCGCCGGCTACCCGAATCCGGCCCTCGTCCTCGCGAATCTCGGCGTCGCATTGCGCCGATGCATACGACGACCGCCTGCCTTCGCGATACCCATGCAGCCAGAGCGCCGCGATCACGGCAAGCGACAGTGCAATCTGGACACCCGACTGCGGCGTCGAGGTGAGACCTGCGTAAAACGCTGCGGCCGCCGCGCCGAACGTACCCATCTTGACGACACGACCGAACGAAGTTTCAGCCTGGAACAAAGCAAACAGCCACATGAGTTTTCCCGATGTCACATTTTTCTTGGTTTAGGGTCGAACACGCGGCGGGCTTGATGTTCGCGCCATCGCCCCCGAGGCGTGTTTCGCCTTGAAACGTCTTGATGACGCTTTCTCTCTGAGTCGGCGATCCTGTGCTTTTCAGCGCTCAGGCGTGGTCGGGCCCGAATCCGGCGGAACGGGCGTCGCGGCTACACCTGCCTGCACTCGGCGCCCGGGCGGTATCGGGGCTGTCGTAGCCGTAGTGGTCCGTTGGAATCACCGCAGCGGCGCTTGTCGTGAACACCCAAGGGCCAAGGAACCCCGGCTTGCATCAAATGCGCAAGGCACTCGCAACGCGCACCGGAAGCGCGTGGTTCTTCGCGAAGCCCGCCAGCGATTCGCAATACAGCCTCTACACGTTCAGCGGCCGAGAAATGATCGGCCTCTTTTCCCGCCTCGGCGCCTGGTCCATACCGTTCACGATGCCTGCGCACGCGCCACGCAATGATGCCTTCGACGCACGCTGCCACCCTCTCATTCCGTCCGCTCTTTCCGCCCATTTCGTTCCGCGTCCAGGAATTGTTCACCTGCGCTTACATCTGCTTTACGCGCTCAGCCGCCCAGGCTGCGGATTGTCGCAGCGGTCCTGAAGCCGACGCCGCGAGCTTCGCGGGAGCGGCTGCTGTCGTCCCGTGGCGACGCGGCGCCAACCATTACCACGGCTGCGCGTCGCTTGCGAGCTTCTGTCGGCGTGCAGCCGAAACGCTCCTTGAACGCGCGGTTGAACGTCGATTCGCTCATGAAGCCGACCGCACAGGCAATTGCACCAATGAGATCGCGCGCATGCAGCGGCGATTCGAGCCGGCGCATGGCTTCATCGAGCCGGCGAGCGCGTACATACTCCGCCACGCCGCCCATCGGTTCGAAAAGTTCATAGAGCGCAGTTCGCGACACCTTCAGGATTTCTCGAAGCCTCGCCGGGCCGAGGCTCATATCCGCCAGATTGCCTTCGATAAAACTCAACGCCTGCGCGCGGATCACCGGCGTCAGGCGAGGATCGCCAGGTTGCTCCCAGCGCTCGGCACGCCGCAGCACGCAGGCTGCGACGAAGTCCAGCGTGGCTTCGCCCGCGACGCGGGCCTGCTCGTCGTCCATCGAGCTCGCGACGCTCACCAGGCTGCGCATATGCGAAGCGATCAGCAGGCCGATAGGGTCAGCGGCCTCCCAGGACAACCCATGCATGCGCAACGCTCCGCCCGTGCGCCGGTCAATGCCCTGGCGGGGAATGGTGAGCGTCAGCATGGGCGCGTCGCGGGTAAAACCGACGTTTTCGACGACCAGGTCACGCACGACTACCGACCCGAGCGACACCTGCTGGATGTCGCGGCCAAAGGTTGACATCAGCGTGCCGTCAAGCAGGCAATGCACGAGGTAATGGTCGACGCCGGAGGTCGCTATCCGGCGGCGGGTACGCTGAAATTCGACGTCTCCGCGCACGACATGCGACATGAGCAGCATTGAACCTAAAGGCCAGCTTTCCATTTTCGCGCTAAAAGGCGCGGGTGGATCTTTCGGGCGCTGGATCTCGAATATGGCGTCGAGTCCTTCGCGCCAGATTTCCTCGGCGTCATTCTCGGGGAAATCGGCACTGTCGAATCTGATGGGTGTAGACATGGCGTCACTCTGCCTCCATAACAGGGCTCGACATGATTTTCCAGATTTGACGGGTTCGGCTTTTGGCATTACCCGACATCACCAAGTAATTAACGGCGTTTGGGCGATAAAACTTTAGCATGGGTTTAAAACGATCTGAAAGGAACGGGGAATTGTCGCTATATCCTTATTCGACATTTTTCTGGCAGGGTCAAATGAGGGAGCGGCACGACGGAGGCCGCGGTTAGCCGATGCACCACGGGTCAGGCGGGATGCTCACTGCTGAAAGCCGCTGGAATCAATAACGCGACTCGCGTGGAATTGTCTGCATGGGTTATGGTTTTTGGGCGCAGGTGCTTCTCCCTCACTACCAAAACTTTCAATCCACTTTCATTGATAAGTGTTGCTGGTAAACGCGTTTGAA
>Ga0302228_10001910_pt1 | contig 14783 bp, 14 predicted proteins | sample II_Palsa_N1_2_FD_193519 | JGI IMG/M metagenome (GOLD analysis project Ga0302228, IMG submission 193519) | Peat permafrost microbial communities from Stordalen Mire near Abisko, Sweden - II_Palsa_N1_2 | ecosystem: Environmental > Terrestrial > Soil > Palsa > Peat permafrost | place: Sweden...
AATGGCCGGCTCAGCATCCCGAGCGTCTGCAACTGTACTCCTTGCCGACGCCCAACGGGGTCAAAGTGTCGATCATGCTGGAGGAGTTGGGCCTGCCGTATGAGCCACACAAGGTCAGCTTCGAAACCCAGGACCAGCTATCCGCCGAGTTCTTGTCGCTGAACCCCAACAACAAGATCCCAGCGATCATCGACCCCAATGGCCCCGGCGGTCAGGCACTGGCGCTGTTCGAATCCGGTGCGATCCTGATTTACCTGGCGGAGAAAAGCGGCCAACTCTTGCCCGAGGACCCGGCGGCGCGTTATGAGACGATTCAGTGGTTGATGTTTCAGATGGCCGGTATCGGGCCGATGTTCGGCCAGGTTGGCTTCTTCAACAAATTCGCCGGCAAGGCCTACGAAGACAAACGCCCCCGCGATCGTTACGCCGCCGAAGCCCGGCGCTTGCTGGACGTGCTGGAAAAGCGCCTGTTGGGCCGCACCTGGATCATGGGCGATGAGTACACCATCGCCGATATCGCGACCTTTCCCTGGATCCGCAACCTGATTGGCTTCTATGAGTCGGGCGACCTGGTGGGTATTTCCGATTTCCCGAATGTGCTGCGCGCGCTGGATGGTTTTGTCGCACGGCCAGCGGTGATCCGTGGGTTGAACATTCCCGCCTGACAATAACCGACTGACAGGAGCCCCATGCCTTCCTTCGACTTCAAACAACTGGATGTCTTCAGCAGCGTCGCCCTCAAAGGCAATCCACTGGCCGTGGTGCTGGGGGCCGACAGCCTGAGCGATCAGCAGATGGCTGACTTCGCCCAGTGGACCAACCTCAGCGAAACCACCTTCCTGCTCAAGCCTCGTGATCCAAAGGCCGATTACCGGGTAAGAATCTTCACCACCCTGCAGGAACTGCCGTTTGCCGGCCATCCTACGCTCGGCAGTTGCCATGCCTGGTTGCAAGCCGGTGGCAAGCCCAGGGGAGAGGAGATCATCCAGGAGTGTGAAATCGGTCTGGTGCGCATCCGGCGTCAGGGCGATGAATTGGCCTTTATCGCGCCGCCGCTGTTGCGCTCAGGCCCGATGGAGGCCGAGCTGGTAGAGCGGGTCCGGCGGGCACTGGCGCTGGAGCCGGAGGCGATTATTCGCAGCCAATGGGTCGACAACGGCGCAGGCTGGCTGGCGGTGATGCTGGCGGATCGTGAGGCGGTTCTGGCACTGCGCCCGGACTACTCGCAATTGCACGGGCTGGCGGTCGGGGTGATCGCCCCGTGGAACCCCGAACGGGACGGTCTGGAGGCGCAGTTTGAAGTCCGCGCGTTTATTGCCGGTGATGGCGCCCCGGAAGATCCCGCCACCGGCAGCCTCAACGCTGGCGTGGCCCAGTGGTTACTGGGCGAAGGCTTGGCGCCAAGTCGTTATGTGGTCAGCCAGGGCACGGCCATGGGCCGTGCCGGGCGAATTCGAGTCGAGCGCCAGGGCGAAGAAATCTGGATTGGCGGCGCGGTCTCGGTCTGCATTGACGGGCAATTGACCCTTTAACGGTTGTTGGCCGCCAGCTTGATGCCAAAGCCGATCAGCGCCAGGCTGGCCACGCGGGTCGCAATCTTTCGCGCCAATGGAAACGTCCTCAAGCGCAGGGCTACGGCGTTGCCTGCCAACACCAGCAGCGCTTGGTACAGAAAACCAATCAACGTGACATGCACCATCATCGCCACCAGGGTGCTTGAAGGCGAATCCGGGCGGATAAACAGCGGAAAAAACGCCACGAAAAACAGAATCACCTTGGGGTTGGTCAGGCTGACGGCGACGGCTTTGCGAAAATAGATCCAGCCGGAGCGCTTGGGTTCCAGCCCGGCAGTGTCGTGGCCAACAGGAGTGAACAGCAACTGCAGTCCCATCCAGCACAGGTAGGCTGCACCGACCCACTGCAATGCCATGAACAGCATGGGGTTGGCCTTCATCAAGGCCGCCAGACCTGCCGAGGCGGCGAGCATGAAGATCAGGTCTCCCAGCACTGTGCCGAATACCGCACCGAACCCGGCGCGCACGCCATTGCGCGCCGTCGCGTGAAGAATGGCAAAGGTGCCTGGCCCTGGGATCAATTGGAAGATCAGGATGGCGGCGATAAAGCTGCCGTAGTTCTGGATATCAAACATGGGAGCGCTCCTTTGCTTTTGCCGGAAGTAGCCGGCTTTTTATCAAGTGGCTGTGATTGTTACCGAAACGGAAAGGCACTGTTCTGGATGGGATGTTTGTGCTCCCGGTCAATCCGGGCATAAGCTTTCGCCTATAAGCTATTAGCCTCGTCACCTGTCTTCTTTTACAGATCTTTTTCAGGAGCATCAATGTCCAGCCAGTTCCCCGAAGCTCGTCCTCGCCGCCTGCGCCGCTCCCCTGAGCTGCGTGGTCTGTTCCAGGAAACCGAGTTCACCCTCAACGACCTGGTGCTGCCGATTTTCGTCGAGGAAGAGATCGACGATTTCGTGCCGATCACCAGCATGCCTGGAGTGCTGCGTATCCCCGAGTCGAAACTGGCTGGTGAAATCGAACGCTATGCCCGTGCCGGGATCAAGTCGGTGATGACCTTCGGCGTGTCCCATCACCTGGACGCCAGCGGCAGTGACACCTGGAACGAACGTGGCCTGGTGTCGCGCATGTCGGCCATCTGCAAGGACGCGGTGCCGGAAATGATCGTCATGTCCGATACCTGCTTCTGCGAATATACCGACCACGGCCACTGCGGCGTGATGCATGGCGCCGAAGTCGACAACGACCGCACCCTGGTCAACCTCGGCAAGCAAGCGGTAGCGGCTGCCCGTGCCGGTGCCGATGTGATTGCACCCTCGGCCGCCATGGACGGACAAGTCCAGGCTATCCGCCGGGCGTTGGATGAGGCCGGTTTCAGTCATATTCCGATCATGGCTTATTCCACCAAGTTCGCCTCGGCGCTCTATGGGCCGTTCCGCGAAGCCGGCGGCAGCGCGCTCAAAGGCGATCGCAAGAGCTACCAGATGAACCCGATGAACCGTCGTGAAGCGGTGCGTGAGTCGTTGCTGGATGAACAGGAAGGCGCGGATGCACTGATGGTCAAGCCGGCCGGTGCTTACCTGGACATCATCCGTGACATCCGCGAAGCCTCGCGCCTGCCAGTGGCGGCGTATCAGGTCAGCGGTGAATACGCGATGATCAAGTTCGGTGCCCAGGCGGGCGCCATTGATGAAGGGCGGATTGTTCGGGAGACGCTGGGTTCGATCAAGCGGGCCGGTGCGGACCTGATCTTTACCTATTTTGCGATGGACCTGGCACTGGCCGGGATCTGATAAACCTGACGAAGACCTTGTGGCTAGCTGGCTTAGCGCTGCGCAAACGCCAAATTCAGCCCCAACCCTGCAAACGTCGCGGCAAAGCTGCGGCGCAGCCAGTTCTGCACCCGTGGCGATTCGATCACCGCGCGGCGGAACACATTGGCCAGTAGGCCGTAGATCACAAACACCGCCAACGTCATCGCCATGAACACGCTGCTCAGCAACAACATTTGCACGGCGGGCGCAGTACTGCCCGGGGTGACGAACTGCGGCAGGAACGCCAGGAAGAAAATCGTCAGCTTAGGGTTGAGGATATTCAGCAGGCAGCCCCTGACCATCAGGCTGCGGGCACTGGAAACGGTAGGGGTGTCATTCATGGCAAAGGCCGAACGGTCTCGCCAGGTGGCGTAGGCCAGGTACAGCAAGTAGGCCGCACCGGCAAATTTCAATGCTTCAAAGGCCAGTGCACTGGTGTGTAGCAGGGCGGACAGACCGAGCACCGATGCCAGCAAATGCGGGACGATCCCGGCAGTACAGCCCAGCGCGGCAAAGGCACTGGCTCGCTTACCAGCGGTAAGCCCGGTGGAAATGGTGAAGATCACGCCGGTGCCAGGGATCAACACGACGATCAGGCAGGTGATCAGGAAGTTTACGCTGAGCATGGCATTCAAACTCCTTGTTGGAACGGCAGGAGTCCGATCCTGTCACAGTTGCGCTGTGGCTGGCGAGTACAGCAGGTCGGCAAACCCGCGTTAGACTTGTCCGCCATGACTGCCCATCGTCGTCCAAGGAAGCCCTATGTCCTCACCCCGCCTGATTCTCTGCCTGACCACGCTGCTGGTGCTGGCCGGCTGCTCCAGCCAACGCACTCAGCAACAGCCGGAGCGTAGCGAAGCCGAGGTCAAGGCACAGATTGTGCGGTTGCTGCCGGCTAAAGTTGCGGACCGGTCTGGCTGGGCCCAGGACATCTACACCGCGTTCAATGCCCAGAAGATCTACCCCAGCACTGAAAACATCTGCGCGGTACTGGCGGTGACCGAGCAGGAGTCCACTTATCAGGTCGATCCACCAGTGCCGAGCATGGGCAAGATTGCCCAGGACGAAATCCTCCGGCGGGCGGGAAAGGTACACATTCCCGCCGTGCTGGTGCGTACCGCGCTGCAGTTGCGCTCGCCCACGGGCAAGTCCTACGCAGAGCGCTTGAATGCTGCCCGTACGGAAAAGGACCTGAGTGAGATCTTTGACGACTTCATCAGCGTCGTACCATTGGGAAATACCTTGTTTGGTGGCTTCAATCCGGTACACACCGCAGGCCCCATGCAGGTCAGCATTGCCTTTGCTGAAAAGCAGGCCCGGAATTACCCCTACACCGTGGATGGCACGATTCGCCGGGAAGTCTTCACCCGTCGTGGCGGTATGTACTTCGGCATTGCTCACTTGCTGGGGTACCCGGTGAATTACGACCAGTTGCTGTACCGTTTCGCCGACTTCAACGCCGGCTGGTATGCCAGCCGCAATGCGGCGTTCCAGGCTGCCGTGAACCGCGTCTCGGGGAAGTCACTGGCGTTGGATGGAGATCTGATCCGCTACGGCTCAATCTTGCCCGGCACGACCGAACTGGCGGTGCGTTCGTTGGGCAAATCCCTGGATATGCGCAACCCCAGCATCCGCAGCCAATTGGAGCAAGGTGACCGCCTGGATTTTGAAGAAACCACCCTCTATCAACGAGTCTTTGCCCTGGCCGAGAAGGCCGAGGGCAAACCACTGCCCCGGGCGATCTTGCCCGGCATCGTGCTGAAAAGCCCGAAGATCACCCGTAACCTGACTACGGCCTGGTTCGCCAAGCGGGTGGATGAGCGCTATCAGCGGTGCATGAAGCGTTAGGTGCGACGCTTGACGAATTTGCGCCATAACCAGACCCACAACCACAACACCGGGAAGGCCAGGATCACGAACGGCAACACATAGCTGACCCGCTCCAGGGCGTCGGCGGTGCCGTTCACCAGGTTGTCGCCGAGGTTGCTGAACATCCGGCTGAAGCGTGACTGCTGCTGTGTACCGTCGGAGGCCCGGAAGTTCAGGGTCACACGGTTGGTATCCAGGCGACGCTGCTGGCCGGCGGCGGCCTGGGCCAGCTCCTGCAAGTCGTTCTCGATGCTCGCTTGTTCCTTGCTCAAGGTGATCAGGTCACCCACGGTGATGTCCTTGCGCTTGGCCAGTTCATCCAGACGCTGTTGCTGCACCAGCAAGCGCTCCTGGCGGCGGTGAACGTCGGCCACGGCATCGGCCAGGTCCTCGGCGGTGGTGATGCGCTGGCCCAGTTTTCCACCTTCGGCCGCCATGGCCACCATCGGTTCGACACCGGCAGGGGCGATGCGCAAGACAATCTCACCACCGCTGCTGTCTTCCTTGATGCCCAGGATATTGCAGGCGCCAAAGCGCGCCGACTCGCAGGCCTCGCGGGTCGCCTGCATGCGTGGCGCCAGCAGCGCGGCGGGCAGGGACAGGCTCAACTCGTGCTCATAGGCCAACTGCGCACCGGCCCGGCCTTGTTCGCCGCTGATCACCGTGGCTTCGGAATGGCTCTTGGGCGAGCAACCGCCAAGGGTCAGGCCGGCCAGCAGTATCAGTACAGTGTTGCGGAGCAGGGAGGGATTGCCGTCCAGGTGGCGCATTGCAGTTCCTTGGGGAATACGAGGGAGGTCGAAGGCGATTAAAGCGGTTCTTGGGGATTAACGCAAAGTATCCCCGGGGATTTGCGGGGCTGATCTTGATAGTTGCGATAGGCACGCCGGGTTACACCTCAAGCCGGACTCCCAAGAGGAACTCGTCATGATCGCTATCCCTGAAGGTTTCATCCCATTGCCTCGCAGCAGCCCGCTGCTGGACCTGCTCGGCCCGGTGTACTGTCGGGGCGAAGGCCTGCAACTGGAAATCGGTCTGCGTGCCGACCCGCGTCACGCCAATGGACGCGCTACGGTTCATGGTGGGGTGTTGGCAACCCTGGCGGATATCGGCATGGGCTACGCCATGGCGTTTTCCAGTGAACCGCCGCTGGCGCTGATTACGGCGAGCATGACCCTGGACTACATGGGCGCCGTGCAAGTGGGGGAGTGGATTGAGGTGCGGCTGGAGCATCACAAGCGTGGGCGGCAGATGGCGTTTGCCACGGTCAGCTTGCAGGTGGGAGAGAAGGTGGTGGTGCGGGCGAGTGCGGTGTTTGCGGTGCCGCAATCTCATGGGTGAGTGAAGACCTGTGGCGAGGGGACAAGCCCCCTCGCCACAACAAGCCTGTTATCTGTTGCTTGCTAAACTCAGCTGCGTTCGAGCGCCAGGGCCACACCCTGACCGCCACCGATGCACAGGGTCGCCAGACCTTTTTTGGCATCACGCTTGATCATTTCGTGAAGCAGGGTCACCAGCACCCGGCAACCTGACGCACCAATCGGGTGGCCGATGGCAATCGCGCCGCCGTTGACGTTGACCTTGGCCGCGTCCCACTCCAGTTCCTTGCCCACCGCCAGCGACTGCGCGGCAAAGGCTTCGTTGGCTTCGATCAGGTCCAGGTCACCCAGTTTCCAGCCGGCTTTGTCCAGGCAACGGCGAGTGGCCGAGACCGGGCCAATGCCCATGATCGCCGGGTCAACGCCGGCATTGGCGTAGCTCGCGATGCGGGCCAGTACCGGCAGGCCGAGGGACATGGCCTTGTCAGCACTCATCAACAGCACCGCTGCGGCGCCGTCGTTGAGGCTGGAGGCGTTGCCAGCGGTGACGCTGCCGTCTTTCTTGAACGCCGGCTTGAGCTTGGCCAGGGACTCGGCCGTCGTGCCGGCACGCGGTTGTTCATCCACCGAGAAGGCAATCGGGTCGCCCTTGCGCTGGGGAATCAGGATCGGCGTGATCTCATCGGCAAAACGCCCGGCCTCGATGGCGGCAGTGGCTTTTTGCTGGGACGCAGTGGCGAACGCATCCTGGGCTTCACGGCTGATGCCGTACTTGTCCACCAGGTTCTCGGCGGTGATGCCCATGTGGTAGTCGTTGAACGCATCCCACAGGCCGTCGGTGATCATGCTGTCGAGCATCTTGGCGTGGCCCATGCGCAGGCCGGTGCGGGCGGCTGGCAGGACGTAGGGCGCCAGGCTCATGTTCTCCATGCCGCCGGCGATGATCACGTCGGCGTCACCGCAACGGATCGCTTGCGCACCCAAGTGCAAGGCCTTGAGGCCTGAGCCGCAGACCTTGTTCAGGGTCATGGCCGGTACGGCGTGTGGCAGGCCGGCGAGGATGGATGCCTGGCGCGCCGGGTTCTGGCCCGAGCCTGCGGTGAGCACTTGGCCGAGGATCACTTCGTCTACGTGCGCGGGGTCAAGGCCGGTCTGCTCCAGCAGGCGGCGGATCACCGCAGCGCCCAGCTCCGGTGCCGGGATACTGGCCAGGGAGCCCTGAAAGCTGCCCACGGCGGTGCGGGTGGCAGCAACAATGACGACGTCTTGCATGGAATCTTTCCTCACTGGGCAGCGAACTGCATTTCTGGAACATGGTCCGGGACGATCAGTTTACCGGCGGTCTTGCTGACAATCTCTTCAACACTGACGCCAGGTGCGCGTTCCTTGAGGACAAAAGCGCCATTTTCGATTTCCAGGTAAGCCAGGTCTGTCAGCACGCGTTTGATGCAGTTGGCACCGGTCAGCGGCAGGCTGCAACGGCCGAGCAGCTTGGACTCACCGTCCTTGGACGCGTGAGTCATGATCACGATGATGTTGTCCGCGCCGGCCACCAGGTCCATGGCACCGCCCATGCCTTTGACCAGCTTGCCGGGGATCATCCACGAGGCGATGTTGCCCTGGACGTCGACTTCAAAAGCACCCAGCACCGTCAGGTCGACATGCCCGCCGCGAATCATCGCGAAGGACTCGGCGGAGGAAAAGATTGAGGCACCGACGCGGGCGGTGACGGTCTGTTTGCCGGCGTTGATCATGTCGGCATCGATGGTTTCTTCGGTCGGAAAGGGGCCCATGCCCAGCAGGCCGTTTTCCGATTGCAGCATCACTTCCATACCTTCGGGGATGTAGTTGGCCACCAGGGTCGGAATGCCGATGCCGAGGTTGACGTAGAAACCGTCCTGCATTTCGCGGGCGACGCGTTGAGCCATTTGTTCGCGGGTAAGAGCCATGGTTGTCTCCTTATTATTCGGGCTGGGGCGGGATTATTTGCGGACGGTGCGCTGTTCAATGCGCTTCTCGAAGGTGCCGCAGATGATCCGGTCGACGTAGATGCCAGGGGTGTGGATCTGCGACGGGTCCAGCTCGCCCGGCTCGACGATTTCCTCGACTTCGACCACGGTGATCTTGCCGGCAGTGGCAGCCAGCGGGTTGAAGTTCTGCGCCGTGTGGCGGTAGATCACGTTGCCGAAGTGGTCGGCTTTCCAGCCTTTGACGATAGCGAAATCGCCGGTGATGGATTCTTCCATCAGGTACGGGCGACCGTTGAATTCGCGGGTTTCCTTGCCTTCGGCGACTGGGGTGCCGACGCCCGTGGCGGTAAAGAAGGCCGGAATACCGGCACCACCAGCGCGCATTTTTTCCGCCAGGGTACCCTGGGGCGTCAGCACCACTTCGATTTCGCCACTGAGTAATTGCTTCTCGAACAGGGCGTTTTCACCGACGTAGGAGGCGATCACTTTGCTGATCTGCTTGCCTTCCAGCAGCACGCCCAGGCCGAAGCCGTCGACGCCGCAGTTATTGGAAACCACCGTCAAGTCGCGGGTGCCTTTGCGCTTGATCTCATTGATGAGGTTTTCCGGGATCCCGCACAGGCCAAAGCCACCGGCGAGGACGGTCATACCGTCTTCCAAGCCTGCCAGCGCTTCCTCGTAGGACGCCACGCGTTTATCGAAACCTGCCATATGCACCTCTTTTATTGTTTGTGGGCCAGCCATATGCCCCGAGTGTTGCGCTGACGGATTGATTTGTTAAGTTGTTTTTTAAGGTTGATTGATTTAAAAAACAGCACAATCGTCGGTTGTTTGGAGCAGCGTCATGACAGTTAAACAGATGCGGGCCTTTCTTGCCGTGGCCCAGAGCCTGAGCTTTGCTGCCGCTTGTGAGCGCTTGCACCTTTCCCAGTCGGCGTTGAGCCTGACCATCAAAGGTTTGGAAGAAGGGCTGGGCGGGCGCTTGTTCAGCCGCAATACCCGCAACGTTGCGCTGACGCCCGAAGGTGAGTCGCTGTTGCCCCTGGCCCGGCGGCTGATTGCCGACTGGGATAACGCCGAGGACGAACTGCGCCAGCGCTTCACCTTGCAGCGTGGACGGGTGACGGTGGCGGCGATGCCGTCGTTCGCCGGCAACCTGCTGCCGCCGGTGTTGAAGATCTTTCGGGCGCGCTATCCCCAAGTCAACGTAACGGTCAACGACGTGATCAATGAGCAGGTGTTGGAGATGGTTCGCGACCGTCAGGTAGAGTTGGGCGTGGCGTTCGAGCCGTCGGCAGGTTCGTCTTTGGCGTTTACTCCACTGTATTTGGATCGTTTTATTGCGGTCGTGCCGGGTGATTCGCCATTGGCCCGGATGGCCGAGATCGACTGGAAAACCTTGCTGGAACAACCCTTCATTACCTTGCAGCGGCCATCCACGGTGCGGGTGATGTTGGAAGAGCACCTGGGGGCACTGGACATGAAGCTGCCGGTAGCACTTGAAAGCCATCAGTTGGCAACGGTGGGCAAAATGGTTGCCAGTGGATTGGGTGTCAGCGCGGTGCCGGCACTGTGTGCGCGGCAGATGGAGGAGGCGGGCGCCCATTGCATCACCCTTCGGGACCCGGTGATCGAACGACCGATTGGCGTCTTGACCAAGCCTGGTCATGAACTGTCCGCAGCGGCCCAAGCCATGTTTGATATTTTTTTAGATGAGGCGGGGAAGGGATGTTTCCCAGGTCTTTAAGTTGGCACAAATACGTGTGGGAGCTTGCCTGCGATAGCTATTTAACATTCAACATAGTTGTCGACTATTAAACCGTTATCGCCGGCAAGCCAACTCCCACCTTTAATCGAGTGGCGGGTTTCAGCAGTATCTATCGATCACTTTAACTTGCGAATGACCCTTGAGGTTCTGCCATTCGGTATTAAGTGTGTGGAACACCTGCTCGATAAAGCTGCGATCGGCGGCAGCCTTTTTGCCGACATAACCCTGGCCACGGCGATACATCTTCAGGCGTGCGGCCAGTTCGCGGTTATTCTTGTCGAACTCTTCTTCCAAGGTGTGGGGCGCCAGGCAGTCAATATGGACCTGACCCGATTTACCAATCCAGAGGATATGGTCGTCGAGCGTGTCTTTCTGCGCTGCGAACATCTCAGCCAATTCTTCGATAGTTGGTTGGTTGTTCAGATTCATGTGTAAGCCCCTTGACCAGTTGGCGATCTTTAGTTGATTCGTTAAAACGTTTCAGTTGTCTCCGGTTCCGAAAACCGGGCGTCAGCGACTGTCTGCCGAATACGGGCAGGGTCTTGAACCTGATGCATGTAGTCTTGCTGATGAACTGCTACGCAATGGTTTCATAACGAAGACAAGTAGCGTTTGAGCTTCTTGTACCAACCCTTTCGGGCCGGTCAGCTTCATCAATCTGCCTTGTGGGCAGTGCACATCCGGAAAAAACAGCTCGGCGGTCAGACGAGCTTGTTCAAAACGCGTGTTACCAACACTCCCGATCCGGGAGACGCTTGAATCATGCAATTACAAAAAGGTTACGTCAACGATTATGTAGTGATTATTTTTGATCACTACATAAATCGTTGTAGGGGCAGGAGAATGTTCGAAAAGGTGACTTGTGCGTCATTTTTTGCCCCTGTAGCCGCTGCCGAGGAACGAGGCTGCGATGGGCTGCGTAGCAGGCCCCAGGGCGAATCTGCGGCTACAGACGTTCGGCCAGCAACGGCAGCAAACGCTCACAGGAGGCTTCGATCTTTACCTGCAGTAGCTCATCACCCCGAGTCTTACCCAGGTTGATGGCGATGACAGGTTTGTCCTGGTCAACCATCGCCTTACACAGGCGAAACGCCGAATAGGCCATCAGCGACGACCCCACCACCAACAACCCTTCGGCGTGCTCCACGGCGGCCATCGCCCTGGTTGCGGTGGCCTGGGCGACGTTCTCACCAAAAAACACCACGTCCGGTTTCAGGCGCTGGCCATTGCAATGGGGGCAGTGGGGTATCTGGAAACGCTCTTCGAAGGCAGGGTCCAGCAACGTGTCGCCATCAGGGGCCTGGATGGCGTCGACACCCGCCAGGTAAGGATTCTCGCCCTCCATCAGATGCTGGATCAGGTCCCGATGGCTGCGCAAGTGGCAATCGAGGCAGAGCACTTGGTGCAGGCTGCCATGCAATTCGATCACGTCACGGCTGCCAGCCTGGTCGTGCAGGGTGTCGACGTTCTGCGTGATCAGCCCGGTGATGTGTTGACGTTCCTGCAGCGTCGCCAGCGCGATATGGGCCTTGTTCGGCTGCGCGAGGCGTACCCTCGGCCAACCGAGCATCGCCCGCGCCCAGTAGCGTCGTCGCGCCTGCGCGGTGGCCAGGAAATCCTGGTACATCATCGGCGCCTTGCCCCGGCGCACACCTTCGCTGTCACGATAATCGGGAATCCCCGAGGAGGTGCTGATACCCGCACCGGTCAGGACCAGAAACCGCCGTTCGGCCATGGCTCGGTGCAGGATGTCGAGGTGAGTGTTGGTTTGATGGTCCAGGGTATCGAGCATGGAGCCCTCATTCGCCGCGAATGTACTGTTCCAGTTGTTTGATCAGGTCAGCCTGTTCGGCGATGGCTTCCTTGACCAGGTCACCGATGGACAGCAGGCCAAGGAGCTCTCCGTTCTCTACCACAGGCAGGTGCCGCAGATGGCGGTCGGTCATGATATTCATGCAGGTCTCGACACTCTGGTGGGTGTCAACGGTAATCACCGGTGAATTCATGATCTCGTAGGCCTTGGTCGTCACGGAGGACAAGCCACGGAGGATCACCTTGCGGGCGTAGTCACGCTCACTGATTATCCCGGCTACCTCCCCATCCTTCATGACCGGCAAGGCCCCGACGTTTTTCGACGCCATCACGATCAGCGCCTCAAACACCGTGTGGTCATGGGGGATGGTGTGGACTTGCTGGTTTTGCTGGTCTTTGGACTTGAGCAGTTGCGCAACGGTTTTCATGGAGGCCACTCCGGTGTTGTTATCGTTGGGAGGTTAGCAGTTCCTACAGAATCCTAGACCGCCCGCGACGGGGCAAGGTCCAAAGCGCCACATAACCGGTCGAAAAACGTCATTGTCGGGAATTTTTGGTTGTTTCAACCTTTGCTTGCCGGTTTTGTTGCCCTTTTCGCAGCTGCGTTCGTCTTGCGCTTGGCCGGTTTGCGTTTGTTTTTCCACGGCATGGCGCCACGTCCTGCGGGACTGGCCGGACCGCTGATGGTCAGGCGCATGCCGGTGCAGCGCGTGACTTGCTTGCTCATCCATGCCGCCTGTTTGGCAACGAATTCCTCCAGGCTCATCTCACCGCTCTGGACCATGTCCAGGGCTTGTTCCCAGATGGCCGTAGTGCCGGGGTCGGCAATCGCCCGTGGCACCGCATCGATCAGGCTGAACGCAGCGGGTGTTGCCGACAGCGCCTTGCCGTTTTTCACCAGGTAACCCCGATCCAGCAAGCCCTGGATAATCCCGGCGCGGGTGGCTTCGGTGCCAATCCCGGTGGTGTCCTTGAGCTTCTGCTTGAGCAGTGGATCTTCCACCAGCTTGGCGACGTTTTTCATCGCCTTGATCAGGTCACCTTCAGTGAAGGGCTTGGGCGGCTGGGTCCACAGGTCCTTGAGGTTGACCTTGGCCACCGCGTAATCATTACCTTGTACCAATGTCGGCAGGGATTGCGGCGCTGGTGCTTCACGACCTTTGGCCGGTGCCAGGGCTTCGGGCAATGCGCGTTTCCAACCGGGCTCTACGATGACTTTACCCACCGCCCGCAAGGCTTCGCCCGCGCAATCGAAGTCAGCCTGGGTACGGTCGTATTCGTGATTAGGCAGGAACTGCGCCAGGTAGCGGGCGCGAATCAAGGTGTAGACCGCCCGGTGTTTACCGGTCAACTGCCCAAGGTCTTTGCCGGCGCCGGTGGGGATGATGCCGTGGTGGGCGCTGACCTTGGCATCGTTCCAGGCACGGGAGCGGCGTTGCGGTTCGATGTGCGGCATCAATGCCTGGACCGCCTGATCGGCCCGGCCCAGCGCCGCAAGAATGCCTGGCGCGTCGCTGTGTTGGCTCAGCGGCAAGTAGCCGCAATCACTGCGCGGGTAGGTGATGACCTTGTGGGTTTCGTAGAGTGATTGGGCTATATCCAGGGTTTCCTGGGCGCCCAGGCCGAGTTTTTTCGAGCAGATTTCCTGCAGTGTGCCGAGGTCGAAGGGCAGGGGCGCGACTTCGCGCATGCGCTCGGTGCGTAGCTTGATCAACCGCGCAGTTGCGGCGCAGCTCATGGCGTTGGCCGCATCCCGGGCCAGTTGCGGATTCAGGCAACGGCCCTGGTCGTCACAGGCGTCTTCGGTGGCACGCCACTGGGCGGTGAAAGTGATGTGCTCGTGGAGCAGGTCGACATCGATGGCCCAGTAGGCCACGGGCACGAAGTCGGCGATGCTGCGATCGCGGTCGACCACCAGGCGCAGGGTAGGGGTTTGTACCCGGCCGACCGGCAGTACGCCCTGATAGCCGGATTGGCGCCCCAACAGGGTAAACAAGCGGCTCATGTTCATGCCGATCAACCAGTCGGCCCGGGAGCGTCCGAGGGCCGAGTGATAGAGACTGAAGGTTTCCGCGCCGGGCTTGAGGGCGGCGAGGGCCTTGCGGATCGAAGCCTCGTCCAGTGCTGAGAGCCATAGGCGCTGGATCGGACCGCGATAACGGCAATGCTCCACCAGTTCCCGGGCGATCATCTCGCCCTCACGATCGGCGTCGGTGGCGATCACCAGTTCCTGGGCTTCCCCGAGCAGCCGCTTGACCGCCTTGTATTGGCTGGCGGTCTTGGGTTTGACCAGCATCTTCCATTTTTCCGGGACGATGGGCAGGTCGGCCAGTACCCAGCGTTTGTACTTGGCGTCATAGGCGTCGGGCGGGGCGGTTTCCAGCAGGTGGCCGATGCACCAGGTCACCGTGACGCCCGGCCCCAGCCAGCAACCGTCGCCACGCCGGCTGGCGCCAAGCACGGCGGCGATATCCTTGGCCTGGGACGGTTTTTCACAGAGGAACAGCCGCATGGTCACCACATTCGAATCGGATTAATGGTGTGCAGGATGCTCAGTGCAGCGAGTTTCGGCAACTGTTATCTGTATGGATGTACAGCAATTTGTGTGTTCCCCCCAAACCAAATGGGGAGGCTTGTGCCTGAAGGCCTTTGTAGCCGCTGCCGAAGAATGAGGCTGCGATGCGTGTCCGCAGGACCGCCCAGGGGCCGCG
>Ga0302228_10001912_pt1 | contig 14781 bp, 10 predicted proteins | sample II_Palsa_N1_2_FD_193519 | JGI IMG/M metagenome (GOLD analysis project Ga0302228, IMG submission 193519) | Peat permafrost microbial communities from Stordalen Mire near Abisko, Sweden - II_Palsa_N1_2 | ecosystem: Environmental > Terrestrial > Soil > Palsa > Peat permafrost | place: Sweden...
CCGTCATACGCTGTCTCCATTGGGGCCTCCCTTGCCTGGTGGAAGACGGATGCTTCGCAACTTCCAGCATCCGCCAGGGAGCGGGAGGCTCCGCTCCTTCATCGCATCAAGGCGGGAGTCCTCTGTCCACGTCGAGCCAGGAGGAGCCGATGACCACCGCCACGATCAGCCGATGGCCGCTCGCCCGTAAGGGTGACCAGCAGCATCCCGTCCAGACCCTGCAGTACCTGCTCCGGGCCCACGGCCACAACCTCACCGTGGACGGCATCTTCGGGCCCGGCACCGGCGCCGCCGTCCGCGCCTTCCAGCAGCAGAAGGGCCTGGCCGTCGACGGCATCGTCGGCCCCGGCACCTGGCCGGCGCTGATCATCACGGTCAGGCAGGGCAGCCACGGCGACGCCGTCCGCGGGGCCCAGGAGGAGTTCCAGTTCCGCAACCTGTCCGGCGACCCGAGCAAGGGCCTGCAGGTCGACGGGATCTTCGGGCCCGACACCGACGCCGCTGTCCGCGGCTTCCAGCAGGCCCTCCACCTGGACATCCCGTCGGTCACCGTCGACGGCATCGTCGGCCCCGTCACCTGGCAAGCGCTGGTCAGCGGAATGCTCTCCTTCTGATCGCCAGCAGGCCGTCCAGGCGGCCGGGAAGCCCGACGTCGGCCCCGGGCATGTAGCGCCGAAGATTCCGCGCCATTAATCGCCGAAGGATCACAATCCAGTAGCCTGAGCTGCGGATTTGACTCCTGAGGACATGGAGCTGCTCGCCAGCTGCTCCCGTCCGGGAGGCAGGGCGGCGGCTACGCGCCGGTGGTGACCTCGGGGACGTACTTGTAGATGGTGGCGCGGCTGACGCCGAGCAGCCGGGCGATGGAGGAGACGGTGTTGTCCGGCCGGGTCAGCAGGTCGCGGGCGTGGCGGATCTGCTCGGCGGTCATGGCCGGGGGCCGGCCGAGGCGCACGCCGCGGCCGCGGGCGGCGTCCAGGCCCTCACGGGTGCCCTCGACGATCAGCTCGCGGATGAATTCCGCCAGCGCGGCGAAGACGTGGAAGACCAGCCGGCCGCCCGGGGTGGTGGTGTCCAGAGCCTCATGCAGGCTCTTGAACCCGACACCGCGCCGGCACAGCGTGCCGACGATGGCGATCAGGTCGGCCAGCGACCGGGACAGCCGGTCCAGGCTCGGCACCACCAGGGTGTCGCCGGTCCGCAGGTAGTCCAGGCAAGCGGCCAGCTCGGGCCGGTCGGCGTTCTTGCCCGACAGCTTGTCGGCGAAGACGCGAAGGCAGCCCGCTTCGGCCAGGGCGTGCTGCTGGCGGTCCAGCAGCTGGCCGGATGTGCTGACCCGGGCGTAGCCGATCAGCGCGCCGGTCCGCACGGCCGGCTCCGGGGCCAGAAGACTGCCGGGGGCTTCGGGGGTATCGGGGGGGCGCGGTCACACCCGGGACTGTAGAAGAAACGGCCCCCGCTGGGTTGATAGACACGCCGGGTTTGCGACACCTTTTACAACGGTCGCCGGGCGGCGCGGCGCCCGGTCAGGGGCCGCTGGTGATCATGTCGAGAATCGTTCGATTTCCGGACAATCACGCCGGGTGTGCCGGGACGGTGTCTGCTGCACGCTGTCGGTGGGAGACTCCATAGTTATGGCGGGAGCGAGCCGCGACGCGGACCTGGATGCCCGGTCAGGGCGGCGGTGGGATGTGGCGCTGTCGTTCGCCGGCGCGCAGCGCGGCTATGTCGGGCAGGTCGCCGAGGCGTTGAAGGCGCGGGAGGTGCGCTGCTTTTACGACGCTGATGAGCAGGTCCGGCTGTGGGGGACGCATCTGGCCGAGGAACTCCCTCGGATCTACGCCCGTGAGTCGGCAGCGGTGGTGGTGTTCATCTCGGCCGACTACGCGGGGCGGGACTGGACCCGGCTGGAACGCCGGGCCGCGTTCAGCCGGGCGGTGGCCGAGGCCGGGGTATACGTGCTGCCCGCCCGGTTCGACGACAGCGAGCTGCCAGGCTTGCTGCTGGACGTTGTGGCCGTCGACCTTCGTCGCTACACCCCGGGGCAGTTCGCTGACCTGGTCGCAGCCAAGCTCGCCGACCTCGCTATCAGCCCATCACCGCATGGGGTCGAAGGGCCCTGTACTGAACAGGCAACCCAGACCAGGGCGGTATCCGTGCAGACCGGCCAAGGCCAGGCAGCCCGTCTCATCGACAGCGCGGAACGAACAGCACAGTTGGCCCCGGAAGACGCGGCCGACCAGCCGCACCCTCGGCGGGAGGCGGCGGAGGCCGAGGCCGCTCGCTGCCGCATCTTGACCGGCCACAAGGGCGACGTCTATGGTGCGGCGTTCAGCCCGGACGGCCAGCTGCTGGCCAGCGGCGGCAGCGACAAGACGGTGCGGCTGTGGTACCCGGCCACCGGCGAGCACCGCCGCACCCTGACCGGCCACACGGGCTGGGTTTTGCCACAAGTAAGCTGTGTGGCGTTCAGCCCGGACGGCCAGCTGCTGGCCAGCGGCGGCAGCGACAAGACGGTGCGGCTGTGGGATCTCGCCCGACTGGACGTGGAGCACACCGGCGCCACATAGCGCCGATAGTTCGCCGCCACATACCGATCAAAGTCACAGGCCGGGAACCACGCTGCCGCATAAAGTGGTCCCCTTTATGCGGCTGATCATCAGCGTTTCGGCTGGCGGTCCGTGCTGGTGTCCCTGCCCGGCCGGGCCTCGCTGCGGCTGGGTTCAAGTCCGTTTTGTTGAAAAGCGGAGGGCGTGGGATTCGAACCCACCGTAAGTATCACCACCCATAGCGGTTTTCAAGACCCGTAGGCAAACCGCGCTGACCTGCACAGATGCCAGGTACGGCTCGTAGCTTCGGCACGTATTCGGCATGATCAAGGTCCCCAGTGCCCTCGCGGCGATCGGCGGCGCCGATCACCCGTGCATGCCATGTCATTGGCACGCAGTTAGTCACACGATGGTAGTCCGGTGCGGACTCGCGGCTCCGGAGGGCATTGATGTTCATTCCTCTGACCTGGCAAATCAGGCAGAGGTGGAGAGCCTTGGCGCTTGTGGGGTGCGAAGCGATGTCAGGCACGCCAGCCATACTTCTAGATTCGGCTTGAAGATCCTGGTGCGGTGGACCGGATGCGCGCCCTGGCCCGGCCGGTCTCCGGCGCTGATGACGCGCTGACCAGCATCACCTGCGGGCGCCCGGCCCCGTACGGCGCGGCGTCGTACGGCGCGGCGTCGTACGGAGGGGCGGCGTACGGGGAAGGGGTGTCCGGCGGAGACGGGGGCGTTCAGCGACATCTGGGAGTACGAACGGGACCCAGCGAGCGGTTCCGACGGAGCGGACGGGACCGGCGGGGCGAACGGAACCCGGGGGAACGGGCGCGACGGCGCGACCCGCCAGGCCCAGGTGAACTTGCTGGCCGCCGCCGACCCGGCCAACGCCTACGGCGCGCCCTGCCGTGGCCTCCGCAGCCGGACGAGACGCCGGGCGGCCACCGGCCCGGCCGGAAGGCGGGAGCGCTGGTCATCCTGGCCGACGGCGAGCTGATCCTCGCCTCCGCTGGCCAAGGCACTTGAGGAGGCTGGCTTCCGGCCCAGGCCGAAGGGCTCCGCCTGCGCGGCTAGCCGCGCCTAAAGCTGGCGGAGCAGCGTCACGGCTTGGGCACCTTGGTCCCAGTCCACGAACAAGTGGTCGTGGTGGGAGCCGGCGATGACGTTGCAGCTGATGCCCGCGGCGGCCAGGACACGGCTGACCGTGGCCGTGAGCCCGACCGCGATCAGCGAAGAGCCGATCGCGAGCGTGACACGCGCCGCGCGGATGGTGACGCTGACGGCTTCGCCCGCTGCTCGTCGGCCGGGACGTTCCCGCCTGAGCCCGCGCGCGTCCCGGGTACCGGGGCCTGCGCTCCACTTGTCCAGGAAGAACATGCTGCGGGGCTGGAAGCCGAGCCGCGTATAGACGAGCCGCCTATAGAACGGAATGATGTCCGCGTTGTCCCGCTCGATCAGCAGGTTCATCTTGACGCAGCCCTTGGCCAGCAGGCGGCACTCCAGCTCACGCACCAGCGCCGTCCCGCTGCCCTTCCCGCGCCGGTCCGTGCCCGTGGCCAGCCGATTCAACCAGCACCGGCGGCCGTCGAACGTGCCGAAGACGGAGCCGGCCAGACCGACGGGCGATTCGTCCTGCACGATCACCAGGTCCGGGTTGCGGGCCAGGGCGGACCGGAGCTCCCATTCGACGTATTCGGCCCGGAAGTGCAGGCCCGCCGCGTCCCACGGGTGGCCAGCGCCGCGGCGTCGTCCAGGCGCGCCGATCTGATCGCCATTCTGACGGTGCTATCACACCGATAACAGGACCAGAGACCAAGGCGGCCCGGGCCCGGTAATTGACCGGGCCCATGCTGGCGCGGGCCCGGTCGGCTACCGGCGTGCGCGCGGGGTGATGCCGTACGGAACGCGGCCACTGGGCGCGGCCCAGTTCCCGGGCACTATTCGCCGATAACCTGGTCCTGCTCCCTGACTGCCTCGATCAGATCCCGGGCCTTGGCCTGCCGGTGTGTTGCGGCGGCGTCCCGCCATGCTCCAGCGTCAGCGGCGGCGGGAGGGGCGGGGAACCGGCCAGCATCTCGGACGAGGCAGATGCCTTGCCGGTGTCGCGGTCAGCGTCCTCTGGCATGCCCTCGCGGCTGGTGCGTGCAGCCGCGAGCCCAGCACCAGATCGGCTCCCCAGAACCGGCCCGGCCCGGCCGTGCGTCTGCCGGGCGGCGGCCGCGGCGGCCAGGGCCTTGTCGATGTAGACGCGGTAGCCGAGGTCGCGGCGGAAGCCGTGTACCTCGGGGGTGTCCAGGCTGGCCATGAACGACAGGATCTGCGGGCTGAACACCTGGCCCGGCACGAGCACGGGGAAGCCGGGCGGGTAGGGCGTGACGAAGGTCGCCGACACCACCTGCTCGCCCGCCTCGACGCGCCGCTGCACCTCATCGGGCATCAGGTACTCGCAGTTGCTGTCGTCGTAGGCCAGGTAGAAGGCGCGCCGTACGTCGCCTTCGGGGGTGGATGGCTCGTGGCCGTCGGTGAAGGAGGGGTGGAAGCCGCTGAAGTCGGGCAGCGGCGCCGAGGGTGCGGTGAGCCGGCGGACGGCGCGGGAGTGGGCGGCGTGTTCGGCCGGGCTCATGTCGGCGTGCTGCGCGGCCAGCTCGCGGGCGATGGTCACCAGCACCTCGATCAGGTAGGCGACCGAGCTGCGGGTCGTGCCGATGGTCGTCATGAACAGCACGGTGTTGCGCGAGGTCTTGTTGATCTGCACGCCGTAGCGGTCCATCAGCTGGCTGCGTTTGAACGTGTCGCCCTCGATGCCGGTGGCGCCGATGAAGATGGTGACCCGGGACGGGTCCAGCACGAATTCGTCGGTGGTCCAGGCCTTCATCATGGCCGGCAGCCCCGAGCGCAGTGGCTGGTCGATGCCGGTGGGCCGGTACTCGGCCGGGATCAGGTCGGCGGTCGTGAGGCAGTGCATGTACTTGCTGAGCAGCGGGTGGTGGTCGACCGCGTCGCGGAGCCGCATCGCGTTCTCGATCTGCTTTTGCACCAGCTCGAAGCCCTCGAGGGCGGCCTGGCGGCGGCCCAGGTCCAGCGAGGCGAGGATCTGGTAGTTCGGCGACGTGGAGGTGTGCGTCATGTACGCCTCGTGGAACGTCTCCTCGGCCCGCTGGCTGAAGTCCTGGTCGAAGATGTGGATCATCGATCCCTGCCGCAGCGAGGTCAGCGTCTTGTGGGTGGACTGGGTCGCGTAGACGCGGACGCGGGCGCAGTCGGGATCGGGCAGCAGCCGGCGGTCCAGCAGCGCCTCGTCGTCGCCGGGCGTGATCCCCGCGAGTTCCTCGGCGAACTTCTCATACCGCGCCCGGTACTCGGGTTCGTGCAGCCGCTCCCGCAGCGTGCGGGCGGCCCGCATGGCGGTGCGCGGCCGGTACACCGGGTGCAGGCGGGCGAAGGCGAACCAGGCTTCGTCCCACAGGAACACCAGGTCCGGCTTGATGGCCAGGCACTCCTGCATCACTCGTTCGACGTCGTAGACGATCCCGTCGAAGGTGCAGTTGGTCAGCAGCAGCATCTTGACCCGGTCCAGCTTGCCCGCCCGCCGCAATGCCAGCAGTCTGGCCTTGATCTCCCGCAGCGGCACGCCGCCGTACATCGAGTACGGGTTGAGCCGGTACGCGTCCAGGTAGGTGACCATGGCGCCGGCCTGCATCAGCCCGTAGTGGTGTGACTGGTGGCAGTTCCGGTCGACCAGCACGATGTCCCCGGGCTGGACCAGCGCCTGCACGACGATCTTGTTGGCCGTCGAGGTGCCGTTGGTCACGAAGAAGGTCTGCCGCGAACCGAAGGTCTTGGCCGCCAGCTGCTGGGCCTCGCGCAGCGGGCCGGTGGGCTCGAGCAGCGAGTCCAGGCCGCCGCAGGTCGCCGACGTCTCGGCCAGGAAGATCTCCAGGCCGTAGAAGTCGAGCATGTCCCGGATCCAGTGCGAGTTGAGGATCGACTTGCCGTGCGCGATCGGCAGCGCGTGAAACATCCCGGTGGGCCGGTGGCTGTAACTGCGCAGCGCGCTGAAGAACGGCGCACGGTACCGTGCGGCCACCCCGTCCAGGAGGCTGAGGTGCAGCTCCAGCGACCCTTCCCGGGCGTGGAAGACGCGCCGGAAATGGTGGCTCAGCCGGCCGGCCAGGTCCTCGACGGAGATTTCGGTCATCAGGTACAGGTCGAGCTCCGGCCTGGTTCTGGCCAGCGACCGGGCGAGGATCTGGGCGCGCTCGTCGGGGGAGCGGTTCATCAGGTCATCGGCCCCGGCGTCGCCCACGAACAGTGCCAGCGCCGCCGCGTCGTAGCGGGACCGGTGCGCGAACCGGCGGCGGACCACGCACGCCTGCAGCCGGAAGTTGAGCCGCGCGGCCATGATCGCATCCTCGAAGCTGGGCACCACGACGATCTCGTAGACGAACGGGTCGTCCGGGCGGCGCCAGTGCCGCAGCTCCTCCCGCAATGAGCGCTCCTGCGCCTCGCTCAGGTCCTCCACGACCAGAACCTCGAAGTAGGGCCGGCCGGGCAGGGCCTGCTCGGTGACCGGGGCCGCGTGCTGGTACGAGCCGTCCTCACCGGCCGTGTCCAGGCCCTGGCCGCCGCGGTAGGACTCGGTCACCAGGGCCCGGTTGAATCCGCCGACCAGCGCCGCGAACCGGTCGTACTTCCCGGCCACGAACAGCCGCCGCATCTCCTGGAAGCTCTGCCCCCCGGGAAACGCCCAGAACCGCTCGATCGGTGTGAGGGTATCCAGCAGCCCGCTGATCGTCCCGGCCAGCGGGTCGGTCGGGCGGCACTGGGCCCCGGCCAGGACCAGCTGGGTACTCGCCTCCTCCAGGCTGGACCAGCTGTCGTTCCTGACCTGCCACAGGCTGTTGTAGGCCAGTGGCTTCCCGCTGACGGGCATGGTAACCCTCCGTGATCTTCGTTCCGGCAGCCCAGCCTCATCGCCGGCCGCCCGTAAAGCCGTTAATGCCCAAAGGCATTCCCGGTATTCTCTCCGGCCGGTAAACGGCAGCGCCCCATCCGGGTATGGCCAGAGATCCTGGGACAACGCCCGCCCAGAGGGGAAACCGCGGGGCGAGACCGCCTGTGTGATCGTGGCCATGGGGCTTCGGGGGACGAGGGCTTCCATCCATTCGCGGACGGTCCAGTGGCGGACGACCCCGTTCAGGACGAACGGGTCCCCCTTGACGAACTCCTCGGCCGACTCGCGGGTGGTGAAAACGGCCATGGCACTCTGGCTGGCTGCCCGGGCACTAAAGGTCTGCCGGGGCAACAACCCTGGCCTGCAGGACCTGATCGGCCTGAAACTCGTCTACGGCGAGCACGTCAGCGCCGAACGCGCCGAGGCCGCCGTGGCCGGGATGGAAAGCTACCTCCGCCAAGGTGACCTGCCCGCCGATACTGAAGTGCGGGCTTTCCTGGAAAAACTGGCCCTGGACGCCCTGCTGGACGAAGCAGGCACATCCAGCCGCGCCCTGCTCCGGGCCGCCACCCTGTTCGGGATGCCGGTCCCGGAATCGGTGATCGGGGTGCTCGCCGGGCAGGTCGGCGGATCACCGGACCGGCTAAGGGGCCTGGGATTGCTGGACCCCTACCCGGACATCTACGACCCGGCCCGGATCGCTCTGGCCGCCGGGCCTCTGGCCGCCGGGCGGATCGAACCGCTCAGCCCGGCTGAACAGGCTGCTCTGGCCGCCCTCACCGCCGGGCCGCTGTTTGCCGTCTGGGGTGGTGCCACACCGCGGCCTTTCCGTGACGGGGTGCTGGATGTGCAGCTGGCCCGGCTCGCGCTGGCCGCCGATGACCCGGCCATCACCGCCGCCTGCGCCCCCGGCGCTGTCGCCAGCTTGCTCGATGGTCCCGCGGCCGGGGCGTTCCGGCTCGGCCAGGACGCGATCGGCTTGCTCGACCGCCACGGCCGGCCCGTGCCACTCGGCCTGCTGCGGCAGACTGCCAATGCCGCTGTCACCAGTGGTGACGGCGAGACCGGCGAGGCACTACTACGCCGGGCCGTGGAACAGGCGGAAGCTGAGGGCGCAGAAGGAGCCGACCCGCTCGGCCAGGCCCGGGTCATCGCCGAACGAGCCCGCCACCTCATCACCCGCGGCCAGCCCGCACAGGCCGAACACGACCTCCGGCACGCCCACCAGCTGTTCACCGCCGGCGGATCCGAATTCGAAGCGGCGGTAGTGATGGGAACGATCGCCGACATCGCCTTCCATCGGGGCGAGCGCGCGAGGTCCAGCTGCCGGCCTTCGAGCGGCTCGGCGACACCCGCTCCACCGCCATCACCTGGGGCCAGATCGCCGACATCGCCTACCGGCGGGGCGGACGGTACTTTCACGAAGGTCATCGACGGTCTCGCCGAGCCCCATCCCGTCCCGCTTAGCCAGGCTGCCGAACTGCAGGCACTGCTGGGGCTGCGCGACACCGTCCGCGCCCTGCTGGACGCCGAGACGGCATCGTCGGAGGACACACCTCAGATCAGCGAGCTGCGCACGGATCTGGGGTGCAGGTATGACAGCTACCTGGATGCCTTCGGGCCCATCAACCGGTTCTCTCAGCGGCGCACCGGCCGGGCCGACCCGCAAACCGGTGAGGAGAAGCTGGCGCAGATCCGCCCGGCTCAGGGCGGTTTCCGCGATGATCCGTTCTCCCCGCTGGTGTACGCGCTGGAGGAGTTCGACCCGGCAGGCCAGCGCGCCGCGAAGGCGGACATCTTCAGCCGCCGGGTCATCGCGCCCCGCGCCCCGCGGCTCGGCGCTGACACCCCCGCCGACGCGCTGGCCATCAGCCTGGACACCTGCGGCCAGGCCCGGCTGGCCGAGATCGCCCGGCTGCTCGGCACCAGCGAGGAAGACGCCCGCGGCCAGCTCGGCACGCTGGTATTCGACGACCCGGAATCCGGCAACCTGGTCCCGGCCGCCGAATACCTGTCCGGCCAGGTCCGCGTCAAGCTCGAACAAGCCCGGGCCGCCGCCGAGGACGACCCGCGGTTCGCCATCAACGCCGGCGAGCTGCGCAAGGTGATCCCGGCGGATCTGACGCCGGGAGAGATCGACGCGCGCATGGGCGCGGCGTGGATCGACGCCTCATATGTGCAGCAGTTCCTGCGCGAGCTCCTGGACGACCGCAGCATCCAGGTCGAGCACCCCGGCGGCCAGGTCTGGGCGGTGAAAGGCGCCAGGCACAGCGTCCTGGCCACCTCAACCTGGGGCATCGGCGCTGCCCCGCGCCCCAGCTGGCCCAGGCCATCCTCGAGCAGCGCGCCATCACTGTCCACGACACGGTGCAGACCGGCGACGGGGAACGCACCGTCCTCAACCCGGACGCGACCCTGGCCGCCCAGGAGAAAGCCGCCGAGATGGGCGAGCGGTTCTCCGAATGGGTCTGGGAAGACCCCGCCCGCGCCGCCGCCCTCGCCCGCATCTACAACGACCGGTTCAACAGCCTCGTCCTGCGCAACTACGACGACACCTACTCGTCCATGCCCGGCTTGGCCCTGACGTTCCGGCCCCGCCCGCATCAGGTCGCCGCCGTCGCCCGGATGGTTCACGAAGCCGCCGTCCTGCTGGCCCACGAAGTCGGGGCCGGCAAAACCGCCGAAATGATCATCGGTGTGACCGAGCTGCGCCGCCTCGGCCTGGCCCGCAAACCCGCCGTCATCGTGCCCAGCCACATGCTCGAGCAGTTCGCCCGCGAATGGCTCCAGCTCTACCCGCACGCCCGCGTCCTGGTCGCCCGCCGCGAGGACCTGCAGGGGGAACGGCGGCGCCGGTTCATCGCCCGCTGCGCCACCGGCGACTGGGACGGCGTCGTCATGTCCCGGTCGGCGTTCGAGCGGATCCCACTGTCGCCCGGCGAGCAGCAGGCCTACATGGACCGTGAGCTCGAGCTGATGCACACCTGGCTTGAGAACGCCAAAAGCGGCGACGGCGACGGCCTGACCGTCAAGCGGCTCCAGGGCGCCCTGCTGCGGGCGGGGGAACGGCTCAAGGCCAAACTCGACTCCGCCAAAGATCCGGGCATCACGTTCGAGGCCACCGGCATCGACTACCTGTGCGTGGATGAGGCCCACGGGTACAAGAACCTCCGCACCGCCTCCAACATCGCCGACGCGGCGATCGACGGGTCGATGCGGGCATCCGATCTCGACATGAAGACCGGCTACCTGCGGCGCCGCAACGGGGCCCGGGTCGTCACCTTCGCCACCGCCACCCCGATCGCCAACTCGGTCACCGAGGCCTACGTGATGCAGCGCTACCTGCGGCCCGACCTGCTGCTGACGGACCAGTCCCGGCCTTCGGCCTCGTCGCTGGAGATGTCCGGATTCATAGGCGCTGATCACGCTTTGCGTGAGGCCCGCCCGGGCAGCCAGTTCTGTTTGCGGGATGCCCGCATCGCGGCGCCTGCCGCACGCTGCCGGGATCCGTCAGAGCTCAATGTAGGAGCCCATGGTCACGATGCGCCGCTGTGGCAAGCCGAAGAAATCTACCGGGCTCTTCGATGTGCGTGACAGCAAGAGGAAGAGTCTCTTGCGCCACGTGCGCATGCCGGGATCGTCACCCAGGACGATGGTGATCTCGGAGACGAAATAGGTCGCGGTCTCAACATCGATCTCCACTGGCAGGCCCTCAGCGGCGGCCTGCCGGAGCGCTGCCGGCACGTTCTGGTCGTCCTGGAAGCCGTAGCGCACCGTCAGGTAGACGATGCCGTCGTCAACGCATCCGAGGTCATCGACCGCGATCTGCTCAGAGCGGCCGACGTGCGGGACTGTCGCGGTCTCGACCGACACGATGACCACGCTGTCGTGCAGCACGTGGTTGTAGTTGACATTGTCGCGCAGCGCGAGCGGTGTGGTCTTCTTGCCCGCGGTGGGGAAGACCGCCGTGCCCGGCGCGCGGTGCAGCGGAGGATCGGAGCTCCGGATCTCCTCGACGAAGTCGCGGAGCAGCCCCTCGGCCGCCGAGCGCTTGGCCGTGACGAGCTCCCGTCCGCGCTGCCAGGTCGAGAGCAACGTGAAGATGACCAGCGCGGCCGCCAGCGGGAACCAGCCGCCGGTCAAGACCTTGGTCAGGTTCGCCGTGAAGAATGCGAGATCCATGACGAGAAAAGCGGCCGCGCCCGGCCAGACGATCCATAGCGGCTTCTTCCACAGCACTCGCACGACGACGAAGAACAGGATGGTGGTCGTCGCGAATGTCCCGGTGACAGCGATGCCGTAGGCGGAGGCCAAAGCGGCAGCGGACCCGAAGCCGATCACGAGTCCGATCACGGCGATGTAGAGGAGCCTGTTGACCGCTGGAACGTAGATCTGTCCTTCGGCTCCCGACTTGTGCTGGATCCGCATCCGGGGCAGGAAGCCCAGCTGCACCGCCTGCCGGGTGACCGAGAACGCCCCGCTGATGACCGCCTGCGACGCGATCATGGCCGCGGCCACCGCGACCACGACCATCGGCAGCTGAGCCCAGCGGGGAAACATCTCGAAGAAGAGATTCGTGCTTACCTTGGGCGTGCGGAGGATCATCGCTCCCTGGCCCAGGTAGTTGATGATCAGCGCGGGGAAGACGACGACGATCCACGCCCGGGTGATCGACGGCCGGTCGAACTGGCCGAGGTCGGCGTACAGTGCCTCGGCGCCGGTGACCACGAGCACGATCGCGCCGAGGGCCAGGAAACCGGTCAGGGGATGGTCGAGGAAAAACGCGAGCCCGTAGCTGGGCGACAGCGCCTTCAGGATCACCGGGTTCCCGATGACCTTGGCGAGGCCGGAAGCCGCCAGGATGGCGAACCACAGCACCATGAACGGACCGAACAGGCGCCCGAGGGCGCGGGTTCCGAACCGCTGGCCCGCGAACAGCACGGTCAGCAGGGTGAGCGTGACCGGCAGCACGAACGACTTCAGCCCCGGCTGCGCGGACCCGAGCCCTTCTACCGACGCGATGACGCTGATCGCCGGGGTGATCGTCCCGTCGCCGAAGAAGAGCGCCACCCCGAATATCCCCAGCAAGACCAGGGCCGCCTTCCCGGCCCGGCCTTTCACCTGCAGGCCTAGAACAAGCGCGACGAGAGCCATGATGCCGCCCTCGCCCCGGTTGTCCGCGCGCATGACAAAGGTCACGTACTTGACCGAGACGACCAGGACGATCGTCCAGATAACCAGCGAGATCATCCCGTCCACGCCGGCCACGTCCGGCCGGACGCCGTGCACCGCGAAGATGGAGCTCATCGCGTACAGGGGGCTCGTGCCGATATCGCCGAAAACGATGCCGAGCGCGCCGAGAGTCAGGGCCGCCGCCGCGGCGCCCGATGCGCCGCTGGCGCCCTTCCTCCCGTTACGCCGCGCAGTCGCAATGCCCCGCGGCTCGCCCCCGGCTGCCGGGGCAGAGTTGCCTGCCGCCCGTGCCCCGGCCAGCGCGCCGACGCGCTTGGGATATCCGGGATTCTTTACTCGCCAGCCAGCCACGACGGCGTCTCCGTTGGATCAGGACCGATGACTACCTGAGTGAGTCAATCACGCAGGTAGCCAGCTACCCTCGGGGCCGGCCCTTGATGCCATCCCGGGCGCCTTGAGCCGATCCTTGCTGATGCACCACAGGACAGCCTGCAGCAGCCGCCCGCCGTCCAGCGGCGCGGCCGGGATCACGTTGAACACCGCCAGGACGATTGGATGAGCAGCCCCACATGTGGCCTGATAGTTATGCCCCGCACCTGCGGTCGTGGTGCCTTCACGGTGATGACATCTGCAATTTCACCGGGGTCCGCGTGGCAACCTGCCTGGTCTCCTGCACGCACGAGACTGGGTACATCAGCTCCGGTTACACCCGCGACGCCGCGTTCTGGACATACCACGAGTGGAAGAAACTGCCCACTCCCTCCTCTTCCCCCACGCCAAGCGCGGCACCGTCACCATCGTCAACTCCAACGCCGATCCCATCCCCTTCGGCCACCTCGACGGGCACGTGGACAGCCACCGAGGCGCCGCTGCCCACGAGCTACTCCGACGTCAACCTGAATGGCGTCTCCTGCGTCTCCTGCGTGTCGGCATCGCAGTGTGTCGCTGTCGGCTATGCCGCGGTGTCCGAGGTCCAGGAGGGCCTGCTGCTCACCGAGTCCGGCGGGTCGTGGACAGCAGCCGAGTCGCCGCTACCCGCAGGGGCATCCGACCCCTTCCTGATGGGCGTCTCCTGCGAGTCGGCATCGCAGTGTGTCGCTGCCGGCTATTACACCGACGCCTCCGGAAACTTGCAGGGCCTGCTGCTCACCGACTCCGGCGGGTCGTGGACAGCATCGGAGGCGCCGCTACCCGCAGGCGCCTCCGATGGTGGTCTGATGGGCGTCTCCTGCGTGTCGGCATCGCAGTGTGTCGCTGTCGGCTTCACCGACGTGTCCGGAGTCCCGCAGGGCCTGCTGCTGACCGAGTCCAGCGGGTCGTGGACGGCGGCTGAGGCGCCGCTTCCCGCAGGCGCCTCCGACTCAGGTGTCACACCTTCCAACTTCCAACTGAACGGGCGTCTCCTGCTCGTCAGCATCCCAGTGCGTCGCCGTGGGGAGTTACACCGACAGCACCGGTTTGAGCGTCCTGCTGACCGAGTCCGCCGGGTCGTGGACGGCAGCCTACGCATCAATACCCATGGATATGAACATGGGCCAACTGCAGGGCGTCTCGTGCTCGTCGGCATCCCAGTGCGTCGCGGCCGGGTACGTGAATGTCACCGACTTGAGCAGCCAGGGTCTGCTGCTGACCGATTCTGATGGTCGTGGACGGCGGCCTTGGCACCGCTGCCTGCCAACGCCTCCAACGCCTCCAACGCCTCCAACGCCTCCAACGCCTCCAACGCCACAGTCCACCTCATGGGTGACTCCTGCGGGTCAGCGTCGCAATGCATCGCCGTCGGCGGGGCACAGGTGCTGACCGATTCTGGCGGGTCGTGGACAGCAGCCGAGGCGCCGTTGCCTGCCAACGCCTCTACGAGCACCTCTTCGCCGCCAGATCTGATGGGCGTCTCGTGCTCGTCGGCATCCCACTGCGTCGCTGTCGGCAGTTACTCCGACGTATCAGGGGCCGAGGATGGCCTAGTGCAGCCGCTCATTAGTTCCTTACTGGTTTCTGGTTACGTTCTGTGGTCACGCTGCCCTGGCGTGGCGGTCCTTCACGCTGTCCCGGGTGGCGGCCGCGCGGGTGTTCTCGCTCGAGTGGCGT
>Ga0302228_10001915_pt1 | contig 14770 bp, 5 predicted proteins | sample II_Palsa_N1_2_FD_193519 | JGI IMG/M metagenome (GOLD analysis project Ga0302228, IMG submission 193519) | Peat permafrost microbial communities from Stordalen Mire near Abisko, Sweden - II_Palsa_N1_2 | ecosystem: Environmental > Terrestrial > Soil > Palsa > Peat permafrost | place: Sweden...
ACATCCTTCTGCAGGCCCTTGCGGTCATAGCCACGCAGCTCGATGTCGACCTCGTAGGCCTGGCTCGCGGCGCGCCCCCAGCTGACCTCGATCACCCGATCCGGGTCACGCCGCGCCAAGCGCGCCAAACTGCCGCAATCGGCACGATGCACCGACACGCCACGCCCCCGGGTGATGAAGCCACGCACCGGATCGCCCGGCAACGGCTGGCAGCAGCGCGCCAGCGTGGTCAACAGGTTGCCAATGCCCTCGATGCTGAGTGCGCCGTGCTCGGGCGCGCTCGCGCGTGCGCCGACCGGCGCAACCGATGGCGCTGGCTCCGCCGGCTGCGCCGCCTCCTGCAGCACGCGGGCGATCTGGCCCGGCGTGATCTCGCCCAGCGCCAGCGCGATCAGCAATTCGTCATGATTCTTCAGGTGGAAGTATGCCGGCAGTTTCGCCACGTCCGCGGTCGACAGCGCCAGGCGCTTCAGTTCGCGCTCGAACATGCCGCGGCCGACCGCGAGATTGGTATCCTGCGCGATTCGGTGGAACCACGCGCGCACCTTGTCCTTCGCTCGCGCCGTGTGCAGATAACCGTGATGCGGCGACAACCAGTCCCGACTGGGATCGGCCACCTTGGTGGTGAGGATTTCCACGCGGTCGCCGCTTTGCGGCTGGAACGTCAGCGGCACGATGCGGCCGTTGACCTTGGCGCCGCGGCAACGATGGCCGACCAGGGTGTGCACCAGATAGGCAAAGTCCAGCACCGTGGCCCCGCGCGCCAGATCGAATACCTCGCCCTTGGGCGTCAACAGGTAGACACGGTCTTCCAGCAGCTCGGTGTGCAGGTCGGCGGCCAACGCGCTGTCATCCTCGCCGCGCGGCTCCAGCAGCTTGCGCATCCAGGCGATCTTCGCCTCGAACTCGGCATCGGCGCTGCCACCCTCCTTGTAGCGCCAGTGCGCAGCCACGCCCAGCTCGTTCGCACGATGCATCTCGTGGGTGCGGATCTGCACCTCGAGCGTGCGTCCGGCGGGGCCCAGCACGGCGGTATGCAGCGACTGGTAGCCGTTGCCCTTGGGTCGCGCGATGTAGTCGTCGAATTCGCCCGGAAGATGCGGCCAGCGCGCGTGCACCACGCCCAGCGCGGCGTAGCAGTCGGTCACGTTGTCGACCAGCACGCGCACTGCGCGGATGTCGTACAGGTCGGAAAAATCCAGTGCCTTGCGCTGCATCTTCTTCCAGATCGAATAGATGTGCTTGGGCCGCCCGGCCAACTCGGCAGGGATGCCGGCCGCATCCAGCGCCTCCTTCAATTCCGCCAGCGAATCGCGGATGAAGCCTTCGCGATCGGCACGGCGTTCGTCCAGCAGCTTCGCGATGCGCTGGTAGGTTTCCGGTTGCAGAAAGCGGAAAGCCAGATCCTCAAGCTCCCACTTCAGCTGCCAGATACCGAGCCGGTTCGCCAGCGGCGCATGGATGTCGCGGGTCAGCCGCGCCAGCGCCGCGCTCTGTTCCGGCGGCAGCGCTGCTACCGCGCGCATCCGCGCCAGCTGGCGCGCCAGCAACACGAACACCACGCGCAGATCGCGCACGATCGCCAGCAACAGCCGCCGCAAACCTTCCGCAGCGCCATCAGGCGAACGTTGCGCATGCAGCGCCCACACCTGTTCGGCCGCCTGCTGTCCGCCGACCAGCCGCTGCAGTTCTGCCGGCAGGGTCGGAGCTTTCGCTGCCCACAGCACCGGATCGACCCGCGCCAGCTCGAACCACAGCGCCGCGGCCTGGGTCTGTGCATCGCAACCGAGCATGCCGAGCAGGTCCAGCACGTCGCAGCACTCGGCTTCGGGCACCGGCTGCGCTACGCACGCCTGCAGCGCCTCGGCCAGTAGCGGCGAGGGGATGCCGGCACGACCGTGCCATTGCAGCAAGCTGGAGGATTTGACGGCACGGGCCATGAGACTAGGTGTCCGGTACAGGTCTCTATGGTAGCCGCAGCCATGCACCGGCAGCCGTTGCACGGACGAACCGGCCGCGATGCTTGGCTTGGAGACGGTTTACCGCGCAGAATCGCCCATCATTCCGTTCCACCGCCCATCGTGCCCAGAGGATTCACCCATGCCGATCCGCCCACGTCACCTGATCCTGTCCTTGCTGCTGGCGCTGCCGTTGTGCTCCCTGTCCTTGCATGCCCAACAGGCCAATGGCCTGCAGCAACGCATGAGTGACGCCGAGTTCAAGGCTGCCGGACTGGACAAGCTGTCGCCACAGGAACTGGCCAACCTCGACAGCTGGCTGAGTACACACGGCAAGGTCACCACCAAGCTGGTCGATACCAATGGCAAGCCCGTGTTCTATGCCGACAAAAGCGAACGCGTCAAATTCAACGCGCATATCGTGGGGCACTTCAGCGGTTGGCATGGCCAGGACGAGTTCACCCTGGACAATGGCCAGGTGTGGAAACAGGTCAGCTCCGACGCGCCTTCCTGCATGAGCGCAGACCATCCGCTCGTCAAGCTCAAGCCGTCACTGATGGGCAGCTGGCTGATGTACGTGGATGGTTGCAACGGCGACGCGCACGTCGAACGGGTGCATTGACCGCGTAGTTCAGGCCAGCGCAGCCAGCGCCTTCGCCAGCCGCTTGGCCGATACCGGCTCCGCGGTCTTCAGCTCCTGTGCGAACAGCGACACGCGCCACTCCTCGATCAACCAGCGCAGCTCGGCCAAATCTGCTGCGCTGGTACCGGCGGCACGATGCTGCAGATATGCTCGCCAGTACCGCATGACCTGCAGCATGCGCTGCTGGTCTTTTGCCGGATCCTGGCGCAGCCGCTCGCCACGCAAGCGCATCGCCTTCAGGTAACGCGGGTAGTGCACCAGTCGCGCCGGCGACAGTTCGCGCAGGAACCCCGGTGTGAGCAACGCATCGAACTGCTCGCGCAGGTCGTCGTAACTGGCACGGGCGAAACCCAGCAGCGGCGGCTGCAGCCATGGCTTCAGTTCGGCCTGCGCCTCGATGATCGGCTCGGCCAGCTTCAAGCGCTCGACACCGGCAGCAAACAACTCGCGTGAACATTGCGAACGCAGTGCCTCGAACGTCCCGGCGGTACGCACATCCAGTTCATGCCGGTCGAGCAGATCGCTGAAGCCGCCTTCGAGCAGGTCCTCGCGCAATCCCTCAACGCCACCGAGCGGCCGCTCCTGCGCACCCTGCGCCCGCGGCACCCGGCCATCCATGGCCAGCGGTGCATATTTCAGTGCCAACGCATTGCCGATCGGCAAGCGTCGCCGCGCCTGCTTCGCGTCGCCGGCCAGCGCATTGCGCAGCAGGCGCACGACGCCTTGTCGGTGCGCCGCGCGCGCTTCGTCGGCACGCTCGAATACGCGCAGTGCCACCGCCTCGCCCAGATCGACCAGCGCAGGGAACGCCGTCAGGCCACCATCCGACCGCACCTGCGCGGGAATTTCCTCGAAGTCCCAGCTGGCGACGTCTTCGCGAGTCAGTTCGATATCGGTCTTGCGCGAGAATGCCTCGCGCGCCTGACCCTCCCACTGCCCGCGCAGCGCAGCGAGATCACGGCCGCTGGTCAGCGTTTTTCCGTTCTCTTCGTGCAGGCGATAGCGCATGCGGAAATGCGCTGGCAGCTCGACACCGGCAAATTCCGCCGCCGCAATGTCAACACCGGTGGCACGCTTGAGGAATGTCGCCAGCGCTTTCGCCAGCGGCTCGTCGCGCGGCGGCTCGGCCTCGATGAAGGCGCGCGCGAAATCCGGCGCCGGCACGAAGTTGCGCCGCAGCGCTTTCGGCAGACCACGAATCAGCTCTGCCACCTTCTCGCCAAGTAGCCCGGGCACCAGCCATTCGCAGCGGGCGGCCGGCAACGCGTTCAACATCGCCAGCGGCAGATGCAAGGTCACACCGTCGGCCTCGTCGCCGGGCACGAAGCGGTATTCCAGCCGGTAGCGTTGGGGCCGCTCTTGCGCATCCTGCGCCCGCGGCACTCGTCCATCCATGGCCAGCGGTAACAACTCCAGCGTTGACGGAAACGCCTTCGCATCCAGCCCGGCGCCGCCCACCATCACGTCATCCAGCGACCAGCGCAAAGCCGCCTGCTCAGCCGGGCGTGCCTTGCGATACCACGCGTCCAGTGCGCGGCTGCTGGCGATCTCTTCGGGTACCTTGCCTTCGAAGAACGCGACCAGTTCATCCTCGTGGCGGATCAGTCCTTCGCGACGCTGCTTCGCCTCGATGCCCTGCGCCTCTTCAAGCACGCGCTGGTTGGCCCGCACGAAATCTACGCGACTGTCGATGTCGCCACGGGTCAACGCCTCGCGCAGGAAGATCGCGTGTGCCAGCGCAGGATCCTGCTGCTGGAACGTCACCGGACGCTTCTCCACCAGCACCAGCCCGAACAGGCTCAATTGCTCATAGGCCACCACGCAGCCACGCTTCTTCGACCAATGCGCCTCGCGGCAACTCATGCGCAACAGATGCGCGGCCTGCTGCTCGATCCACAGCGGCTCCACGCGCGCATTCATCATGCCCCACACGCGGCCACCGACATCAAGGATCTGCGCGGAGAAAATCCAGTTCGGTGGGACCTTGGACAACGCCGAGCCGGGAAACACGTGGAACTTGCGCTCACGCGTGCTCTGGTAGATGCCCCTCTCGTCCTTGCGGCCGACCTGGGTCGGCAGGCCGGCGAGCAGGCTGCGGTGCACCGCTTCGTACAAACGATTCGCATCGTCCTCGCTGCTCGCCGCCTTGGGAGGCGCCGACTCATGCGCGGGATGGATACGCGAAGAGCCATTCCGTTTCGAAGCAGGATGTCCCTTCGGCTCCACCCTCTTTTCCATGACTTGCGGCGCAGGGCTCGATCCATCCAGCTTCCAGCCCAACTCCTGCACCACCAGCAACAACTGCCGATGCAGTTCGCGCCATTCGCGCATGCGCATGAAGCTGAGGAAATGTCGCGAACACCAGTCGCGCAGCTTCGACTGGGTCAGCTCTTCGTGCGCGTCGTGGTACACACGCCACAGGTTCAGCACGCCGACGAAGTCGGACTTCGGATCAGCGAACGCAGCATGTGCAGCGTCGGCTTGCTGGCGTGCGTCGGACGGACGCTCGCGCGGATCCTGGATGCTGAGGAACGACACGATCGTCAGCAGCTCGCGCAACGAATGCAGCTTCTCGCCTTCCACCAGCATGCGCGCCAGCTGCACGTCGATCGGCAGCCGCGCCAGCGTGCGACCGATGGGGGTGAGCTTGCGCGCGTCGTCGATCGCCGAGATTTCCGCCAATCGTCGATAACCGTCAGCCACGACGCGCGGATCGGGAGCCTCGAGGAACGGGAACTCGTCCACCTCGCCCAGCTGCAACGCCAGCATGCGCAGGATCACGTTCGCCAGCGACGAACGCAACAGCTCCGGATCGGTGAACGCGACACGGCTGGCGTAATCAGCCTCGTCGTACAGTCGATAGCAGATGCCGGGACCCACGCGGCCACAGCGACCCTTGCGCTGGTCCGCAGCCGCCTGCGACACGGGCTCCACATGCAGCCGCTCAAGCTGGCTGCGCTGGCTGTAACGCTTCACCCGCGCCGTGCCGGTGTCGATCACGTAGCGGATGCGCGGCACGGTGAGCGAGGTCTCGGCGACATTGGTCGCCAGCACCACGCGACGCTTGATGCCCGGCTTGAACACACGATCCTGATCACCGGCGGACAGCCGCGCGTACAGCGGCATGATCTCGGTTTCACGGTACTGCCGGCGTGACAACAGCAGATGTGCGTCGCGGATTTCACGCTCGCCAGGCAGAAAGATCAGCACATCGCCACGCGGATCGTCGTGGCTGATTTCGTCCAGCACCGCGGCGATATGTTCCGCGCTGCCTTGCTGCATGTCCCTGTTGCGGCCCTGTCGCGCCGCGACTTCGTCCAGCGAGCGCCAGCGCAGCTCGACCGGATACGCACGCCCTTCCACCTCGACCACCGGTGCGCCATCGAAATGTTCGGAGAAGCGCGCCGTGTCGATCGTCGCCGAGGTGACGATGATCTTCAGCTCCGGCCGCTTCAGCGCCAGCTGTTTCAGGTAGCCGAGCAGGAAGTCGATGTTGAGGCTGCGCTCGTGCGCCTCGTCGATGATGATGGTGTCATAGGCGGACAGCCACGGATCGCCCTGCGTCTCGGCCAGCAGGATGCCGTCGGTCATGAACTTGATCAGGCTGCGCTCGGACACCTGATCGTTGAAGCGCACCTGGAAACCGACGAGGTCGCCGAGCGGAGTATCCAGCTCCTCGGCGACGCGACGCGCCACTGACCGTGCAGCCAGCCGGCGCGGCTGGGTGCAGCCGATCATGCCGGCTTCGCCGCGACCGGCGGCCAGACACAACTTCGGCAGCTGGGTGGTCTTGCCCGAACCGGTCTCGCCGGCGATCACCACCACCTGGTGTTCGCGGATCAGCTTGATGATGTCCTCACCGCGTGCACTGATCGGCAGCGACTCGTCCAGCCGGATCACCGGCTTGGCCGCAACGCGCGCGCGGCGTCTGGCGGCAGAACGTTCGATATCCGCGACCAGCGCTGCCAGCTTCTTCTCGTCCGGCCCGCGCGACAACGTGCGCCAGCGACCCAGCAGGCGGCCGAAATCACGGCTGGAGACCGTATGCAGTTGTTTGCGCAAATTACGCAAACCGGGATCGGCGGCGGAGTCGGGAGCGGGCATGCGGATATCTTTCATCGGGCCGCACATGATAGCCGCTGGCGACTCACTCACTTGATAGCCTGAAACTATCAACAGCATCGGAAGGATTCATTTCCAGGCCACCGATCGAACCGCTACTGTCTGTGCAACGCATTCGCAAACCGGAAGGAGCAGCACATGGCCATTTCCATCGGTATCGCCAGGAAGGACCGCGAAGGGGTCGCCAGGCATCTGTCCAAGCTGCTGGCCGACACGTATTCGCTGTACCTGAAGACGCACAGCTTCCACTGGAACGTCACCGGCCCGCAGTTCAACAGCCTGCACACCATGTTCGAGACCCAGTACAACGAACTGTGGCTGGCCGCCGACGAAGTCGCCGAACGCATCCGTACACTCGACGTGTTCGCGCCGGGCTCCTACAGCCAGTTCGGCAAACTCACTTCGATCAAGGAGGAGGCCGGCGTGCCGGAGTGGAAGGAGATGGTGAACCAGCTGGTCGAGGGTCACGAGATCGCCGCCCACACCGCCCGCGGCACCATCAAGACCGCGGATGCAGCGGGCGACGAGGGGACGGCCGATATGGTCACCGGACGACTGAAAGCACACGAAAAGACGGCCTGGATGCTGCGCTCGTTGCTGAAGTAAAAACGGATCGATCAAACAGCATAGAAACGGCGCTGCTTCAAAAGCAGCGCCGCTTTTTCACAGGCAATGCCTGACGACTAGGCACCGCAGAAAGACTCTCACCCCTTCGGTGCCGGCCCCTTCACCGCCGTGACGAACGCGTCTGGCCGGACGTGCTTGGCATAAGCCTGCTGCACTTCCGGCGCGGTAAGCTTGAGGTAGTGCTGGCCGGCAATGGTCATCGCATCGAGCGGCTTGTCCTCGATCGACAGCATGAGCAGCTGGTTGCCGATCGCGCCGAAGCTGGATTCGCCCAGCGGTATCTGCCGCAGCAGGATGCCCTTGGCGCGCTTGAGGTCGCTGTCGGACACCGGTGCCTGCTGCATCTGCTTCAGGTCCTGCACCACGATGGCGCTGGCGGCGGCGACCTTGTCCGGGTCGGAGCCGAACGACACCGTATAGGTGCTGCGGTACCGGTCCAGGTCGAACTTGGTGCCGACGTTGTAGACCAGCCCACGGGTATCGCGCAGGTCGTGGTACAGCCGCGACGCGTAGAAGCCGCCACCAAGCACCTGGTCGCCCAGGTTCAAGGCATAGCGCGTCGGGTCGTTGCGGGTCACGTCGATGGTCTGTGCCATCTGCACACTGTCCTGGCTGGCGCTGGTATCGGGCACGTTGAACTGGCCGGGCTTGTTCGGCGGCACTGCGACGTAGTCCACATCCGGCTTCGCACCTTCCGCCTTCCACGCGCCGAACGCCTGCTCCACCAGCTGCTTCGCCTGCGCCGGATCGACCTTGCCAACGATGACGATGGTGGTCATGTCCGGCCGGAACGTCTGCGCGTAATAGCTCTTCACCTTGGCCAGGGTCAGCCCGGTCACGCTTTGCGGGGTGGGATGGCGCAACTGCAGATCATTCGCCGGCAGCAAGGCCTTGGCCAGACCCAGCTCGGTGAGGAAGTCCGGCGACTGCAACTGGCCCGCCACCATGCCGGCCATCTGGTTCTGCACCACCGCGAAGGCCTGTGCCGGCAGCGCCGGGTGCAGCTCGTTGTCGGCCAGCAGCGCGATGCCATCGGCGAAATGCGCGGAAGGTACTGACAGCGAGAAGCTGGTGCCGGCCGATTCCTTCGCGCTGATCGCATCCAGCGCCTGCTGCAACTGAAGCCGGTTCATGCTGGCAGTGCCGAACGGGAACAGGCCATCGAGCACGTCGGCCACGCCCTCGTCATCCTTGCCCGCCTGCAGATCCTGGTTGGTCTTGATCCGGCCGAACAACTCCACCGTGTCGCTAATCGACTCCGGCTGCACGATCAGCCGGATGCCGTTGGACAGCGTGTATGACACCGGCTTGAGGGTGGATTGCGGTACTTCAAGTTTGGCGAACGCCTGCGCGGCCCAGTCCGGCAGCGTCACCGGCTTGTCGGGACTGGAGGCGAAGTTTTCGGCACCGCCGAAGCCCTTGCCTTCCACCGGCTTGCCGGAACTTTCCGGGGTGAGGATGGCGGTCACCGCATGCGCCGGATCGAACGTGGCCCTGGCCAGCGCATTCACCGCTTCGGGCGTCACCGCCTCGAGTGCCTGCTTCATCGCGTCAGGTGAATCCAGCCCCTGGAATGCCAGCGCCTGCGACCATGCGTTGGCCAGGCCCTCGACCGAATTCTTCTTGAACTCCAGCCCGGCAATCGCCTTGCGCTTGGCCGCCTCGACCAAGGCCGGATCGATGCCCTTGGTCGCTGCTTCGGCGAGAATGGACCGCATCTTTGCCAGCACCGGCTGCGGGTTACCGCCGCGCGGGAAGATACCTATCGCCACGGCCCCGCCCGCCCGCGGCATCCACTCCCCGGAGAAACCGCCATACAGTGCGGAGCCATCCATGCCCATTCCGAACAGCGCTGCCCGCTGCGAGCCCATCGCTTCGCTCAGTACCAGTGCCGTGGCGTAATCCTTGTCCTGCATGCCGGGCATGCGGTAGCCGATATAGACCGACCCATAGGGGCTGTCGGTAGGCAGTTTCACGGTCTTCGCCTGCACCGGCCTGAAATCGAACGTCGGCCGCGCCGGCAGCTGCTTGCGTGGAATGTCACCGAACTGCGCCTGTACCTTGGCCAAGGTCGCTGCCGGGTCGACATCACCGGTGATCACCAGGATCGCGTTGTTCGGCGTGTACCAGCTGTCGTGGAAGGTGCGCAGCATCGCCGCGCTGGTCTTGTTGAACGACTCGCGCGTTCCCAGCGGCGTGTGCGCGTACGGCGTGCCGTCGAACAACTGCGCCAGCAGCTGGGTGTAGAACTTGAAATCGGGGCTGGACAGGTCGCGCGAGACTTCCTGCTCGATCGCCCCACGCTCCTTCGCCCACTCGGCATCGGCGATATCCAGGCCGCGCATGCGCAGTGCCTCGGTATGCAACGCCACGTCCAGGTCCTGCGAGGGCGCCACGAAGTAGTACTGGGTCACGCCCTGGGTGGTGTCGGCGTTGAAGCTGCCGCCCATGTTTGCAGAGATCGCCGCCAACTGGTCCTTGCTCAGCCCTGGGCTGCCGCGGAACATCATGTGCTCCAGCGCATGTGCGCTGCCGGGGAAACCGTCCGGCACTTCGTCCGAACCCACCAGATAATTCATCTCGGTGGTCACCACCGGCGCCAGTGCATCGCGCACGATCACCACGCGCAAGCCGTTGTCGAGGGTGGCGCGGGTGACATCGGCGTCACTGGTCTTCGCGGCCGCATTGCCGATCAGGGCCAGTGCCAGCGCAGCGGCCAGATATTTCACATGGTTTTTCACAAGATTTCCTCGGAATGTTTACAGCAAAGGCTTCAAGCCAAGTCCGCCACTAGTTCACTGGTAGACGACGAACAGGCCTTGGACACCGTTGCCTAGGTGACCGTTTCACGGTGGGAAGATGGGTGCGGATAGGCGTCAACGTTACCGCAAACCGCGCCACTCCTGACCTTGCACTGACCACCGCCGACGATGTTTGTTGAGCCTGCAGCCCTGCATTGGTTAAGCTCGTCAGTCTTCATCGCCTGTTGCTCAGGCTTCCCCGGGAACTTTTTTGAGCGCCACTGCAGTAAACCACGACAGCCGATATCCCCTGCTCACAGCCCTGGTGCTTGCACTGGTCGTGGCCGCGATGAATATCGGGCTGTGGTGGTGGGGCAACCTGCCGCACGGCCCGCAGGACTGGCACGGCAAGATCGGCGGCTTCGCGTTCTCCGCTTTCCAGCGCTACCAGGATCCGATCAAGCACGATTTCCCGAGCGACGACCAGATCGACAGCGACCTCAAGCTGATCGCCCAGTACTCCGACCGCATCCGCACCTACTCGATGCAGGTCAATCCTCAGACTTACCGGCTGGCCGAGAAGGATGGCCTGGAAGTGATGGCCGGCGCCGAGATCAGCCGGCGCATGGAGAACAACGAGAAGGAGATCGACACGCTGATTGCGATGGCGCGTCGCTATCCCAACACGATCAAGCGGGTGATCGTGGGCAACGAGGTGCTGTTCCGCAACGACCTCACACCCGAACAGATGATGGTCTACCTCGATCGCGTGCGCGCCGCCTTGCACCAGCCGGTGTCGATCGCCGAGCCGGAATACATCTGGCTGAAGTACCCCGAGCTGGCCGACCATGTGGACTTCATCACCATCCACATCTTCCCGTTCTGGAATGGCATACCGGTCGTAGCCAATACCCTCGACCCCGCACAACGCAATGCTGCATTGAACGCGGCATTGGGCTCCTACCACGTGATCCAGCAACGCTTCCCGAACAAGCACATCGTGGTCGGCGAGATCGGCTGGCCGTCCAATGGCGATCGCCACGAGCACGCCGACCCGTCCGTCTCCAACGAAGCGATCTTCATTCGCGAATGGCTGCTGGCGGCGAAGCAGCTCAACATCGACTACTACCTGATGGAAGCGTTCGACCAGCCATGGAAGGAACAGCTTTCAGGTCGCACCGAGGCCTACTGGGGCATCTTCAACGCCGATCGTCAGCCGAAATTCCCGTTCACCGGCCCGGTCACCGAGGACACCGGCTGGCCGTGGAAGGCGATCGCAGCGAGTCTGCTGGCGTTGCTGCCGATGATCTTCTTCGCACGCAGCTTCAGCCGCTTCAAGCTGATGGGGCGGCTGTTCTTCTGCATGCTGATCCAGCTGGCTTGCGGCCTGATCACCTGGTCGGCCACGCTGCCGTTCAACTTCTACCTGAGCTGGATCGACTGGACCATGCTGGTGCTGTTGTTCCCGGCGCAGATCGCGATCCTGGCCATCCTGCTGATCAACGGCTTCGAGTTCACCGAGGTGCTGTGGCGGCGCGAATGGATGCGCCACGCCGGCATGCTGCGACCGGATCCACCGGAAAAGCAGCCGTTCGTGTCGATCCACCTGGCCTGCTACAACGAGCCACCGGAGATGGTGATTGTCACGCTCGATTCGCTGGCCGCGCTCGATTACGCGAATTTCGAAGTGCTGGTGATCGACAACAACACCAAGGATCCGGCAGTGTGGAAGCCGGTGCAGGAATACTGCGAGAAGCTCGGCAAGCACTTCCGCTTCTTCCATCTGGAGCCGTGGCCCGGCTACAAGGCCGGTGCGCTGAACTTCGGCCTGAAGGAAACCGACCCGCGCGCCGACGTGGTGGCAGTGATCGATGCCGATTACGAGGTGCGCTCGGATTGGCTGGCCACCCTCACCGGTCATTTCCACGATCCGAAGGTAGCCGTGGTGCAGTGCCCGCAGGCGCATCGCGAGTTCGAGCACAACACCTTCCGCCGCATGACCGCGTGGGAATACGACGGCTTCTTCCGTATCGGCATGCATCATCGCAACGAGCGCAACGCGATCATCCAGCATGGCACCATGACGATGGTCCGCCGCACCGCGCTGGAGGGCACCGGCGGCTGGTCGGAGTGGACCATCTGCGAGGACGCCGAGCTGGGCCTGCGCCTGATGCACTCCGGCTATGACCTGGTCTACGTCGACGAGTTGATGGGCAAGGGCCTGACCCCGGCCGACTTCAAGGCCTACAAGAGCCAGCGCTATCGCTGGGCTTTCGGCGCGATGCAGATCCTCAAGGGTCGCTGGAGCTGGATGACCCAGCGCGGTCCGCTCAGCGCGGGCCAGCGCTTCCACTTCCTCACCGGCTGGTTCAGCTGGTTCGCTGACGCGCTGCATCTGATCTTCACCCTGATGGCGCTGTTCTGGACCGCCGGCATGATCGCGCTGCCGCAGTACTTCAGCCTGCCGATGCAGCTGTTCCTGATACCGGTGATCGGCTTCTTCTTCGCCAAGGCGATCTTCGGCATCGTGCTGTACCGCGCCCGCGTGCCGTGCAGCTGGTACGACACGCTGATGGCCTCGCTGGCCAGCATGGGGCTGTCGCATGCGATCGCCCGCGGCATCCTGCACGGGCTGACCCGCGAGAAGACTTCGTTCGTGGTCACCGCCAAGAGCCGTCGTCTCGGTGGCAGCAATTTCGCCGCCTTCGCACCGGTGCGTGAGGAAGGTTTGATGGCAATCGCGCTGGTGCTGTGCATCGTCGGCATGGCGCTCGGCTATGGCACGCGCTATATCGAAGGCACCCTGTGGATGTTCATCCTCGCCGCGCAGTCGATCCCATACGTCTCGGCGATTACCGGGGCCTGGATCGCGCACAAGGCAGGCGACAAGGCCGGCTGATGCGACCTCGGTCGCATCAGCAATTCGAGCACGGCGCTTTGGCTCCGATACCGAAGTAACGAGCAGTATTCATACCCAGCCAACAACGACTTGGGTAAGCTGCAATTACCTGCGAACACGCTCTCAAGGACGGAACCCGCCGCATGCGCCGAACCCGCCGACGCCTGATCCTGCTGGCGTTGCCACTGCTGCTGTTGACGTCGCTGGCGCATGCCGGCGTGCAACTGGTGGTGGACGGGGTCGACGATCCGCTGAAAAGCGCGGTGGTCGCAGGTGCCGAACTGTCGCAATACGCCACGCGTGATGTCAGCGACGCGCAAGTACGTCGACTGTATGCACGCGCTCCCGAGCAGGTGAAATCCTCGCTCGAGCCGTACGGCTATTACGACGCCACCGTCACCGGTGAACTGCAACAGGTCGGCAAGGACTGGCGGGTCACCCTGCACCTGAAACCGGGCGAGCCAGTGATGGTCACCGCGGTCGACATACAACTGGACAACGTCGCCGCCAAGATTGCCCCGATCCGCCGTGCGGAACGCGCGATCGAGCGGCTGAAGGACAAGCCGTTGAACCACGGCAGCTACGACGCCGCACGCGACGCCCTGAGCGCGCAGCTGACCGCCAACGGTTTCCTCGATGCCCGGTTGGTCACCCACCGGGTCGAGGTAAGCCGCGCCAGCCGCAGCGCCACGGTCAAGCTGGCCTGGCAGGCGGGCCAGCGCTACCGCTACGGCCAGGTGCATTTCGAGGGATCGCAGTTCAATGACGGCTTCCTCGATCGCTACGTGCCGTTCAAATCCGGTGACTATTTTTCGCAGGACCAGCTGCTGGAACTGCAGCAGGCATTGAACGGTGCCGATTATTTCGCGGTAGTCAACGTGGTACCGGAAGTGGACGAAGCCAGGAACGGCGTGGTCGATGTCTGCGTGCAGCTGGCGCCGGCCAAGCGCACGATCTATACCGGCGGCCCGTTCATCGGTACCGATACCGGCCTCGGCGTGCGTGGCGGCATCGAGCGACGCTGGGTGAACCGGCGCGGACACAAGTGGAAGAACGAGCTGGTGCTGGCGCAACGCTTGAAGACAGTTTCCACGCTGTATTCGATCCCGCTGCCCGGCGAAAACCAGCGCAGCCTCAACTTCGGTGCGAATTACCGCGATGCGAATACCGAGACCTCGCAGTCGCGCACGCTCGAATTGGTCGGCAACGAGACGGAGCTGTGGCACGGCTGGACCCGTACGCTCGGCCTACATGCGCTGGATGGCACCTTCACCGTGGGCAAGATCGGCGATGAACCGGACGATACACCTGGCATCGAACATGGCCGCAGCACCGAGGTGTTCGCCGAGGCCTCGTTGTCGCGCAAGCAGGCCGACAATCCCACCTTCGTACGCAACGGCTGGTCGCTCAATGTCACTGCCCGCAGCACTGCCGGCAGCCTGCTGTCGACTGCCAGCTTCAGCCAGCTGATGGTCGATGCGAAATGGATCCGCGCCTTCGCTGGCAACAACCGACTGATCCTACGCGGTAGTGCCGGTGCGACCTGGACCAATGATTTCACTGCCTTGCCACCACAGCTGCGTTTCTTCGCAGGTGGCGACCGCTCGGTGCGCGGCTATAGCTTCGAGTCGATCGGACCGCTCAACAGCGATGGCCGCGTGATCGGCGGCAAGAACCTGCTGGTAGGCAGTGCCGAGGTCGAACATTACTTCACCCGCAACTGGGGTATCGCCAGCTTCGTCGATGCCGGCAATGCGTTCGATGGTACCAACTACCACCC